>WNGG01009438.1_pt1 | contig 10670 bp, 1 predicted proteins | sample 5400661 | NCBI WGS metagenome assembly WNGG01 (sample SAMN13153372, study PRJNA577476) | soil metagenome | isolation source: 100 cm soil or saprolite under Garry oak tree replicate 1 | place: USA:California | collected 2016-06-15
TGGTGCCTGTTACTGTCACTGTGAAGCTTCCACTGGCCGAGGGAGTACAGGACAGGGTCGCAGAGCCCGAGCCTGTGACACTAGGTGGACTGAGGGTGCAGGTGAGCCCTGTGGAAGGTGAGACAGATGCTCCAAGGCTGACAACTCCATTGAATCCATTGGCTGCTGTCACGGTGATCGTGGAAGAACCGGCCTGGCCGACATTAACAGGCACACTCGTGGGGCTGGCGGTGAGAGTGAAGTCTGTCACGTTGAAGTTGACACTAGCAGAGTGAGAGAGTGAGCCGCTTGTCCCGGTTACTGTTACATTGTAGGCTCCGGCTGAACCAGCGCAGGATAGCGTGGAACTCTGGGATGAGCCTAGAGTAATGCTTGCTGGGCTGATGCTGCAGGCGAGACCTGTGCTGGGCGAAACGGAGAGTGTCAGCGTCACCGTTCCGGTGAATCCGTTCACAGGGGCAACGGTGATGGTGGAGCCTCCGGTAGTTGCTGCTGTGACGGTTACGCTAGTGGAACTTGCGCTGACTGAAAAATCTGGCATTGGAACACTGTAGGTAATAGTTGTCGAGTGGGACAGTGAACCATCGGTCCCGGTTACAGTTACGGTGAAGGTGCCGCTGGTGGAGGGAGTGCATGTGAGGGTGGAGGTACCAGAGCGGGTAATGCTTGTCGGGGCCAAGGCGCAGGACAGACCCGTTGAGGGACTATTGATAGCGGAGAGGCTGACATTCGCGTTGAACCCGTTGATCCCTGTTACTGTGACCGTGGAATTACCGGACTGGCCGACGTTGACGGGCACGTTTGTGGGACTCGCGGTGAGCAAAAAGTCTTGGATTGTGAAGGTGACATTTGTAGATCGGGATAGTGACCCGCTCGTACCCGTCACCGTAGTGGTATAAGTTCCGGCTGGGCCAGAACAGGACAGGGTCGAGGTCTGCGAATCGCCCAGTGTTATGCTGGTTGTGTCTAGGCTGCAGGTCAACCCTCTAGGCGAGATTGCGGATGTGAGGGTCACTGTGCCTGTGAACCCGTTAACCGGAGCGATAACAATGGTTGAGTTCCCAGCATCTGTTGTCAGGACGGTCGTACTGTAGGGGCTCGCGGTTATTGTGAAGTCTTGGATGGTCACGGTGATGGTCGCTGAGTGGGACAAGTCTCCACTCACTCCTGTGACGGTTACAGTGTATACGCCCGCGGTACCGCTGCAGGATAGGGTGGATGTCTGGCTGCTGCCTAGAACGATACTCGTAACGTCCATGCCACAAGTGAGGCCTGAGGGTGAGACTGAGCTGGCAAGGCTGACGGTGCCCATAAAGCCTTGAATTGGACCAACCGTGATCGTCGAGCTGACAGCCTGGCCAGCCGAGGCTGTCAGGCTTGTAGGACTCGCTGTGAGAGAGAAGTCTTGGACGGTATAGCTTACTGTTCCAGTGTGAGTCAGAGTGCCGCTGGTACCTGTAACAGTGACTGTGTAGCTGCCGGCGATGCCACTGCATGATAGAGTGGAGGTCTGTGATGCCCCGAGTGTAATGCTTGTTGGGCTGAGGGAGCAGCTGAGGCCAGTGCTGGGCGCGACGGACGCTTCCAAGTCTACGGTTCCAGTGAACCCGTTGATCGGGGACACGGTGACGGTCGACGTGCCAGTGGTGTCCGCGAGGACTGTTACGCTCGCTGGGCTAGTGTTGACTGAAAAATCGGGGACGGCGACGCTATACGTTACGGTTGTGGAATGAGATAGTGAGTCGCTGGTGCCGGTTACGGTGACTGTGAAGCTTCCACTGGCCGAGGGAGTACAGGACAGGGTGGAGGTGCCCGAGCCTGTGATACTTGTTGGACTGAGGGCGCATGTGAGTCCTGTGGAAGGAGACACGGATTCTGCAAGATTGACGATTCCGCTGAACCCGTTAATCGATCCTATAGTGATGGTTGAGGTGCCAGCCTGACCAACATTAACCGCCATACTAGACGGGCTGGCGCTGACCTGGAAATCTTGGACAACATAGTTGACCGTGGCCGGGTGAGAGAGAGACCCGCTGGTACCAGTTACGGTGACGGTGTAGTTGCCAGAGGAGCCATTGCATGATAGTGTCGAAGTCTGAGAAGCCCCGAGGGTAATACTGGCGGGGCTGAGACTGCAGGAGAGACCTGTTGAGGGCGAGAAGGTCGCGGAAAGAGCGACTGTCCCTGTGAACCCGTAGAGTGGAGCAACCGTGACGCTAGATGTGCCAGTAGCGCCCGCTAGGAGTGTTACGCTTGTGGAGCTAGGAGTGACTGAAAAGTCGGGTGGATTCCAGATCACTCCAACGTTAAGCTGTTGCACAACGTGATTCAGACTCATCGTGAGAGTGTCCGATGACGGGTCGTAGTTTCCGATCGTGTTCTGTCGGGCCCCGTTGACCCATACCGAGGCGGGAGCAGTCCTGTTACCAAGGAAGATCTTAGTCGTGCTTGTTGTTCCGGGAGCGGCTGAGATAGTAAAGTTGAACTCGTTAGAGGTAAGCGTGGCGGCCGTCACCATGCTCGTTTGATAGTTTACAATGTGCGGGCTTACGGTTTCCTGCTGGCCAAGCTTCAGCGTAATGGACGACTGGTAATTCAACGTGACCATCGTACTCTGCTGGTCATATGATAGAATCAACGGTTCAAAATCTACAGGTCTCACGTTTCCCTGAAGCACGAGTGTTATCCTGTCCCGCGCAGCAGGATTAGCCTTGAGGATCGAGTAGGTTAACGTGTTCTGGGTAATATCATAGATAGCGGTAAACTTGAAGTTACGGATGAAATACGCGTTCTCAGCCAACGCCCAGGACCTCACCGGGACCACTGGCAGAATGCCGATGCCGGTCGCATTCTTGAGTACCTGCAACGCAGGGGCATCCGCACTCGCCCGGCCATTGACCCAGTTTTCGAAATGCGTCGATTCGATCCGGTAGCCACCCCAGTATGAGGCGAAACCGTACATGCTGAACTGGTCTTCTAGGGAATTGTACCAATAATTGTTCCATGTTCCGAGTCTACTTGCATTCAACAGTTGCCCAGCCGACCGGATATTATAATCCAGCCCGACGGCCCCAGTCCACCACTCCGTTGTCGCAACCCTAAACAGGCCTGGCGACCAGACGTCAAAGAGACTGAGCTTGTGCTTGATATTCGGCACAGTGTCCGTTGTGCCATCCACTCCATTAACATACCAGACCGGAGAATCGGTTATCGCAGGAGCCGCGACGCTACTGTAATTATATTTTCCAGGCACCATGTAATAGAGTGTTGGGAGGAAGCCCCACCTGCTGATCGCGTTGTCGTCCATTCTGATTGTGTTTAGAGCAGTTTGATAACTCGTTGTGGACTGGTACAAGACGTAGGTGTGAGGTGTGAAGTCGAACTTGTCCTGGTTGGCCAGCAAGGAACTTTCCAGCATGGGATACGTCGTGGTCATGTTCTTGTTGTTCACAGCATCATACTCTATGGCGAGTGTAGGGTTGAAGCCTAGAGGCGTGATAAAGTTGGTCACCATGTTGGTGATGTCACTTCCATTCAGGTACAGATTGGAAACAGCAGGGGCGCCGTAAATCCCCGAGTCGCTATAGTCGTCATTCAAATCATCGATGTCGACTGACCAGTAAAATTTCAAGATCTTGTTTGCGGTGCTCAACTTGCTTGCAAGCCAGAACGTAGCCCAGTAGGGAATATCGTCTCCCTTGAAAGGGCTAATGCTCTGAATGCTCGACCCCACCCGGACCTTATTCCCCGAGGTAAATGACCAGACGACGGGGTTCGACTGAGTACCATTACCACCGTAAGAATACACTGAAGTATTCGCGCCCAAAGTCGTCACGGCCATGCTGGTGTTCATAGAATTGGTTAAGCCATTGCTTGCCCATCTTAGAGTCGTAAACCTCGGACAGGCTGAACTAGGGGTCCACGGGAAGGGACAATTCCCAAGAGAGGAAACGCCGTACCGAGAGGTCAGAGCCGAAGGGACTGGCCCTAGCAAGGCTTCGGCTACGCCGAATTGGTCCTCGTAATTGTCCAGTAATGTTCTCTGAGTAGAGTTCAAGTTCTTGTTCATCGCCTCTGCAGTAACTGCGACCAAAGAGAATCTTCCCACTTGCCCGTCGTAGAGAGTTGTCGTGTTCAAACGGGCCTTGTCCGCGTTGAAAATAGTGTAGGATATGTTCATCTTCTGGGCTACGACGACCGAAAAACTATATGCGACACTTGTCTGTGTCGACTGTCTGATCAAAAGCACCGCCTGTTCCACCTGAGTATCCGTCGGTGACTGGTTGGATGCTTGGGTTTCCCGAACTTGTGTCGCTATACCCATCAATAAACCAAGGCAGAGCAACAGGCCGATACAAACTCGACTATTCAAGAGGATTCTCTTGCAAGCGGAGCGGCCCATTGCGAATCGCGTTTCGGCCCGTATTAATTCTTTCCCATTTCGAAGGCCGAACGCCGCTATTCGAGCGGACTAACTAAAGCTGTAGAGATGAGAGGGCTGTGAAGATGCCTCGATATAGCTCGATATGCCTCTATCTAAGAGCCTCCCGCCGTGACGTGAGCGGGACTTTAGCCGAGTAAACTGGGCTCGGAAATATGGACGCGCGGTGACAGGCTACTCCCGTACATATCAAAGTCGGCTCGATAACACACACTATCACGCGCGCACTTGTTAGACGGTAGCAGTATGACCAAGTGCTCTGCTGACAGTTATCTTACCTCGTGAAGTCACTCGAAGCGGAAGAACTTCCGCCTTTTTGCCACTACTTTTTTGTTTTCAGTTGTTGTGTCGGCAATGGCGGCTTTCACCTGGCACCCGGTTGCCGCCGCAACCTCGCTGCCTTACCTTAGTGCTCACGACGCAGCCCAATTGAGAATTGCCAGAGTGTATCCTGGAGACGGCTCAGTCCTCTCTTGGATGGAAGCGGCAGAGGGAACCATTGCTCTTAAGCAGAACATAGTGAACACGGCCATAGGCGCGATGCATCAGAATGCTCTCATGATCCACTGGAGAAGACAGAATGTTAGCTGGGATCCTGAATGCCAGGCAGAGTGCCCTTTGAGCAGTGGCGAGCTCAATCCCACCTACATGGCTCAGCTTGACCAGTGGGTGACTCTCTCAAAGCAAGATGGCTTCTACATTATCTTTGATGAGTGGTGGAGTCCCATGCTAGCCCAATCGGATGGACAGTGGACAGGATTCAATGACAGCGCGTTCCAGCAGCACTGGCAGAACTTCTACCATGCCTTTGCCAAGCACTTTGCAGGCAATACTACCATAGCAGGGTTCCTTTGTTGTGAGGATGTGGTGGAGAATGATACCTGGCCCTACACTGACAGTGGCTCTGCTGCCTTCAACCAGCTGTGGAGTGCCAAGCAGACAAACGTCAGCATGGCAGTTCATCAGGCTGATTCCAACTTGAACTATTTTGCTGAAGTGACAATAGATTGGCAGGGCGGAAGTTATACCATGGGTAGCAGAGCTATGTATCCTGACGCTTGGATTCCACTTTCTGATCCTGATTCGACTCATGTTGGCTATAGGGCACAGTGGATGCCAAACCAGTCAATCATGAACCCCAAGACCAATCCGTACTATCCATATGACGATGGCCTTGTGAACGGCGGAGCTAATTGGATTAATCAGACACGCCTGCCGTTCATGACAGAGTTTCTTCCTAACTTAGCCTCGAACTGGGTCTGGAACTCAACCTCCTTCACCTGGGAGACCAACTTCTTGACAAGGACATACAAATCAGGAATAGGTGTCGACTTCTGCAATTATGACAATGATACCAGCACTGCACAGGAGCCGTGTAGCTTGTTTGACCAGAATGGAAATGAATTGCAGTGGGGGATCGTCTACGCTAATTGGGCTGCTTCTCTGACTACCTCGACTTCCGACTATTCTGTGACGGCAAGTCCAACCACTCTAATACTGAATTTGGGTCTGGCAGGTACATCTACGATTACTGTTTCTTCGATGAACGGCTTCACCGGCACGATCAACCTCAGCCAGAACGGTGGAACAACCTGTTCGCTGAGTGCTGCTAGTGTCGCCCTAACGGCTGCGACAACTTCGGGCTTGGTCACTCTTAATTGCGCATATGCTACTACAGGCACCAATAGCGTAACTGTCACGGGCACCAACGGCTCCCTAACCCATACAGCAACTGTCACGTTCCAAGTTGTCGACTACACTGTGGCTGCGAATCCCACGAGTGTAAGCTTGAATCTAACCCAGACGGGAACCGCGACTATCACGGTTGCAGCTGTCAACGACTTCACTGGTATTGTCGCTCTCACCCAGAACGGTGGGACCAGCTGTTCCCTGACCACTTCCATTGCAACCCTTACCGCAACGACCACGTCTGCAACGGTGACTCTCAGTTGTTCATTCACCACATCAGGCACATTCCCTGTCGTCGTAACCGGAACCAGCGGCTCTCTATCTCACAGCGCAACAGTAACTTTCAACATAGGGTTACCTGATTTCTCTGTGACATCTGACCCTGCCTTCGCCACAGTTGACGCTGGAACTGCTGTCTCCTCGACCATAACCGTAAGGGCAATCGATGGGTTCACTGGAACCGTAAGATTCTCCCAGAATGGCGGTACCTCGTGTTCGCTCAGCGCATCTAGTGTAAGCCTAACTTCGACAATAACATCTGACTCTCTCGCATTAACCTGCACTTACCCTACGGCGGGTAACAACAGCGTCACAGTTACTGGTAAGAGCGGGTCGCTAAGCCACGTTACGAGCGTCACGTTCCAGGTGGTGGACTTCACCGTTAACGTCAGCTCAACAAGCGTCAATGTGAACGTGGACTCTCCCGCCACGGTTACAACTTCCGTTCAAGCTGTTAATGGCTTCACGGGCACTGTCAGCCTTACCAGCCTTGCCAGCTCACCCTCAGGCATCACCTGCACACTAACCCCAACTAGTGTCACTCTAGGCACTTCCGGGAGCTCTACATTATCGTGTATCAGCCCGACCGCTGGAACGTTCACAGTAACAGTCACAGGTGCCAGTGGCTCTCTGACCCATTCTGCAACTGTGATGGTCACTATCAGAGACTTCACTGTCACCGCTAGCCCAACCACTCTAGCGATCCTCGCAAGCAGCACCGCTACTTCCACCATGACCGTGGCACCTATCAACGGGTTCGCTGGAACAGTCACCTTGACATCAACAGTTTCACCAGCGGATCTGACCTGCACTTTGAGCCCGAACAGTATCGTACTGGGGGCGTCTCAGGCCTCGACATTCTCATGCTCCGGTTCAGCCGGAGTGTACACTATAACGGTGACTGGATCTAGCAGCAGTATCACCCACACGGCAACAGTCACGGTAACCGTGCAGGACTTCACCATCAGCGCCAGCCAGACGAGCATTAGCATCGCGCAATCCGGCTCAGCCTCCTCTACGGTCACCATAAATGCCGTGAACGGTTTCAGCGGAGTTGTATCACTAACCTCCACCGTCTCCCCAACCGGTCTAACCTGTACTCTGACCCCTACAAGCGTGACTGACTCTGGCACTTCCACGCTAAACTGCACAGGCTCTATCCCGGGCGCGTTCAATGTAATAGTCGCAGGAACGATCGGATCTCTCTCGCACACTACAGCAATTACAGTAACCGTTACGGTTGTCTCTCAGCCTGACTTTACTGTGGCCGCTAGTTCGACGAGTGTAAGCGTGTTGGCGGATGCTGTGGGCAACTTCACAATTACTGTGACCCCTGTCAACGGTTTCACGGGGAACGTTAGTCTGACCTCAACCTTAAGCCCTACGGGTCTTGCTTGCACCTTAACGCCTAGCAGTATCGTCCTAAGTACTACTCAGAGGTCAATTTTGTCGTGTTCGGGTCCAGCCGGAACATACCCCGTGACAGTGACGGGAACAAGCGGTTCCCTAACCCATTTTGCAACAGCAACCTACACGGTTACCGACTTCACCATCTCAGCCGGCGCCGTAACGCCGAATCCTCAGATATTAGCCGGTTCTATAGGAGCCTCAACAATAACAATGACAGCTCTCAACGGGTTCACAGGGACAGTTGCACTTTCTGTTTCGGCTGCTACGCCCGGAGGACTTAGTTGCACCCTGATTCCTAGTAGCGTGGTCTTTGGAACAACTCCGCAGACCTCCCCCATGCAATGCAGTGCGACCGCTGCCGGCGATTACACAGTTACTGTAAAAGGAACGAGTGGAACACTGTCCCATGCTTCGGCAAGCATTCTCTTCCACATGGTTGACTTCACGATCAACGCTCGCCCGCCTACCATTAGCTTCGCCGCAGGCGATTCTAGCACTTCCGATGTTGCATTGAGCGGCGTCAACGGGTTTAGCGGCGTTGTAGTCCTCACCTCCAGCGCATCTCCTTCTAGCCTGACATGCAGTTTGAGCCCCACGAATGTCACAGGTTCGGGCACGGCTGTCCTAACCTGCTCGGGCAGCACAACCGCTATGTTCGGAGTAACAGTTGCGGGAACAAGCGGTTCTCTCTCCCATTCTGTAACCGTCACAGTGACCGTCAACAGTCAGCCAGACTTCATCATATCAGCCAACCCAGCGGGCGTGACAGCTCTCACCAGCGATATGGGCACGTCCACTATTACACTCGTCTCGCTTAACGGGTTCACGGGAACCTTGACGTTGACCTCGTCGGCCCTGCCTGCGGGTCTAACCTGCAGCCTAGGTCAAACCAGTCTTGTTCTGGTGGGATCCAACGGATCGGCTCTATCTTGCACTGGTCCAGCGGGAACCTACATTGTGACGGTAACAGGCACAAGCGACAGTCTGTCACACTCGACTAGCGTAATCTTCACCGTGCAAGACTTCAGCCTGACTGCAGGCCCAGCGAAACTCACTGTTCCTCCAGGTGCAACCGGCAACTCGACCATTACTATCGACAGCGTCAACGGTTTCAACGCGAACGTAAGCTTGACATCCACAGTCATGCCTGGATTTGGGCTTACGTGTACATTGAGCCAGGACATTATCTCTGGAGGCTCCGGCTCTTCGACCCTATCCTGCAATGGCTCCAAGGGCATCTACAACGTGACAGTCACCGGAACCATTGGGTCGCTGACCAATTCCGTTGTAGTGGCATACCACCAGGCAGGGAGGTATCTGTTGACGGTGGCTACTCCTTCGGCAGGCATGCTTGTAACTGTCGACGGGCAGACTTGGACTACTGACGCCTCAGGGCAGGTCAGTGTTTGGGTCGACGACGGTCCCCACACGGTCCTTGTCCAGTCTACACAGCCATCCGCATGGGGCTTTGTCACCGGGACATTTGCCAGTTGGGCTGATGGAAACACAAGCAACCCACTAGCCATTCAAATAAGTAACGACACGGTCCTAACTGCAACGTACAGAACCAGTGTTCAAACCTCCTTCTACGCATTGGCCGTTGGGCTCGGCGTTTTTAGCTTCGTCACAACTGTCGCTCTTCTCAGAAGGCGCGAACGAAGGGGCCTTCCTTGCGACTCGGAAGAAGAGAGCTTCAATGTCCCTTGACAAAAAGTCGCCCGTCTTTCTCGAAGAATTAGAAAGGTTGGATAGGACGAGACTTCAAAGACGAAACGGTAATTGTTGGCAGAAGATAGATCAGTGTGCACTAATACTCCATAGAGCATTCTAGATCTACCCTGTCACGGTTGCGATTCTTGGGCGGTGACACCATTACCAAGTATTCTGATAAGGGTCATTTGACCGTGCGCTAAATTGAAGCGGAAGAGTTTCCGGACTCTCGCTTCAATTCTTCTGCTTTCAGTCGCTTTACTAGCAGCTTCCACTCCGTACATAAAAACTTCAACTGCTACATCGTTACCTTACCTCAGTGCCCACGACGCAGCTCGATTGAGAATTGTCAGAGTATATCCTGGAGCGGGTTCGGTTTTCTCTTGGATGATCAGTCAGGAAGGAACTTATTCACAAAAGACGAACATAATCAAATTCGTCTTGAATAATCTTCATGGAAATGCCCTTATGATCCACTGGCGCCGACAGAACACAAGTTCGGACTCTGAATGGCAGGCGGAGGCTCCCTTGAACGGCGGAAACCTGAATCCGACGTATGTCGAGCAACTGGACCAGTGGGTTACGCTGTCAAAACAATACGGGTTCTACATTATTTTCGACGAATGGTTCAGTCCCATGCTTGCCCAACAAAATGGTCAGTGGACTGGATTCAACGATACAGTCTTCCAACAACATTGGCAGAATTTCTACCATGCGTTCGCTAGACATTTTGCCGGCAACACTACCATAGCGGGTTTTCTCTGTTGTGAAGATGTCGTTCAGAATGATACGTACCCTTACAGCGACAGTGGCTCCGTGTCATTTAACAGTCTATGGAACTCTAAGATGACGAATCTGAGCCTGGCAGTTCATCAGGCAGATTCTAGCCTCAATTTCATAGCGGAAGTAACACTGGACTGGGACGGTGGAGGTTACACTCTCGGCAGTAGAGCCCTGTACGCTAACGCATGGCAGCCACTCAAGGATACGAATCCGCATGTTCTCTATAGGACACAGTGGAATCCACACTCCAATGTGACACAAAACTCCAGTAATCCATACTACCCATACGACGGTGGATTGGCTAATGGAGGGGCTAACTGGATCAATGAAACAGGACTACCATTTACGATGGCTGTTG
>WNGG01009439.1_pt1 | contig 10670 bp, 4 predicted proteins | sample 5400661 | NCBI WGS metagenome assembly WNGG01 (sample SAMN13153372, study PRJNA577476) | soil metagenome | isolation source: 100 cm soil or saprolite under Garry oak tree replicate 1 | place: USA:California | collected 2016-06-15
GTCCCATATCCGTCTCAATGTAATGGTTGTAGATATCAGCATGACATTTTGAGCAAGCTTTTGAGCCCACGTACGCTACGCCCGGCACCGCGTTTTGGAATCTAAGGATTTTCGATTCTTGGCCTGCCTTCTGCTGTCCGTTCGCTGAAGCCGCGTGCTCATTTCCGAGGCTAGGTAGCACGACCGCCAGCGCCAACACCAACCCCTGGCGTAATGGAAAAGCTGCACGAAGAGTGTTCCGTCTTTGCCGAATAGGGGACCCTCTCAGGGAGGAATTAATTGCCCTTGATGCGACCTAGTAACTGTTTGAGGCACATTTCGAACAAACGATCGGCGAAATTTCATTTCATATATTTCTTGCGGGAGCTTCAATCCACCACGGAATTAACGCACGTATTTCTCGGTTCTCATCACTCCTTTTCCTTCCCGGACTACGATCAGTTGGTTCGCCAGAACATCGGCCAGACGATCAACTTGACCGCTCGGCCAGCGGATCTCGACCCGGTCAGCTCGAGCAGCCTTCCCGAGTCCGAAATGCACGCGCAAATCATTCTGCGAAAGGTAGCTCCCGCCACTCCGAACTTCTTCCATCTGGCGATGACCTCCCACGACGACCGTCACTTGGGCTCCAATGCCATCACGGTTGGACTTGATTCCGATAGTTCTAATGGATAGAGAATTGTTCCGAGTGCGACTTCGGTTGAGGAGGAGGGTGGGAGGATCATTCTGATTGTTTACCACGATGTCCACCTCGCCATCATTGTCGAGGTCGCCGACGGCCACGCCGCGGCCGGACCTCATCAGCTGCAATCCGGGCCCGACGCTGCGCGAAAGATCTTCAAAGGTGCCGTCCCCGTGGTTCTGATAGAGCAAACATCGTTCCCGGTAAGGCGTGTCGAGCCCGTGTTTCTCGAGCTCCGGGTACACGTGCCCGTTGGCCATGAAAATGTCCTTCCAGCCGTCGTTGTCAAAGTCAACGAACCCGCAGCCCCAGCCGAGATATTTTACGTTGTTACCAAGATGCGCGTCGAAGACTCGGTCGGAAAAAGTGCCGTCTCCATTGTTCCGATAGAGGTTCGGCGTGTCGTCGGAGAAGTTCGTCTTTAGGATATCCAAAAAGCCGTCACCGTCGTAGTCGCCCGCCGCGACGCCCATCCCAGCCTGCCCTAAACCGTCCTCGTTGTAGGCAACGCCTGCCTGAACCCCGACTTCCTCAAATGTTCCGTCACCTCTGTTTCGATAAAGCAAGCTGGCCGTGGAATCGCAGGCGACATAAATGTCCGTCAGACCTCGGTTCTCGAAATCCGCGGTGAGCACACCAAAAGCGTAGTGCTCCCCCTTTACCTCGATCCCCACTTTTTTCGAGACGTCGGTAAACGTCCCATTGTGGTTGTTGTGATAGAGATGATTCGACTGGCCGCCGAGGCCCCGCGGGCCGCAAAATACGGGAACGCCTTTCCAGAAACAAAACGGATTTGCGCCAGGCTCGGGGTCTCGAGCGATGTCGAAATCGACGTAGTTGGCCACAAAAAGATCGAGCCACCCATCGCGGTCGTAATCAAGGAAGGCGCATCCCGTTGACCAATTATGATTGCCCATCGCCAGCCCCGCCGCGTGGGTCACGTCCTGGAACGATCCCTTGCCTGTGTTGCGATAGAGGCGATTCGAGCCGTAGTAAGTCACGAAGAGGTCTTCAAAACCATCGTTGTCATAATCGCCACTGCAAACTCCCTGACCCCAGCCAGTACTGGACAGTCCGGCGCTCTCCGTGACATCCACAAATTTCAGATTCCCTTGGTTGCGGTAGAGATGATTTGTGGGAGGCGGTCCGGGCGGCAGGCCGCTGAGACGGGTACCATTTACTAAAAATATATCCGTCAAGCCGTCGTCGTCATAATCGAGGAGGGCAACTCCACTGCCGCTGCTCTCGATAATGTACCGTTTGATTTCGTCTCCACCATTCAGGTTCATCGCTGTTAGGCCTGCTTGCGCAGCGATGTCCTCAAGATGTATCGATGAACCCACCGCTGGGACTGAAGTCTGAGTCTGGGCAGAGGACTTACTTCCACAAAGGCTTTCGAAGATTAGTATGCCCGAGGCAGTCCCGGCGAGGAGGGAAAGAAGCCAACCGCAGGGGCCAAAGGTTTTGAAGACTTGCCGCAACTTATCGACCGGAATGATGAAAATCGTCGGAATCACAATCTATGCCGAGTTACTATAAGGCGTCGAAGTCGCATTTGGCTAGTGATGAACTTGATTATCGGAAAGCCGAAATCCAATATTGGGTTGCTCCGTCACCAATTCAGCCGGACACTCCTCTTCCCCACCCGTGCGCTCGCACTCAGGACAGCGCACGATGTCATCCTATGGTGCAGTTTGGCATGGGCGATCGGAGGAGTTCTTGGACCAATGCAAGCTGCCGCGCTCCTACAGCGCGAAAGCAACCCCGGTCGCACGCCTAGCGGGGTTCAACCCGTTGCTCCGCGTCCAGGCAACGACGAAGCGCTCTTATTCTCGCAGGTCGATCATTGCATCGCTGACCGAAAACTGGGTGAAGCCGAGGTCCTCCTACAGGACTATCTTCACCGAAGTCCCGACTCCGCAGACGCGCTTTATCGGCTTGGGCGGGTCTTCTTCGACCGGCACAACTGGTCTGCATCTACCGCCTACTTACTACGCTCTTTGAAAATCAACGACCAAAATGATCGAGCTCATCTGATCCTCGGATTGGACTACTTTCAACTGAACCGTATCGAAGAAGCCGGGAGAGAATTGCTCACCGCGGTGAAGCAGAACCCACAAAGTGACGAGAACCAGTATATGGCCGGTCGCTATTTCTTCACGAAATCCAAGCGGACCGAAGCTCTAGCCTTTTTCTATGAGGCTGTGCGACTGAACGCTGAGAACTTCAAAGCATATCACTCCCTCGGCTTGTGCTTTGCGAACTTGGGGAACTATGCCTTGGCGGAAAATTACTACAAACAAGCCATCGAGATTGCCGAGAAACAAAACATTAAATTTCAGCAGGGTTATTTGGACCTCGCAGATCTACTAACGGGCATCGAGAGTACGAAAGTTTCTGAAGGCGAGATTTTTGCGCGACGAGCTGCCGAGTTATCACCCGACTCCTCGGAGGCGCATTTTTTGGTGGGCAAGGCACTTTTTCGCGAGGGGGAACATATCAAGGCCTTACCGGAATTGCTTAGATCAATCAATCTCGATCCAATGGATAGCAGACCACATTTCCTGCTCGCCAAGATTTATCAAAAGCTGAATCGCCAAGCTGATGCGGAAGCAGAATATGAAAAATTTCGACAACTGATGAAGTTCCAAACAGAAAGGGGCCAGACGGCATCATCGCGAAGCCTTTCGCCAGTCCATTGAGGCGATTTCCCTGGACCAACCCGGACCCCAGGACTCTTCAGTCGAAGGACGCAGTTCAATGCTAATCATTCAGCCGCATCGGCCGCTCTTTCGCAGGACGTTCGCTCGAGGCACAGCCCGGAAATTGATTTTGTTGCTGGTCTGCGCGTGCGGTTCTTTACAGGGAGCGCAATATTATATCGCCCCTTCGGCCGGTGAGGATAGCCGTTCGGGTTTTTCACCCGCCGAAGCCTGGAGGACGTTCCAGAAACCCAACTCGATGACGTATCAGCCGGGAGACGAATTGCTCCTGAAACGAGGCGGCCGGTGGCACGGCACTTTGCATCCTCTCGGCAGCGGGACTTTAGAGCATCCGATTCGGCTTGCAACTTTTGGAGAAGGTCCGCGCCCCGCCATTGACGGAGGGGCGGGGCCCGCCGTACACATTAAAAACCAGGACGCCTGGATCATCGAAGGCCTCGACTTGAGCAACGCGAAGAATTCAGGCCAAGACGCTCTATGGATCTGGGCCGAACCGCGCCGGCCGCATTACCGCTTCATCCGTATTCGTGACTGCGTGGCGCACGACGCCGGACGATCCGGTATCCATGTGGGAGAAGACAGCTACGGCAATTACGACGATGTGATGATCGAAGATAGCGTGGCATTCAACAACCAAGATAGCGGAATTTTCATCCAGGGCAAGGACTTCGGCGAGGTCCGAAAGCTTGCCATCCGAAGGTCGGTGGCGTACGGCAATGGTTGGGACGGCATTAAGATTTATAGCGGATGCGACAGTGTGATTGAGCACTGCACCGCCTATCGGAACGGCTGGAAGCAAGATGCTCGCGTGGGCATCTGGTGCTGGAATTCCGAGAACATGGTGATCCAAAATTGCGAGGCCTATGCGAACGTTACGCCGTGCCCGAATGATGGCGGAGGGTTTGACATCGATTGGTCTTCGGTCGGCTGTGTGATTCAGTATTGCTACTCGCACGACAACGACGGAGCAGGGTACCTCTTCATGGGCTCAGGGCGCGGCTTCACGACGCGTACTGTCGTTCGCTTTAATGTATCGCAAAATGACGGACGCAAGAACGATTACGGCGGTCTTTTGTGCTACGGCACACTTCAGGATTCCGAGGTCTACAACAATATTTTCTACTTCAAGGGGTCCAAGAAGGGAGCCGCCATCAACTTTCGGGGCGAACAGGAGGCGGGGTATCCCAGTAATGTCCGGGTGTTTGACAACATCGTCATCGCTGAGGGAGGACGAGCCTTGTTACGATTAGCCCTGGGAGCGGCGAAGCAGAATAACACTTTTGACTTCGACGATTACTTCTCCACGGCCGGATTCAGGATCGTGTGGCAATGACAAAGAGTTTCCCGATTTCGAACGCTTCCGGAAGACGACGGGCCAGGAAAACCACGGGCTTCGCGCCGACCCTCGCTTAAAGGGTGCTGGCCGTGCCTTCGCGGGAAGGCTGCCGCCCGAAGATTACCGGCTGCTCACCCATTCGCCTTGCTTAAGGACGGGAAGGGAATACGCACCTGAATTTGGCACGCTAGATTACTGGGGCAAAGCCCTGGAAGGAGTTATAAGAATGAATATAGGCCCTGAGCAGTGAGACACCTAAGGGGTACCATTTCAAATGCCTACCCTCGATGAGGGTTCCCCTGGCAGGGAAACACCCGCCCGAACCTTTCTTTACAGATTCCGCTTGACACGATAAACCGTGCGTGCTTTATTGGGTGCAGTTTTTCTGTAAATTTCTTCTCAAGCGCCGGGAATCCGGCCGAGGAGAGATTCGATGATAGTAGCACTCGGGTCCCTCGAATCCGTTGCAGAGGTATTTTCGAAACCCTTTCATGGCAGCTTGCATTGGCGGCGCCTAGCAAGGCGCTTGAGAAAGCTAAGTCGGCTTTTATTCCTTATCCTTCTTTGTCTGAGTGCCTATAGCCCGACGCTTTTCGGGCAAGTGACCGGGGGCACGTTGACGGGAACAGTATCGGACCCAGGCGGCTCGGTGGTGCCTGAAGCAGTGGTCGTCGCAACGAACCTCGGAACCAATTCGGAGTCCCGAACCAAAACAACTTCAGCAGGCCTTTACGTCTTGCCGAACCTGCCGGCTGGCATTTACACCCTGTCTGTTGAAATTGCGGGATTCCAAAAATACGTTCGAACTCCGATCGAAGTCTCCCAGGGGCGTACGATTGGTGTTGACGTGACCCTTCAGGTCGGTCGTGTCACGGAGTTGATCGAGGTCAAAGCGCAAGCGCCGTTGCTTGACACTGCCACCTCGGAAATAGGCCACCAGGTGAGTTCCAGGTTCGTTAAGGAGCTCCCGCTGGTTGCTGGTGGGGATGTTCGCGACCCTGAGCGATTCATGTTTATTTTGCCCGGGGTTTCCGGCGATTCCTGGAACGCCCACGTTAACGGCGGCCAAGCGTTCACGAAGGAAATCACGGTGGACGGCGTATCGAATAACCTTTCCACTGTGCAGGGCTCATTTTTTGAGAACTCGCCTCCCTATGAGGCTTTGGCCGAATTCAAGCTCGACACGAGCAACTACTCGGCCGAGTACGGAAGCGCCCAGGCGGGCATCACGCAATATCAGCTCAAGTCTGGGACCAACAACTTTCACGGGAGCGTGTTTTCCTCGATTCGAAACGAGGTCATGAATGCAAACGACATTCTAAGTAACATGGGACTGAGCGGTGAGCCGCCCGACGCGCATGGGAACGCGTTTAAACCACCCGACAAATCGTGGGGCATTGCTGCGTCAGCGGGCGGACCGGTGTACATTCCGCACGTATACGACGGTAAAAACAAAACGTTCATCTTCTCTGCGTTTGAGGGAGCAACGTCACGGAGAGGGGTATTTGGCGCCAGGAATACCTTTCCTGTCCAAGACTTCCTACAAGGGAATTTCCTAAGCCTACTTGGCGGCCCAGTAGGTACGGATTGCTTGGGACGTACTGTGCTGTCCGGACAAATCTATGATCCTACCACCACACGCCAAGCCACTTGCACCGACGGGAGCGAGGCATTTGTCCGCGACCCCTTCCTCAACAACCAAGTTCCGATCCGGAGCTCGATAGCCAACAATCTGCTGCATTTTTTCCCCAGTATTCCAGGTCCCCAGACGACGGGCAACTTCGCAGGGACGAACGGAGACCTTCAGGTCAGGAAGGATATCCAGTACTGGCTGATAAAGCTCGATCAGACGATTTCCCAGCGACATAAGCTGAGCGCTTCCTTTAACCTTACCCGTCGGCCCCGGGAGGACACCAACGGCGGTGGCCTTCCCCCTCCTAACCCTCTGACTAACTGGGACAATCAGAAGGTCACAACCAAGAATGGGCGCTTGGCTTACGATTTCACGCTCCGGCCGAATCTGCTCAACCATTTCACATTCGGATACTCTCGTTTCAACAATCCCCACTTCTATATCAATTTCCATCAGGATATCTCTCAGTTTGGATTCAAAGGTCTGCCACGACTCGACCAGGGTCTGCCGCCCATAAGCTTCGCGTCCGAGGGCTCTTTCGGTTACCAATCAATTGGTGGAGCCGCGCCCAAAAATCAGGTCATTGAAAACAACTTTCTCTTAACCGATAATCTGACCTGGATCAAGGGTCGCCATTCTTTCAAGTACGGTGTCGAATTTCGAGCCAATCGGCTGAACAACCACATTTTTGACTCGGTGGGCGGAAGTTCCGGTTCATTTAAATTCTCACCGCGTCAGACCCGCCTTCCAGGTTTCGCCCAGACCGGAGACCCCTTTGCCAGCTTCCTCTTGGGCGCAGTTAATACTTTTCAAGCCAGCGAAGAGGTTGACGCGGCTGCCAGACGCAGACGTTTCTCCTGGTTTGTCCAAGACGACTACAAGGTGACCCGCAAACTGACGCTGAATATTGGGCTGCGCCACGACATTCAGTATCCGACGTACGACGCCAATAATCGGTCCGAGAGCTTTGTGCCTACCCTTCCCAATCCTGGCGCTGGGGGCCTGCCTGGTGCCATCGCGTTTGCAGGCCGGGGTGGGTTCGGTCGCCGCTTTGCGGATACTTGGTACAAAGGCTTCGGCCCACGCTTCGGTTTTGCGTACGCCATGACGGACAAGACAGTCCTCCGCAGCGCCTATGGAATCTTCATGGGTGGCTCCGGATTTGACGACTTCTTTGGCATTTTCAACCGAGACTTCTACTTTACTGTGGATTGCTCAGAAGATCTGAACCATCGCGACCCGGTATTCTTCATTGACGATGGCCCTCCCGCGAATTGTCTTACTCCTGCGCGGCAGACTGCTGATGTCGAGAATGGAAAGAGCCTGAATGCCACAACCCCGCCAGGCCACATTCCGAAGACGGGGGGATTGCTACCTTACGTGCAGCAGTGGTCCTTTGGGATCCAGCGCCAATTGACCACGAACATGAGCGTCGACGTGAATTACGTGGGAGCCAAAGGGACCCATCTGCACAATGAGGCCATCGACTTTATCAACCAACTGGACCCCCGTTTTATTGGCCTAGGGACCCTCCGGTCCAAACCTATCGGGGATCCAACAGTTCAGGCACTGCCGGAAGTTCAAGCCTTTCCAGTTGACCCCGCCACGGGCAACCACTCTCCCTTCGCGGGGTTCGAAGCGCTTTATGGCGGAGGTGCAATCCTCAGTCAGGCGCTGCGACCCTTCCCCCAATTTCGCGATATCGGAACAAACCTTGCGCCGGTCGGAAACTCCAATTACAATTCCTTCCAGCTATCGCTGACCCGCCGATTTTCACAGGGGCTCAGTTTTATCACCGCTTACACAATCTCGAAAACCATAGGTGATTCGGAGCAGAATCTGAGCGGGTTTAATGCCTACTGGAATGGAACCAATCTGGGGACTAACACTTACGACCGGCGCTCGGAGCGCTCTGTTCTCTCCTACGATCAGCCGCAACTCCTCACTATCAGCGCCGCCTACGAACTCCCGGCAGGACGCGGCAAGCGGTGGTTGAATCGTCGTGGCGCAGTGAACCAGGTCCTGGGTGGTTGGCAACTTGCGGGCACAGCGAAGTACGCTAGGGGCTTCCCGATGGCGGTCAGTCAATGCGACGCCTTCGGCTGCCTCGGCAACGGGACCATCTACAATTGGTTGGGTGGCGAAGCCAGCCTGTCAAATCCCAACATTGTGCAGGGCCAACCACTGAAGAATCCCAGCTACAATGGGACCTACCAGAGCCAGTACGTCAACCCCAAGGCCTTTACGGAGAGCTTTGACACCTTTGGGAACGCCCCGCGCTTGCTCTCCCGGCTAAGGACTCCCGGTCAGCTCGCGGAAGACCTTTCACTCCTGAAAACCTTCCCAATCACCGAGAAGGTCCGGTTCCAGTTCCGGACGGAGTTCTTCAACGCTTTCAACCGCCACCGGTTCGCGCCAAGTTTCACAAACTATGCGGATACGTTCATATTCTTTGGTGGATGTGGGTTTGGTGCGCCTGGCACCGGATGCACCTTGAGTACCCTTGCGGACAGTCCGCGTGCAATTCAGTTTTCCGGCCGTCTTGATTGGTAGTCGGACTCACGGTGATCGCGGGGAAGGGTATGGTTTTCCTTCCCCGCGACCCTCATATTGGCCAGTTCCTGCTACTTTGCAGATAAAATCCCCGGCGGTAGAATAAACGACTGATTTCTCCCCGGAGGTCCGAGTGCTAACCCCAAGACACTGCGTGGGCGTTGGTCACAGCGCGCAAGGTCTCAAAGTGAGCATTCTGTGTGCTCGAGCCCGTTTCGCTGTTCCAGTCGCACGAAATCTGATTGTGGCGATCTTACTTCTTATGCCCTTTGGTCTCACCCAGGATCTCGAAGAGCAAATCCAATATCACTATGCGAGGGCCCAGAAGGCTATGCTCGAAACCCATTTCGAGGACGCCGAAAAGGATTACTCGGTCATTCTGGTGCTTAATCCTGCGTTGGCTGAGGCCCACGCCAACCTGGGCATCGTGTATTACCTTGAGTTCAAATATCCGATGGCGGCGGAAGCTCTCGAGAAGGCTTTAAAGCTCCGACCCGATCTCAGCCGGGCTAGGCTGTATCTCGGCCTATCACAGTCATCGTTGGGCAAGTACAGTGAATCCATTCGCTCTCTGGAGAAGGCTCTTGCCGGTGACATAGACGTTCCGTACCGCAAACTGGCGCGCACCAACCTGGCGCGAGACTACCTGTCGCTCGACCAGGACGAAAAGGCCGTAACGATCTTGAAGTCTTTAATTGATGAGTACCCGCAGGACACGGATATCCTGTTTACGCTCGGGAAGGCCTACCTGCGCCTTTCCGCCGCCAGCGCTGAGCAACTGGCCTTGGCGGGGGACACAGCTCGGGTTCACCAGATTTTGGCGGAGAACTTCGTCAACCAGGGCAAATTCAAGGAAGCCATTGACGAGTACGGCGCCGCCTTGGCCTTGGATCGCGATCTTCCTGGTGTACATTACCCGCTTGCCCTAATGCTGTTGCGCGAGGGGAAAAGTGAAGACGGAGAGCGAAATTTGGAGGCCGCAGTTCTTGATGAGCCGCAAAATGAACGGGCTCGGAGGCTTCTTGCGCAATCGCGTGTGGGCTCGCTAGCAAAGTCAGCCATAGAAGAAGCCCTGTCTTCCCCAGCGTCCGGCACAAAGCCAACAGCTTTGGGTTTTATTGACCCGCTCCCCGCGGCGCCAATCTCGAGAGCCCAGGATGCAGGGCGAAGCCCCGTTGAGACGGCGCAGCTACTCTATCGCCAGGGCCAATTTGACGACGCCGTAAGTAAGTTTAAGGAATTGGTCCTGCAAAATCCGCAGGACGTCGATGCCCTATACTGGTTGGTCAAAGCATACCAAGCCCTCTCGGTGCGAGCATTTGATCAGATTGGTCAGACGGCACCCGATTCCGCCCGCGCGCACCAGTTGCTAGCGGAGGGCTTTGACAAACAAGAACGCTTCGACCAAGCCGAGGCGGAGTACCAGCGATCCCTCGAAAAGGATACGCGGCTCCCAGGCATTCACTACGCCATCGGACTCGACCGAATGAAAATGGGCCAGTGGGAGGAGGCGAGAAACGAATTTAACACCGAACTTAGGCTTGACCCCTTCAATGCCGGTGCGAATTTTCGCCTCGGACAGATAGCCTACCGATCGACAAAATACGACGAAGCCCGGGGATATTTTTCGCGCGCCATCGAGATCTTCCCGGCATTCGGCGAAGCTCGTGCCCAGCTCGGTCAGGTGCTTATCAAAGAAAGGCGCTACAAAGAAGCCATCCCGCACCTTGTGGCCGCCACGCG
>WNGG01015392.1_pt1 | contig 10669 bp, 10 predicted proteins | sample 5400661 | NCBI WGS metagenome assembly WNGG01 (sample SAMN13153372, study PRJNA577476) | soil metagenome | isolation source: 100 cm soil or saprolite under Garry oak tree replicate 1 | place: USA:California | collected 2016-06-15
CGTATTCATGGCTCATGGTCAGATAGGGATCGTTCCAGCGGCCGAAAATGCCGAGGCGCTTGAAATCTTTCTTGTGTTGCTCGACGTAGCGCACAGCGAATTGACGGCACAACTTCCGAAATTGCGCCGGGGGCACTTTTCCTTTTCCGCCCAGCTCTTTTTCCACCTGGGTCTCAATCGGCAGACCGTGGCAATCCCACCCCGGCACATAAGGGGCGTAGTGCCCTGCCATACTTTTGGTCTTGACGACCAGATCCTTGAGGATTTTGTTCAGGCCGGTGCCGAGATGAATTTCGCCGGTGGGGTATGGCGGGCCGTCATGCAGAACAAATAGCGGCTTGCCTTGGCGCGTCTCCAGGATGCGTTCGTAGATGTTTCCGCGGTGCCACGCTTCGAGCTGATTGGGCTCGTTCTGCGGCAGGCCGGCCTTCATTGGAAAATCCGTTTTCGGCAGGTTTAGCGTTTTCTTCAGTTCGAGTGGTTGGGCCATGGATTTGCGCGCTGGGATAGCCTCTCATTTACCTGCGTAGTTGCCCGCAAGCCGCCCTTTTCCTTGCCCGTACTACCGTACGATAATCTTGCCCGTACTTACCGTACGGTAGTCCAGGTGTACGACGGGAAACATCGGAAAGCAAAGTAAGCACGTATGTTACAATGAATGGCAGTCGGTGTCAGCCGCTTGAGGCGCGCAACCTTTCCCGGCCAGCGCGAATCATACCGGGTCAGGTACACCGAACGTGGGGAATTTGCGTCTAAACTAAAGAGGTAAACGGTGCCGGGCAATTTTATCAATCTTCTACCGCCTGAAATTACAAAACCCAGAGTGTCTTCCGCGGGCCGAAAGCCCGCGGTTCCGGTACCAGCTTCGGCCGTGCCCAAGTTCACCAAGCCCGATATTCTCATCCCCGATAATTTTTGGTCGAACCTGAGGCAGTTCCTGGTCGAGCGGCCTATCAAAGTGCGCGAGCGCAAAGATGCGCCTTTTACGCAGACAACTTTCGGTTCGGGAGTCATGGGCAACCTGGCGGAATTTTTGCGCCCTCGCCCGGCGTCTAGAAGGCAGGTGAACAGCAGGCTGACGGTGGCCTGGGGGGCGAATTTCGGCGGATTCGGCGGCCGAATCAGGGATTTTTTCTCGCCTCCGAAGCAGCCGCCGCTGCCACCTGGAATTCGGCCGATAAAAGTGAAAGACATCTGGTCGAAGGACGAGAACTTTGGCACGAGCCAGGCGCTCGCAGTAGGCTTGCACATTGCCGCAATCGGTCTGCTGGTGATACCGATATTCACGAATGTCCTGCCCGCCTCGACTGAAGCAAAGAACAAGCAGGTTAACGTCACGCCGCTGGACATTTCGCCCTATATGGCGAAGCTGCCGGCTGGTAATGACAAGGCTGGCGGCGGTGGCGGGGGAAACAACCACACGTTGACCCCGACCTCGAAGGGAAAACTGCCCAAGTTCCAGTGGACGCAGTTCACGCCCCCTCAAGCAAAGATTCAGAATTTGAATCCGAAACTGGCGATGGACCCCTCGCTGCTTGGGCCGCCGGACTTGAAGGTGCCCAGTCCCAATATGGCGAACTTCGGCGATCCGCTGGCCAAGAGCGTCACGGATTCTCTGGGAAATGGCAATGGCACGGGCATCGGGAGTGGGTCCGGCGGAGGCCTTGGTCCCGGCGAAGGCGGCGGCACGGGTGGAGGAGTTTTCCGCGCGGGTCTGAACGGGGTCGGCTCGCCGTTGTGCATCTACTGCCCGCAGCCGGAGTACTCCGACGAAGCTCGCAAGGCCAAATATCAGGGAACCGTGTTGCTGGACGTGACAGTTACCGCCGATGGGCGTGTGGTAAGCCCTGTTGTCATCAAGGGCCCCGGCCTCGGCTTGGAAGAGAAGGCCCTCGCGCAGGTTAAGAATTGGAAGATGCGCCCGGCGGTGGGACCCAGCGGTAAGCCGGTAAACTGCCGCGTGCAGATCGAAGTCACGTTTCACCTCTACTAGCACGCAGTCCCTTGCATAGCTCCAAAATTGAGGCGGGCGTCAGGCTCGTTGCCTCCTTCGTGCTTTGTGTTGTCGAGGCTTTTTTTCATCGAGTGCGCACCAACTTCGCCCTTTGTGGGCAACCAATCTGCTGCACTCCGCTTCTGATCACCCGTTCGCCGCCCGTCTTGTCGAGGAGTCTGGCCAAATCCGAGGCGGGCGCGGAGGCCCGCCCATGCGTGACCCGCTTTCGCGTGGTTTCTTTTCCCTTCCGTCATCACAGGATTCTTGGCTTCACCGTGTCTACGATAACTTTCACCAACTCCTTACGCCGGCGCGCACATTCGCGTCCTCTGCTAACGGCGCGCCGTTGCATTTGCTGAATTTTAGGCGCACCGCTGCCGGTGGAAGCGCGCGAGCAGCCTCTTTGCTCACCCACGCGGCGTTGCTCTCCGGAATTCTTCTCTTGAATTTGTTTTCGCATCCACCAGGAACCACGATAACGCGCCCTGAGCTGCTGTCGCACGCTGGTCTCACTTTTTTCCCTGTTCCCGAAGACAACCACTTTGGGCGCCCATCACTCGGAAAGAAGAGTGGGGGAGGTGAGGACGATCCGAGACCGGCGAGACATGGATTCCTCGCGCCGGGTTCCTCCATGCCCCTTGTTCCTCCGCGTCGGATTGTAAACGCGGAGCCCGTACTTCCCGTTCCAGCATCGGTCTTTGACTCCAACGCATCTCAATTTCCAGCACTGGTCACAAACCTGGGAATTCCATGGATGAAGGACGATTCGGACTCAGCAGGCCCCGGCAAAGATCATGGATTCGGATCGGGCAAAAACGGCGGCATGGGTGATGACGAGGGACCCGGAGCAGGCAAAGGCGAGAATTACAACAGTTTATACGCGAACGTCGTATCTCTACCGAGGTGCGCGTATTGCCCCGATCCGCAATACACGGACGAAGCGCGCGAGGCAAAGCTACAAGGAAAGGTGACGCTGCGGGTTTTGGTAGGCGCCGACGGGCGCGCCTCGCAAATCCGTATCATCCAGGGAATCGGACTAGGTCTTGATGAGCGGGCCGAGCACGCCATTCGCGGCTGGAAATTTCTTCCAGCATATGATGCCGCGCGCCACGCTATTCCGGCATGGGTCACCGTCGAAGCTGTGTTCCGCCTTTTCTAGACAGTTTCTTGGCAACGGAGTAGCATTTTCCCGTGCCTCATGACTTCGCCGAAAACGAATATGAACTTGACCCGCAGGCCTTCTCCGCCCGCGGTGGCGGGCCTCCGCGCAAACGAACCGGCGTGGGCGTACTGGATCCGCCGTTTCCTCCCAAGAGGCCGCCCGGGCCCGTTCCCGCTGTTCCCGCTTCCCTGCTTTTCCGCATCCTCGCAGGATTGCTCGTCGCGGGGCTAGCCGCGGCGTCTCTTTTCCTGCTATTTGCGAGGCACTAACTACTCCCGCGATGAACACTGCAATGAGGAGACCGGTATGCTTGAAACGAGACGCGCGTTTGTCATGACGATGGCCGCGGCGGCCGGCTCTCTGGCGGTCGCGGACGCATTGCTATTCGCCCAAAGACCCATTATCCCGCCGCCACCACCGCAGCCGGCAGAGACCCGAAACCCAGCAGAAATCCGCACGAACCCCCAGGATGCTGCCGCAAAACGAACCATTTTGCGGCAAAACGAGAAGGAATTCCGCGAAGGGGTCGAGCGGCTTTACCAACTAACTGGTGAGCTGCGCGAGGAAGTCCAGAAGACCACGACCACCGACGTGCTCTCCGTGCGCATGGTCAAGAAAACCGAAGAAATCGAAAAGCTCGCCAAGCTCCTCAAGACCAAAGCCAAGGGCGGATAGGCCCAATCAGACGTTCCGGAGTGTATCCTTTGACTCGGATTGGGATACGAAACGGGTAACTTCCGCCTTTTGGTTTTCCATTTCTGTTACGATTTTGGCATGAGAAAAGCAGCGGTATTGATCATTGGTATCGCGGTGTGCGTCCTTTGCTTTGCGAGCGGGGCGCGGGCGCAAAGCGAGACCGGAGGACTCGAACTCACCGCGCGCATCACACCGACGGCGGCGCGGCCGGAACCGGTGCGCCAATTCACCTTTTACATCCTCACCAAGAGCTACTCGGAGATCGTGAAGGAAATAGAGGAAAATGACCCGGTCCCTCCGCGCGATCAGTTTATTGATGGCCTCAAGATTTCTCCCGAGCTGCGCACCTGGCTCAAGGGCCATGACATGCTCGACCTCACGGAACCAGAACTCGACAAACAGCTTACGCCGGACGACATCCTCAACATTCCGGAATTCCTGGTGGCGTACCAACGGACGAACAGCGGGGGCGTGACCGCAGGCCTGCCAAAGCCAAAGTATACAGACGCCGACAAAACGGACCATCCGGAGAAGTACGAGAAATTAAAACAGGAATATATGGTCAGCCTGAAAAAGTTCATTCGCTCGCGTCCCGAGACCGTCTCCGGTGTGGAACTCGAACTGGACAGCGTCAATCCGCAGCGCAAGTGGGCGGCCCTGCAAAACGATCGCCGGAAGCGCGTGCAACGCGTCGCCCCGGACTTGGCGCAGCTCAAGTTTCTCGCCGCCAAGGCGGATACAGATCTCGAAGGCCGGGCCTCGATATCGGGTCTTGCTCCGGGGAACTATTGGATCAGTTCGCTCAATCTGGACGCCGATGCCGGAGATATGCGCTTGCGATGGGATGTTCCCGTAAAAATTGAACGTGGCAAGACTGCCCGCATCGAACTTTCGAATTTGAACTCCATCGACGCACACAGCTCTGGTCCCTAGCGCCTTCGAGCGCCACCATGGGGACGCCCCTTCATTGGTTTGCGTTCAACTTCTTCATCGCTATCGCGATCGCGCTGGACCTGCGTGTTTTCCACCGCCGCCCGCACAAGATCGAGATTCGCGAGGCGGCCATTGCTAGTCTTGGATGGATCGGAATCTCCGTCCTCTTTGGATTCGGAGTGTTCTATTTCCGTGGCCCCCAGCCGGCCCTCGAATTCTTTACCGGCTACCTGATCGAAAAAGCGCTCAGCGTCGACAATCTGTTTCTTTTTCTGGTGATTTTTCGCGCGTTTGCCGTAGATGATCGCCTGCAACATCGCCTTCTAGAATGGGGTGTAGTCGGCGCGCTGGCCATGCGCGGGGTGATGATCGCGCTGGGCGCGGAGTTGATCAAACATTTTTCCTGGGTGATGTATGTGCTGGGAGCGTTCCTGATTTATGCGGGGGTGCGCATGCTTTTCTTTCACAAAGGAGATTTTCACCCCGAGCAAAACAGGATGGTCCGTTTTTCCCGCCGGCATCTACGTGTGAGCCACGAATATCATGGTGAATATTTTTTCGTTCGCAATGCGGGCCGGTTGCTCGCCACGCCGCTGTTTCTCGTCCTGCTGGTCGTGGAAATCACGGATGTTACGCTGGCCGTGGACTCCATCCCCGCGGTGTTTGGCATTACGCGCGACCCTTTTATTGTGTACACGTCGAACGTGCTCGCGATTCTGGGGCTGCGGGCGCTGTACTTTCTGCTGGCGGGAGTCATCGACCGTTTGCGTTTCCTGGATGAGGGATTGGCGATCGTGCTGGTGTTTATCGGCGGGAAAATGATCGGTGAGCGGTGGTTGCACATTCCCGTGACCGCAGCTCTTGGAGTGGTTGGAGGCGTGCTGTTGATCGCTTTGCTGGTTTCGCTCCTTATTCCACCGAAGAAACAAACGTAAAATTTATTCTTCCTCGAACATCAGCTCATCGACGTAACACCACATCCAGTTTTCGCCGGGCTCCTGCGAACGAACAATTGGGTGCTTTGTGGCGTGAAAATGCTTCGTGGCGTGCTTGTTTTTGGAGGAGTCGCAACAGCCGACGTGGCCGCAGCTTAGGCACAGGCGCAGGTGCACCCAACTGTCTCCTAACTTCAGGCACTCTTCACAGCCTTTCGTTTTTGGCTTGACGCGGCGAATCTGATCGACGTGCGTGCACTCTTCGGCCATGTCGGCCTCCTCTGGATTTACAGCGCGTTGTGGATCGGGATCCGCACCTGGAAGCGCGTGTCACCTGGAACTGATTTCAGGGTGACAAGGCCGCGCATTTTTTGGACGATGCGGTGAACCACATCCAAACCGAGGCCACTCCCTTCACCAACGCCCTTGGTCGTAAAAAAAGGTTCGAAGATGCGCGATTGTACTTCCGGCGGAATGCCCGGGCCGTCGTCGGCGATCTCCACGAGCACGTAATCATTTTCGCGCACGGCGCGCACAACCAGCTTGCCCTTTTCTTTCATGGCGTCCGCGGCATTGTCGATGAGGTTTGTCCAAACTTGATTCAACTCGCTCCCGTAAGCCATGACTTTCGGAAGTTCGGGAGCGTACTCGCGAGACACCACAATGCCGCGCTTCAATTTGTGATGCATGATGGTCAAGGTGGTTTCCAAGCTATTCTTGATGTCTACTTCCTGCAAGGGCGCCTGGTCCATGTAAGAATATTCTTTGATGGCTTTGATGAGGTCGGAGATGCGAGCAGTGCTTTGCTCAAGCTCGCTGGCGATACGCTCCATCTCGAGAAGAGTGCCAAAGCGTGTGAGCTCGGGGCCGAGTGAAGCGCCCGCGGCGGCCGCGAAGAACTCAAGTTGCGTGTCCGTCAAGCCGGCATCGGCGAGCAACGGAGCCAGTTTCCAGGCTTCCGCGACACTACGGCCCTCCAGCCAGCTTTGTATGGCTTCTTCACGCTCCACGCGGGCAAATTCATCTTTGTGTTGGGGTGTTTTCAGTTCGGCGCGGATTTGTTCTTCGCGCTGCGCGAGCAGGCCACAATCTTCCGGACCGAGCGTCGACCTGCGGCCGACAACACGCAGGCGCTGCAGGCAGTCTCGCAGCGCGGCGGCGGAGCGGCGAGCGGCAGCGGAAGGATTGTTCAATTCGTGTGCCAGACCCGCTGACAATTTTCCGAGTGCAGCCAGCTTTTCTCTCTGCTGCTCTTCCCTTGTGACGTTTCGAACGCGGTCCGTCAGCAATCCCACGAGCCGCTGCGAAAGCTCGGGCATGCGCTGGAACAACTCCGGGAACTTGGCCGCTGGAAACGCCAGCGAGCGAGTAGGAAGTACAGCACGCCCGGTCACACCAACCGTTTTCATTCTGGAAAAAGGCAGGACCCCTGTTACATCCCCGGCACGGGCAGTAAAGACGGGGCCGTCCTGCGGGCCGTTCTCGCGCCGGGCCCGGAATTCACCCTCCAGGATCACCAACATGGTGTCCGCAGGACCGCCTTCCTTGACGATGACTCCACCGACTTCGACACGGCGCTCTTGCGCTTGGGAAACAAACCATTCCAGATCGGCTTGCTGCTGATCCGTGAACGGCGGGATTTTCCTTAGTTCCGCAACCAAAGCTTCCAGCCGCGCTTGATCCACTGCTTCGCTCATTGGACCTTCGCCAAATATTGATGCATGAACTGCACGACCACTGCGCCTTCGCCGACACCGGAAGCGACGCGCTTCACGGAACCGTGGCGCACATCGCCCACAACAAAAATTCCCGGAACATTCGTTTCCAGCAAACCCGGGTCGCGATCCAGCGTCCAGGAGGCTGGCCTCTTCCCGCCGCGCAATAGGTCCGGACCGGAAAGAATGAACCCACGGTCATCGCGCTCAATTGCCTGGCCGAGCCATTCCGTCCGCGGCTGCGCGCCGATGAAAATGAACAAGCTGGTGGCGGAGAGCTTATTTCTCTCTCCTGAGGGAGCGCACTCGACCGTGATCCCGGTGAGCCGCGATTCTCCTTCGACCGCTACCACGCTTGACCGCGTCCACACCTCGATGTTTGGCGTCTTTTCGATTTGCTCGATCAAGTAGTGCGACATCGTGGCGGCGAGCGACACTCCGCGCACCAACATCACCACCTTCTCCGCAAACTTCGAAAAGTGCATGGCGGCCTGGCCGGCAGAATTCGCGCCGCCAATGATGTAGACTGTTTCGCCCTTGCAGGCCAGCGCTTCGGAGGTTCCGCCGCCATAATAAACACCGGCGCCTTGCAAGTGCTCAATCCCCGGAACGTCCAAGGTCTTCCATTGCACGCCCATGGCGAGAAGCAAAGCGTGACACGAAATCTCCGAACCGTCCGCAAGCTTCACATAGCGGTACACTGCCGCTAAGTCCGGATGGAAAGCCGAGATAGTTCTCAATTCGAGAACTCAGTCCGGCTTGGCCGCCCGGCGCTTCGCGTTCGACGATCACCGTGCGCAAGCCTTCGCTCGCGCCATATACAGCGGCGGCAAGCCCGGCAGGACCTCCTCCGACGATAGCGAGATCGTAGAAGTTGGTTAGGGCATGCGTGCGCAGACCGATCTTGTCCGCAACGGTGGGCAAGGGCGGCTCCGGGAGGCGCGTTCCGTCTGGAAACAGAATCAAAGGAAGTTTTTCCGCCTCGGGCCCCAATGAGTCAATCAGCCCGCGCACTTCGGCATCGCTCTGCGCCAACTCCACGTCAATCCATTGATAGGGCACCTGGTTCCGTGCGAGGAATTCGCGCAGTTCGTAAGAACGATTCGACCAGCGGGTGCCGAGAACGCGAATGCCCTCGTAGGGAGGTCGAAACGTCGCGGTCCAGTCGTGCAGCAAGTCGTCAAGAGCGGGAAAGAGCTTTTCCTCCGGGGGATCCCACGGCTTCATCAAGTAATAGTGCACGCGGGCCTCGTTGATGGCATCGATGGCGGCGTTGGTGTCCGCATACGCGGTGAGCAGAGCGCGTTTGGCGAGCGGGTGCATCTCCATGGCTTCCGAGAGGAAATTCACACCGTCCATTTGGGGCATACGCTGATCCGCTAGCAGCAGGGCAACAGGATTGTTTCGCGCTTTCAGTTCCCGCAGAGTGGCGAGGCCGGCGCTCCCGGAGTTTGCGCGCATGACGCGGTAGCGATCCGAATAGCGGCTGCGCAAATCGCGCTCAATGGCCCGAAGAACTTCGGGGTCGTCGTCTACCGTTAATAAAACTGGTTTTGGCATATTCCTCAGATGCGGCGCACGTGATTTCGTTGCGTATTACGAGGATTGCTGTATTGCTTCAGCTTCTATTCCTGCCGCCCTCAAGCTACAATTCCTGACGCTTCCATGTCCAGCCCTCTCGCTCAATTCATTGCGGACCTCTCGTCCGCGGACGCATCCAGAAGGCTTGCGGCCGCCAATGAAATCTACCGGCTAGGGCGCGCAGCCGCAGGATCTGCCATTTCTGACTGGTGGGCCGAAAACGAACTCGCCGCACTGCTCCTTGGACCTAATCCTGCGATAACGGTTGGACTCGCCGTACAGCGCGATACGTTTGGACGAATCCGAATTGCCAATAGCACGCCAAGACTCGCCGACGTGCCGCCGGATCAAGATGCCGAGGAATTCGAGATTCAATTCACTGAGGGATTCTCCCTGGACATTCTGACCACGCGCGAGCCAGGGGGTTCGGGCGCCATCGCAAAGTATCTCGCCAAGTTTGGAGAAGGCATTCAACAGGTGGAATATCGCTGCGCCAACGTTGAGCGCGCCACGCAAATACTGAAAGACAAATTCCGAGTTGATCCTGTTTATCCTGCCATCCGAAACGGTACAGACGCCACGCGAGTCAATTTTTTCCTCGTCGCCTCTCCGGATGGGGGCAAGGTGCTCATCGAACTGTACGAGTTGCAGTCTCGCGGATAGAAACTCGAATTCAGCGAAATCCAATACTTCTACGTGATTGCAGATTTTTCCAGCCCGCTATTTCCTGCCATGCCCGTAAGACTTCGGCGACCGTCCAAGCTTGCGCGATGCAGCCGCGAGGCGTGAATGGAGCATCGCCATCGAAAATTTCGCTTAAGGTGCCGAGGCCAGCCGCATGAATCTGGCGGCCGAGTGGTTCCAGGAAACGAAGCGCCGCTTCGCGGTTGTGGTAGACGCGGTAATGCGCCAGCGCGAAGGGACAGAGCAGCCAGCCCCAGACCGTGCCTTGATGATAAGCGGCGTCACGATCGCGGGGGTTACCGCCATAGTGGCCGCTGTATCCGGCTTCGGCTGGCGCGAGACTCCGCAATCCATGCGAGGTCAAAAGATGCCGTGCGCAAACATCGACAACCGCCTTTTGCTGCTCAGCGGTGAGCGGGCTCACCGGTAAAGATACGGCAAAAATCTGATTCGGTCGAAGCGACGCATCGTTTCCGATGCCTGGTGAATCGATCACGTCGAAGCAGCAATTACGGTCCGCGTTCCAGAATCTCTGAAAACTTTTCTTCGCTTGGACCGCGAGTTTTTCGTAAGCATCGCTGGGTTTAGAGAGCAACCGCGCAAATCCTGCCATCGTTTCAAGGGCATTGATCCACAGCGCGTTGGTCTCCACCGGCTTTCCGGTGCGGGGCGTCACGACCCAATCGCCGATTTTCGCGTCCATCCAAGTGAGTTGGACGCCGCGTTCACCGGCATAGAGAAGCTCGTCGGCTAGGTCCATGTGGATGTTGTATCGCGTACCCGCGATGTGCGCATCGGCCATGCCTGCGAGAACGCGAAAAAGTTTTCGCAGCGTCACCTCATCTTGCGTCGCCTCGAAATACTGCCGGATAGATTCGAAATACCAAAGTGCGGCGTCAACCGTGTTGTATTCCGGTTTGCTCCCAGCGTCGGGGAAATTGTTGGGGAGCATCCCTCCGTCCACGTA
>WNGG01036166.1_pt1 | contig 10669 bp, 9 predicted proteins | sample 5400661 | NCBI WGS metagenome assembly WNGG01 (sample SAMN13153372, study PRJNA577476) | soil metagenome | isolation source: 100 cm soil or saprolite under Garry oak tree replicate 1 | place: USA:California | collected 2016-06-15
GGCGGACGTGGCGATTCCGATGATGGGGCGATCGAGCATCGCGCCCGAATAGCCCATCGACTTGGCGAACGATCGGCGCAGGTACCGTGAAAATGCCGCGTCGCCGTAGTTCGTCAGTCCTTTGTCAAGACCGGTTCCCCGACTCATGCGCACCACCAGCCTCAAAGAAGCGGCGGCAACCTCATCACTCGCCGCCGTCTTCCAGAAAGGCAATCAGCCGCCGCAGCCGTTCGTTCGCCTGGCGCTGAACTTCGGTCGCGTCGCGTCCCGTCCAGTCGTAAAAGCCCTTTCCGCTCCGAACGCCGAGATCGCCCCGAGCGACCATGTTCTGAAGATACGGAGACGGGACGCCGGTATGCGATAACGATGGAACAATCGATCGCTGCGCCTTCGCATGAATTTCGAGACCTGCAATATCCTTTTGCTCGAGCAGTCCGGTCACGCACATGCGAGGACCCAAGAGCCGCTTGGCAACGCTGTCGATCATTCCAGGCGTCGCGATCCCCTCTTCAAGGAGGTGATACGCTTCGTGCAAGATGGAGTGCTGCAGTCGATTGATGAGATAGCCGTTGATGGCCCGCTCGAGCACGATCGGCTGCCGTCCCGCCTGCTTCACCGCCGAGATTGCCAGCGCGATTGCCGAATCCTCGGTACGATTCGCGCGCACGACTTCAATCATGGGAAACACCTCCGCAGGCATGAAGAAGTGCATCGCAAGAAACCGCTCGGGGTACTTCAGCCCTCCGGCCAGATCATTCAATGGAAGACCGGACGTATTCGTCGCGACCACCGGCCGGCCGCCGTACACTCTCTCAATTTCGGCGTAGACGGACTTTTTGACGACGGCATCCTCGAACACGGCTTCGATCACGAGATCGGGCGCCGATGCCGCAGGTGTTTCGCGGACGAACTTGACAGCAGGATGAGAGATCTTGACGTCCTGACAGTCCATCAGCGTCACGTCAATGCCAGCGGCTGCGAACAGCCGCGCGATGCCTTGGCCCATGACGCCGGCACCGACAATCAGGAGCGACCGACAGGAGGGCTCATGCCCGAGCGGCTCATTCGGTTTCATTCAGACAGCCTCCCGACTAACCAGTTATGAACCCGGTTCTACACTATTCACGGGCGACACGCAAGAAAACCGAGAAAACCGGTGTAGCGTGTAATCAATGCTGGTAGTATCGACACCACACGCTTCACATTCAAAGGCAGGCGTTTATGAAATATCGTTGGGTGATTCTCTTCTTCGGCATCCTCGCCTACGGTACCAGTCAGTTCGCGCGGCAGAACTTCAATGGCATCCAAAAGTTCATCGCTGCCGATCTGAATCTTGATAGAGGCGCGATCGGCCTGCTCGCGTCCCTGTTCTTTTATTCATACGCCCTCTTCCAGATGCCATGGGGCATTGCGGCCGACAAGTTCGGCAGCCGGAGGGTTGTTGGTCTGGGGATTCTGCTGACTGCGGCCACCATGGTGGGATTTGCTACCGGCCGAACCGAAGGCTGGCTGTTGTTCTGGCGAGCGGCCGCCGGTATCGCTGGGGCAGCCGTCTATGTGTCGCTCACGGGAAACATCGCGCGCTGGTTTCCGGACCGGGAGCGCAGCTTCAGTCAGGCAACACTGGGCGGCGTCGGCGGGGCGCTCGGCGAGGGGATGGCGTACTTTCTGCTACCGGTGCTGGCGATCTATTTTGCGTCAGGATGGCGTCAGGGCATGGACATGATGGCCGCTGCAATCGTGATCATGGGTGTTCTTTGCATCGCGTTCTTGAAGTCTGCACCCGCCGGACATCAGGCGACGACGCGGCGACCATTTGATGTGAAATTGCTCGGCGATATGCAGCTCTGGTGTTATGCGCTCATCTACAGCGGATTCGTGATTGGGATTCGCGGCACCCAGACATGGATGGCGGTCTACGCGACCGATGTCTATATGTCGAAATACGGACTCGCCCTGAACCAGGCCGTCGTCGCAGGCGGGCTGCTGGCTCTTGTCGCCTACTCGTTGATCGGACGAGCGATGGGATGTCCGCTCGCGGGAAAGATAACGGACATGTTCGCCAAGCGAGGAGTCTCACGAACGGCTGTGCTGATCGGCTGGCTGATTTTCGCCATCATCATGCTCCAGCTTCTATCCACGGGCGTGTCGACGATCTGGATGCTTGGGATCGTGATCGCTCTCTTGGGCATGTCCGTCAATCTCTTCTCACTCGTTCCCGCGGCCATCTCGGAAACTTACGGACCTCAGCGCACCGCCGCGATCTCGTCTTTCGCGAATATGCTCGCCCAGTTCTCGGGCGCGACAGCATTAGCCGTGAGTGGCTATGCCGGCATCTCGTTGAACTCGCAGCCCGGGAACGCGCTCGGCGAGTATCGGGGCATCTGGCTCTCAGGGATGGTCGGGATGGCGATCATGGCGATCCTCGGGGTAGCTGCCTACGTCGCATTCCGGGCCGGATGGGCCGTCGGTCCTCGGCCGGTCTCTTCCGTCAGCGAAGAAGCCAAGCTGTAGCCGCGCGAGCTTCAGGCGGGCAGAAAATCTACTTTTCCAATGCTAGCGCAACTACTTCCGCCGGCTCCGTTGGCGTACCGACGGTGAAGGCGATGAACTGCTGGCCGTTCACCATATAGGTCATCGGCATGCTTCCCATCATGCCGGGAATCTTCACCTCGCCGGCGCCCACACGCCGGTGTTGCCGGTATACGCGTTCGACTTCTCCTCCCACGTTTCCGCGCCGAACTCTCCATCTTTGGGGACGGTGTGAAACGCCCATTTCTGTTTGCCGGTACGGGCATCGAACGCCATGACGTATCCGGGCGTATTGCGCATCGAATCGGGCGTGAACCCCTCTTCGAGCGCGGGCGGGACGATGACCGTGTCGTGATAGACCGTCGGCGGCGAGCTGTTGCCGATGCGCGAGACATGGTCGAAGTCGACGTGCAGCTCCTTCATGAGATCGACCGCACCGCCCGTGCCGAAGAATTTCACCGGCACGCCGGTCTTGGCGTCCAACGCCACGAGATAGAAGCCGGTGGTGACGACGAAAATCCGCTCCTCCTTGCCGTCCGTCCAATAGGCGACGCCGCGCCCTGCGTTTCTCCTCGGCGCCTTGCGGTCGCGGCCAGCTTCGTCCATTCCCTCCCATAGCCACAATTGCTTGCCCGTCGCCCCGTCGAGGGCGGCGACAACGCGTTGACCGCCGGCGGACTCGTACAAGACGACGGCCACCATGATCGGCGTCGCTTCGCTCCGATAGATGGCAAGCACCGGGTCTCCGTTGCCCTGCGCGGTCCCGCCAAGAGAGGGCAGCGCCGGCGGAATCGCAGGTTTCCAGCGCCAGGCGATCCTCAGATCCTTGAAATTGTCCTTATCGATCTGGTCGAGCGGTGAGTGACGCGTGGCTAGCGGATCGCTGTTCAAATATCGCCACTCGCCGGGCTTTGCGAGCACCGAGGGCGCCGCATTCGTGGTTAAGTCCCGCTGAGGATAGTGTCGAATCCACGGAGCCGTCCCGTGGAGTAGACGCCATCCAGACCGGGACTTAAAATGGCTTCGTGCCGGGAGCGCCCACGACAAAAGGCGAATGCTATCGATAAGAGAAAGGCTACGACCCCGGCCACTTTCTTCAGCGAGTCTTTCCCTGCCGCAGTGGTAATTGGATGGACCATCGTAGTAGAACTAAGCCGCGGATTGCGCGGATTACACGGATTCAATCCGCATAATCCGTGCAATCCGCGGCGAAAACTTAGTTCGTTCCTTTTCCCATCAGCGGCACCGGCGTGAACAACTTCGCGCGATCGGCCCCCCGCGCTGGGCGGTACTTCTGCGTACGTCCACCGAACGTCTCGGCGGCGTAGAGATTTCCATCCGAGTCCACCGAGAACTGGTGCACGCCCCAGAATGCGCCCGGGAACGTCCCGTAAGTTCCCCACGAATACAGCAGTTTCCCGTTCAGATCGTATTTCAGAAACTTGTTGCTGACGCCGTCGGCAACCCACAAGTACTGGTCGGCAGACATCTCGATGTGATACGGCTGCCGGATGTTCGGCCACATGTCGAGGAACTTCCCATTTTCGTCGAACACCTGGATGCGGCTGTGTGCTCGATCGGAGACATAGACGCGCCGGTTTTTGTCGATCGCCACCGAGTGCACCGTGTCGAATTGGCTGGGGCCGGTGCCCGGTGTTCCCCACGTCAGGAGGAACTTTCCATTCCTGTCGAACTTGACGACGCGCGTGTTGGTGTAGCCATCGGAGATGAAGAAGGTGCCGTCGGGAAGCCAGGCGATGTCCGTGGGCCGGCCGAAATGCTTGTCATCATTGCCGGCAACGCCAGCCACGCCCAAGGTCATCAGGAGCTTCTTTCCGTCGTTGCTGAACTTGAAGACCTGCTGCCGCATGTCGTCGACGACCCACACGGCTCTGTCGGGATCGTACGGGCTGATCTTGACCGCGTGCGGACCGCGGCCACCTTCAAAAAGCTTGTCCCACTGGGTCCACGATTCGATCAATTTGCCATTGGCGTCGACGATGACGATGCAGTTGCGCAACTCCGGCTTTTGACCGGTTGCCTGGCTGCCAAGAGAACCCCAGGCGCCGTTGAAGTTATTGGGCAGCTTGTCCGGGAGCTTGAGCTCGCCGCGATTCGCCATGAAAATCCGGTTGGGTGATTCCGCGAACACACCACCTTGCGACCCTTGGATGTATCCCTGCCGCGCGAACGGCTGCGGCCATTTGGCGACGACCTCGTAGGGCCCAGTTTCGTCTTCTCCGCCTTTCTGCGAGTTGGACGAGAGCACGCCCAACCCCGCGTCCCTTTCAATCTGAGGTTGCTGGGTCAGTGCGGGAACGGACAGCAGGCCGATAGCGAAGACAACGATCAGCGCGATGACACATGTGCGCATTTTCAGACCTCCTTTGATGTTGGTGAGGTTCTGAGCGTAACAAGGCAGTAGAGTATCCGCAAGTTTTTCGATTGCAGACCTACACTGAGCCGCTCATGCAACGCGCCGCCGCTTTCAACGGGAACTGGGATGCACGTACATGTTCGATTGCTGATTAGAGGTATCACGCGGACTAGACGAGCCCTTAGGCGACTGCATCAGCAGCTTTGGAGGAGACGCGATGAAAGTTAGCTTCATCGGATTGGGCAAAATGGGTTTTCCAATGGCAGCCAATTTACTGGCTGCCGGTCATCAAGTCACTGTGTATAACCGCACGAAAAGTAAAGCAGATGAGCTGGCAACACGAGGTGCGGTAGTGGTCGGTGTCCCAGAAGACTGCTGCGACAGTTCCGTCGTCATCACTATGTTGTCAGACGACAATGCTCTCGAAGAACTGCTTTTTTCTAACAACAAATTCCTGGATGCACTCTTGCCGAATACTGTCCACCTTTGCATGAGCACGATAAGTGTCGCGCTCTCCGAGAAGCTTGCCCAAGTCCACGCCCACGCTCGTCAGATTTATGTAGCCGCACCTGTCTTCGGACGACCGGAGGTTGCCGCCTCCCGAAAATTGTTGATCGTTGCGGCCGGTCCGAAAAACGGAATCGAAAGGTGTTCGCCGTTGTTCGATGCACTCGCAAAAAAAACCTTCGTGTTGGGATCTACAGCAGCACACGCTAATTTGGTGAAGCTGGCAAGTAATTTTCTGTTATTCGCCATGATTGAAAGTCTGGCGGAAGCTGTGGCCTTTGCTCGGAAGACGGGGGTAGACCCCAATGAATTTGTGAAAATCATTACAGAGACAGTCTTTGATTCTGCTCCTTATCGGGTCTACGGCCCGATGATTGCACAATCAAGGTACGAGCCGCTTGCCTTTCCACTTTCGTTGGTTCTGAAGGATCTCGGCCTGGTGTTGTTGGCCGCTGAACATGCGGCGGTTCCCATGCCTTTCGCGAACGTAATACGAGACCAGCTGTCGAGCGCGATAGCTCGTGGTTATCAAAACTTAGATGAGACTGCACTGGCGCGAATCGCTGCCGAGAACGCTGGGCTAACGAGTTGATGCGAGCTAGATGGACCCGGCCGTACGCGAGCTTGTTCGGAGACGGCCAGCAACGCCGCGCAAGACTTGTCATTTGTGATGCTCCATTCCGTTGGAGCATTCATCACCTACCTTCGGTTTAAGGTTAAGGGCGCGTGGTTCGCGGGGACTGTCGCGTCAAATGGACTTCATCGACGCAGTCAAGAACATGACTGTGGATTCCGCTAATATTCTTGAAGTTTCGCAACCAACTTGGATGGATTCAGAACCGTCGTCGCCCCCTACCTAAACAAAACACGGAGGTGGCGTGAATGTTGCGTCAGTTGCAAGGCGGAACGGCGAGGATCGTAGGATGCGGTTCTCCTAGACATACACGGGAGGAACGTCAATGTTTCGACGCATCCGGATCACGAACACACGCGCCACCGAACCTCGTGTTAGGTTCACGCACCTGCCGTCCGATAGTCGGGCGTCCATGCGTTGCAAGCCAATTCTAGCAGCGCGCGCCTTCGTCTTTGCTCTCCTGCTCTGCCTGGGCAGTGTCCACGCCGGGGCGCAGCAAAAAGACCAACAACCGCAAAACGACCAACAGCAGATGAGGGGCCTGGACGAACAGGTTCAGGAGATCAAATCAGACGTCCTCAGCATTGCCCAGGAGCTGAACCGGCTCGAGGAGAAACTGCTCTACCCGTCAGGGACACAGGTCGCGATCTTCATTGCGCTGACCAAGGGCGACCAGATGCGCCTCGACGCCGTGCGGCTCCAGATCGACGGCCAGCTCGTCGCGGCCCACATCTACAGCGCCAAAGAGCTCGAGGCCCTGCGCAAGGGCGGCGTGCAACGGATCTACGTCGGCAACCTGGCGGCCGGGGATCACCAGCTTGAGGTGCTTGTCGACGGCAAGCTTGAAGACGGCGCGGACTTCAGCCGCACAGAACGCTTTACCTTCCGCAAGGAAGTGAAGCCAAAGCTGGTTGGACTGACGCTGGCCGGACCGCGTTCCGGCAACACTCCGGTCGCGCTGGGGGAATGGTAAGCCATGCGAACGCCACGACGGCTAATCGGACTCGGCCTGGCCCTGGGACTTGCCGCCGGTCCGGCCACGGGCACCGACTTGAGGGACCTCTATTTCGGCGAGGCGATCTATCACGCCTACCAGGGACAGTTTTTCGATGCACTCCAGCGGCTCGACACCGAGCTCGCCATGTACCACGGTCTCGACGAGCCCGGACTCGACACGCTTCATTTTCACATCAACGACGCCGAATTCTCGGTCGGCGACTTCGAGCTCAACTACCGCATGCACCAACGCGCACGAGTTCCTGCGGGCGAACGTCTATATGGCGACAGGCCGGCCGAACGAGGCCGTCAAGGTGCTCGAGCAGCTGCGGAGCGATGAGAGCCTCGCCGGGTTTGCCGCCTACAACCTCGGCATCGCGCTGTTGCAGGACGGTCGACCACAGGAAGCCATCGAGCAACTGGACAAGGCCGGGCGGCTACCGGCCGGTGATCCCGCCGGTCTCGCGATCCGCGACAAGTCCAACCTGGTGCTTGGCACGATGCTGTTCGAATCGGGCAATTTCGAGCGGGCAAGACAGTCACTGGACCGCGTCCATCTCGAGGGACCGTTCTCGAACCAGGCTCTGCTGCGGGCCGGCTCGGCCGAGGCCTCGGCCCAGCAGTATGACCGCGCGCTCGTCCCGTGGAACATCCTGGTGGAGCGGGAGCCGACGGATGCCGCGGTCCAGGAAGCCATGCTCGCCGTGCCGCACGCGTATGCCAGCCTGAACGTGCACGGCCGTGCCGCGATCATGTACGGGCGGGCGCTCGAGCTGTTCAGCAAGCAAATCGAAAGAGTGGACGCCTCCATCGACAGCATCCGGGAAGGGCGCTTTCTCAAGGCCCTGATCCGCGAGGAGAGCCGGCAGGACGAAACCTGGGTCATCCGCCTGCGCAGCCTGCCCGACGCGCCCGAAACCTACTACCTGATGGAGCTGATGGCATCTCACGACTTCCAGACCGCGCTGCACAACTACCTCGACCTCGAGGACCTGCAGTCGAGACTCATAGCCTCGAAGACCAGCCTCGATGCTTTCGACGACATCATCCGGCTGCGCGGCCAGAACTACGAGCCGCTGCTGCCGGAGGTCGACGCGCAGTTCCGCGAGCTGGATTCGCGGATTCGCCTGCGACTCGAACAGCGCAAGCACCTCAGCGAGCGCCTGAAGGCAGTGCTGACCGCGCCGCGGCCGGACTATCTGGCGACCGCGAACGAGCGGATCGCCGGCGAGCGCATCGCCCTCATCGACAAGCAGCTCGTCGACTCTGACAACCCCGAATCGGTCGCGCTTCGGCAACGTGCGGCGCACCTGCGCGGCGCGCTCACATGGCGGCTGGAAACCGAGTACCACGAGCGGCTGACCGCGGCACATGTGCACCTGAATGAACTGAATGCACCTGTCGACGCTCTCACTCGTCAGTACGACGCCTTCGTCAGGACGAGGCAGGCGGCGACGCACAGCTACGTCGGATACGACGCCCCGATTGCACGGCTCCGCGAGCGCGTCAGCGACGCACTGCCGCGTGTTGAGAGCCTGATGGCCCGGCAGGGACACATGATCGAGACCGTCGCCATTAACCAGCTCGAGGCCCGCCGCGAACGCCTGGTGGCCCAGCAGAATCAGGCGCGCTACGGCGTCGCCGATAGCTACGATCGAGCAGCTCGGCAACCCGGAGGAAAAGAACGCTGATGAATCGCCGCACCATTCCGACAGTGCTCGCGCTAGCTTTCATGGCCGGCTGCGCCCCGCATGTCAACAACAAGACCGTGGCGACGGCGGGCACGCTGGCGGAACTGCGTAACGTGCGTCCGGATGTGCAGGAGGTGAAGGTCGAGCAGGGCCTCGATCAGGCCATGCTCCAGTACCGGCGCTTCCTCGAGGATGCACCGGAGAACACGATGACTCCGGAGGCGATGCGGCGTCTCGCGGACCTGCAACTCGAGAAGCAGTTCGGGATACGTACGGGCGACGCCAAGCCGCGGGAAATGGCTGCTCCGCAGCCAGCCCCGGCACTCGCGGACGCGCAGGTCGGCAGGCCCAATCCCGCCGCGGCGGCGGCCGGCGCCGGTTCGCCGGAATCCGATCAAGATTTCGAGCGGCGCACAACCGCGGAGGGCGCCGGCGCCTCGTCAGTGAACGCAGTGCCCGGTGGCGCGGACCCCAAGGGTCCACTGGAGGCGATCGCTCTCTATGACCGGCTGCTGACCGAGTACCCGAATTACGAGCACAGAGACAAGGTCCTCTATCAGGAGGCGCGGGCGTACGACGAGCTCGGCCGCACCGAAGAGGCTATCGCGACCATGGAGCGCCTGATCCGCGAGAATCCGCGGTCCGAGCACTTCGACGAAGTGCAGTTCAGGCGGGGCGAGTACTTCTTCACGCGCAGACGCTTCCACGACGCCGAGACCGCCTATTCGGGGATCATCACCCTGGGTACCGCTTCCTCGTATTACGAGCTCGCTCTCTACAAGCTCGGGTGGACGCTCTACAAGCAGGAGTTCTACGAGGAGGCCCTGCAAAAGTACATCGCTCTGCTCGACTACAAGGTATCGATCGGTTACGACTTCGATCAGACGCACGATGAGGACGACGATCGCCGCGTCGCGGATACCTTTCGAGTCATCAGCCTGAGCTTCAGCAACCTCGGCGGGCCGGAGACCATTCAGGAGTACTTCTCCAAGTTCGGGAATCGCTCCTATGAGGACCGCGTTTACACCAATCTTGGCGAGCATTACCTCAGCAGGCTGCGCTATGACGACGCGGCGAAGACATACAAGGCTTTCGTAGCGCTTTATCCGTTCCACCGCGCCGCGCCGCGGTTCAGCATGCGGGTCGTGGAGACGTTCACCCAGGGCGGGTTCCCCAAGCTCGTGCTGGAGTCGAAGCGGGAGTTCGCGTCCAAGTACGGCCTGAAGGCCGAATACTGGCGACATTTCAAACCGGAAGAGTCGCCGGAAGTGCTGTCCTACCTGAAGACGAATCTGAAGGACCTGGCGACGCATTATCACGCGCAGTATCAGAACGCGAACGAAGCGGACGAGAAGCTCGCGAATTATCGCGAGGCACGGCAATGGTACGGCGCCTATCTCGACTCCTTCCCGACGGAGGCCGATTCGCCGCCCGTCAACACCCAGCTTGCGGACCTGCTCCTGGAGAACAAGGATTTCGGCGAGGCGGCCAAACAGTACGAGCGGACAGCTTACGGATACGCGCCGCATCCGCAGGCGGCGGCCGCGGGCTACGCTGCGATCTACGCATACCGCGAGCAGCTGAAGGTCGCGGGCGCCTCCAGCAATGACCAGCAGGACAGCGTCAAGCGCGATACGGTCGCGAGCTCGCTCAAATTTGCCGACGCATTTCCGCAGAACGAACACGCCGCGGCGATCCTCGGAGCGGCCGCCGATGACATGTACGAGATGAAGGACTATCGTGCCGCCGTCGAGGCCGACCAGCGCGTCATCGATAAGTATCCGGGCGCGGAGGCGGCGATCCGGCGTTCCGCGTGGATTGTCGTTGCACACGGCTCGTTCGAACTCGCCGAGTACCCGCAGGCCGAGCACGCTTACGCCGAGGTCCTGGCGGCCACGCCGGTGGCTGACGAGTCGCGCGCCGCGTTGGTCG
>WNGG01040081.1_pt1 | contig 10669 bp, 11 predicted proteins | sample 5400661 | NCBI WGS metagenome assembly WNGG01 (sample SAMN13153372, study PRJNA577476) | soil metagenome | isolation source: 100 cm soil or saprolite under Garry oak tree replicate 1 | place: USA:California | collected 2016-06-15
CGCCGGATTTCGATCCCCTTCAAGTGGTCCTGGCTGAGGCCAAGCCGCGGGGGCTTAAGGTACATACCTGGATAAACACAAGCTTGCTGGCGAATCTCGACGCGCTGCCGCTAGATCCGAAACACGTTTATAATGCGCATCCCGAATGGCTGGCCGTGCCTCACGCAGTGGCTGGCGAGCTGTACGGAATGTCGCCGCGCGATCCACGCTACCGCGCGCGCATCGTGGAGTGGTCTAAAGCGAACCGCGCGGAGTTGGAAGGAGTTTACACCGGACCAGCAAATCCGAAGGTGCGGGAACACCTCTACAGAATCTGGATGGACATTCTCAAGCGTTACGATGTCGACGGGATGCACTTTGACTATGTCAGACTTGCCAGTCCGGACTTCGACTACAGCCGTACTTCGCTTGAGAGGTTTCGCAAATGGCTCGAGCCACAACTTTCGGCGCCGGAGCGGCGTCAGCTAAAACAATCCTTGAGGGAGAATCCGTTGGCGGCGGCCGATGCTTTCAAGGAAAAGTTTGGAGACTTTCAGCGCGAGCAGATCACAACGCTCGTGGAGCGTATCTACCGAGGCGTCAAAAAAAGGAAACCAGACGTTACGGTGTCGGCGGCGGTTTTTGCCAACGATGAAAACGCCTACACGCGGCGCTTTCAAGACTGGCGGCGCTGGTTGGCGAAGGGAATTCTTGACGTAGCTTGCCCGATGGCCTATTCAACAGACACGGCCGTGTTTCGGAAACAGATTGAGGTAGCAAGCACGAGCGCCCACGGCGCCGGACGTCGCGTGTGGGCAGGCATCGGCGCTTATCGCATTCCCGTCGAGTCGACAGTGGAAAAAATCAACGCCGCGCGAGCGCTGGGTGCCGACGGAATAATCTTGTTCTCTTACGACTTTACAGCAACACCAGGGACACTTAACCCAGCCGGTGATTATCTCCAGCGTGTGCGTCGTGGGGCGTTTGATACTCCGCCGTCAGGGAATTCGGACGTGCCGTGAAGGCTGTTGCTAGACTTCGACTTCGCTTTCCACATACCCGCATGTTCGCAAGAATCATGCGGGCAATTGCATCTCTGGAGGAACCAAGATCCAACCTGTAAACCGCCAGTGGTGGTGCTACAATGCTCTCGCGGTGACCATGAAAGCTAACGAACTCTTGAAAGATCGACGCGAAGACATCCTGCGCGTAGCTGCTCAACACGGAGCGCAGAAAGTTCGAGTCTTCGGTTCAGCAGCTCGGGGAGATGATGGGCCGGACAGCGATCTCGATTTCCTGGTGGAATTTGAAGAAGGGCGAAGCCTCCTGGATGTAACAGCGCTTTGGCAAGACCTCGAAGAACTTCTGGGACGCAAGGTTGACATTGTCGAGCCCGAAGGCTTGCATTGGTACATCCGCGATCGAGTGCTCAGAGAAGCCCTGCCGCTGTGAAGGACGATAAACTTTATCTGATCCACATCAGCGAATGTATCAACCGCATCGCAGAGTACGTGGCGGAGGGTAAATAGTTTTTCTTCCGGGATGGAAAGACTCAGGACGCAGTGCTCAGGAACTTGCAGATCCTTTCGGAATCCACGCAGCGCTTGTCGATGGATCTCAAAGCAAACCATTCGGAGATTGACTGGAAACGAATCGCCGGGTTTCGCAATATCCTGGTTCATGACTATCTGGGCATTAATCCTGTCCGCGTGTGGGAAATTGTCGAGCGTTACCTGCCGGAACTCAAGGAAAAGATAGATGAGATCGTGGCTTCTCTCCGTGAGACGTCTCATTAAGCCTGGAAAGTCGAGTCATGACAAACGAAGAAATGCGGAAAGCTATGGAGTTCATCGTTAAGATGAATAGCCAAACCGTTATCAAGCTTGACCGCCTCGGCAAGAAAGTTCGCGCCATAAAGGTTACGCAGGGTCGTTTCGAGAAAAGGTGGAAGGAAACTGAAAAAACGCATTCGCGCATTGCTTGCCAAGGCCGAAACCACGGAACGAAGAATAGCTGCTCAAAAGCGAAGCATCCTGGCGTCAGGCAAGGCTGCAACAGACAGGCGCCTCGGGACTGTGACGGATAGGCGCCCCAAGACGGCGACGGATAGACGCCTCGAGGCTCTAGCTGATCTCGTAGAACGCCACATAAGCGAACGCCAGGGTAAACCTTGAACGAACTGCACGGAATGACAACCCTGCTGCGCAACGCCCGCATAGTCCTGCCAGAACGAACAGCCGAAGGGGCCAGCCTGCACATCCAGCGCGGCCGCATTACTCGTATTGTTCACTCAGGCGATAGCGAATTGCCGGCCGTAAATTCTACTCTCGATCTTGACGGTCTTACGCTCTTTCCCGGCTTTATCGATGTGCACATTCATGGCGCCGTCGGCGTCGATGTGATGGCGGCAAGCGCCGATGAAATGCGTCGAGTTTCGGAGTTTCTAGTTACTCAAGGCGTAACCGGGTGGCTGCCAACACTCGTGCCGGCCGCCGCGAGCGAGTATGCGCACGCGGTCCAGGCAATTGAGGAGTTGATGAGTTCCCAGGAAGGCGCGCGAGTCCTTGGCCTGCATTATGAAGGCCCATTCGTTAACGAGGCGCAATGTGGGGCGCTTCATGCGGAGCACTTCCAGACCTACTCAGCACCAAACGATCTCGAAGCTTTGCCGCTACCGAACATGGACGGCGCTATCCGGATGATCACGGTTGCGCCGGAGATTGATGGTGGAGTCGAACTGGTGCGCGAGCTGAACAAACGTGGCTGGATCGTTTCAATCGGTCACACGCGAGCCACGGTTGACGACCTTGAAAGCGCGCGTGAAGCGGGCGCTCGCCACATGACACATTTCATGAACGCGATGGCCCCGCTGCATCATCGCGCGCCCGGACCGATCGGTTGGGGACTGTCGCGCGATGATGTAACCTGCGATTTGATTGCCGATGGGGTGCATGTTGATCCTTTTATGATTCGCTTACTGCTGAGATTGAAAACGCCTGATCGACTCTCACTGATCAGTGACGCGATCGCTGCCGCCGGAATGGGCGACGGCGATTATCAGATCTGGGGCGAAACGATTTCAGTGGCAAACCGTCGCACGCGCAACGTTCGCGGCAGCATCGCCGGCTCGGTTATCACGATGCTCGATGCCGTTAGGATGATGCTGTTGCTGGGAGTCGCTGAACCAGACGTCGCGCGCATGGCCTCAACAAATCTCGCGCGGCTGCTGCGAATCGATGGAGACCACGGCTCAATCGAGGAAGGGAAGCGCGCTGATCTGGTGGCCCTGGATTCCAGCGGTCAGGTACGCTTGACGTTCGTTGGCGGTCAAGTCGCGCACGATTCAGTACTCAGCAATCAGTAGTCAGGATTCAGCCAGACGGGCCAAAGAATCGGAGCCAACCACTGAAGCACTACTTGCTGCTAACTGCTGACGGCTGATTGCTGATTGCTGATTGCTGAGTACTTCGTTCATAGAACCCAGCTCGCCGGTACGACTCGTCCAATAGTTCCACCGGATGGCACACCTGCAAAGGCTTCCCGCTGAGTTGCGCGCCCGCGCCAATCTGCATTTGGCAGCCGGGATTGCCGGTGGCCAGCACTTGCGCGCCGGTTTGTCTTATATGCGATAGTTTTTCCTCAAGTACTGCTCGAGACAGCTCAGGCTCCATCAGATTGTAAACACCGGCGCCCCCGCAGCAGCGCTCGCTTCCTTCAAGAGGAACAAATTCGAGCTCGGGGATCGCGCTGAGCATTTGCAAAGGCGCATCACCCGCGTGCTGGCCATAGATCAGATGACACGAAGCATCGTAGGTGATCTTCGCTTCGTCGAGCCGCGCGCCTTCTTTGAGTGCCGACGTTTGCAACTGTTGGCTGAGGTCCCGAACACGCGCGCTGAATTCGCGAGCGGATTGGGCAAAACCTTCATCATTTGCAAAGAGGTGTGCGTAAGAAACAAGCATGGCCCCACATCCGCCGGCATTCGTAATGATCGGGGCACGGCCTTTATCGTTGAATGCTTCGACATTCTTGCGCGCAAGTTCGCGCGCGCCTTCAAGGTCACCTGCATGAGCATGAAGCGCGCCGCAACAAACCTGCTCTTTGGGCGCGCGCACAGCGAGACCGTTGACTTCCAGAACCCGCGCGGTGGACTGGTTGACGCGCGCAAATAGGCCATCCGTGACACAGCCTTTGAATAACAATAAGTCGCGGCAGCTTTGATTTCAGAAGCAAGCGCACCAATCCGGCGTCTCGCGCGACGCGTCCGCACGCAAAGGCAAATCTGAGCCGCGCTGGATGCAGCCAGATGTGGCGCAGCGCCAGACGCAGCAGCTTGTAAGTTACACCTCGCCGTTCTGTCGAGTGGAAAATCTCAGCCCGCCCTGCCTCGAGCAATTGTCCGTATTCAACGCCCGCAGGGCAAACCGCTTCGCACGCTCTACAACCGAGACAGCGATCGATGTGACGTTCGAACGAAGGCGAGTTGGTGGCGAGTCGCCCCTCTTCGACGGCGCGCATTAGGTAGATGCGCCCGCGCGGGCCGTCATTCTCATCGCCCGTCGCAACGTAGGTCGGACAAGCTTCAAGACACAGACCGCAGTGAATGCAGGCGAGTAACTTCTGTTCCTCCCGCAGTAGCGTCGTAGTCAGTGTTGAGTTGCCTGGTTTATCTTGCAAGATGAATCCGTTTTGCTATCATGCTCCCATGGATTATAGCAAGATCATCACAATCGAGCCGGGCAAGCGTAGCGGCAAACCTACTATTCGCGGAACTCGAATGACTGTAACCGACGTGCTGGAATACCTCGCCGGCGGCATGACCGAAGAGGAGATTCTGTCAGACTTCCCTGACCTCACCGCTGAGGATATTAAGGCCTGTTTGGCGTTTGCTGCCGACCGCGAGCGCAAACTTGCTACCTTGCCAGAACATGAAACTGCTCTTTGATCAAAATCTCTCACCACGACTCCCGCGTTTGCTGGCTGACATTTATGCCGAAAGCATTCACGTACGGGAAGTAGGTCTCCGAGACGCCGGCGACCTCGCTATTTGGCAATACGCGAAGGCTCAGGGATATGCGATTGTCTCAAAAGACTTAGATTTCCAGCAGCGTAGTCTGCTCCACGGAGCACCGCCTCACTGGTGGGGTTTCTTCTTCAAGAGATTGAACCCGGGAATTCAGTACCCCACCGCCGCACTATTGGCTCCGCGCGGATCGCTTGATCCCAAACGCACGCCCGTTTTCTCTTCGATCATGATCCCCTCAGCATCGCCCATGTAACGAGGCCTGGTTATAAGTTTATGGCCGCGTGATTCAAGTGCGCGTTTCGTATCGAGCGAAAGACCGTAGGGCTCGTAGACGAGTTCATCCGGGAGCCACTGGTGATGTATGCGGGGCGCGTCTACCGCCTGCTGGATGTTCATATCATAGTCGATGATGTTCGTCATCACTTGCAGCACGGTGTTGATGATTGTCGGACCGCCGGGACTGCCCACCGCGAACCAGAGCGAGCCATCCTTGCGCAGCACAAACGTTGGCGTCATCGCGGAGAGTGGTCGCTTGCGCGGGCCAACAGAATTGTTCTCGCCCTGGATCAAACCATAGGCGTTGGGCACGCCGGGCTTGGCAGCGAAGTCGTCCATCTCGTTGTTCAGCAGGACGCCCGTTCCTTTTGCCACCACTCCGGAACCATAGCCGCCGTTCAAGGTATAGGTGTTGGCGACTGCGTTGCCGGCGGCATCTACGACCGTGAAGTGCGTGGTTTCTTCCGACTCGAATCCCATCGGTTTGCCTGCTCGCACTTCGGCGCTGGTTGACGCGTGGTCCAGGTTGATCGAGTTGCGCAGACTGGCGGCATATTGCTTATTAATCATGCCCGCGACCGGCACTTTGACGAAATCGGCATCGCCCATGTACGCGGCGCGATCGGCAAACGCGCGTCTCATCGACTCAGTCATCAGGTGATAGCGATCAGAAGACGACCAGCCAAGCGCACGCAGATCGTAACCCTCGAGAATGTTCAGCATCTCGATCAGGACGGCGCCGCCCGACGAAGGTGGCGGCATCGAGATGACCTCGTAACCACGATAGGTCGAATGCAGCGGCTCGCGCTCCTTGGCGACGTAGTTGTGCAGATCTTCCAACGTGATCAGACCTTTGTGGTGCTTCATATCGTCGGCAATCAAACGCGCCGTCTGGCCTTCATAAAACTCGTTGGGGCCATTCTTTTGCAGCCGCTCGAATGTCGCGGCCAGCTCCGGCTGACGCAAAGTGTCGCCCTCGTTGTAGAAATTTCCGCTGTTGAGGAAGACGCGCCGGCTGTCTTCATAAGGGTCAAGGAGTTTGCTGTCGTTGCGCAATGATCGGGCATCCGAGTAAGTGAGCGGAAAACCTTCCGCCGCCAGGCGTCGCGCCGGTTCAATCAACTGTGACCAGGTCAGTTTGCCTGAGCCGTATTTCTTTAAAGCCAATTCCATGCCTCGCACCGTTCCCGGCACGCCCGCAGCGCGATAACCGACGGTTGACGAGCCTTCGCCTTTGATCAAGTTGCCGTCTTTATCGAGATAAACATTTCGCGTCGCGGCGGCTGGACCCATTTCGCGATAATCAATCGCGGTGGTTTTGCCGTCTTTCAAACGGATCATCATGAACCCGCCGCCGCCGATGTTTCCGGCGGATGGATGCGTCACCGCCTCGGCGAAAGCGACGGCAATCGCCGCGTCAACAGCATTACCGCCGTGTTTCAGAATGTCGACCCCAACTTCCGAGGCGAGGCTGCTCGTGGAGGTCACCATGCCATGCCGCGCACGCACAGGTTCACGTGAAGCAGCGAACGCGTTTGGAGGCATTCCCGAAAAATACGGCAAGCTCGGAGTAACGACAGAGGCTACTGTCAGAACAGTGGCCAGGAAGAGTCGGTGTGAAAGTTGAATGTTTTTGTTTTTCATGGAACTAGGCACTTCTTCTTGTTGGGGCGGACCTGTGTCTCCGCTCTGTTGCGAGGTTCCGTTGACCGGGCGGACAGTACAGGTCCGCCCCTACGAAGCTATATCCCTGCGAAGCGTCCCGGCGAAAGAATGTCAGCCGGATCAAGTTGTTGCTTGATCCTTCGCATCAACTCTCCCCGCGCGCCGAGATCGCCCCAGGCATCGATGCTATTCTTGATCTTTACTGGCGCGCTTTCAATAACCAGCGAGCCACCGAGAGTCTGCGCTTCGGCTCTTAACTGAACGAGCGACGTGACCAGAACATCGCCATCCGTCGCCGGGTTCTCAATCACTCTTAGACGTCCATCCATCAAACTTGCCTGCCACATCCTGGAGGCGTCGGACGCAACGCCACCGTGCCCGGGGACATTGAGAAGGCTGACGAGATCAGTTGGTCTGCAAGCTGCCCTCCAGATGCAACCGTCGCCAAAACGTGAAGGCATTGCGGCCACCCGGCGCCACATCTCCGCATCGTGTTCCCCAAGCGGCGCCACACTGAGGCTCTGGCTCTTCAGCAAATCAGTCGCGCGGGAAGTTTGATAAATGACTCCCTTTTCAGAACCGGCGAATCTGATCAAGAGTACGGCTTCTCCGCCACTTGAAAATTGCGCTTCGAGCGCGAACGCGGGCGACAGTAGTTCAAGCGCGACGGGAAACAATCGCCCGACAATAACCGCTTTTGCCCCCGAAAGAAGTTGTTCGACGGAGCCCCGCGCCAGCACGGTTCTGGTCATTTCCGGCAATGGTCGCAGCTTGAAAGTCAGATCGGCGATCAACCCAAGCGTGCCATAGCTCCCCGTAAATAGTTTGCAGAGGTCATAGCCTGCAACGTTCTTTACGACGCGCCCGCCTGCCTTGATTCGCCTGCCATCCGCCAGCACGACTTGCATGCCGATGACGAAGGTGCGCGGGGCGCCGTAGCCGCTGCGCTGCGGTCCCGCCAAGCCCGTTGCCACCACACCGCCTAGCGTCGCGTGGAGATCGTCGGGCGGATCGAGAGGCAGCCACTGGCCGCGCTTAGCAAGCTCAGAGTTGAATTCGTGAAGCGTAACCCCCGCCTCGGCGGTTGCAATCAGATCGGCTGGTTCGTGTTCGATAATGCGATTCAGTTGACTGGTGCTTACAATCAAATTCGCGGACCGCAAGGGATTGCCTGCATCAATCCAAGTTCCGGCTCCAGCCGGAATCGCAGACCAACCTTCACCGGATGCGAGCCGCATCAACTCGCATGTTTGCGCGATGGAACTTGGCGTAACTGTTATTGAAGAAGCAGGAAGACGCGCCGACATGGCGACCTTTTCCTCTCCTGCGATCTGCGCGATTCGCTGACGAGCGGCATCAACATTGAGGGCCGCCTTAACTTTGCGTTCTGTTGTCGCGGCTGTGCCGCCCTCATGCGCGGAAAGGCTTAGTCTTTCCGGCAGTCGTGGAACTACATTCAGCGAGGCTGCGCCTCGCTGCTGCAGACGGGACGTCTGCGCTCCCAGCACCGCGTCGCCTCTTTCGTCGCCATTCTCTGAGAGACTTGCGACAGCGCGCGCTTCGCCGCATCCTCGTGGAGTCGGAATGATCTTTCCGGGATTCATCAGTGCCAACGGATCGAACGCCGCGCGCACCCTTAACATCGTATCCATATCGTCATCAGAAAAGATCAGCGGCAAAAGATCGCGCTTGTCCAAACCCACGCCGTGCTCGCCCGTGATGCTGCCGCCCGCGCGCACACAAACTTGCATCAGCTCGCGTCCGGCTTCTTTGACATTACGAACTTCATCGGTCGAGCGTGAGTCGAAACAAAGTTTCTTTCTCTCGTTTTCGTCGCGCGCCGACCGGCAACTCCGCGCGCCGTGTTGCAGGCAAATACTCTTGACCTGTTCAGTCTCGTTCTCGATTCCCGCCTCGATCCCGTCAAGCTCAATCAGCAAAGCAGCACCGGCGTCGGTTGGCAGACCGGCAGCAAAGACGCTCTGCTCGACGGCGCGAATGATTTCGTGATCCATCATCTCCAATGCTGCCGGCATTACGCCAGCGGCGATGATCGCGGAGACTGCGTGACTAGCATCGTTTACTTCGACGAAATCCGCCAGCAGCGTTCGCACCGTTGGCGGAATCGGCACGAGTCGCAAAGTTGCCTCTGTGGCGATGCCAAATGTTCCTTCTGAGCCGATAAACACTCCAAGCAGATCGTAGCCGACTGGTTCAGCGCCCGCGCCGCCTAGATCGACAACGTCTCCGTTAGAAAGAACTACTCGGGCGCCGAGCACATGATCGGTTGTTGTCCCGTATTTCAAACAGTGTATGCCGCCGGCATTCTCCGCCAGGTTGCCTCCGATTGTGCAGGTTGGCTGGCTGGAAGGATCGGGAACGTAGTGCAAACCAAGATGCGCAACGGCGCGAGAGACATGCGCGTTGACGATGCCTGGCTGGACGACGATAAGACGATTCTCCGGATCGATCTTTAGAACCTGGCGCAGGCGCGCCATTTCAATAACAACACCTTGATTGAGTGCTAACGCGCCGCCGGATAATCCGGTGCCTGCACCACGCGGTGTGAAGGGCACCTTTGCGCGCGCCAACTCGCGCATGATTTCCGAAGTCTCTGCGGTCGAAGAGGGGAAGACGACGGCACGCGGCCGATGTTTGTGCTGCGGCAGACCGTCGCACTCATAGACGAGCAACTCATCAGCGTCTGCGAGTACCGCGTCGCGGCCCACAATGGCGCGCAGGTTTTCTATTAGCTCGTCCACGATGTTCCAGAAGGATGACTCTACTGCGTCGGATGCGGCAATGATACACTACGCCGCCAATCAATGCAGTGCGTTGCCAGGTGCGGCGGCCGTTACCTGCTTTGCGACATCTCTTGACTCTTGTGCAGGCCATGCGGCTTTGCCGCCGCGCAGTGCGGTAAGGCTCAGCCTTACCGGGGAAGGCTTGGAAATTCAACGAGGCTACGCCTCCGACCTAAGGTTCGAGGCATAGCCTCTCCCAAATTCAAGGACTAGTTAACACGGTAAGGCATAGCCTTACCGCACTGTGCGGCGGCGGAGCCGCGAATCCGTTCCAGTTAGAAAACCCTGGTTGGTAATCCCTCTGGTTGATTCCGATGAGACGAAAACTATCAATTCCCATCCTGCTAATCACAGCTATCATGGCCACTAACTTTCGCACAAACGCTGACGACAAACAGCTGGCGCCCGGCATCGTTATTATCAACGCCAACCTTCACACGATGGACCCGAGCCGGCCAATTGCGCAGGCGGTCGCGATCCTTGGCAATCGCATCGTCGCAGTGGGGTCCAGCGAAGAGATGCAGAAACTGGCCGGCTCGCAGACGCGCGTGATCGACGCGCAGGGACAGCTTGTGTTACCCGGTTTCAACGATTCACACGTACATTTCCTGAGCGGCGGCTTTCAACTTTCGAGCGTGGACTTGCGCGATGCGAACTCGCCCGAAGAGTTTGCCCATCGCATCTGTGAATTTGCCGAAAAGCTGCCTGCCGGGCGTTGGATCACCGGTGGTGATTGGGACCATGAGCGTTGGCCCGGCGCGCAGCTTCCGACCAGGGAAATGATCGATCGCTTCACTCCGACTACTCCTGTGTTTGTTAACCGTCTCGATGGTCACATGGCCCTGGCAAACAGTCTGACGTTGCGGCTCGCAGGCGTGACGCGGCAGACACCCGATCCGCCCGGCGGATTGATTGTCCG
>WNGG01009442.1_pt1 | contig 10668 bp, 9 predicted proteins | sample 5400661 | NCBI WGS metagenome assembly WNGG01 (sample SAMN13153372, study PRJNA577476) | soil metagenome | isolation source: 100 cm soil or saprolite under Garry oak tree replicate 1 | place: USA:California | collected 2016-06-15
TCGTAATCGCGTCCAGCGCTGGCTCGAACTTCTCGGTCTCTGACCCCGCCGTGGGCTCGGACGGAACCATTTACGTTGGGAGTGCCGATGGTAATGTGTACGCATTTGGTCAGGCCTGAATAACAATCGCAAACCGCCTCCTCAAGGCTGCGTTTGTTGAATTCTCGTTTTGGGAGAATAGAAAAGTTGCATCCCCAAACCTGTTTTCCCCGACCCGAAACAGAACGCTGTATTACGCCTCGGTTTCCAAGTTGCAAGAAGTTGACCGCCTAGCTGGCTGAAACTTTGTAAGAGGTCCATGAAGTTATTCGCGCATTGCCGCGAAATAAGAAAGCCAAATTCGAAGTTTGCTCGACCATGCTGGCTGCTGGAGAGGCTTCGAGGATCAGTTTTATTGACTAACAGCAGAAGAGGCAACCGGTAAGTCTGTCAATACTGTAGACGAGTTCGGTCCGGTGAGTCGTGCTCCGGTCAATGAAATGGCTACAGGTTGCTGACCTGAAAGCCTTCACGTTATTGAACACGTCCCGTTTGTCATTCTCTCTTGTAAGACTCGGTCATAGCCGAGAATAACACCCTCTGGCTGTCTCCCAAACGCCTGAATTTACCCACTGGTCTGAAAAGAATCCTATTGCAAGGTGTGCAGAGTAAGAGTAACGCGATACGATATGCTTGGGAGTGTGTGTATGTTTCGAGCCAGTGATTCCGATGGGCCCTCTTCAATTCCCCTGAAACGGCACTAGTTCCCGTGGGTGACGCTGGCTCGGTATAGCGGTTGTTACTGCTACTTGGCTTCATTTGGAAGGTAGCGAAATAGTTCTAGGCTCAGAAGAATTATCAGCCTACTTGTAATCTTTCAGAACTCTCGACTCGCCTCCGGGTCGAAAGAATGGCATAACCCCAACCCGCAATGCTGAGTCCAAAAAGGGCCTCGAATATGAGGAATGCGGCAAAGGCTATTGCGCTTCCAAAGATAGAGGCGAGCCCGATAATTTGGAGAACAATGAGCCAAAAGCCCCATCTGGGGAGGACTCTGGCTCGAACAACTGCCACGCTGAAGACAAGATATCCGGAAACGAGGGCAAAAAAACCTATTAGAAATATTGCAATGAAGCCGTTGTTCGTAGATAGGGCGTCGTACAGCGAGGGCGAGTTAGCCGCCATGTAAGGCCCTAGGAGGATATCGCTCCACAGTGGGTATCCTACGCCAGTGGCAAGCGCCAAAAAGAAGAGTAGAAAGCCCAAGGTCCCAAGCCTACCGAGGCTGGCTGAGAACCGCGAGTACCAGCCTACAAGCCCCAGGAGGATGGTCGCCCACCCGGCGTACTCAAAGATATGCGCTGGGACCCAGAGCGACTGTTGAACAAACTGGGATGCAGTCCCTTGAGGGTGTATGATAGACGCTACGACAATCATCCCTCCGCCGAGCAGGAGCAATGGCCCGCTCCATCTCTCAACGGTATCCAAGCTATCTCTGAGCAGGACCTGTATGCGAGTATAAGGCTTCCTTCAAGGAATCTAGCGAAGCGGTCCGATCGCCCCTTCTCTTCTTCAGAACGCTCTTAAACCACTCGGTTCCCGCCGAGACAAATGGACAGCATTCTAAGCCTCGTAGAGTTCGTCCTCTATTGAGTCAAGCGGCTCCAACCCCACTCTCTGGAAAGGAAGCGTGCACCGGATAGGAAGGGCTACAACTCGCTCCGACTGAACCAATGAGCTAGAGTTCAGTTCCCTGCTTGGGACCTGAACCCGCTTCTCTCCGGCGCCCCTCAAGAGCGGGCAGCAGAACGCCATCCGCGGGGGTCGCTCGATGTAGGTCGAGACCAGCCGGTCGTTGGGAGCATCAAGATCCTCGGGCGATCCTGAGACTATCTCTGAAACGCTCGGAAATAGCTGAGAATAATATTCCAAGCGCCAACGCTCAGACGACTGAAAAACTCCTTTTGATGTTTCGATTTCAACATGGTTTTGTCTCCCGGAAAAAAGTTGTCTTTGCAGGCGATCCCAAAACCGTAACCTGGTCCCCTAAACACGGTGTTCTTACGCGATTGTGGCTCATTTCTACGTGACTTGGAAACTTTGAAAAATCAGCGGGTTCCCACTGCAAAGAACAGCTCCAGTATAGGGTTGTCAATCATTATGCGGGTACCAAAAAGTGTTGACTGGCCCATAAATCCTGCTGGGGGTCCCTTGACAGTGGGCCTGGTGCCCCCATTTCCGTCGTTGTGTCTCTAATTGTTGAATCTGATAACGGTCTTGATGCTATCCTTGTTCGGACTGTACGCCTTCTGAAAATCCTCAGGTGAGATTCTCATGCTAATCGTATCCCTCAAGACGCCCGGGAATCGTTTCTGGATCTCCGCGAAATCCTTTAGGCCCATGCGGAAGTAGTTGATATTGGCGTTGACCGATCCAAAGAAGGTCTTGTTGCCCAAGACAACATCCTTGTAAAACGACCCAATGTCCTCGGGCGCTTCCATTGGCGCGTAGATCCCGAGAAAACACATGATACCGTTTGTGTTGAGCATCCCGGTTGCTTGCATCGCGACCTGCGCTGACCCTGTCTCTTCCATTATCAGGTCGAACTTGCCAAGGGCTTGCAGTGGCCGCTCGATCGTGTTCACATATGTTCCGCCTACGCGTTGAGCGAGCCGGGCTTTGACACTGTCCTTGGTTCGGGTGGCGGTCACGACTATATCTAGGCCTCTGAGTCTCAACAGATATGCCGTCAAAAGTCCTACCGGGCCCGCGCCGAGAATGAGTGCTCTCTGGGGTTTCCAGAGAAGTCGTTCTTGTATCTTGAAGGCTTGATAGACGCCTTTCTCTCCAACACTCATAGGCTCGAGTAGAACCGCGACATCCGCAAGCTCCGATGGGACCTTCACCAGGAAGTTGAAGTCCGAAACGGCGAGATCAGAGCCGAACCCGTGCAATCCCTTGATTCCATGTTCCTTGTAGTTTCCAGTCAGGCACATGTCAGACTCGCCGCGCTGACAATTGATGCAATTGTCGGGCCGACGAACGGTCGGAACAACCAGATCGCCCTTCGAAATTCCCTGATCGTTCTTGGGAATACTTTCTACCGTCGAGAGAGACTCGTGCCCTGTCACGAGATAGCTGGAGCCCGGAGGAGCCTCACCATAGAAGCCCTGGTTGAGATCCATATCGGTTCCGCATACACCGATCTCTCGAACGCGAAGTAGTGCTTGTGATGCAGTTGGGCTCGGTTCGTCGATTTGTGCGAGTCTGATGCTGTTCTTGACCCCTGGTGTTACAGTGAGGGCTCGCATGTTGATCGAGCTGGAATCCTACGCTACCTTGGGTTCTTCCAGGTGTTCTTGACGACCCAGACAGGCTCTGCAGGATTGAAATATTCTTGGCCCTCAACCTTGTACTTGTCGAGAACTTTCTCGTTGACCCCGACTCCGATTCCAGGCTCTTTCGGAATCGTGCTGTATCCGTTTTCGATCTTGGGCTCGTCGTTGACCAGTTGTCTCTTCCATTCTGGGAAGCAGTCATAGAAGGATTCTTGGATTAGGAAATTTGGAATTGAGGCGTCCATCTGGATCGTTGCCGCGTTTTGGATAGGACCGAAGGCGTTGTGGAATGCCATCTCAACCCCGTACGACTCGGCGATGGCGCTGACCTTTCGAGCCTGCGTAATTCCGCCAATGTTGGTGAGGTCAACCTGGAGGAAGTCTGCTAGATTGTTCGAGAGTACATGTATGACTTGCTCCTTTGTGAGAAGGCGTTCTCCCAAAGCGACCCGAAGACTTGTCGCGGCTCGATACTTCTTCAGTCCCTCAATATTGTCAGGATGTATTGGCTCTTCTGCGAAGAGGGGAGAGAACTCTTCCAGCATCTTCGCCGCCATGATCGCTGAGGTGGGATTGAATCTCCCATGGTGTTCGATCAATAGATCGATCTTGCCCTGTGTTGTTTCTTGGACTGCTTTCACGCGTGACCGGGCGAGGTTGAGGTCTGGTTTTTCGATATAGTCGTATGAATCTCCGAAGGGGTCGAACTTCAGGGCTGTGTAGCCCTTGGCCACGGATTTCTTGGCGGCTTCGCCGAACTGAGCCGGTGTGACGCAGTCGTTGTACCAGCCGTTGAGATATAGTCGAACTTGAGATCGGAAAGTGCCGCCCATCAAATCGTGAATTGATGCCCCGAAATGTTTGCCGATAATGTCCCAGCAAGCAATATCGAAGGCGCTCACAGCAGTTGTTGACTCAAAGGACATGGGCATGTAGAAGTCGTGCTTGTGCCACTCGTGCATATTGCGTTCAACGTCGAGTGGATCTTTTCCCTTGTAGACACGCTCCACCTCGTGTAATGATTGAATGACCGGTTGGACCCGGAGGGTAGGAACAGCCTCACCAAAGCCCACTGTTCCATCGGAAGTCGTTAATTTCAGCAAAATAGAGTTGCTTGCCCAGGTTGCGCTTCCGGGAGAGGCCTGTTCGCCTAGCTGGTAGATTTCAACATCGGTAATCTTCAATCTGTGATGACCTGGCTACTCCCTAGGGCCGTACGGAAAGAGGTAGGGAAGATTTGGCTTGTCATTCCAATCAACGTAACACGTCTTAAGCTGCGTATACATCTCCAAACCATACCGTGACCCTTCAGCGCCAAGACCTGATTGTCTGAAACCTGTGTGAGCACCCTGGAGTTGCTCGGGTCCGACCTGGTTGATGTAGCATTCCCCGAACTTGATCAAGTGCATCGCCTTCAGAACCCTGGTATTGTCCTTTGTGAAGACGTATGAGGCGAGGCCATACTTGGAATCGTTCGCGTACTCAATCGCCTTATCAAAACTGTCCACGCTCAACACCGGAACCACCGGACCGAATATCTCGTTCTGAACCAGAGACGACTTCTGACCGACATCCTCAATGATGGTTGGTTCGTAGAACCATCCTTTGGCGCGGCCTTGAGGTTCTTGTCCTCCAATGATCACTTTCCCTCCCTCCTCTCTCGCTAATTGGACAAACTTGGCACTGACCTCTCGCTCCTGCTCGCTCACCATAGGTCCGAGATCAGTCTGACCGCTCGTGGGGTCACCAATCCGGAGTTCCCTGGCCATCTTCACGAAGGCTGGCAGGAATCTCTCTTTGATTTTCTCGTCGAGGTAGATTCTCTCTGAGCAGATGCAGGTTTGTCCGCAGTTCCAGAATCGCGCCCAGACCGCACAACGGAGAGCCCAGGACAAGTCTGCGTCGTTCCAGACGATAAAGGGAGCCTTTCCGCCCAGCTCAAGAATGAGTTTAGCTACATGACCGGATGCTTTTTCCATTATTTTCTGGCCCGCCTCGGTGCTTCCCGTCATAGTGATCAACGAAGTGATTTTGTTCGAAACTAGCTCGTCCCCGACTAGGTCTCCACTCCCTGTCACCATGTTCAAGACTCCCTTCGGCAGTCCTGCCTCATCCGCAAGCCTAACCAGTTCGACAGTACTCAACGGTGTATTGCTAGATGGCTTGGTGACAACGGTGTTTCCTGTTATGAGCGCCGGAGCTATCTTCCTGGCAGCCATCGCGGATGGAAAGTTCCATGGAGTAATAGACGCAACCACACCGAGGGGTAGCTTGAGTATCATTATCGATTGTCGAGGGTTGTCGCTTGGGAGAACGTCTCCCTGTATTCTCCGTGCATATTCGGCGTAGTATTCGAAGTTCTCCGCCGATCCCCCTATCTCCAGTCTAGATTCGAAAAGGGGCTTTCCTTGCTCTGCAGTCAGAACCTCCGCAAGCCTCTCCTTGTCGCGACGAATGAGCTGTGCAATCTTGAACAGGAAAGAAGCTCTCCGGATCGGAGGCGTATCCTCCCATTTCGGCTGCGCATCTCTCGCAGCCTCCAGCGCCTCCTTGACTTCTTCCCTATTCGCCCGTGGGACCCGGCCAATAACACGCTCGGTCGCCGGGTTTACAACATCAATCTTCTCTTCTGTCTTCGAATGAACCCATTCTCCATCGATATACATCCCAGACGACTGGACCTTTGATTCCGAAGATGGTTTCTTCAAATACTCACCACACGACGCGTCTCCTGTCGATGAGACATTGAATCCTCCAATCGGAGACCCAACTGGTAATATCGTTTCTCCAACACGATTTGGGCTACCAACAATTGTCCAACCTGCGATCACCATGATTCGGAGGGATCTGGGTTGAAGGATCCGATTTCTAAGAAGAACCTCGACAGCTACGGCGCACCAATAATCCCATGGGAGAAAGTCCACAAGCGTTTACAGCAGAGAATCACTCAAGCCCCAAAGACAGGAGGACCGGACCGGCACACCGCCTGGCTGGCAACCACCAATCCCGACGGGAAACCCCACGTGATGCCTGTCGGAGTCATGTTCGTAGACGACGCCTTCTGCTTCACCGCCGGACCAAAGACCCGCAAAGCCCGCAACATTGCACACAGCCCAAACAGCGTCATAACGATTGCAACGCACGACTTCGACCTCGTGGTGGAGGGTCCAGCTAGAAGAGTAGTAGACCCGGCTCGACTCAAGCGAATTGCGGAAGCGTTCACAGAGGAAGGATGGAAACCGACCGTCGTCAAGGAAGGGTTCACAGCCGCGTACAGCGCGCCTAGCGCGGGACCGCCCCCGTGGCACGTGTACGAAGTGAAGCCTGAGACGATCTTCGCCTTAGGAACATCCGAGCCCTACGGGGCGACCCGCTGGAACTTCCAAACCAGCAAACACCGAGAATAATCGGAAGATCGGCCTGATCACACTCCTAGTAGCCGAGTAAGGCTTCTTCGACCCTTTCCCCCGGGAGGGAGAACATAGCATGAACCCAAGGTGCATACTTGCGATCATTTGGCTCCTTTCTCAAATCCTCGTTTGAGTCTCTCGAGATCTCCGCGAACTTGGCCCACCGCAATTCGTAGGCGTTCTTTCTGTTCATATGGACAAGTCCGTCGTGCTTCGTGGCCAGGACATGCAATAGCTCATTCTCACAATACCTTGGGTCACGAGGGTCTCTGGCAGAATAAGACAAGCTGACTGTCTTACGCCAGCGTTTGATCACAACCCCAAGATCTTCTTTGGCACACCTTCTTGCGGCTTCCGAGAGGGTTTCCACCTTCCGGGCGTCATACTTTCTCGGGTGGGTGTCGCCCGAGAGGCTCCAAACCTTGTCGAATATCCTGTGTCTTCTCAGCTGAACAAGTACCCTTCCGTCGTCATCTAGACATGCGATTGTTATTCCTACATGTTTTTCTCCAAGAATAAGGCCGTCAGGGCCATCTCTTACCCTATGAGCCCGCCATCTGTCACCATATCCGATTGTCCCTCCGGATCCATTAACAAGCGGAATCTTGTATCGCTCCATGACTGCAGTGATCGGATTAACTCAGTAATTAATCGCATCCAGTTCACTACCCTTCAGTCCAGGAAGCCCTTCCTCTAGTTTCTGCAGACATGGGTAGGATTGACCAGTCTCGAAAGGTTCATGATCGGGCTACATGTCAGAGTTGCAACTCGTACCTGTGAATGGACCTAGACGTCAAGATCAAACCGTGATAATGGCTTGGTCAAAGTTCTTCCCAATGGTTCGATTTGTCGCATTCGCTAAGGACACTTGAGACGCAAGCTTTCGTGTCGCACTAGGGTTATCTCTTGCTGTGCTCCTGCCACCGTACCTAGTGAGGAACTCCTCGTGATTCGTTGTCCAACATGCGGAAATGATGTAGTATATTCTCCGGTTCCATCTCTGTACTTTTGTCTAGAACAAATGCTCGGCGAGAATATTACCATCAGCATGGAGTGCAGGCCTTGGATACCGGAGGACGCACCGGCCGCAGACTTGCTCAAAATGACTGAGAGAATCGAGAAATTAGCAGTAGAACTTAGACTCTAGACACGGTTCGCATTTGAGCGAGCGCGCCCTTGCATGGAACACAATTCCCGTCTTTATGCTCTTTTTCTGGGCCTGCAGAGAGAAAGGAGTTTGAACTTGCGTTTGTTCCTACACGCGATTGTCATTGTTTTTTGGCGCGAATCCCACGTAGGGGTTCGAACGTAGCCGCGCCCGATTCCCTGGCCGCTACCTTAGAAGGGAACCGAACTTCCGGGTCGACTCCCACTGACCTAGAACTAATCCGGATACTCGTCTAGGCTCTTCGCTGGTCTTGCCCGGGAGAAAAAGAGGGTTCTGGAGAGTCCGCTGGCCTGGGTCTAGAACTTTTCGGGTAGGCTGTAGGATATGAGGGTCTCGCTGGCTGTGATTCCGCTGATGCTGCCTATCTTCTCAACGGACTTTTCCAGAAGCTCCTCGGATGTGTCGGCTCTGAAGGCCGCTAGTATGTCGAACGCTCCAGGTATGACGTGTGCCTCTGCAAAGTTCGGGATGGTCTTGAGTTTTCGCAGAATCGTATCGAAACTGCCTCTGACCTTCAAGAGAGCGAATGCCAGTGGGCTCTCGCTGTCTGCTCGGTTGGAGCTGTTGATGATGCTCTCGAAAGAGATGGTTGTCTGAGTGTTTGTGATGCTGGGAATGTTCCTGATCTTCTCCATGGTCGTGAAAGCCTTCGTCGGCTCGTTGGTTCGCAGCTTGATCACCAAGTCGAATCTTCCTGTTACGGGTGTGCAGGATTCGACATTGGGAATGCGCTGGATCTGGGAAATAGTGCGCGCACGTTCTCCTTTGCATTTGGCAAATATGTAGCTGGTCTGATCACTTTTCGTCATTTTTTTCTACCGTGGAGAGCTTTGATGCTTAGCTCTATTTTTCTGAAAGCGTACCCTAGACCATTCGCGTCGGTGACGCCATGCCCTAGCCCACGGAAAGTCTCGACTTCGCACGTGCTAGACGGATTACGACTCATAGAATTATTTCCATGACTATTTGGAATTGGTCGAGAAGATCTCTAACTACGATGATTAGTAGGCGTTTATCGCACCGCTAGATCAATAGAACGTCAACATTGGCTACTTTCTGGATTACTTGAAAGTCGCGATCGGATGTCACTAAGGTTACGAGCGTAAGGCTTGTGTGAAATTCGTTAGATAGGCGTACTGGGAAGTATCCCCAAATAGAACGTTTCACGAGAAGAATTGAGCTTGACAGCCTCTACTCGCAACCGAAAGGAGAGCGGCCTCCCACAACACTCCTGGCGCGTCCGGCTGAGACAAGATGGATCTTCGTCCCGCCGGGTCCTAGTAGAGGCGCTCAGTCAGGCGCTTCTAGCAGCTGACCCTCGAACAATTCTAAGGAACAAAGTCAGGGTAAGAAGGAATGCGCTTGAGATCGGAGAGTTTTCTTTCAAATTCTCGGAGTTCAGAAGAGTGCTGGTCATTGGTGGAGGAAAAGCGACCGCAGGTATGGCGTTGGAGATCGAACGTATTCTTGATGGTTGGATAACAGGCGGCTCTGTGAACATTCCTGCCTACACTAAGCCATGGCCCAAGAGCAAGAAGATCAAGTTCAACCAAGCATCTCATCCAATCCCAAGCGAGGATGGTGTTCGAGGAGTCAAGAACATGCTTCGGCTCGTTGGGCAACCCTCCGAAGACGACTTGGTGATCTGCCTGATCTCAGGCGGAGGTTCGGCACTCATGCCACTCCCTTCCATGGGATTAACGCTCTCAGACAAGCAGAAGACGACAAACCTTCTTCTAAGGTCAGGGGCGAAAATCGATGAGATTAACGCCGTGAGGAAGCACCTCTCCGACTTCAAGGGAGGACGTCTCGCGGAGAAATTGCACCCTGCGACGGTCCTATCACTCATCATATCTGACGTTGTAGGGGACAAGCTGGAATCCGTAGCTTCAGGCCCAACCGTCCCAGATGACACAACTTACGCGGACGCTTACACAATCTTGCAAGACCATGGACTATGGCGAACAGTCCCTAGTTCCGTTAGGAAGCGGATTCAGAAGGGAAAGGAGGGGAAACTGTCGGAGACTCCGAAGAGGAGTTCACGGATCTTCAAACGGGTCCATAACGTCCTCGTCGGAACCAACGAGGAATCATGCCAAGCCGCAGCCGAGGTTCTTGAGAAGAGAGGGTACCACTCGTTGATACTTTCGACGAGACTTCAGGGAGAAGCAAGAGAAGTAGGAAAGGTATTGGCAAGCATTTGCGCCGACATCCGCGAAAACCATCTTCCGGTTGCCCCTCGCGCCGCCCTGGTGGCTGGTGGTGAAACCACAGTCACAGTCCACGGAAAAGGACGCGGTGGACGAAACCAAGAACTTGTTCTCTCGGCAGCTTTATCGATCCGGGGAAATCCTGCGATCCTCGTCTCTTCAATCGGAACAGATGGCGTTGACGGTCCAACGAACGCGGCCGGCGCTGTGGCGGATGGTAACACTGTTGAAAGAGCTCTGAGAGTTAGCATGGACCCCGACTCTTATCTCCGAGAAAACAATTCTTACCGGTTTTTTGAGAGATTGAACGACCTCGTGATTACGGGTCCGACTGGGACCAATGTCAACGACATTTTCATCGGTCTCGTAGGACCCGGAAGTCAAAAGAATGATACGGCAACACGATCAAGGGGAAAGTGAAAAACGATGTCGAACAAGATTTCGAGCGGTTCCAAGATTACAGATGTGAAAGCAAGGCAGGTTCTGGATTCTAGAGGAAACCCCACAGTAGAAGTGGATGTTTGGACTCAAGATGGAAGCAAGGGACGAGGAACCGTTCCCTC
>WNGG01010773.1_pt1 | contig 10668 bp, 10 predicted proteins | sample 5400661 | NCBI WGS metagenome assembly WNGG01 (sample SAMN13153372, study PRJNA577476) | soil metagenome | isolation source: 100 cm soil or saprolite under Garry oak tree replicate 1 | place: USA:California | collected 2016-06-15
CCACGGCCGGACAAGGTTCGTGCATCGGTCATCGGTTCGAGCATCTCGCGCACATTATCGAGAACGTACGTGAACCGGAGCGAGTGCGTGTTTGCCTCGATACCGCGCATCTTTTCGCCGCGGGTTACGACATCAGCAGCGAACATTCAACGCGAAAGACGTTGCGCGAATTCGATGGCATGATCGGCTTGGGTCGTCTCGTTGCCATTCACCTCAACGATTCCAAAACCGCGCGCGGTTCGCGCGTTGATCGACATGAACACATCGGCAAGGGCCGGATTGGCTTGGATGCTTTCCGATTCATCATGCGGGACCGCCGTTTCCGTAAAATTCCGAAAGTGCTGGAAACACCAAAGGGAAAGGACCTCCGCGAAGACGTGATGAATCTAAAGACGTTGCATCGATTGGCGAAAACACGCTAACCACCACTGTCATTCTGAGCGGAGCCCATTCGACTCGCTTCGCTCGCTCAGGGTGAACTCCGCGGAGTCGAAGAATCCCATGAAGTTATCTCAAAACCGGCGCAACGGGAACCCCTCGACTCCGCTCGGGATCGACGGGCAGTTAACTGATGAACCGGATTGTAAACGGGTAGCGATAGAACTGACCCTGACCGGCTTTAACCGATGCAATGATGACAAGCACCGTGTTCAATATCCAAAGCCCGATCAAGATCGGGATGCCTATAAGTACGATGCAAAGAATCGCGGCAACCGCGTCATAGATCAGCATCGAGATTTGGAAATTGAGCGATTCCTTTCCGTATGCGTCGATCTCAGGCGAGTCGCCGCGTTTCAAGAGCCAAACAATGAGCGGCCCGAGAATGTGACCAAGGAAATGAAAAAACAAGCCGAGTAATGCGCTAGCGTGGCAGAGGACGCACCACGTGCGGACATCGGATGAAGTGGATGGGCTTGGCGGGGATGGTTGATCCATGTTGTGACCTTTCGTTTGCTTAAGACAACGACTGCCTGCTTGCTATGAGAAGAGCAAGAAAAAAGATCAGATTACGCTGCTTTTACGCGTTCGATGTGTGCGCCGAGTTCGCTCAATTTTTCATCAAGACGCTCGTAGCCGCGGTCGATATGATAGACGCGACTCACTTCGGTAATGCCATCTGCTTTCAGTCCCGCAAGCACCAGCGCGGCGGACGCACGCAAGTCGCTTGCCATCACCGGCGCGCCAAAGAGATGATCGACGCCCTGAATCACCGCAGTCGCGCCTTCAAGATCGACATGTGCGCCCATCCGCTTTAACTCAGCAACGTGCATGTAGCGTTGCGGAAAAATGTTCTCTGTGATGACACTGATGCCGTCTGTCGTCGAGAGTAGCGCGCACATTTGCGCCTGCATGTCGGTGGGAAAACCTGGATACGGCTCGGTCGTTAGCTCCAGCGCACTGGCATCTCCGTTCGGCAAGATCGAAATCGCATCATCTTTGACGTCGATTGGAAGGCCGCATCGCGCCAGCGCGTCGGTGACCGCGCGAACATGCTCTGGATTTACGCGCTTGACGGTTACTTCCTTACCGGCAATTGCGCCCGCCACCAGAAATGTTCCCGCTTCGATCCGATCGGGAATGATGTCGTGCTCGACGCCGTGCAATTCTTTTACGCCTTCGATGATCAAACGGCGCGTGCCTGCGCCTTCGATTTTGGCGCCCATTTTGTTTAAGAAATTCGCAAGATCGACAACTTCCGGTTCCTGCGCCGCGCCTTCGATCACGGTTGTTCCCTCGGCCAGCACCGCCGCCATCATGATGTTATCGGTGCCGAGAACAGTGGGCCCAAATTTCCCGCGTAAGTTAATCACCGCGCCGCGCAATTTCGGGGCAAAAACTTTTATATTGCCGCCTTCCACGCGCACGGCGGCACCCAGCGCCTCGAATCCTTTCAGATGCAAATCGATTGGCCGATCGCCAATGATGCAACCGCCCGGCATCGATACGGTCGCTTCTTTACAACGGCCGAGCAGCGGCCCGAGCACGCAAACCGAAGCGCGCATTTTGCGCACGACATCGTAAGGCGCGACCGATTGCACGTTCTCGGCCGCCGCCGTGACTGTTCCGCTGGCGCGTTCCACTTGCGCGCCGAGATGGATCAAAATTTGCAGCATGTAATGCGTGTCGCTTAGGTCGGGCACGCGATGAACGATGCACGGTTCGCGCGTGAGCAACGTCGCGGCCAGAATTGGCAGCGAAGAATTTTTCGAGCCGCTGACCTTGATGGAACCGGAAAGCGGATGGCCGCCGTGAATGAGAATCTTATCCATACCTCGCGAACAGGAAACGTTTTACACCTGAGTAATCGTTTTTAAAGCAAATGTCGCGGTAATTTTTTTCCGCCAATGCCGAAAGAAACGCCTCGCTTTGACCGATTCCTATTTCCAGGGCCAGCATTCCACCCGGGCGGAGCTGCGACGGCGCCTGCGCAATCAATTCGCGCACCAACTCATCGCCTTGAGTATCAGCGAACACCGCAATCTCCGGATCGTGCAGAACTTCGCGCGAAAGCATTTCGCGGTTTTCTATTGAGACGTACGGAAGATTCGCGGCGATCAGATCGAAAGTTCCCTCTGCATGTTCAAGCAGATTACTTTTCAGAAAGCGCACACGATGCGTCAAGTTGAGCCTGGTCGCGTTCTCATTCGCGAGCGCGAGCGCATCCTCTGAAATATCGACAGCAACTATCTCTGCCTCGGGAAATTCGATCGCCAGGCTAAGCGCAATAACGCCGCTGCCGGTTCCGACATCCAGAATTTTGGATTTTGGATTTTGGATTTCGGATTTGAGGAATTCAACGAGCTGCTCTGTCTCCGGCCGCGGCACCATCGCGCGTTTATCGCAAAGAAAAACGTGCCCGCAAAATTCGACGGTGCCGAGCAGATGCTGAAGTGGCTCGCCTTCGCCGCGCCGCTTCACCAGAGCGCGCAGCGGTGCGAGTTCCGAGTCGGTCAGCACGCGTTCAAATTCCAAATAGAGATCGATGCGCTTTCGGCCAAGCACGTGCGCAAGCAGGTGCTCGGCGTTCAAACGCGGGCTCTCGACGCTGTGCTTCTTGAAATACGCAGTGGTTGCTTGCAGCACTTGCAGCACAGTCATGATTGCTTTCGCTGCCTTGTCATGCTGGCACCGCTGATTCCTTCAAGCGTTCCGCCACATCGGCGGCTTGCAGCCCGTTGATCAATTCGCCGAGGTCGCCCTCCATCACCCGGTCCAAATTGTAAAGTGTCAACCCGATACGATGATCTGTGACGCGGTTCTGCGGGAAATTATACGTACGAATCTTTTCTTCGCGTCCGCCGGTGCCGATCTGGCCGCGACGTTGCGCACTATATTTCTCCGCTTCTTCGCGCTGCCTTCGCTCGAGCAATCGTGCGCGCAAGATCGATAATGCTCGCTCTTTGTTTTTGATCTGGCTGCGGCCGTCCTGGCAACGAACAATCATGCCTGTCGGAATGTGCAGAACCTGCACGGCCGAGTCAGTCGTGTTCACGCCCTGCCCACCAGGCCCGCCGGCGCGCGAAACTTCGATTCGCAAATCTTCCGGCTTCAACTCAACATCAACATCTTCAGCTTCGGGCAGCACCGCGACTGTCGCCGTCGAAGTATGAATGCGGCCTTGCGCCTCCGTGGCAGGCACACGTTGCACACGATGCACGCCACTTTCGTAACGCAATTTCCGAAAAACAGATTCGCCGGAAACTCGAAACATCGCTTCCTTCAATCCGCCGAGTTCTGATGGGCTCGATTCAAGATCTTCGGTTTTTAGCCCGGCAGATTCTGCGTACCGATGGTACATACGGTACAGATCGGCGGCAAAAATGGCGGCTTCATTTCCGCCCGTTCCGGCACGAATTTCCACGATGGCATCGCGCTCTTCATTTTCATCCGCTGGCAGTAATGCGATCTGAAGATCGCGTTCGAGATCAGCCACCCGTTTTCCCAGCTCCGGAATTTCGTCGTCGGCCATGGCCGCGATCTCAACATCGCGGGACATGGCGAGTTCGCGGTTGTCATCCAATTGCTTGCGCGCAGCTTCGAGTTCGTCCCACATCGCCAGCATTTGCTTAATGTTCGCGTGTTCACGCATGACCTCGCTTGCACGCTGGTGGTTGGAAAAAAGTGCCGGATCGGCAATCTCGCTCTCGAGCTGCTCGAAGCGCTTGCGTTTCAGTTTAATAAGCGAATTAAAGTCCATAATTGTAGCCGTGATCGCTGATCGCGGCTCCGGCCGGGGTCACCGACCCCGGCTACAGAATCCAGCTAAACTTTCTTCTCAGCCCGCGCAGCTTTGGTGCTGCCGTAACGTCGGGCAAATTTTTCCACCCGCCCGGCGGTATCCACAAATTTCTGTTCGCCTGTGAAAAATGGATGACAAGCCGCGCAAATACCGATCTTAATATCGCGACGAGTGGAGCAGGTGTGATACACCGCGCCACATGCGCACATAATATCAGTTTCGTAATATTCTGGATGAATGCCTGCTTTCATTTTCGCTGTTGCCGCTTCCGTGTGGGAAGCCAAGGAGCGCGGAATTTAATCTCGCGAGGCCGCGAGTGCAAGATATGAAATTGACTGATGCATTACTGCATGCCTGGCGCGACACTTTGCGCCGCGCAAGAAACGCAAGTGCCATTTTCAATGCGGACGGCAAGGTCCTCCGGACATTTGGCGAAATAGAGGAATGCGCCTGCGAGTTCGAGGATGACTTTGAAGTGTTCCCACCGGGCAGGGTCATTGCTATTCAGATCGGGAATCACGAAGATTGGCCGTCGCTCCTGATCGCTTGTTTGCGCAGACAGCTGGTTGTTCTCCCGCTGGAAGAATCGATCAGCGCCCAACAACGCGATGCTGCGTTACGGCTCTGCAATGCCACGGCTGTAGTGTCCGCTGTCCCCAGCGGAGCTGCCCCAAAGATATCTCGGCTGAGGACAGCCGACACTACAGCGACTTGGGATCGGACGCCGTCGCTCCTAAAGCTTACTTCTGGAACAACGGACGCGCCGCGTGCAATTCGGTTTGGAAGCCAGCAATTGCTGGCCGACTGCAATCAGATTTGCGATACCATGGGAATTAGTGATGCCGATCTGAATTTTGGTGTGATTCCGATCTCGCATTCGTATGGCTTCAGTAATTTGCTCACGCCTTTGATCGTGCGCGGTGTGCCGATGGTCGTTAGCCGCGACCGAACGCCGCGCGCTGTGCTGGCTGATCTCGCGCGCACTAATGCAACAGTGTTTCCGGGAACGCCAATCTTTTATCAGGCGTTTTGCGATATGCATGACGTCCCGGCGCTGCGGCAACTGCGGCTTTGCATTTCCGCCGGTGCGCCGCTTGCCGGTACGGTGGCAAAGAAGTTTTTCGACAAATTCAAGCTGTTGATCCATTCATTCTACGGCGCGTCGGAGTGCGGCGGCATTTGTTACGACCGCGATGGGACGGCCTTCGAGGACGGAGTTGTCGGCGAACCGCTGAAGAATGTCGATGTTGAGATTATTGATCCCGCGGCGCCGTCGAGTCAGATTCGCGTGCGCAGCGCCGGAGTCGGCGACGGCTATTTTCCCGAGCCAGACGAACAGAAACTCGCCGATGGAATTTTTGTTCCGGACGATTTGCTTGCGCGAACGGAGCACGGATTCAAAATCGTCGGCCGGATTTCAGACGTAATCAACATCGCCGGAAAGAAAGTGAACCCGGGCGAAGTGGAAGCCCACATCATCGGATTTCCCGGCATCAAACAGGCGGTCGTGTTCGGCCGTCCCGCGGCCGCCGGAGCATTGCGCAATGAAGAAGTCGCTGCGTGCGTCGTAGCCGATGTCGACCTTCGGGAAAAAAATCTTTTGGAGTTGTGCCGAAAAACGTTGAGCCCGTGGCAGGTGCCGAAACGAATTTTCATCGTTGATGCAATTCCCACCAACGAACGCGGTAAAATCAGCCGGCGCGATTTGGCCCGGCGGTTCTCAGCTGACCAGACCAGTTCCTCGTTGCCAACATTGGGCGCTTGATAAAGGCTTCACATGGGATTTGCTTACTAGGCCAAAGGAACACCATGCCGAAATCACGCGGCAAACCCAAATCTATAGAAGCTCACATGGAATCTTCGAATATCGAAGAACCCGAGGAGAGCGTCGGTACGCCTATTCCGCAAGAGGAGGAACCTATGCGGGACGAAGCTGTGCCGGAACCTGCTCCAAGTGCAGAGAGCGCTCAGTCTGAGGACTGGTGGAACGCGACGGCATCGGCCCCCGATTGGGACCAACCGGCGGCTGAACAGGCGCCGGCCGAAGTTATTCCTCGAAAAGAGCTGGGCATGGCGGATGTTTATTTTTGCGGCCACACGAGTCTGTTTCCGTTGAGCCGCGCGCTGCGAGCAATCGCAAACGAAAGACTCACCGGCTTATTGCGATCGTTTTGGGAACAGGAGCCGATCGAGCTTCTAGCGCGCGACGGTGAGGTCGTTTTAGTCACTACGCGTGATCCGGTTCTTTATTGTGCGGAAGTGCCGGACGCTCTGACCGATGTTGATGTCGTAGTCGTTGAAAGGGCCCGCGAACAACAGAGAGAAAACGGAAGCCCGTTTTTTTTGACTCTTGCGCGGGAGGAAGCGATCGGCCTCGACGCTGCCACCCAACTGATGCGGCAGTATGGGCAAAATCTTTTCTCTCAACTTTGGACCGCGCCGCGCGTGCGGATCATGTTTGAAAAGAATGCCGATTTGTTAAGTGACGTCGCGGATGTTCCTGGAGACCCTAATGTGAGGGACTGGGTACTGGAAACATTGCGGCTTGTTGAGGATCCTGTTCAACCTGCAAGCTTCGACCCAACATCAATTCCCGCTTACACCAAAGATGGTTTCGAGCGAATCCAGCGGTTGAAGCTGACTGCAGACGAGGCCCAATTCGCGTCCCAATTCAATGGTGCTCGGTCCGTGCAACAAATTGCGAAGAACCTAAGGCTCGATTTGAAATCTGCGCAGCAAGTGCTGTTCCGGTTTCTCGCCCTCGAAATCGTGGAATGCTGGCCTGGCAGCACGGCCGCAAAACCAGAACGGCAGACTTTCTTTCAGCGTCTTCGCCGCTCGCGCCAGCGCGACCGGTAGCCTCACCCGAATATTTCGGGGATCGGTCGCTCATGAAAAGAACAGTTTTGGTCGTCGATGTCGGCGGCACACATGTAAAACTGCTGATGTCGCCTCTCGACGAGCGCCAATTTGCTTCGGGACCGCGAATGGGACCGAAACAATTTCTCGCAAAATTCAAAGAGAGTGTGCGTGGTTGGAAATTCGACCGGGTATCGATCGGGTTCCCGGTGCCGGTTCGCAACGGACGGATCACAAGAGATCCAAAGCACTTGGGTAAGGGCTGGATCGGCTTTAATTTTTCAAAGGGACTTGGAATACCGGTGCGTCTGATCAACGACGCCGCCATGCAAGCGCTCGGCAGCTACCGTGGCGGCGGACGCATGCTCTTTCTCGGGCTCGGAACCGGCTTGGGCTCCGCGCTTCTCTGGAATAGCACTTTGATGCCGCTTGAACTCGGCGACCTGCCCTATCCTGACGAAAAAATCATCGAGAACTATCTCGGCATTCCAGGCCTGGAATCATTGGGCGAGAAAAAATGGAAGCGAGAAGTTACTTACGCGGTCACACAATTAAGAAAATCTTTCATCGCCGATTACGTCGTCCTCGGCGGCGGCCTTGTGCACCGCTTTCGCCAATTGCCCAAAGGAATCGAGCGCGGACAAAATGAAAACGCGTTCCTCGGCGGAATACGTCTGTGGGAGACCAAGAAAAATTCGAGCAAACTGAAGTGGCGCGTGTTGTGACCCGCGGAATGCAGCTCTGTGCCCCGGTTGCGAACTGAAGGATCGGGTCTCGGAAAGCTCGCAATTCTGCTGCCGCACCTGCGCCCCGTTCTGACACGATTCGATTCTTCATCAGAGCAACGAGTTCCGCTCCGCGCCGTCTGAGACCGGTTTTATAAATCCGTCAGCGAGAGTCGCGCACAGCGCGAACTCCCGCGGCCAGTGCTCTAGCCATCGTCTGTTTGTTCCGGTCCTGTTTAATCCATTCGGCATCCGTAGGATTCGTTAGGAACACCATCTCCACGAGAATTGTTGGCGCTTCACTAAAGATCGAACCTGTTAACGCCCCCTGCCGGTGGCCAATGAATGTGTCTTCGTCTCCTTTAACGCCGTTGTCGCGCAGTTTATGTTCGAGCGCCGCAGCGAACGCGGTATGAAACTGGTCGGCAGCTGCCGCTGATGATTGCCGCACGTCTTTCGACGGCCCTGTAACTCCATGAACCGTCCCTTCTTTACGCGGATAGTAAATAGTAAACCCTGTAGATTTCCCAGCGTCGGCATGTAGCCGCAGAAATAAATCGGCATCGCTCTCATTTGCGATCGCAGCACGATCTTTGTTCGTGATGAACTCGCCTTCACTCTTTTTCGTCATGACTACTTTCATTCCATCGTTCTCCAGCTCATCGCGTAGCAACACGGCCACTTCCCAGTTCACCGTGACCTCGCGCAATCCGTTGGTAACTGCGCCGCCGTCATTGTTTTCGCTGGGATGACCCGGATCGATGCAGACGCAAAACTGTTTCCCGGATTTTTCAGAAGCGGGATCAGCTAAACTCTGCGCAATCGTTGCACCGAATAGGAAACCGATGGCAGCCAAATGGAGCTTGATCGGCCTAACGAACACGGGCTTGGCGGATACGTTGTAAGAACTCAAGATTCGCATTCTCTAACGGCGATAGGTGCTAAGGACACCCTTCTGTCGTTCCAAGGTTCTTTGCTTGAGAGATGTGATTTCGGGAATTCCGCCTTGAATCCTTACTTCAAGGGTAACCGCGACTTTGCCCCTGGACCACTCGCGGCGCGCGGCGCTTTCCGCATAAAAGCTCTGCTCAAATCGAATCGTGTAGGACTCGTCACGCACTTGTTCCTGCACCTGAATGCCGCCGACGATGCTGTTTTGCCGTAGTGGCCAGCGTTCATTATGATTCACGATCTCTTGGTGGATCTGATCGAGGTTCTTCGGTCCCTCGTCCAGGATATCAGCCGTAGGTGCGTAGAAAGAAACCGCTCTCTCCACGTTCCAGTCGCCGGTCGAATCGACATAATCTCTTACAAATTGTGTGAGCTGGTCGGTCCATGACATGTAAGAAGAAGACTGTCGCGTAACCGTTGGTTTGGGCGCAACCGCAATCACCGGCGCAGCGGTTACCGTCGGAACCGCTGACAGCGTGTTCGTTGAAGTTTGGGCAGAGGTTGCTCGTTCGGGAATTCGCGTCTCAATCATTGACCGTGGAACACCCGAAGTAACCGGCGTTTGGGCCGGCCTGTTTGAATGCTTAGTGCCAAAATACAAGATCACAGCGCCAAGCGCGCCGCATGCGAGCCCCCCAATAGCAGCTACAGTGTAGGCTACTGAGGGACGGGACTGCTTCGGAGCCGGACATACCGGCGAGCTTCGATCAATGCGAACACGTCGCTCTCCAAGTGCTTCGTCACCCTCAGTCGCGCTCTGGGGCCGTTGCGACGGTTCCTTTGCAAGACAAGCCGTAATCGTCTGCTCCCAGGCGAGTGGACTAGCGCTCCCGGGGATTCCCAGTTCATTTCGCCGCTGAGTCATTGAAGGCGCTGCAGTGTCTTGAATCTGATGCTCGCTAGTACCGCTATAAAGAGGCGGTTTGTTCGTGAGTAGAGGCGGCGTGGCAAGCGGCGAGACAGTTGAGCTGGCGGGACGCTCAGTAAATCCGGCAGAAGGGTGCCCGGATACTCGATGAACGATGCCTTCCGCGTTTAAGACTTCACGCAACACTTTGCCACACGATGAATCTTCGACCTGCCGCGCAATAACCATCGCTAAAATCCGATTCGAGTCTTCGGACCTGGGATAGCGACGTATGCTTGAGTCGAGACCGAAGCAGCGACCGGACAGTTCCTTCCGGCAACTACGCGGTACAGGAGCGAAGCAAAATGCTCGCCCATATTGTCCGCCCTCGCCGGATCACCCAACATGTCTGTGGTCATGGTTGAGCTGGTGTTTTCCCGCTCGTTCATCCGGGCAAGTTCGGTCGCCTCGCTCACGGCGAGAAAACGCGGGCAAAGCCAGATCTGAGGTTTGCTCAGGCCACCGTTAGACCGTTCCACAAAAATGCGACCCGGTGCTAGCTGCGCGCCCGGCAGTCGAGCGGCACAAAGCCTGTCACAGACGTCGGCAATCTTCTCGAGTAACGGCGCAGCTTCAACCAGAGGCACGGTGCGTTCCGTGCGCAGCACACTCAGCAGGTCCATGCCTCCCGGTTTATCCGAAATAACGGCGACGTAATCGGAATAGCGTTTGATTGCCTTCGGTCGCACAATTTCAGTCACATCCACGCGCATCAATTGCGCTATGTGCACACGAAAACGCTCGAGCGCCGGCTCATCTTCCAATAATGTCGGATGAAGAACGTGCAGGATCGACACCGCCCCTTTCTTTCCGACTTCGTCGGCAACGTAATTGATCCCGGTGAAGTCTTCGTTGATTCGGGTAACAATACTGAATTCTGAAGTTAACGGCGCATTAACCTCCTCGATCTCGATCGGCTCGAGCTTGGCCAGCGCGCCGCTCTCAGTTGCTTGCGCATCTTCCGAATCGATCGCGGCCAGCGGCTC
>WNGG01009443.1_pt1 | contig 10667 bp, 10 predicted proteins | sample 5400661 | NCBI WGS metagenome assembly WNGG01 (sample SAMN13153372, study PRJNA577476) | soil metagenome | isolation source: 100 cm soil or saprolite under Garry oak tree replicate 1 | place: USA:California | collected 2016-06-15
CCCCACGTCGCGCGCGAGGCTCCGGAGGTACGTCCCCGCCGTGACCGTGGCCCGGAAGCGCACATCGGGCGCCTGCCAATCGAGCAGCACCAGCTCGCGTACCTCGACGCGTCGCGGCTCGAGCGCTACCGCTTCGCCCCGTCGCGCCCGCCGGTAGGCTCGCTCCCCGGCCACCTTCACGGCCGAGAACGCGGGAGGCCGTTGCTGGTACGCGCCCTGAAACCGCTCGAGCGCCGCGACGATGCGCGCCCGGTCGAGGTCGCGCCAGGCCTCCGAGGTAGCGACCACCCGACCGGTGGCATCGTCCGTGGCCGTGGTCGTGCCGAGGCGGATCACCCCCTCGTAGGACTTGGTCCAGCCGGCGGCGAACGGCGCGAGCCGGGTGGCGCGCCCCACCACGACGACCAGGAGGCCGGCGGCGAAGGGGTCGAGCGTGCCGAGGTGGCCGACGCGCGTCGTGCCCAAGGCGCGACGCACGGTATCGACGACGTCGTGCGAGGTGGGGCCCGCGGGCTTGGCCACGAGCACCACGCCCGCCCGTCCTCCCTCCGCGGTCAGCCGGCGTCCTCCTTGATACGCTTCAAGACCTGGTCGATCCGCTGCGCGTGCTCGAGACCGCGATCGAGCTCAAAGCGCACCTCCGGAGCGACGCGCAGGTGGAGCTCGCGCGACAGCTGGGCGCGCAGGAAGCGCGCGGCGCTCTCCAGGCCCTCCAGGCTCCGGGCGCGCTCCTCGTCGGTTCCCATCACGCTCACGCGGACGCGCGCGTGCGCCAGGTCCGCGGAGACGGTCACGCCCGTGACCGTGACGAATCCGATGCGCGGGTCCCGTACCCGCGCCGCCAGAAACCCCGTGACGGTCTCCCGGATCAGCTCGGCGACGCGCTCAGGGCGGTGGCTGGGACGCCGCGCCATCTCAGAGGTAGCTCGTGCTGGTGTCCACGATTCGCGCCCCGGACGCGCCGGCCACGAGGCGGTCCGCCTCCTGCAGTACGCGCTCGGCGTGGCCGCGGTCGGTACTCACTACGCACGCGGTCAGCTCGGCGCGCTGCCACAAGTCCTGATGGTCCGTCTCGGCGGCGGAGACGTTGAAGCGGTGGTGCAGCCGATCCTTCAGGCTCTTCAGCACGTGTCGCTTGTCCTTGAGGGAATGGCACCAGGCGAGGTGCAGCTCCCACGTCATGAGCCCCACGATCAAGGGTTCGGCACGAGCGAGCGTGCGACTTCCTCGACGCGGTAGGCTTCAATCAGGTCGCCCACCTTGAGGTCGTTGAAGTTCTCGACCCCGATGCCGCACTCGAAGCCCTCGCGCACCTCGCGCACGTCGTCCTTGAAGCGCTTGAGTGAGGCCAGTGCGCCGTCATACACCTCGACGCCGTCGCGGATCACGCGGACGCGCGCGGTGCGGGGGATGACGCCCGAGCGCACGAAGCTCCCGGCGATCGTGCCGACCTTGGCGATCTTGAAGAGCTGGCGCACCTCCGCCTCGCCCAGGACGACTTCGCGCTTCTCGGGGGCGAGCAGGCCCTCCATCGCGGCCTTCACCTCGTCCACCGCCTCGTAGATGATGCGGTAGGTGCGAATCTCCACGCGCTCGCGCTCCGCGGCCGCGCGTGCGTTCGAGTCGGGCCGCACATGGAAGCCGAGGATGATGGCGCCGGACGCCTTGGCGAGCAGCACGTCGCTCTCGGTGATCGCGCCGACGCCGCGGTGCACGACCTCGACCTTCACCTCCGACGTGGAGAGCTGCGCCAGCGCGTCGGCGAGCGCTTCGGCGGGTCCCCCCTGATCCGCCTTGATGATGATCTTGAGGGACGCCGCGACGCCTTCCGCGTGCTCCGCCATGAAGTCTTCCAGCGTCTTCACGCGACCCGAGCGGCGGTGCTGGGCTTCGCGCTCCAGGCGCTGGCGCTTCTGCGCGATGTCGCGCGCCGCCCCTGCATCGGCCATCACCAGGAACGCGTCGCCCGCTTCGGGGACACCCTCGAACCCGAGGACCTGGACCGGCGTCGAGGGCCCGGCCGCGTCCACGGCCTGCCCGCGCTCGTCGTACATCGCGCGCACCCGGCCCGCGTATTGGCCGCAGATGAAGTCATCGCCCAGCTTGAGCGTGCCGCTCTGCACCAGGATCGTCGCGAGGGGCCCCTTCCCCGGATCGAGCGTCGCTTCGAGAACCGTGCCCTCGGCGTGCCGCTCGGGGTTGGCCTTGAGATCGAGCAGCTCGGCCTGCAGCAGGATCTGGTCGAGCAGGCCGTCCACGTTCTGGCCCGTCTTGGCCGAGATCGGAGTCGCGAGCGTGGTGCCGCCGAACTCCTCGAGCACGACGCCGTGCGCGAGAAGGTCCTGCTTGACTTTCTGCACGTTGGCCGTCGGCAGGTCGATCTTGTTGATGGCGACGACGAGCGGCACGCCGGCGTTCTTGGCGTGGGAGATCGCCTCGATGGTCTGCGGCATGATGGCGTCGTCGGCGGCGACGACCAGGACGACGATGTCGGTCACCTGCGCCCCGCGCGCCCGCATCGCCGTGAACGCCTCGTGGCCCGGCGTATCGAGGAACGTGATGGACCGGCCGTCCTTGAGGGTGACCTGATAGGCGCCGATGTGCTGCGTGATGCCACCCGCCTCGCCCGCGACGACGGTGGTCTTGCGGACGAAGTCCAGAAGCGACGTCTTGCCGTGGTCCACGTGTCCCATGACGGTCACGATCGGCGGCCGCGGCTTCAGCGTCTCGGCGCTTTCGGCTTCGCGCTCTTCGGGCGCGGCGGCGACGTACTCCTCCTCGCGCGCCGCTTGGAAGCCGAACGCCGAGGCGATCAGCTCGATCATGTCGAAGTCGAGCCGCTGATTGATCGTCACCATCTGGCCCAACTCCTTGAACGCGAAGGCGACGACCTGCGTCGGCGGGACCTTGAGGATGTTCGCGAGCTCGGAGACCGTGATGAATTCGGTCACGCGCACCAGCGTCTTCTCGCGCTCCTTCTCCTCGCGGCGCTTTTCCTCCTGGAGGTCGCGGAAGCTGGGACCTTCCTCGCGGTGCCGGATGCCCTTGCGGCCGACCGGCCCCTTGATCGAGGCCAGGGTGCGCGAGATGTTCTGCGCCACGGCTTCCTGGTCCACCAGCGACTTGCGGCCCTTCTTCCTCTTCTTGCCCTTGTCGCGGCGGTGCTCCTCGAGCGGGACCGCGCCCGGGGCCGCGGACGCGACCGGGCGTGGAGGCGGAGGCACGGCGCCGCCCGGGGCGGCGCTGGCGACCGGCTTGGGGCGCACCGGCGTCGGGATGAACGGGCGGGGCGGCGGCGGCTCGACCCGGGGCGCCTCCTCCACCGCTGGCAGCTCCCTGAACAGCGCGGCCGCCCGCTCCTCGAGCGAAGCGGCGGGGCGCTCCTCTTCGGCCATCGCCTTGGTGGCTTCGAGGGCTTCGCGGGCGCGCTGCTCGCGCTCCGCCTCGACCGCGGCCTCCGCCTGGGCCTCCGCTTCAGCCACGGCGACCTCGGCGGCGGTGCGGCGACGCCGCTTGGGACGCGCTTCGGCGGGGGCGGCCGCCACCACCTCGGGGACCCGCACGGCGCGGCGCCGCTTGGCAGGCGCGGCAGGCTGCTTCGCCTTGCGCTTGTCGCGCTCCCAGCGCGCACGCACCAGCGCCACCTGCTCCGGCTGCAAGGGAGTCAGGTGACTACGGACGAAGACGTCCATCTCCTTCAGCATCCCGATGAGCTGTTCGCTCGGGATGCCGAACTCCGCCGCCAGGTCATGAATTCGCGTCGTCGTCACTCACTCCTCCGAGAGCCGTCACCAGGCCGCGCGCCAGGGCGCCGTCGGCGACGCCCACCGCCTGCACGGGCGGCCGGCCGAGCCCGGCGCCGAGCGCATCGGCCGCGGGTCCCGGCAGCACTGGAACGCCGCGCGCGCGGGCCAGTCGCTCCACCTTTTCACGCGTGCGAGCGCTCGCATCAGCGGCGAGCACGACGCAGTGCACCGACCCCCGCTGCAGCTGCGCCCGCACCCCCGCCACCCCCACGATCACTCGTCCCGCCCGCAGTCCCAGGCCCAGCAGGCGCGTGAGCCGCTCCGTCACGCCGGCGCGACGCCGCCCCCCGGTGCCGGGGGCTCACCTGCCGATGACTCCTCGTCGCTCCCTTCCTCGGTCAGCTCGTTGAGAAAGGTCGTCAGCTTGTCAGCGAGCTCCGGCGTCATCCCCTCCAGGCGCTCGACCTCTTCGCGCTCCAAGTCGAGGGCGTCCTGCAGGGTCTTCTTTCCCGCGCGCTCGAGCACCGCGACCAGCTCGGGGGAGAGGCCCTGCATCTCGCTCAGGGACACCTTGGTGACCTGCTCTTCTTCCGGCGGCAGCGGCGCGAACAGCGGGCCCTCGCCACCCCGCTCCAGCCACTCGCGACTCGAATACAGGTCGATCTTCCACCCCGTCAGCTCCGAGGCGAGCCGCACGTTTTGACCGTTGCGGCCGATGGCGAGCGACAGCTGATCCTCGTCCACGATCGCCTGGATCGTCTTGGTGTCGGGGTCGGAGAAGACGCGCGCGACGCGTGCCGGCGCCAGCGCCAGCTTGGCGAACCGCTCCGGGTCGGGCGACCAGGGAACGATGTCGATGCGCTCGCCGCCCAGCTCGTTGACGACGGCCTGCACGCGCGAGCCCTTGAGGCCCACGCAGGCGCCCACGGGGTCGATCGAGTCGTCGCGCGACGAGACGGCGATCTTGGTGCGGCTCCCCGCCTCGCGGGCGGTGACGCGGATCTCCACCACGCCCTGCTGGATCTCGGGGACCTCGAGCCGAAACAGCGCCTTCACGAACATGGGATCGCCGCGCGACAGGATGAGCCGGGGACCCTTCGGGGTTTCCTCGATTCGCTTGAGGACGGCGCGGATGGTGTCGCCCTGATGAAAGTGCTCGCGATGGTTCTGCTCCCGGTACGGGATGATCGCTTCGGCCTCGCGGAACTTGGCGAGCATCACGACGATCTTGCCGCGCTCGATCTGCTGCACCTCGCCCGACAGCAGGTCACCAACCTTGCTCGAGAACTCCTCACGGATGCGCGTGCGCTCCCCTTCCCGCACGCGCTGGATGATGCGCTGCTTGGCGGCCTGGACCGCCGTGCGGCCGAACGCCTCGAAGGGCACTTCCTCCTCCAACACGTCGCCCACCTGGAAGTCCGGGTCTTCGAACCGCGCCTCCTCCAGGGCCACCTGGCTGCCGGGGTCTTCGACCGTCTCGACCACGGTGCGGAGCACCACGATCTTTATGGTGCCCTTCAGCTCGTCGATCCCGATCTCGGCGCGCACGTTGGGTCCATAGCGCTTCACGAGGGCGGCGTGGAGGCCGTCCTTCAGGAGATCGAGCAGCTCCCCGCGCTCGAGCTGCTTGGTGTTCGTCAGCTCGCGAATCGCGGACACGACGTCAGCGGTGTTCGTCATCAAGCCTTCCTAGAAGGCAGACGTCAGACATCAGACGTCGGCTGTCAGCTACCAGTCGATCGCGAGACGGGCGTCGCGGATGTCGGCGAGCCTCACCGTGCGCACCTCGCGACCGGCGGGCTCGAGTACGACAGTGGCCTCGTCCGGCACGGCGACGATCCGGGCCCGCACCCGCCCCAGGCCCGTCACTGTGGCCTGCACGTCGCTCCCCACGAACCGCGCCCAGTGTCGCGGCCAGCGCAGCGGGCGGTCCAGCCCGGGGCTTGAGACCTCGAGGACGTACCGCGGCCCGAGCGTCCCGTCTTGGTCGAGCCACCTCTCCAGAGCACGACTCGCTGTGGCGCAGTCGTCGACCGTGACGCGTCGCGCCAGCTCACCCGGCGGCCACTCGATGCGTACTTGAACCAGCGGCCGGTTCGGCGTACCGCCGATGCGGAGGTCTGCCAGGTCGAGCCCCAGCTCGTCGAGCCGGGCTCGGAACGCCTCGATGAGGCTCTCGGAGAGCATAAAAAAAAGCGCGGGCCGAACTTCGCCCGCTCACGAACGGAATCTAGCCACCCGGGGGGCGCTGTCAAGCGAGCGGGCGGCCCAGGTAGGCGACCATGCGGCCGTCGCGGCCGCCGGAACCACGGTGCGAGAAGAAGCGGTCGCGATCGTGGGCGCTGCACCACGGAGTGACCGACACCTCGCCCAGACCGAGCTGCCCGGCCTGCTGCGCGAGGACGGCGCGCAGGTCGAGGGCGCCCGCACTTGTCTCGGGTCGTCCGGTGAAGCGGGCGAGGACTTCCGGCCCGACTTCGTAGCAGCTCCCGCAAATCCCAACCCCGCAATGCATTACGATGTCCGCCGCGGGCGCGAACGCCTGGCGTTTGAGCAGCTCCACCGCGCGCTCCAGAATACCGGCGGCCACGCCGCGCCACCCCGCGTGCACCAGGGCCACCGCCCCCCTCGCCGGCACCGCGAGATAGACGGGAACGCAGTCCGCCACCGTGATCGTGAGCAGCACGCCGCCCGTCCGTGTGGCGTGGCCGTCCACGCCGTCCAGGATGAGCCAGCCGTCGGTGCGCTGCTCGTGCCACGCGACGCTCGTTCCATGGACCTGATGGCTGAGGATGATGGTGGGGAAGCGGGGCTGGAGGGCGGTGCGGAAGGCGCGCCAGCGGGTCATCACCTGCCCCACGTTTTCCTCGCTCCACAAGCCGAGGCTGAACCCGTGGCCGCGGGTCGTGATACCGGCGACGGCGCCGTAGCGCGCCGCCCACTCGTGGAGCTCGAGGCGCGGCACCGCGGCGTCGGGGACGGGCTCCTCACGAAGCGTCGGACAGTCGGACGGTCGGACGGTCGGACCGGATCTCCCGGGCCCCTCGGGGCTCTCGGCTCGCATGGAGTCCGGCCTCACGGTCCGTCCTTCCGCCTGTCCGACTGTCCGTCAACTCGCTCGATCTCCGCCCCCAGGGCGCGCAGTCGCTCGTCGATGCGCTCGTAGCCACGCTCGATCTGGCCGATATTGTGGATCACCGAGTCGCCTTGTGCGGCGAGGGCGGCGAGGAGCATGGCCATGCCCGCCCGGATGTCGGGGCTCTCGACGATCTGACCGCGCAGCGGCGAGGGGCCGGCGATCAGGGCGCGGTGGGGATCGCACAGGACGATGCGCGCGCCCATGCCGATGAGCTTGTCCACGAAGAACAGACGCGACTCGAACAGCTTCTCGAACACGAGGAGCAGACCCTCGCATTGGGTGGCGACTACGATGGCGATGGACATCAGATCCGCCGGAAACGCCGGCCACGGCCCGTCTTCGAGCTTGGGGACGTGGCCGCCCAGGTCCGGCCGGACGCGCCGCTCCTGGTCGGCGTCGACGACGAGCGTGGTGCCCTCGAGCCGCGGCTGCACGCCGAGCCGCTCGAACGCGAGGAGGGTCGAGCGCAGGTCGTCGGCCCGCACTCCGTCAATCGTGATGGCGCCGTGCGTGACGGCGGCGAGGCCGATGAACGAACCGACCTCGATGTGGTCGGGTCCGACTGTGTGGGGGGCAGCGTGGAGCCGGCCCTTCCCCACCCCGTCGACGGTGAGCGTGTTGGTCCCGATGCCGTCGATGCCGGCGCCGCAGGCCACGAGGAACCGCGCCAGGTCCTGCACGTGGGGCTCGGAAGCGGCGTTGCGTAGCACCGTCGTCCCCGGGACCGCCACGGCGGCCATCAGGGTGTTTTCGGTGGCGGTGACGCTGGGCTCGTCGAGGAAGATGTCCGCGGCGGCCATCTTTTTCCCCTCGAACTGATAGGTATCCCCGACCGTGATCGTGACGCCGAGGCGCTCCAGCGCCAGCAGGTGTGTGTCCACGCGACGCCGCCCGATGATGTCGCCACCCGGCGGCGGCAGGCTCACCCGCCCGAAGCGGGCGAGCATCGGACCCGCGAGCAGGATGGACGCGCGGATGCGGGCGCACAGCGCCGCGTCGAGCTCGCGCGGCTCAGCGTGCGAGGCATCCACTTCGACGGCGTTGGGGCCGGTCCACTGCGCCGTGACGCCGAGCCCCTCGAGGAGCGCGAGCATCGTTTCGACGTCGCGGATGCGAGGCACGCCGTCGATGCGACAGGGGCCGTCCACGAGGAGCGTCGCCGCGAGAATGGGGAGCGCCGCGTTCTTGTTGCCCGCGGGCCGGACCGTGCCCTTCAAGGCCCGCCCGCCCGAGACGCAGTACGTCGCAGCCATGGTGCGCCCAACCTACGGCGCGCCTTGCGCTCGCGTCAAGCGTTCGCGAACGTTGCGCCGATGAATCCCGCCATCGCGCTCGCGCTGCTCGCGATCGTCGGCCTGCTCGTGACGCGACTGCCCCCCCTCTCCGTGCCGCGTTCACCGACGTTCGCGTTGTTGCTCGCGAGCGGGACGCCCGTCGTCTTGCTCGGCCTGGTCCTGGGACCCGGCATCGGCGTGCTCGATCGCCCGACGCTCGCCGCTCTCACACCCCTGACGGGACTCGTCGTCGGGTGGGTCGGCGCGCGGCTCGGCGCGCGCTGCGAGTGGCGACTGCTGCGCCGGGTTCGCCGGGAGACGTGGGGCGTCGTCGCGGCGCAGGCGATCGCGGGAATCGGCGTCGTGTTCGTGGCGGCGTGGCTCGGTGCGAAGCTCGTCCCCGGGCTCGCGACCGCGTGGACGCCGCGCCTGCCGGCGGCACTGACCCTCGGCGGCGTCGCCATCATTCCGGGCGCGAAGCCGACGGAACGCGCGGCCCGGGCCGCGGGCGTGCCGCCGCAGCTCGCCCGACGGCTGCGGCGCGTCGCGCTCGTCGACGCCGCGTGCGGCACCATCGCCTGCGCCTTCGCGCTCGCGCTCGGCCACCCGCGGGGCGGTCACATGCTCCCCGGCTGGCTGGCCTGGCTCGCGGTGGCTGTCGGGAGCGGCGTCCTCGTGGGGCTCGTCTTCGTGGGGCTCTCTCGCCTCGCCGGCCGGGACGAGGACGTCGATCTCGCCTGCTTCGCCACGCTCCTCCTCGGGGCGGGCATCGGATACGCCACGGGCCTCTCGCCCTTCCTGGTGTGCGCCGTGGCGAGCGCGTTGATCGTGAACGTCTCGCCCCATGGGCGCCGGGTGCGCGCGGCGCTCGCGGCCTGGGAGGCACCGACGTACGCGATCCTGCTCCTGCTGGTCGGCGCGGCGTTGACCCCGCCCACCGTCTGGGTGCTCGCCGCCGTGCCGCCGCTCGGCGTGCTGCGCCTGGTGGTGCAATGGAGCACGCTGCGATCGGGCCTCGCCTACCTGCCGGCGGCGGGTGTACCGCTCAACGCCGGGCTCGCGAGCGCGGCCCAGGGCGGCGCCGCCCTCGCACTCGGCCTCAGCTTCTCCCTCGTCTATGCGGCGCCGGGCGCGGCCGGAGCGGGGGCCGTGCTGACGACGATCGCGCTCGGCGTCCTGCTCACGCACGCGGTCGCCCCGGCGCTCATGCGCCTGGCGTTCGCCCCGCCGCGGTTGACACCGGGTCCCCTGGCGACCGAGCTTAGTCCGGGCCCTTCACCGGATTGAGCGCGGATGCTGCCGACGTGGGTGGGCGTTGTCACGGCTGTCTCGCTGGTGATCATCGCGCTCGCGGCGCTCGCGGTGGCGGCGGCGACGGCGAGCGCGGCGCTCGGGATGCGGGCATCGCTCAAGATGCTCCAAGGCCTCGCGGGACCGGCGCTCGAGGACGTGCGCGGCCTCGTCGGCACGATCCGCGCCGAGGTGGAGGGGATCGCCGGCACGTCGCGCGACCTGCGGGCGCGGGTCGTGACGGCGGCCGACGCTGCCGCCGCGCGTCTCGCCGAGCTCGACGCTCTGGTAGATGTGGTGCAGCAGGAAGTGGAAGCGGCGGCGCTCGACGTCGCGGCGACGCTGCGCACGGTGCGGCGCGGCGTCTCGCTGCTCGACTTGGGCCGCCGCGTGGTGGGGGGAAGAGGGGGGGGCCGCAAGAAGCGGGATCGCGGACGCGACGGCGAGGAGGACGACCGCTGAAGCGCTGGGCCCTCCCCGCAGCGGCCGCCCTGGCCGCCGTGGCACTGCTGCCCGGCGTCGCGCACGCGTGGACACCCGGGACGCATATCTATCTGGGTGAGTCGGTGCTCGCCAATCTGCAACAGCTCCCGGCCGCCGTTGCCGACCTGGTGCGCGCGTTCCCGTACGACTTCCTCTACGGCAACATCGCCGCCGACACCTCCCTCGCGAAGAAGTACGCCCCGGTCGGCCGCCACTGTCACGCCTGGCACGTGGGCCAGGAGATCTTCGACCTGGCTCCGACCGATCCGCTCCGGGCGTTCGGGCTCGGCTACCTGTCCCACCTCGCTGCCGACACGGTCGCGCACAACTTCTTCGTCCCGCGCCAGCTGGTCCTCACGTCGAGCACCACGGCGCTGGGCCATTCGTACTGGGAAAGCCGCTTCGAGACGCATCTGGGGGACGCCTACGCCGCGACCGCGAAGGAAGTGATCCTCCAGGATCACGGCGCCAGCGATGAGCACCTCGACGGCATCATCTCCCCGACGTTGTTCAGCGTGCGCACCAGCCGCCGGCTGTTCCGCGGCATGGTGCACCTCACCGAGAGCCAGAGCTGGCAATGGGCCTTTCAGGCGCTGCGCGACGCCAGCCGGTGGGACCTCCCCGATGCGGACGTCGAGCGCCACATGGCGGTGGCGTTCGAGTACGTGATGGAGATGCTGGGCGAGAAGGACTCGGCGGCGCGGCGGCTCGATCCGGCCGGAGCCCAGGCGCTGC
>WNGG01010209.1_pt1 | contig 10667 bp, 10 predicted proteins | sample 5400661 | NCBI WGS metagenome assembly WNGG01 (sample SAMN13153372, study PRJNA577476) | soil metagenome | isolation source: 100 cm soil or saprolite under Garry oak tree replicate 1 | place: USA:California | collected 2016-06-15
GATGGGGAGTATGTGACGTTGAGTGATCTGCCGATGCACTTGCAGCGGTATGCCACCAGTCATCATGAGGAGATCGGGGTGCGGACCATTCACCGGATAGATGAGGCAGAGCGGGATGTGATTGAGGAGGCGCTGCAAAAGACGAACTGGGACAAAGCTCGGGCTGCCGCTCTGCTGGGGATTTCCCTCCGCACCCTCTATCGCAAGCTGGAGAAATTCCTGCCCTCAGAGGAGAAGACCTAATACGCTTTAGGCAATGCGATTGAGCAGGGTTTCCTTCAGGTCGTCCATGTGCGAGGATTCTGCTAATAAGATCTCCAACTGATCTCCCACTGCCGTGGCGGATTTCTGAATGGTGCCACGCGGTAGCTCCAAGATGCTGCGGGTTTTTAGGCGGACCCGCGAGATGCGATTGGGAGGGAGATCACAAGCTGTAGCGACCACCTTATTGGTGTGGTCCAAGAAAATCACATCGATAGGAAATTTCATTCCTATGGTATGCACACCCTTACTGGGAATCAGCCACAGGGCTTCTTCAGGTCCCAGATTGTTCCGCCGCAGTAAGCCAACGAGGCGGGTAAGAAACTGATCCGCTTTTCTCACCGTGGTAGCCAGCCAGGTCTTCCTGGTCAAATTCAGCACAGGCATTGGGTTATTTCCCCGTAAAACTTCCAAACATCCGCATAATGTTGATGGCTGGCGGCCCCAAGACCACCAGGAGCAGCGAGGGCATAATAAAGAGGGCGAGCGGGAAGAGGAGCTTAATCACCATTTTTCTGGCGGCTTCCTCCGCCCTCTGCCTCCGCTTTTGCCGCATCGTAGTGGCATAGACTTTCAAGGAGCGCGCGATACTGCCGCCCAACTCTTCGGTCTGGATCAAGAAGACGGCCAGATTGCGCAAGTCCTCAAGCTCAAGCCGCTTCGCCATACGCGAGAGAGCCTCCCGGCGCGTGACTCCTGCCTGTATTTCACGACTGAGCAACTGGAATTCGTCACCGATGGCTAACTTCTGCTCTGCCTGCTCGTTGGCCACCCGGACCAAGGCGCCATCCAGCCCCAGGCCGGCCTCAACGCAGGTCACAAGAAGGTCAAGGGTGTCCGGGAAGGCTTCCTGGATGTCCCGCATCCGGAACCGCGACTTCCGCCGAATATAAGAAAAGGGCAAGGTGTATGCCACGGCGGCGCCCGCGGCAACCCCAAGCAGCATCCTGACGGGGGAGGCCAGCGAGAGCGCGGTCAGGAAAAAGGCGGCAGCGGCACCAGCGATCGCCAAGAAGAAGCGGACCCCCCAGAAGGTGCGGACTGCCCGCTCCCCGGGATACCCGGCCTGGTGGAGGAGGCGATGCACGACGGTATCCTTCCCTGTCAGCTCTTTCTCCCCCACAAAGAACTTCGCCATGTAGTCCCAAAAACCCTCGTCTTCGTCTGCATTAAGGTGGGTTACCCGGTCACTCCCCCCTTCCATGGTGGTACCAATGGCTGTAATGCGCTTCTGGACGACTTCTTCCTGGCTGGCAGCTTTGGGAGTGAGGAGCAGGAAGAGGAAGCCCCCCACCAGACCGAAGATGCCAATGGCTATGAAAATTTCCATATGCCCTTCAGATATGCAGGCGCAGGAGCCTGCGGAAAGTCAGGATGCCAAAAACCTCCAGAACGAGAGCCGCAATCATCATTCCCCGTCCCACAGGGTGGGCTATGACCTCATGCATTGTGATTGGGTCCATAAAAGACATAGCGCCGGCTAATAGGGGTGGCACGCAACACACGACCCAGGCCGCCATGCGATTCTGCGCAGTCAAAGTTTTAATCTCGCGTTCAATGCGAAAACGGTCACGGATCACGTCAGCCAGAGTAGTCAGCAACTCTACCAGGCTCCCCCCGACTTCCCGTTGCACCAACAGTGCTGTGCTGAACAGGCGCATCTCCGGAATGGGCATCCGCTGCTGAAACCCCTCAATAGCCTCCCGTACAGGCAGGCCCAGGTTCAGTTCTTCCATAAAAATGGAAAACTCGGTCCCCAGGGGATCTGGGGCTTCCTTAGCCACGTAAACCTGCGCCTGGCTCAGCCCCAGTCCGGCTTGCAAGCCCTGGCTCATCATATCTAAACCATCCGGCATCTGCTCCAAAAAACGCCGCAGCCTCTTGCTCGCGAGATGGCGGACATAGAGCAGGGGGACGGCGGAAGCGAGAACCCCGCCAAGGAAGGCCAGCGGAAAAGGCTGCTGGAACACGGCCGAGGCGAGGAGCAAGATGGTGCCTCCGCTGGCAAGGGAACAAAGGAGCAACACGCCTACACTGAGATCCAGATTGGCGCTTTGCAAAAGGAGGTCGAGGGGACGGGTAAATTGCAGCCGGGCGAGGAAATGGTCGAACCAGGAGATCGTGCTGTACTGAGTGCCCTTCAGGAGCCCGTGGATGTCTCCCTGTGAGGCATACGGATTTTGGCTAATAGCCAGCAGCCTTCTGCGAATACGGGCCTGGGGGGAGCTCTGGGCAGACAAACCCGCGAAGACGAACACCAGGACCACGCTCATGGCGGCCAGGAAAGAAAACAACGTAATCAGTGTTGGGCTCATAGGGCTCTTTTCTTCAATCCCAGGAGCGCGCACAAGGTAATCAGCGCTGGGCTCATACCGCTCTTTTCTTCAATCCCTGGGGCGTGAAATAGGAGTGGGGAATGTGCAATCCGTGCTGGGCCAGTTTATCCATAAACCTCGGCCGCACCCCCGTCGCCACACATTCCCCGATCACCTTCCCCTGTTCGACTCCCTTTTGCTCATAGCGGAAAATCAACTGCGTGCTGATCACCGACCCTTCCATGCCGGTCACTTCACAGAATTCGATGAGCCGGCGGCTGCCGTCACTCAGGCGGGACAGTTGGATAACGATATCCAGGGCCGAGGAGATCTGTTCTCTCAAGGCGCGTTCAGGCAGGGCCACGCCGGACATCAGCATCATGATTTCCAGGCGGGACAGCGCATCCCGGGCGGTGTTCGCATGGACCGTGCTGATGGAGCCGTCATGGCCGGTGTTCATCGCTTGCATCATATCGAGGGCTTCCCCGCCCCGGACCTCACCCAAGACGATGCGGTCCGGCCGCATGCGCAGCGCGTTGCGTACCAGGTCCCGTTGCGTGACCGTTCCCTTCCCTTCAATGTTCGGCGGGCGGGTTTCAAGGCGGACGACGTGTTCCTGCTGCAGCTTCAACTCCGCCGAATCTTCGATAGTCACAATCCGCTCGTTCTCCGGAATGTCATTCGACAAGCAGTTGAGCATGGTGGTCTTCCCGGCGCCCGTCCCTCCAGAGATCACGATGTTGAGCCGGGCTTTGACACACGCGGCCATGACCTCGGCAACCTGCTCCGGGACCGCGTTCAATTGGATGAGGTCCTTCATCCTGAGCGGGTCGGTGCCGAACCGGCGGATGGAGAGGATGGGACCGTCCAGGGCGAGGGGGGGGATAATGGCATTCACGCGCGACCCGTCAGGGAGGCGGGCATCGACCATGGGCGAAGACTCGTCAATCCTGCGTCCGACCCGAGAGACGATTCTTTCAATGATCTGCAGCAGGTGGGCGTCGTCGTGAAAGCGGATATCGGTCTTTTCCAGCTTGCCGTAGCGCTCCACATAGACCTGGCTGTGAGTATTCACCAGGATGTCGGCAATGGTGGAATCCTTCATTAAAAATTCGATGGGGCCCAAGCCAAAGGCCTCATGCTGGACCTCGGCGACGAGCCGTTCGCGGTCGATGCGGTTGAGGGGCAACGACTCCGTCATGACCATCTCTTCCAAGATGCGCCGGATTTCGACCTTGATCATCTCCATCTCTAGGGTGGAGAGCTTGGTGAGGTCAATGGTATCGATCAGCTTGCGATGGATGCGTATCTTGAGGTTCTGAAAGAGGGGGTCAACCGAAGAAGCACGCTCCCCACCGGGAGAACGCTTGCCGTTCTCTTCACCTCTAGTTTTTTCGACTTCCTTGAGCGCGGATTCAAAGGGGGTTAAGGTTTTCATTGTACTGTCTTTCATTGTATTTTCTTTCTATGAGGCGCTGCGCAGAGAAAGCCAGCGCTTGAAAAATCCGAGTTTCTTGCCGTCTCGCGCCGACACTTGGTCGGCGCTAACGGACAGCTCCTCTCGTATCGCCTCGGCCAGCCCCCGATACTGTTTCGTCAGCTTGGACCGCGGATTAATGTCGAGAAGCGGCACCCCCTGGTTCAAGGCGGCAATGGCCGTGGGGTAATCGTTGGGAAGCGTCCAAAACACTTTGGTTCCTAAGGTCTTCTCCACTGACCCCAGGCTCATCAGCTTACTGGCGACGTACCGGTTGGCAACCAGCCGGACCTTGTGGGGATGAATGCCCAACCGCTCAAATGAGTCCAGGGCCCGGCTGGCACTCTTGAGGGCGGGAACATTCATTTCCAGGATGAAAAGAATGAGGTGGGCCTTCTGGAGCGCCGGGAAGACCATCTCGTCAATCTCTTTAGGCGTATCCACCACCACAAAATCAAAAGACTGGACCAGGATGTCCAACGTGGCCTCAATATCCGCGGGCGTAATCCTGCTCGCTTCCTCCACATGGAACGGCTCAGCCAATACCCGGACTCCCGACGCATGTTTGACCAAAGAGCCCTCGAGAAACAGGGCATCAATCCGTTGCAAGTTCTTCACCAGATCAAGAATGGTATAGGAGGCATCCAGATTCAAGAAACTGGTAATGGCGCCAAACTGTAATACCAGGTCAACGATACAGACCGACTGCTGCTCTGCCGCTGCCAGGGCCACCGCTAGGTTGGTCGCCACCGTAGTGGAGCCGACGCCGCCCTTGCTGGAAAAGACGGTGATAATGGAGCCCTGGTCTCGGCCGTTGGCTTGATGGAGGGCGACCTTCTGCTGCATTCTCTCGAGACACTGCAAGACATCGGGCCAATTGAGCGGTTGAGTGAAGAATTCTTCAGCTCCCGAGCGCAGCGCCCGCAAAATGGTCTGCGGACTGCTGTCTGCCGAGGTCATGAGCAGATGGATCTGGGGAAGCTTCCGCTTGAGGTCTTCTGCTGCGCGAAAGGCCTGTTCCGCATCCCGGCCGATATCAACCACGACCAGCACTGGACCGGTCTTCTTGCGCGCCACCTCCGCTGCCTCAGCGAAACTATGCACCTCAGGGTCTGGCTGGAAATTGATTTCCTTGGCCAGGTGCTGGCGTAAAGAGGCGAGCGCAAGGTTCTCTTCACCGATTAAAACAACGGGGAGCTTCATAGTGGTTTCCAATCTCACGGGATCGTTGGTCCTCCGTCGGAAGCAGGCTCGCTCGCGGCAGCCGCGGGAGCTTGTCTGGTTGTAGAAGGAGCAGCTTCAGGCGCCGGTGGTGGGGGAGTAGGAAGCGGAACCTGGCGTATGTCTGGATCATCGTACTTTTGCGGTGACGGGAGGGCCGGCTTCTGTCCAGGCGGTAAGGCTTTGACGATCTGTGGGGTAATGACAAAAATGAGTTCTGTGTCCTGATTACGAAAACGCGTAGTGCGGAACAACATCCCCAGGATCGGGATGTCTCCCAAGAATGGGAACTTAGTGAGGTCCTTAAAGGTCCGGTGATCCAGCAGGCCGCTGATGACCAACGTTTCCCCCTCTTTCATCTCCACGCGGCTGACACTTCTCCGCACCCTGAGACCAGGGACAGTGAAGCCGGAGACCAGGCTCTGCACGCTGGGATCAATCTCACTGACCTCAGGAAACACCCGGAGATCAATGGAGTTAGACCAGGTGAGCGTGGGGATGAAATCCAGGCGCACCCCAAAAGGCTTAAACTCAATGGTGACGGTTTGCACACCTAAGCCACCCCCCGAGGCGACCGGAAAGGGGAATTCCCCGCCGGCGAGAAAGCCCCCAGGGCGGCCATTTTTAATCACCAGGTTGGGCCGGGCAAGGATTTCGGTGATATCTTTGTTCTGCAACAGGTGATACAGGGTCGTAAGCGCTAGGTCGCTTGAGACATGGGAGAGAAGAGCAGACGATACATCGCCGATCCCCTGAGAGCCCGCGTGACTCACAAAAGTGGTGTTGGTACCAATAACTGAGAAGTCAAAGCCGAGTTCCCGCAGCCTGGTGAGCGAGACCTCGGCGACAATCACGTTCAACTGAATCTGACGGAACTCATTAATCACCAGCAGATCGATAATCCCCGGCTTGCCTCTTTTCTCTCCCCACCTGTCCACATCCGTCAGGTTGGGTTCCTCGACAAAGGCTATTTGCCCGCCTCCGGCAAAGGCCGTCCCAGTTGGGGGAAGAACAGGGGAAGGCGATGTGATTGAGACCGACGGACCAGCGGGAGCCGCAACCGCTGCGGCTTGGGCTGGCGGGAGATAGGTCTGCGTGACCTCCAACACCTTATCGTAGATCACCTCGTTGGACACTTCTCCCTTCAGCACGATGGAAGCCCCTGAAGCGGAAACGTCAATCTTCTCCTCAGGGAAAAGAGTCTTCAACTGCCGCTGCAGACTGCCGATATCGGCCACAACAATCAGATTGAAATTGGTGATGGCGCCACGCTCGTCCCACACTACCAGAGAAGTCGTCCCTATGGTCTTGCCGTTAAGCAGGATTTGATTGGGGGCGACCACCACCACCTCAGCGATCTCCGACTGCGTGACCGAGACTCTTTTGGCCTTTTGCTCCAAACGCATGACCCTAGATTGATTGACCGTTACTGTGATAGTGGGGGGACCTTCTTGGCCCTGGACAACCTGCCCAGCGACACACAACCCGAGCAGGAGCGCCAGGCCCACACCCCAATTCCTCTTTACGCCTCCCAACCCACCGTGGCCTCCCATGAATGCCTCCCCTTCCGTCAGCTCCGAAAAAGGCAACCGCCGCGGGTTGCCCCTGCCGTTTGCGGCAACTGTTCGTGCTGAGCTCTGCAACCTGGCTCGGGACAAGCTTAGCGAAGCACGCACAGTTTAGCAACCTATTAGAACTCTTGTACTGATCTTGCGCCCCCCTGGTAGACTTCAACCCGATACCTAGCCGCAGGGATTGGCGGCTCGTCCCGCTCAAGCTGAGGGGCAGGAGCGAGCGCAAGCAGTTCACCCTTAGTGATCCCAGAAGTGCGGACAATATCCTCATCCTGCGAGGCCCGCAGCGCTAAAATCAGATGTCCTTCCTGAGAGGCGAGCGAGAGCTTTTCCGCATCTTCCGGCGTCAACTCCAGGGTGATGGAGCTGACCACCTGAGGTTTCCCATCTTTTTTGTCTTCCATCGTTTGGGCGATGGACAGGACGCGTTTGTTTTGCAGGACGATCTTAGCAATCTGGCCAGCCTCGGCATCGCCGCTCGTCGAAGGCGTGAGGTTGGCAATCACATCCACCCGGTCATTGGGAGCGATAAATCCACTCACCCCGGCGATCTCATCGACCCTGACTGCCATCGCCCGCTGGCCTGGCGTCAACAACACCGTCAAGCCCGCTTTGTCTCCTAGCCGCGATTCCAGCACGGGTTCCCCGGCCGCCACCGTCGTCCGCACAGTCTTGCCGCTCACTTGTTGAGTGGAAGAAAAAGCGCCGGTCGGTATAGACGTTTGCAGATAGGGAACGATCCCGACCATGTCGTCTGAGATAACGGTTCCCTGCGGAATCTCTTTGACGGCCACTACCACGTCCCGCGTGCTGTGTTGCATGGCCTCCAGTGCCTGCCGCTGCTGGCGCAAAAAGCTGTAGATGCCGTAGGCTGCGATCATGCCAAAAAAGACAGCAACGAGAACAGCGATCCTGAGCCTGTTTTGCATAAGATGTGTCCTTTCGGGTTAAAATCCCGCCCAATCCCCTCGGGGGTCTACATAAAAAGCCACCAACGTCCCGCACCCGATGGCAACACCATACGGAATTGTGCCGGCCCCTTTCCGACTTCGTGCGCTGATCGTCTCCGGAAGCACCGCCCCCTGGCTCAAGATCAGGAGCTGCATATCGCGCCAGGTCCCTTGCAGAGCCTGCGGGCGCATCCTCCTCAGAGCAATGACAATCAGCGAAAATACCCCGCCCAGAATAGCCGAGTAGAAAATGACGCGCGGGAGTTGTTGTACCCCTAGGACAGCTCCCACCGCCCCCAGCAGCTTGACATCTCCAGCACCCAGCCATCCTAGAGCAAAGGGAATTATGAATATCCCCACTCCTAACACCAGCCCGCAAACACTCCCGGCAAGTTGCGGCATCCCCTTCCAAACATTTAACAGGATTCCCCCGATCATGGCAAGTAAAACGAGCCAGTTGGGGATCCGCCGCTCCCACAGATCGAAACCGGCGGCAAGTCCGATGAAGAGAACCAGGAATAGATCGAAAACAGGAATCACGCCCCACCTCTTTGCTACGCAGTGATTACTCTCTTCATCGGATGCAATTCGCTACCCTTAAACTACTGCAACTGGCTGGCTGTCTTCCCCCACAATGAGGTTACGCTAGACACCACGCCTGAGTACGTGACCGAAGCCCAGAGGGTCAGAACGAGTACGCCGACCAGCAGGGTGTACTCAACCAGACCTTGGCCTTCTTCCTCGATGATTAGCCTTGTAAAAAGCCCCATTTGCTTGTGTCTCCTTGGTGAGAGGTTATGGTTGTGTGCGGTTTGGGCCATCCAGCAGGTTGAAAGAGCAGGATTCGTGCCAAGAGAGGGGATATCTCTCTGGGCAACTCCGTGCCCATCAGTTTCAACTCAAGCCCGAAGATACTCTATTTTCGGTTCCGCCCGGCGCTCAATCACCAGGCGCACCGTACAAAGGGCGCTAAAAATACCTTAGCCCTTTTCGGACTCACATCTGGACCTTTAGCTTGCCGGAGTTTTGCCCGTGAGCCTGGCCATTCACGGCTAGGCGGGCTTTTACGGCAAAACCGCCCTCACGCCAAAGTTACACCTCTGTGAGGCCCTGCGGTGCACCCGCAGGGCCTAAAGACTGTTCAGCTCCTTGCTTACTGCAACTGGCTGGCGGACTTGCCCCACAGCGTGCTGATCTGATCTTTCACGCCTGAGTAGTTGACGGCAGCCCACAGGGCGAGCACGAGGACCCCGATCAACAGGGTGTATTCCACGAGACCTTGCCCTTCCTCTTCGACGATTAACCTTTTGAGAAGCTCCATTGCCTTGTTCCTCCTGAAGTGAGATTGAGCGGGCGGTTACGGAAAGACAGGTCTCCCGCCAAGTTGATGCCTGTTTGATGCCCTGCGGGGAGGCCGCAGGGCATAGTGTTCAGCTCCTTGCTTACTGCAACTGGCTGGCGGCCTTGCCCCACAGCGAGCTGATCTGCGTCTTCACGCCCGAGTAGTTGACGGCAGCCCACAGGGCGAGCACGAGGACCCCAATCAACAGGGTGTATTCCACGAGACCTTGCCCTTCCTCTTCGACGATTAACCTTTTGAACAGATCCATTGCTGAGACCTCCTTCGTGAGATGTTGTGTTTTTTTGCCTTTGTCCAGACTGGCTGGCGGATTAGGAGAGCACGATGTGTGCCAGGCTCAAAAATTCATATCTTTTTGATAATTTAGGCGTCTTTTTTGCCCGTGCGTACCAAGGGTCTTTGACAGAACTGACATGAGCTTTGACAAAAATGGCAAAACCGGAGAAAGGAGACAGCAAAGTCGCAAGAGGGGGCACGCCCCGGAGGGGCGTGATGCTGATAGCCGGGGGTGTAACCCCCGGCTAGTGAGTGTCTCCCTCCTCTCCCCTGCGCCCCGGAGGGGCGCGGGAAAAGGAGGGAGGAGAAGACGCTAAGCGAGAGGGATACTGCCGGCGAATTCACCTTTCGATCACTCCCGCCTGGAGCTAAAGCTCCGGGCTCAGGGTACGAAGGGGGCTCAAGCCCCCTGAGAGCCTGGTTTACTAGGCTTTGTTGGGTAAGCCCGATGCTTGAGCGTCGGGCGCAGGCGGTTGCAGGCATTTCGCCAGCAGTATCGCGAGAAGGATGGCCTACACCCCGCTGGGGTGCCGGAGAGAGCAGGATGAGAGGTCGCGTGCTCCGGGGGTCGCACCCCCGGAAGCGTGGTCTGTCTTTTGCTTACAAGCCTGAACCCTACTTTTTCAGCACCCTGCTAAAGCAATGAGCGTAAAGCGCTGATATAGTATGAAGGTATAAGACCGCACGGAACTTGATAGGCAGCCCACCGACACGCAGCAGTGGGGGCGTTTTTGAGGTGCTGGGTGATGATGCCGCAAGAGCAACGGCGGGTCGCCTGCGTCCCCTTCCCCAAAGAGATTATTGCGGTGGACGACGGCTCCACCGACGGCACGGCGGAGGTCTTGCGAGACATCCAGGATCCCGCTGCCCTCCTGGCCAACGGTCCTCTGCCTGCCCCGTGCACGCTGCGGGTCCTCTGCCACGCGCACAACCAGGGAAAGGGCGCGGCAATCCGCACCGGCCTGACCGTCGTCACCGGGGACATGGTGCTCATTCAGGACGCAGACCTGGAGTATGACCCTGCCGACTACCCTACACTCATCCAGCCCATCCTTGAGGGGAAAGCTGACGTGGTGTACGGCTCCCGCTTTCTCGGCTCCCCCCACCGCGTTCTCTTCTTTTGGCACAGTGTAGGGAACAAGTTGCTGACCCTAATATCGAATATGTTGACCAACTTAAACCTCACCGATATGGAAACCGGCTATAAGGTGTTCCGCGCCGAAGTGCTGCAGA
>WNGG01018536.1_pt1 | contig 10666 bp, 7 predicted proteins | sample 5400661 | NCBI WGS metagenome assembly WNGG01 (sample SAMN13153372, study PRJNA577476) | soil metagenome | isolation source: 100 cm soil or saprolite under Garry oak tree replicate 1 | place: USA:California | collected 2016-06-15
GATGCCCCTCCTGATCCGGGGAGAGGACCACCGCCGCGCCCGCGGCCGCGCCGTGGCGCTGCTCGACGAGCTGGGCCTTCGCGACTGCGCCGACCGCAGACCGACGGAGCTGTCGGGCGGGGAGCAGCAGAGGGTCGCCATCGTACGGGCGATCGTCGGCTCGCCCGCCCTGCTCCTGGCCGACGAGCCGACGGGCAACCTGGACGAGAGGAACGCCGAGGCGGTGTTCGGCCTCCTGGCGGACCTGCACCGGCGGCGCGGCATGACCACGCTGTTCGTCACTCACAGCGCGCGGCTGGCGGGGAAGTGCAGCCGCGTCCTGAGGATGGAGCACGGTTCCTTGACGGATCCCGCGGGCAGCCGTTACAATGTCAGCGCTGGGACCACGCAGGTTCCCCGTTAAAATCGGACGGGAGAGAGCGCTCGGGCGGGCTTCGAATGTTCGAAAAGTACACCGAGAAAGCCAAGAAGGTCCTGTTTCTTGCCCGCTACGAGGCCAGCCAGATGGGGAGCAAGGTCATCGGCTCCGAGCATCTCCTCCTCGGCCTGATCAAGGAAGGCGACGACCTCGTCCGGGATCTCTTCAGCCGCTCCGGGGTCAACCTCGAGCTCCTGCGCGCCGAGCTGGAGGCACGCGGTCCAAGCGGCGAGAAGCAGGCCGCGCCGATCGAGATCCCGTTCAGCGAAGAGACCAAGAAAATCCTCGCCTGCGCCGAGGAAGAGGCGGAGCGCCTCCTGCACCCGTACGTCAGCGACGAGCACATCCTCCTGGGCCTGCTGCGCGTCGAGGACTCCGCGGCGGGCCGCATGCTGGCGGAGAAGGGGATGCGGCTCTACGCGCTGCGCGAGGACACCGTGGCGGTCTGGAAGCAGCGCGCCCTGCCGAAGAAGGTGAAGGAGACGCCGTTCCTCAACGAGTTTTCACGTGACCTTTCGGAGATGGCGACCCGCCAGGTGTTCGACCCGCTCATCGGCCGCGAGAGCGAGCTGCAGCGGATGATCCAGGTGCTGTCGCGCCGGCGCAAGAACAGCATCGTGCTCCTGGGCGAGCCGGGCGTCGGCAAGACGGCGCTGGTCGAAGGCCTGGCGCAGCGCATCGCCGAGGGGAGCGTCCCGGTCTCCCTGTCGCGGAAACGCATTCTGGCCCTCGACCTGTGCCTCATCGTCGCCGGGACCAAGTACCGCGGCCAGTTCGAGGAGCGCCTGAAAGGGATCATCTCCGAGATCATCGGCAACGAGGACATCATCATCTTCATCGACGAGATCCACTCGCTCATCGGCGCCGGCTCCGCCGAGGGGTCGCTCGACGCCGCCAGCATCATCAAGCCGGCCCTGTCACGCGGCGAGGTGCAGTGCATCGGCGCCACCACGCCGAAGGACTATCACCGCTACATCGAGAAGGACCGGGCCCTGGTGCGCCGCTTCCAGCCGATCCGCCTGCATCCGCCGACGGAGGACGAGACGCTCGACATTCTGCGCGGGGTGCGGGAGCGCTACGAGAAGTTCCACCAGGTGCGCTACTCCCAGGAGAGCCTGCGCGCCACGGTGGCCCTGTCGAACCGGTACATCACCGACCGGTTCCTGCCCGACAAGGCGATCGACGTGATCGACGAGGCCGGGGCGCGCGTCAAGCTGCGCCGGCGCATGAATTATCGCGAGATCCGTGATCTGGAGCGCGAGATCGAGCGCGCCGTGAGCAGCATGAAGAACTTCCTGTTCCGCAAGGACTTCGAAAAAGCCGTGCGGCAGCACGACGAGGAGATCGCCCTCAGGAAGAAATACGACGAGTTCAAGGTGCGCGAGGAAGAGGAGCGCCGCGCCGTCCTCGAGGTGACGCAGGAGGACATCGAGGAAGTCATCTCGAAGTGGACCGGCATCCCGATCTCCTCCGTGAAGAAGGAAGAGGCAGAGCGGCTCCTCAAGATGGAGGAGTTCCTGCACAAGCGGATCGTCGGCCAGGACGTCGCCATCTCCGCCCTGGCGCGCGCCACGCGGCGGCAGCGCGCCCGACTGAAGAACCCCCTGCGGCCCGTCGGGTCGTTCATCTTCCTCGGCCCCACCGGGGTCGGCAAGACGGAGGTCGCCAAGGGGCTGGCGGAGTTCCTGTTCGGCAACGAGAAATCGCTGGTCCGGTTCGACATGTCGGAGTACATGGAGAAACACGCCATCGCCAAGATGATCGGCTCGCCTCCGGGATACGTCGGCTATGAAGAGGGCGGCCAGCTCACCGAGCGGATCAAGAGAAGGCCTTACAGCGTCATCCTCCTGGACGAGATCGAGAAGGCCCATCCCGACGTGCTCAACGTGCTCCTCCAGGTGCTGGAGGACGGCCAGATCACCGATGCGTTCGGCGACACCATCGATTTCAAGAACGGCCTGGTCGTCATGACCTCGAACATCGGCTCGCACCTGATCCAGAAATCGCGTACCATGGGATTCCGCAGCCCCAACGATCGCGAGCGCGATTACCGCGAGCGCCGGGAGCTGGTCCTCAAGGAAGTCAAGACCGTCCTGAACCCGGAGTTCATCAACCGCGTCGACGAGATCATCGTGTTCGACGCGCTGTCGGACGAGGACCTGCTGGCGATCGCGCGCCTGATGATCAGCCAGCTCAATGGCAGCCTGGCCGAACGGGGGGTTCGGCTGATGCTGACCGACGAGGCGTACCGCTGGCTCATCGATACAACATGCAGCGATCGCTCCTACGGCGCGCGCCCGCTCCGCCGTGCCATCCAGAAGAACATTGAGGATGCTCTGTCGGAGAGTCTCATTCTCGGTAAATTCCCCGAGAACGGGGAGATCGAGATCTTCGTCGATCAGGAGAGGCTGGCGTTCCGGGAACCGATTCCGACCGCCCGCTGAACCCCATTCCCCCACCAGACGCAACGTCCCGGTTCCTCGACGAGGGGGATTCTGCGTGAGCCGGCGGACCCGCATCTCCCTCTGCTCCCTGTGCCTGGCCCTCGTGGCGTCCGCGGGCGTTTCGCTGGCGGCGCCCGCCCTGCAGGCCGTGGAGCCGACTCCCACTCCGACTCCGCGCCCCGCGCCCGAGGAGCCCGGCCCGGCCCCTCAGACCGCACCGGCTCCCCAGCCATCACCCACGCCGGCGCCGCCCTCCGACGAGCAGAAGACGCAGCCGCCGCAGGAGCCGGGGCCGGCCGCGCCCGCCACCGGCGCCGAGGCCGAGCCGCCGGCCGGAAGGCCGGAGGGTGAGGAGGCTCCGCCGGCTGCTCCGCCGGCGGCCGGCAAGGGTGTGATCGGCCGTATCGTGGTGGACGGCAACGTGCGCGTCTCCGACAGCGCCTTCTTCAGCAACCTGAAGCTCAAGTCCGGAGACCCGTACGACGAGCGGACGATCCAGGAGGAGTTCCGCCGTCTGTGGGACCAGAACCTGTTCGACGACATCATCGTCGAGTCGCGCCACCGGGAGGGCGACGTCTACGACCTCGTGTTCCACGTGCGCGACCGTCCCCTGGTCAGCAACGTGGCCTTCGTCGGAATGAAGGCGGTGACCGAGGCGAACATCCAGGAGCGGCTCAACCAGGCCAAGGCCGAGGTGCGCCGGGGACAGCCCGTCGACTTCTCGCTCCTGCGCAAGGCCGAGGCGGCGGTCACCCAGCTCCTGGGCGAGAAGGGGTACCTGCAGGCACGCGTCAAGGCCCGGCTGACGCCGGCCGGCCAGGGGCAGCAGGAGGTGAGGTTCGACATCCGCGAGGGGGCCAAGACGAAGATCAAGGACATCGATTTCGTCGGCAATACCGTCTTCAAGGACGCCAGGCTGCGCAAGATGCTCAAGCTCACCAGGCGGGCCTTCTGGCTGACGTCGTGGGCCTCGTCCAAGACGCTGTACCACCCGGCCAAATTCGACCAGGACGCCGAGAACATCCGCACCGCTTACAAGAGCCTGGGTTACCTCGACATCGCCATCCAGCCCGAGATCGTCGAGCTGGTGCAGGGAAAACAGAAGAAGGGGGGGCACGGAAAGGCAGGCGGCCCCGCCACGGCGGTCCTCAAGGGCCCCGGGGCGGTGGAGGTGGCGGAGGAGGAGGCGGAGGACGAAGTCGCGGAGCCGCCCGCGCCGCCGCCCCCGCCCCCCAACGAGACCGAGAAGGAGCGCAAGAAGCGGGTCAAGGCCGAGCTGAAGGCGAAGAAGGCGGCGGAGAAACTGCCCAAGAAGTGGGTGAAGCTCACGGTGCCGATCGAGGAGGGCCCCCAGTACAAGGTGGGCCGGATCGACATCGAGGGGAACAGCGTGTTCAGCGCGGCCGAGGTCATGGCGCGCGTGCCGCTGCGACCCGACATGGTGTTCAACGACTCCGCGTTGAAGTACGGCACCAAGCGGCTCGAGGAGGACTACGGCGAGCGCGGCTACTTCTACGTGTCGATCGACCCGCGGGTCGAGAAGCACGACCACACGGCCGATCTGACCGTGTCGATCACCGAGGACAAGAAGTACTACGTGCACCGCATCGAGTTCTCCGGCAACAGCACGACACGGGACACCGTGCTGCGGCGCGAGCTGCCGCTGGACGAGAACGATCTCTTCAACGTGCGCCGCCTGCGCCTGGGGCTCCGGAAGATCGGGCAGCTCGGCTACTGGCAGACCGGCGACGACCCGATCGTCAAGCCACGGGGCGAGACGGAACATGTCGACGTCGAGGTGCAGGGACAGGAATCCAGCCGCAATGAGATCCAGGTGGGCGGGGGAGTCTCGGGTCTCGAGGGCGGCTTTTTCCAGGCGTCCTACTCCACGCGCAATTTCCTCGGTCGAGGTGAGATCCTCTCGACCTTCATCCAGACGGGGGCCCGCGCCAACCGCTACTCGATCAACTTCACCGAGCCCTGGTTCCTCGGCAAGCCGTGGACCCTGGGCTTCTCCCTGTTCAGGCGCCAGACCCTTTACACGGGGTTCACGCAGAACGACAGCGGCGGGAGCGTTTCGGTGGGCCGCCTGATCGGCCCCTTCAGCCGCTTCGATGTCGCCTACGGGTACGACAAGATCGATCTGCTGACCACCCGGGCCGGGTTCCCCGTCAATCGGCGGATCAGCACGACCAGCAGCATGACGACGGCCTATTCGGTCGACACGCGCAACAATTTCTTCCGGCCGACGCGCGGCTTCCGCCTGATCGGCAGCTACGAGTTCGCGGGCGGCCCCTTCGGCGGCGACAACTATTTCACCAAGCCGCGCATCGACGCGACCCTGTACCTGCCGGGCCTGGCGCGCAAGCATTACATCGGCCTGAACGCGGCCTACGGATACGTGACGCCGTTCGGGGGACGGGTGGTGCCGGTCTTCGAGCGCTTCTTCCTCGGCGGCGAGAGGAGCCTGCGGGTGTTCCGGAACCGGACGGTGAGCCCGGCGCGGCGCGACATCGACCTGAACCACAACGGGGTCATCGACCTGCCGGAGGACCGCAACCCGGACGGTATTCTCGACGCGAAGCTGGAGCCGTGCGAGGACCTGAACCATAACGGAGTGATCGACAAGAACGAACCCGACCGGGGCAACTGCCTGCTCGATCCGGGCGAGGACCTGAACGGCAACGGCATCCTCGACAGCGAGGACAAGAACCGCAACGGGTTCCTCGACCCGGGGGAGGACCGTCCCGACGGTGTGTGGACGCCGTTCTGCCCGGCCGACGACCCGAACATGAACGGCATCCAGGATCCCGGGGAGTTTGACCGCGGCAACTGCCGCCTCGATCCGGGCGAGGACACCAACGGCGACGGCGTCTTCGGGACGGTCTTCCCGGGCGGCAACCAGTTCGTGATGTTCAACGCCGAGTACACGATCCCGCTGGCCGACGCCGTGGAGTTCGCCTTCTTCTACGATGCCGGCAACGCCTTCGACGACGGACAGCGGGTGACGCTGAGCGGTCTGAGGGCCGATTTCGGGCTCGAGCTGCGCTTCTACCTGCCGATGTTCCAGGCACCGCTGCGCCTGATCTATGGGTTCGTCCAGAATCCGCAGCCGGGTGAAAGTCCATCGAATTTCATCTTCAGCATCGGCACCACGTTCTGAGAATGGCGTACGCGGATACCCCAGGATCTCTGTGATATAGTCTGCGGCCGCTCGTGCGAGGCAAGGAGAGACGCGATGCCACGATGGACCTGCGCCCCACTGGCCTTTCTGGTGCTGCTGTTCGGTGCGCTGCCCCTGCGCGCGCAACAGACCGAGGCCCCCAAGATCGGCGTCTTCGATCCGGAGACGGTCTGGAAGCTCACGGAGGTGGGCAAGAAATACAACCAGGACCTGAACGACGCGCGCGACAAGCTGCAGGCCGACATCGACAAGAAGCAGGCCGAGATCGACGGCATGCGGGACAAGCTGCGGCAGCAGCAGGCCAGTCTCAGCGAGGACAAGGCGGCGCAGATGCAGCGGGACATCCAGAACAAGACGATCGAGCTGAACCGGATGACGGACGACGCGACCCGCGAGATGAAATCCCAGCTGAGCGACGTGCAGAACAGGTTCCAGCAGATGCTGATGGACACCCTGGAGGTCTATGGCAAGGAGAAGAACTTCACGCTGATCTTCAACAAGGGCGTCGTCGACTACGGGTCGCCCCAGGTCGACATCACGCAGGACCTGATCCAGAGATTCAACGAGATGCACAAGGCGCCCACCGCGCCCGCCGCCAAGCCGCAGCCCAAGAAGACCCCCGAGAAGCCGAAGGAGGCGCCGAAGGAGACGCCCAAGGTCCCGGGGAGCCCCTGAAGGACGCTCCATTGGAAGCCTACACGCTGGGCGAGATTGCCTCCCGTGTCCATGGCACGGTGCGCGGTGACGCCAGCCGCCCGGTGACCGGCATCAAGCCGCTGGATCAGGCCGGCCCGGAGGACCTCAGTTTCGTGGCGCACCCGCGCTACCGCCGGGCCGCCGCGACGACGCGTGCGGCCGGCCTGATCGCCCGCGAGCAGGACATCGCTCCCGGGCGCAACCTGATCCTGGTCGAGAACCCGTATGCGGCCCTGGCCGTCGCCATGGGGCTGTTCCACGCGCCGGAGCGCCCCTCATCCGGGATCAGCCCCCAGGCGGTCCTCGGGGAGGAGACGGCGCTCGGCCGCGACGTTTTCATCGGACCGTTCGTGGTCACCGGCCGCCGCTGCCGCATCGGCGACCGCGCCGCCCTGATGCCCGGTGTCGTTCTCGGCGACGACGTCCGCGTGGGAGAGGACAGCCTGGTCCACCCAGGCGTCGTGGTGTACAGCCGCTCCAGCCTCGGGGCCAGGGTGATCGTGCACGCCGGGAGCGTCATCGGGAGCGACGGGTTTGGCTACGCCGAGCAGGGGGGGGCGCGCGCCAAGAACCCCAGGTAGGCAACGTGGTGGCGCGTGCGTGGCCATCGACCGCGCCACGTTCGGGAGCACGGTGGTGGGCCGGGGAGCGAAGATCGACAACCTGGTGCAGGTCGGGCACAACGTGACGATCGGCGAGGGCTCGATCCTGGTCGCCCAGTCCGGGATCGCGGGCAGCACCCGGCTTGGCCGCGGCGTCGTCCTGGCCGGGCAGTCCGGGGCGGCCGGACACCTCACGCTCGGCGACCGCTCGATTGTCGGCGCCAAGTCGGCCGTGCTGCAGGACCTGGCGCCCGGCTCGTTCGTCGTCGGGCACCCGGCCGTCGATCATCGCGCGTGGAAGCGGAGCCAGGCCGCGCTCAGGCGGCTGCCGGAGCTCCTGCGGGCCGTTGCCCGCCTCGAGAGCGCGCTGGGGTCGGCCCGGCGGGCGGCTCCCAAGGCGCGCCGGGGAGTCGCGCTGCGCCCCGCGCGGGCGCGGCGGCTGACGGCGCGCGGGCGGCGTCGCGCTTGACGGAACGGTCCGGCATGTGGGTCGGGCGGCGCGCCGCGCCGGGCGGCGCGCCGCCGGAGACGACGAGGGTGGCATGAGCGAACAGACCGCCGTGCTCGACATTCGGAAAATCCTGGGAATCCTCCCGCACCGCTATCCCTTTCTTCTGGTCGACCGGATCGTGTCGATGGAAGCCGGCCGGAGGGTGGTCGGGATCAAGAACGTGACGTTCAACGAGCCGTTCTTCCAGGGCCACTTCCCGGGGAACCCGGTGATGCCGGGAGTGCTGATCGTCGAGGCGATGGCGCAGGTCGGCGCCGTCCTGCTCCTCCAGCGTGTGCCCGACCGCGAGCACAAGCTCGTGTACTTCGCCGGCATTGACCGGGCCCGGTTCCGCCGTCCGGTCACTCCCGGCGATCAGATCCGCTTCGAAGTCGAGGTGCTGAAGCTGCGCTCCCGCTCGGCCCGGCTGCGCGGCGAGGCCTTCGTGGACGGCGTCCTCGTCGCCGAGGCGGAGCTGTTCTCCTCGATGGTCGACCGCGACGGTCACGACGGCCGGCAGGAGGCGGAGTGAGCGGCACGGCGGTGGTCCACCCGACGGCCCAGGTCGACCCGGGCGCCCGGCTGGGTGACGGGACGGAGGTCGGCGCCTTCAGCGTCATCGGTGCCGAGGTCACCGTGGGGCCGGACTGCGTCATCGGCCCGCACGCCGTCCTGGAGGGACCGACCACGATGGGCGCACGACTGCCGGGTCGGGAGCGATGTGATTTTCGCCAACGCGGCGACCCTGGCAGGACACGTGACCGTCGAAGACGGGGCAACCATCGGGGCGTTCTCGGGCGTGCACCAGTTCTGCCGGGTCGGGGAGCAGGCCTACATCGGAGGCTACTCGGTGATCACGCAGGACGCCTTGCCGTACGTGCTCACCGTGGGAAACCGCGCCAGGAGCTTCGGCATCAACGTCATCGGTCTGGAGCGCAGGAAGTTCTCCCTGGAGACGATCCAGGCGCTCAAACAGGCCTACCGCATCCTGTTCCGGTCGAAGCTCACCCTGCAGGGCGCGATCGATCGTCTGGCCGCCGAGCTCGCCGGGCACGAGGAGGTGCGGCGTCTGGTCGACTTCATCCGCGCCAGCCAGCGCGGGGTGATCCGCTGAGCGGGACACCCGGCGCAGCGGCCGGCGGCCGGCCGGTGGGCGTGGCGGTGATCGGGGTCGGCAGCCTGGGGCAGCATCACGCGCGGATCTTCGCGAACCTCCCCGAAGCGCGCCTGCTGGCGGTGGTCGATCGGGACGCGGCCCGGGCGTCGGAAGTGGGGGCCCGGCACGGTGTGCCGGCCCTGACCGACCACCGGGACCTGCCCGCGGAGGTCGAGGCCGTCAGCGTGGCGGTGCCGACGTCGACGCACGCGACGGTCGTCGAGGCGTGTCTCCGGCGCGGATGGGCGGTTCTGGTCGAAAAACCGATGGCGGCGACGCTTGCGGAGGCCGAGGAGATGGCCCGCGCCGCCAGGGCCGCCGGGCGGCCCCTCCTGGTCGGCCATACGGAGCGCTTCAACCCGGTCGTGCGGGCCGCCCGCGCCCGCGTGCGCGATCCCCGCTTCATCGAAGCGCACCGTCTGGGGGTGTTCACCGCCCGGAGCACCGACGTCGACGTGGTCCTCGATCTCATGATCCACGACCTCGACGTCATCCTGAGCCTCGTTCCTTCGGAGGTGACGTCGATCGACTCGGTCGGCGTGCAGGCCCTGACCGAGAAGGTCGACATCGCCAACGCCCGCATCCGGTTCGAGAACGGTTGCGTCGCCAACCTGACCGCCAGCCGCATCAGCACCGATCGCGTGCGCAAGCTGCGCATTTTCGAGCACGACTCTTACGTCTCCATCGACTACGCGCGCCAGGAGGGGGTGGCGTACACGCTGGTGCGGGATCCCGGGGCTCGTCCCGAGATCGCGCGCGAGATCCTGGCCGTGGAGCCGGAAGAGCCGCTCCTGGCGGAGCTGCGCTCGTTCGCGCACCGCGTGCGCGGCCAGGACGCGCCCGGAGTGACGGCGGATGAGGGGCTGCGGGCGCTCGGGACGGCGCTCCGGGTCGCCGAGCAGATCGCCGCGGGCGGGCCTGGGACGGACTTCTAGGGGGCGGGCGATGAGCGGCTCGTCCCGCCTGGCGGAGTACCTCCAGCGCCACATCGAGGACGGGGACTTCCCCGGCGCGTCCTACCTGGTCGCGGAGGACGACCGGATCCTCGCGGAGAGGGCCCTCGGCTTCGCCGTCTTGCGTCCCGAGCGGATCGCCGCGACCACCGACACGATCTACGACCTGGCTTCCCTGACCAAGCCTCTCGCCGGGGCGCTCCTCGCGGCTCTCTTCGAATCCGAGGGGCTCCTGTCGTTCGACGATCCGCTGGTGGCGGGGCCTCTGCGCCTCGCGGAGCTGCTGTTCGGTCCTGCGCCGGCCTGGCGATCGCGGATCGCGGCAACCGAGGAGGGTAACCGCAAGGAGAGACTCCTCGCCGGGCCCGAAGGGGACCGTTACAATGGTTGGCGCACGGAGGTGGCCTGGGGCGAGCCCCATGATCTCAACGCCCGGATGCTCGGGGGAGTCAGCGCGCACGCCGGTCTGTTCGGGACCGCGCGGGCGGTGCACGCGGTGGCCCGGGTGTTCCTCGGCCGCGGGTCGGATCTTCTGGGGGACCGGCAGCGCGCCTTGTTCAGGACCGGCCTCACCGCGGGTCTGGGCCAGAATCGCTCGCTGGGATTCCTGCTCGCCACCGGCCACGGCGGCAGCGCCGGGGAGATGATGTCCCGCGGATCATTCGGGCACACCGGCTTCACGGGAACGTCGCTCTGGATCGATCCGGATGCCCGGCGGATTTA
>WNGG01033708.1_pt1 | contig 10665 bp, 8 predicted proteins | sample 5400661 | NCBI WGS metagenome assembly WNGG01 (sample SAMN13153372, study PRJNA577476) | soil metagenome | isolation source: 100 cm soil or saprolite under Garry oak tree replicate 1 | place: USA:California | collected 2016-06-15
AGCCGCCGTGGCCGCCGGAGCGATCGAGGAAGCGCCCGGCCGCGGTGTTCGGCTCGACCGGCGCCACCACTTCGAGAAAGCTCGTGCCGATCGGCAACAGCGCATTGACCAGGCCGTATTTAGCGACCCCGGAATCGCGATGGCAGATTTCGAGGCCCAGGATCGCCCGAATGTCGGCGACGACCGGCTCGAGCTCGCGCGCGACCAGGCAGATCTGCCGCAGCCGCAAATAATCGGCCATTTTGGCTCCATGCCTTACCAAAGCACCCGGGAATACCGATATACGCTGCCGAGCCTGCAGGAGAAATTCAATGGCCCGCTTCACCCGTTCCTTGCTGGTGCTGGTTGCGCTGCTCGCCGCGCTTGCCTTCGTGGCGGCGGACGCGAACGCGCGCGCGGGCGGCGGATCGAGTTTCGGCAGCCGCGGCATGCGCACGTTCAGCCCGCCGGCGCCGACCCAAACCGCGCCCAATGCCGCCTCGCCGATCGAGCGCTCGATGACGCAACCGAGCGCGCCGGCGACCTCGCCGGCAGCGGGCGGATGGTTCAGCCGGCCCGGGCTGTTCGGCGGGCTTGCCGCCGGATTCCTCGGCGCAGGTCTGTTCGGGCTGCTGTTCGGCCACGGAATGTTCGGCAATCTCGGCGGCTTTGCCTCGATCTTCGGCCTGTTGCTGCAGCTGGCGCTGATCGTCGTCGTCGCCCGGCTGATCTGGGGCTGGTACCAGCGGCGCAATGCGCCGGCTTACGCGGGCGGCGGCGCATCGATGCTGCGCGGCATGATGCCGGGCGCGGGCGCAGCCCCTGGCGCCCCGGGCGGCGCCACGCCTGCCGGAGGCGGCAGCGTTGCCGTCGGCAAGGCGGATTATGACGCGTTCGAGCGGCTGCTCGGCGAAGTCCAGGCCGCTTATGGGGCCGAGGATCTCGGTGCGTTGCGGCAGCGAGTGACGCCGGAAATGCTGGCGTATTTCTCAGAGGGTCTCGCCGCCAACGCCAGCCGCGGCGTCGTCAACCACATCTCCGACGTGAAGCTCCTGCAAGGCGACCTCGCCGAGGCCTGGCGCGAGCGCGATGGCGAATATGCGACCGTCGCCATGCGGTTCTCGCTCATCGACCAGACGGTCGAGCGCACGAGCGGCCGCGCCGTCGAGGGCGATCCGATCCGGCCCACCCAGGCGACCGAATTATGGACTTTCAGGCGCGCGCCCGGCGGTCCCTGGCTGCTCTCGGCGATTCAGCAGACGAACTGACAAATCATCATGCGCGGTCGGTGCGGCCGGGCACGATGAGCCGCGCCGCACCTCATTGCGAGGAGCCGGTCAACAACGGCGTGATGCGCCGGATGGTGACGCGGCGGTTTTCGCGGGAGGGTCCCGGCGTCTGCACCTTGAGCTGCTGGGCGCCGTAGCCCTGCGTCGTCAAATTCTCGGGCGGCACCTGGAAGTTCTGGGTGAGGATGACGGCGACGGATTCCGCGCGGCGGTCGGACAGCGACAGGTTGTCGACGTCGTTGCCGACCGCGTCGGTATGGCCCTCGATCAGGAACACCTCGTTGGGATTGCGCCCGACCACTTGATTGATCGCCTCGGCGATATTCGCGAGCAGCGGGATCTGGTCCGGAGCGACTTGCCACGATCCGAACTCGAAGGTGATCGTGTTCAGATCGACGCGCCGCATGCGGTCGCGCAGCGCCGGACTGAAGCGGACTTCGTCGAGCGTGTAGGCGCGCTCGATCGGCTCGATCGGCGGCGCTTCCAGCGCCGCAAAGATTCGCTCCCGCGGAGCGTATTCCATTTCGACGATGTATTCGTCCCGCGGGATCACGATGCGCGGCGGCGGCAGCGACACGAAGATTTCCACGCCAGCGGGACCTCGCATGCGGTTGTCGATCAGGACGAACTCGCGGCCGTCCCGGGTCCGGCGCACACGGCGCAGCAGGCGGCCGCTCTCGTCGACGTAAGTGACGATCTCCACGTCGCCCGGACGCCGCACCAATGTGACGATTTCGCCCGGACGGCGCTCGACGCGAACGTCCTGGCCGGTCAGGCGGAAACGCTCGACTTCGTCGTGACGGACGAACGCGCGGCCGTTCTCGCGGATGATCATGCGGTGATCCGGCTCTTCGATCACGGTGCGCTGCCCGTTGTTCTCGGTGCGCTCCTGCCGCTGCTGGCGCATCGTTTCGAACTGCTGCGGCCCGCGCTGATCACCGGCAGCGGGCGCCCCCGGCGCGCCGGGTTGCGGCTGACCCGGCCGCGCATTCTGCGGCCCGATCGGAACGCCGGGCGCCGGCGGGCGCTGGGTATCCTGGCGCTGGCCGCGTTGCGGCGCGCCCGGCGGCTGGCCTCCAGGTTGCTGGGTCGTTTGCGGCCGAGCCGGCGCGCCGGGCGGCTGGCCAGGTTGCTGCGTCGTTCGCGGCTGGCCGGGGCCGGGCTGCACTCCCGGAGCTTGGCCGGGTTGTTGCGTGGTTCGCGGCTGACCGGGACCGGGCTGCGCGCCCGGAGCTTGGCCGGGTTGTTGCGTGGTTCGCGGCTGGGTGGGGCCGCCTGGCTGCGCTCCCGGAGGCTGGCGCCGCTCCTGCTGAATTGGCTCGCGCTGTGCACCCGAAGGCGGGGTCGGCTGTTGGGTCGTGCGCGGCTGACCGGGCTGCGGCCCGCCGGGAGCCGGACGGCGTTCCTGCCGTTCCTGCTGCTGGGTACCTTGCGGCTGGCCTTGCGCGCCGGGCGGGCGGCGATCCTGCTGCGTGTCTTGCCGCTGATCGCGTCGGGGGCCTTGCGGCGGCTGAGCGCTTTGGGGCCCGGGACGTTGCGGCTGGACTTGCGGCTGCGCGCCTTTGGGCGGAGCAGGCTGCTGCTCCTTGCGCCGCTCCTCCCCGGGCTTTTGCGGTTCGGCCTGTGCCAGCAATTGGGACGACGGCATCGACGGCGCGACCTGCGCCGCGAGGGAGCCGCAGCCCAGCGCCAGCGCGGCGACCACGATCGTGCTCGGCAGCAGCGTGCGTTTCTTGGAAACCAGGTTCATGTGCCCGCCTCGGAAATATGGGTCCGGCCGGCACTCGCCACACAATCGTGCTCGGACTGTGGCAACCCTTGCGGAACGAACTCGCGCGCCGGCGTGGCGAGCCGGGCGCATCCGCGGCTGATGGATAAGGGACCTGCTATCGTCGCCCGGCCGCGGCCTTTGCGAGGGATCGCGCGTTTGTCGACCAGTGTTCCCGAACCGAAGAGGAGAGACATGTCCTATCAGGAGATCCGCTACGAGACCGGCGCGCGCATCGCGACGGACGCGCCGGGCAGCCGACGACGATGCGGTGCGGGTGATCGTGCTCACCGGCGCGGGCCGCGGTTTTTGCGCCGGCGCGGACATGGCGACGCTCTCGAGGCTCACGGAAGCCCGCGGCTCGAGCGCGACGTCGCAAGCTCCGCCGCCGTTCGATCCGGAGTCTCGGCCCGATTTTCAAAAGCGTTACTCGTATTTTCCCGCGGTGCCCAAGCCCATCATCGCCGCCGTCAACGGCCCCTGCGCGGGGCTCGGCCTGGTGCTCGCGCTCTATTGCGATCTTCGCTTCGCGGCGCCCGAGGCGCAGTTCACCACCGCGTTCTCCCGCCGCGGCCTGATCGCCGAGCACGGCATCAGCTGGACCTTGCCCAATCTGGTCGGCCTCTCCGCGGCGCTCGATCTGCTGTTATCGGCGCGGCGCGTCGGCGCCGAGGAGGCACTGCGCTTGCGGCTCGTCGACCGCGTCACCCCGCCGGGCGAGCTGATGGACCAGGTTCGCGCCTATGCCTCGGAGCTCGCCGAGGCGGTCTCGCCGCGCTCGATGCGCGTGATGAAACGCCAGCTGTGGGAAGCCCGCTTCCAGAGCTTGGCGGAAGCGATCGACACCGCCGACCGGGCGATGGCGGCGAGCTTTGCCAGCGAGGATTTCCGCGAAGGCGTCGCCCATTATGTCGAGAAGCGCAAGCCGGCATTCACGGGACGTTGAGGCCTATTCTGTTTTCTCTTCACCTCGGCTCATAAAGCCGTGCTTAGCCTCGCCGCTTGCGCTCTTTCCCTCTCCCCCTTGTTGTGGGAAGGGTGGCGAGCACTGAGCTTTGCAAGGTGCGAGCCACTCTCTCCCACAACAAGGGGAGAGGGGAAACGAGTATGCGGCTCAGCAAACCGCACGAACCGCGAGCTTGAGGAGATTTCCATGTTCATGTCGGCCGCCGATTATCGCGAATCGCTGCGCCGCTACTCGCCGCGGGTATTCATCGACGGGCATGCGGTCGAAAGCGTCGCCGACGACCCGCGGCTCGCCCCCGGCATCGCCGCGATCGGTATCAGCTATGATTTTGCCAGGAATCCCGACCACGCGGCGCTGCTGATCGCGCGCCGAAACGGCGGCGGCGCGGTGCCGCGCATGCTGGCGATCGACGCAAGCTCAACCGATCTGCTCTACAAGCTCGAGGCGGTCCGGCTGTTGTGCCGCCGCTGCGGCTGCGCCCAGCGCTATCTCAGCCACGATGCGCTCAATGCCGGCTTCGAGGCGACGCAAGCGGCCGATGCCGCGCACGGCACCGATTATCATCAGCGGTTCCTGGCGTATCTCGAGCGCGTCCAGGACGCGGACCTTGCGCTCGGAATCGCCATGACGGACGCCAAGGGCGACCGCTCGAAGCGGCCGAGCGAGCAGGCAAATCCCGACGTCTACGTCCATATCGCCGAGCGCCGCAACGACGGCATCGTGATCCGCGGCGCCAAGGCGATCGTGACCGCGGCGCCCTATGTGCACGAGTTTCTGGTCATGCCGTGCCGGCGGATGCGGGCGGAAGATGCAGCTTTCGCGGTGTGCTGTGCCGTGCCGGTGGATGCGCCCGGCGTGACGATTGCGGCGCGGCCGGCGGGCCGGCCCGGCGAAGCCGCGGCGAAATTCTCGGCGCGCTACGGCCAATCGACCGGGATCGTGCTGTTCGAGAACGTGTTCGTGCCGTGGGAGCGGGTGTTTCTCGCCGGCGAGTGCGAGGAAGCGGGGCTGCTGACCACCTCCTATGCGACGCATCACCGCCATTCCTGCATCGGCGCGCGCGCCGGGTTCGGCGATCTTTTGATCGGCGCCGCCGCGCTGATGGTCGAGGCGAACGGGCTCGATCCCGAGCGCCACGCCCACGTGCGCGACGCCATGGTCGAGCTCATCAAGATCGTCGAAGGCTTTTTCGCCTGCGGGGTGGCGGCCTCGGTCTACGGCGCCCGGAACGCGGCCGGCTCGATCGCGCCCGATATGGTGTTCGCCAACATCGGCAAGCTTCTGCTCTCGACCCAGATCTACGACATGCACCGGCTGGCGCATGATCTTTCCGGCGGCCTCGTGGTGGCGCTGCCGGGACCCGAGGAGGACCACAATCCGGCAACGCAGGCCTCGCTCTCCGCCGTGCTTGCCGGGCGCGCCGACATTCCGGCGGCGCATCGCCTCGAGGTCGCCCGCCTGGTCGAGGATTTGACCGCCTCGCATCAGGGCGGCTGGTATTCGCTCATCTCGCTCCACGGCGGCGGCTCGCCCGAAGCCATGAAGCGCGAGATCTGGCGCAATTATCCGGTGACCGAGAAGGCGGCGCTGATCGAGGATCGAGGATCTGCTCGACCGCGGCGTTCTCGCCGACGGCCGGCGCGTCTCCAAACAGCCCGGCCGCTGCTGCGTCACCGGCTGCGAGGTGCCGCCGCTGCCGAGCGCAGCCGAATAGGTCGGCAATCGCCGGCAAAAACACAGAGGCCGGACGATCGCTCATCCGGCCTCCCTTATCGGTCACACGATTACGGGTGTTTGCGGGGCGGAGCGCCGCCGCCCCCACCCCCGCCCCCACCGGCCTTCGGGCCAGCGCCGCCGCCGCCACCGCCACCGCCGCCGCCACCGCCCACACTCCGGAAGCTGGTAGCTCCGCCGCCGCCGCCCCCGCCCTTGGGGCCGCCACCTTTGAAGCCGCCACCGCCGCCGCCGCCGCCGGAACTGGTAAAGGTCTTGCCGCCCTTGGGGCCACTTCCGCCGCCGCCGCTGGGCTTATGGCTGGTGCCGCCACCGCCGCCGCTGCTGGAGAGAGTCTTGGTGCCTCCCTTGGGACCGCTCCCGCCGGGCTTGTGGCCGGTGCCGCCGCCGCCGCTGGTGCTGGACAGCGTCTTGGTACCTCCCTTGGGACCGCTCCCGCCGGGCTTGTGGCCGGGGCCGCCCCCGCCGCTGGTGCTGGAGAGAGTCTTCGTGCCTCCCTTGGGGCCGCCGGGGCCGCCGAGCTTGGGACCGCCGCTCTTCGGCCCGCCACCCAGCGTGCTCGCTTTGCCGTACTTCTGCTGGAGGCCCGTGTGCTTGTAGGGCACGCCGGCATGATGTTGGGGATCGTGCTGCCACTTCGTGATCGCGGCGGCACTCACGAGATGCGTGTGATTGAACTTGTTGAACTGTACGACATTGATCTGCACGTAGCCGAAGCCCCAGTTGTACTGGCACCACAGGGCCGGCCCGACGTAGTACGCCGGCCAGAAGCCCCACACCGGCCCGACCGTCCACCACGGCGGATACCAGAAGAACGGCACGTAGGCGGCCGGCCAATAGCCGACGCCGAAGATAACCACCGGATCGTAAACCGGCACGTAGATGACTTCCGGCTCGAATGGCTCGATCGCGATGTATTCGGGCACCACCACGACCTCGCCGGCGGACGGCGGCGGCGCCGCCACCCGCCTCACGCGCTGCTCCTTGGTGGTTTTGAGGTTGCCGGTGGATTCCGCCTTGGCGCGCAGCGCCTGGACCGCCTTGGTGATGTCGTCCGGCTGCGCCAGGAACGCTTCCCCGAGCTGCTGGGTCCAATCCAGCTTGTCGTTCATCATCGCCAGCACCTGGGGAACCGCCGTCAATCCCTTGACGCTCGGATCCCAGGGTTGCTGCTGCATGGCATCTTCGAGGTCCTTGCCCTTGAGGTCTGGATTGTCCTTGGACCACCGCGCGGCCATGACCACTTCCAGGGGATAGGTGGAGGCCGTCAGAATTTGGGCCAGCAGCGGGTCGGGGTAGAGCGCGACCGGCGCAACGAGCTGCTGCAGCTGCTGGCCGCTGAGAATCTGCGGTTGCTGCTGGTCCTGGGCCGACGCAGGCGATGCGGCGCTCCACAACGCCACCAGCGCGGCCCCGGCCGCAATCGCGCGGAACTTGCGCAGACAATTCGACCAGAACGACATGATGAATCCCCTCCCGGACGCGGCTTGCGCCGACCAATTGCCGTGCGGCATCCCGATCGGAGCCGGCTGCCATTACCTTAGCGGACATTTCGGATCGGTGCACGGAAAATGAGATGGCGGAAAAGGAGACAACAAAGACGCAGCATTGCTTGTGCGCCGCTTGCCCGCTGGGTTTTCGTCGTTAGTTCTTCATGATCTACGCCCGCTGTGGTCCATCATCCGTCGTCTGTTCTTGCGCGATGCCCGCTTATTTTACCGTCGGCCATTCCACGCGCTCGGTTTCCGAGCTGGTCGCATTGTTGCAAAATGCCGGCGTGAAGCTGCTGGCGGACGTGCGGGCAATCCCGCGCTCCCGGACCAACCCGCAATTCAATATCGAGGCGCTGCCGCCCGAGCTTGCGGCGAACGGCATGGGATACGAGCACTTCCCCGAACTCGGCGGCCGCCGCGGCCGCGCGCTCGCCGATTCGCCCAACGAGTTTTGGGAGCACGCGAGCTTTCGCAATTACGCCGATTATGCCGGGACGCCAGCGTTCCGCGCCGGGCTGGAGCGGCTGCGAAGGCTCGGACAGCAGCAGTGCACCGCGATCATGTGCGCCGAAGCTTTGTGGTGGCGCTGTCATCGGCGCATCGTTGCCGATTATCTGATTGCCGCGGGCGATACCGTGTTCCACATTCTCGCAGCCGGAAAGATCGAGCCGGCGAAATTGACGCCCGCCGCCCGAAGGACCCCCGAGGGCATATTGGTCTATCCGAGATAGGCCCCGCGCCGCCCTACTCCCCGCCGGCGAGCCGCGTCGCGAAATAGGCGATCGTCTTCGAATAGACCTGCGACTTGTTCCATTGCAGCAGCACTTCGAAATTGGCGGACCCCGGCGTCCAGGGCTGACCGCGCCGCCAGCCGTAGCCCTTGAGATAATTCGCCGTCGAGGCGAGTGCGTCCGCAGCGCTGTGGATCAGGTCGCGGCGGCCGTTGCCGTCGTAATCCACCGCGTATTTGAGATAGGAGGACGGCAGGAACTGGGTGTGCCCGATCTCGCCGGCCCAGGCGCCGCGCATCTCGGGGGCCGTCATGTCGCCGCGCTCGACGATGCGCAGCGCGTCCAGCAATTCGCCCTGGAACAGCTCGGAGCGGCGGCAGTCGTAGGCGAGCGTCGCCAGCGACCGGATGGTCGGGAACCGCCCCTGGTTGACGCCGAAATCGGTCTCGAGCCCCCAGATCGCCACCAGGACCGGTCCCGGTACGCCGAACCGCTGCTCGATGCCGCCGAACAGCGCCGCCTGCCGGCGCAGCAGGCTCGCGCCCTTCTGCAGCCGATCCGCCGACACCATGCGCCCGGCGAACTGCTCGAAACTCTGCCGGAACACGCCTTGCGCATGGTCGCGCGAGACGATGCCGGGATCGAAGCTCACGCCGCTGAGCGCCGAAGCGATGGCGCGTTGCGAGATTCCCCGTGCGGCAGCCTCGCGCTTGAAACTCTCGAGCCAGCTCTCGAAGCTGCCCGAGCCGCACGGCACGGCGAATGCCGGGAAGGCAAACGCCAGGACGACCACGAAGCAGGCCACGGGCGAAAGACGACGAAAGACGGTTTTGGCGGCGATCCATGCACCGCCATCCATCGCCGGCCGCTTCCCTCGCCCGCCGTCCGTCATTGGTCGTCCATTGTCCGCGGTTCGCTCGCCTTGACGCCCGGACCTCCTTGGTCTGCTATGATGCATCAACATGCGGCCGGGCTCCACCATGATCACGGTTCCGGAATTGGCGGCGGACGCGCTGGGCTCGTTCCTCAGCTCCGACATGCAACAGCGGTTCGGCTCCTCCAACGCGCGGCTGACCGAGCTGGTCCCCTACGTTGCCCGGCTCGCGCTCGAATGCATCGGCAACAGCGACGCGCTTTACCACAACGTCGAGCACACCATGCTGGTGACGCTGGCCGGACGCGACATCCTGCGCGGCCGGGCCCTGCTGGCCCCGACCAAGGCCACCGATTACGCGCACCTCATCGTCGCCTGCCTGCTGCACGACATCGGCTACGTGCGCGGCATTCTCAAGGACGACCACGCGGAGGGCTACGTCGTCGATGCGGCGGGCGGCAGGGTGAAGCTGCCGCGAGGCGCTTCCGACGCCGCGCTGCTGACGCACCACGTGGATCGCTCGATTCTGTTCGTGCTCGATCGCATCGAGCCAATCGAGCTTCTGGACGCCAAACGCATCGCGCGGGCGGTCGAGTGCACGCGCTTCCCGGTCTCCATTCCGCCCGAGCACGAGGAGATCGAAGAGGAGGGCGCGCTGCTGCGCGCCGCCGATCTCATCGGCCAGCTCGGCGATCCGCACTATCTGCGCAAGGCCAACGCGCTCTACTACGAGTTCGAGGAGGCCGGCCTGAACCGCCAGCTCGGCTACGGCTCGCCCGCGGACCTCGTCGATCGCTATCCGCAATTCTACTGGAACAGCGTTTCGCCGCGGATCGAGACCGCCATCCGTTATCTCAATGTGACCGCGAGCGGACGGCAGTGGATCGCCAACCTCTACAGCAACGTGTTTCGGGCCGAGCGCGACGTCAGCCCGTCGGGGCTGCACCACTGACGCCAGACGACAAATAGAGAGCCGAATTGCCCTATCTGCGGTCCATCGTCCGTCGTCCGCCGTCTGAATAGCAGGTGCCCGCGCCCCATGAGATTCATCAATCCCAATCCGTTCACCACGCGTCCCGAGATCGACGGCACCTTCGGCGTCGTCGCCTCGACGCACTGGATCGCCACCGCCGTGGGCATGGCGATCCTGGAGAAAGGCGGCAACGCCTTCGATGCGGCGGTCGCCACCGCGTTCACCTTGCAGGTGGTCGAGCCGCATCTCAACGGTCCGGGCGGCGACGTGCCCTTGATCCTCCATGACGCCCGCCGCGGCCGGACCGAAGTGATCTGCGGCCAGGGCCCCGCCCCCGCCGGCGCGACCATTGCGCATTTCCGCGCGCTGGGCCTCGACATGGTGCCCGGCAGCGGCCTGCTCGCCGCCTGCGTGCCCGGCATGTTCGAGACCTGGATGCTGCTGCTGCGCGATTACGGCACGCTGCGGCTTGCCGACGTGCTCGCTCCGGCGATCGCATACGCCGGCGAAGGCTATCCTTTGGTCGAGCGCGCCAGCGCCACCATCGCCGCCGTCGAAAAGCTGTTTCGCGAGCATTGGCCGACATCCGCGGCCGTGTATCTGCCGGACGGGAACGTGCCCGAACCCGGAACGCTGTTCGCCAATCCGACGCTGGCGCAGACCTATCGGCGCATCCTGCGCGAAGCCGAGAGCGCCGGCGCCGGGCGCGAGGCGCAGATCGAGCGGGCGCGCAAGACCTGGTCGCAAGGGTTCGTGGCCGAGGCGATCGACAGCTTCTGCCGCGCGCCGGCGATGGACACCAGCGGAACGCCGCACGCCGGCGTGCTCACCGGCGAGGACATGGCGCGGTTCAGGGC
>WNGG01016421.1_pt1 | contig 10664 bp, 7 predicted proteins | sample 5400661 | NCBI WGS metagenome assembly WNGG01 (sample SAMN13153372, study PRJNA577476) | soil metagenome | isolation source: 100 cm soil or saprolite under Garry oak tree replicate 1 | place: USA:California | collected 2016-06-15
GGTCGGGGTCGAGGTCGGGGTCGTCGCCCCTACTTCTCCGACGGCGCAGGACCGCTTGCCGGGGGCTGCGCTGCCGCCGGCTTGTCGTGTTGCTCCTCCAGCCTCTTCTTCGCGCGCTCGAGGGCGTCGATGACTCCGTTCACGCCTTTCTTCGGGAGCAGCTTGTTGACCTGCTCCCGGTACGTGTCGACCAGCGATACGTCTTCGGTGATCACGTCGACCGCCTTCCAACCCTTCTTGGTGCGCTCCATCACGTAGTCGACCTCGGCGGTGTCCTTGCCGGAGATCACGCGGGTCTTCACGACCACCTTGTCGCCCTGCCTGGTCTCTCCCAGGATTTCGTTGCGGACCTTGGAGATGTCGACCTCGCCCTGCTGCATCTTGGACAGGTAGTTCGCTTCCATGGCGCCGCGCAGCGCCTTGGTGTAGCGGACCCTCTGCTCCGCGTTCAGCTGCGCCCAGTGCTTGCCCATCGTGGCCTGGGCGATCGCCTGGAAGTCCAGCAGGGCCCCGACGGCCTCGCGCGCCTGGGCGCGCGCCTTCTCCTTGGCCGGGCCGGGCGGCGCCTTGAAGTAGCGATCCAGCGCAGCGCGGACCCGGTCGTTGGCGGCCTGCACCGCGGCCGAGGCGCTGCCGGCAGCAGGGGCGGCGACGGCGGGAAGCGAGAGGGTGACGAGCAGGGCGAGCAGGCGCACGGGAAGCCTCCGTCTACTGCGTTGGACGGGCGGGAATGCCACGCTCTTCAAGCGTGCGCAACGGCGGAGTACACGGCGTTCAGAGCCCGCCGGCCGCCTTCTGCAGCGCGGCCGAGGCGATCTGCGCATCGAACAGCGCCCTGAACTTCTCCCCGTCGGCGCGCGCCCAGAGGAGCACGTCCTCCATCAGCTCGCGCGCCTCCCCCAGCCCGGAGTCGAAGGCGAGCCCCGCCTGCACGGCGAGACGCTTGCCGATCACCGATTCGTTGCCGTAGCGCTCGGCGCGGACGCGCGCCTCCTGCAGGTCGCCGGTCGCCTGCCGCACCTCGAGGCGGATGAGCTGCTCCGCCCCGCGTTGCTGCGCGAGCGCGTCGCCCAGCTCGGCTTCGGCCTGGCGGATGCGGGCCAGCTTCTGGGGGAAGTCGAAGCTCCCCTGGAGCGCGAGCGCCACGTAGACGCTCTGCTGGTTGTACGGGTTGTACGCGAACGGAGTGGGCGGGTTCTCGGCGCTCGACGTGTAGTTGAACGTGCCGCCGGCGACCAGCGCGAGATCCGGGTAGAGCCGCGCCCGTTCCACGTCGACCGCGGCCCTCCGGCCGGCCACCTGCTCCGCCGCCGCGCGCGCCTCGGGACGCCTCTCCAGCGCGCGCCGCAGCGTCTCCCTCTCGTCGGGCGGCGCGGGCGGGTCGGGCAGCTTCTGCTCGACGATGTCGATCGGGTCCTCGGGCGCCTTCCCGATGATCAGCCGGATGGCGGTGAGCGCGAGCGCTGCTCCCTTTTCGGACTCGGCGTTTCGCGCCTCGATCTCCTCGGCGAGGTAGTCGAGCTTCATGGCGTCGCTCTTGGAGATCTGGTCGCTCCCCTCCGCCAGGAGCTTCTGGGCGCGGTCCTTGGCCTCGGCCAGGCGCCGGCGCACCTCGAGGATGGTCGTTCCCGCGCCGCGGGCCGTCTGATACCCCCAGTACGCCTTGGTGACGTCGAAGGTGGCCTGATCGGTGCTCCGCTGCACGAGCGCCGACATGGCGCCGACCAGGTGCCCGGTCGCGCGGCGGCCCGAGCTGGCCTTCCCGAACGTGTACAGGGGGAGCACGGCGGTCGCCGTGAAGCCGACCCCGATCCCGAGGTGGCCGCAGAAGTAGCACTTCGATCCCTCGGTGACGTCGAGGAGCGAGATGGGATGGTCCGGCTGGCCCGCCACTTCGTTGGGACCGTGCTTCAGGCGCGCCTCGGGGGCCGGCCCGGCGATGCCCGCCGTGACGGTGGTGGTCGGGAAGGTCGTGGCCCAATACACCTCGTCGCGCTTCGCCTCCGCCCCCTGCAGCTGCGCGCGCGCCTGCGCTGTCCGCGGGTCGTTGCGCCGCGCCAGATCCTGCAGCTGCGTAAGCGTGAGCGGCCCGGATCTGTGCTCCGGGGCCGCGGGAGGGGCCGGCTGCTGCGCCTGCGCGAAGGTCAGGGCTGGCGCGAAGAGGAGGAAGGCCGTGACCGCCGCTCGCAAACCGCCCCCTCGCGCTACTCGTTGGTGTAGTCCGAGCCGAGGTAGTTGATCAGCTCTTCGCCCATCAGATACCGCAGGTTGTTCTCCAGCCGTACTTTCTGGACGAAGAGATCGTGCTCCGGGTACACGCTGGCCGCGTGCTGGGGGCTCTTGAAGTAGAAGCTGAGCCACTCCTGGATGCCCTTCATCCCCGCGCGCGCGGCCAGGTCGCCGAACAACGCCAGGTCGAGCACGATGGGCGCCGCCAGGATCGAGTCGCGGCAGAGGAAGTTGACCTTGATCTGCATCGGGTAGCCCATCCACCCGACGATGTCGATGTTGTCCCAGCCTTCCTTGTTGTCGCCGCGCGGCTTGTAATAGTGGATGGACACCTTGTGCTGCAGGTCCTTGTAGAGCTCGGGGTAGCGCTCGGGCTCGAGGATCTGCTCCAGCACCGACAGCTTCGACACCTCCTTGGTCTTGAAGTTGGCCGGGTCGTCCAGCACCTCGCCGTCTCGATTGCCCAGGATGTTGGTGGAGAACCAGCCCTCCATCCCCAGCATGCGCGCCTTGAGCCCCGGCGCGATGATCGTCTTCATCAGGGTCTGGCCCGTCTTGAAGTCCTTGCCGCCGATGGCGACGCCCTTCTTCTCCGCCAGCTCGATCATGGCGGGGAAGTCCGCGGACAGGTTCGGCGCGCCGTTCAGGTAGGGCACGCCCGAGCTGATCGCCGCGTACGCGTAGATCTGCGAGGGGGCGATGGCCGGGTCGTTCGCGTCGAGCGCCTTCTCGAACGCCGCCAGCGACTGGTGCGCAGGGCCCGGCTCCTGGTAAGCCTCCGTCGAGGCGCACCAGACCATCACCAGGACCCGCGCCTTGGCGGCGGCGGTACAGGCGTCGTCCGGGATCGGGTCCCACCCGCCGAAGACGAGGTCGTCCAGCCTGGCGAGCGGGACGAAGTCCTTGATCTTCTGCCAGCGCTTCTCGCTCCGCTTTCCCAGGCGGATGTGCGCCATCTGCGTCAGCGATCCGATCGGCTTTCCCAGGCCGCGGCGCGCTGCTTCCACGCCCGCGATGAAGGTGGTGGCCACCGCACCCATCCCGGGGAGCAGCACGGCCAGCTTCCCTTCCGCGGGGGCGACCTTGGTTTCCTTGAACTCGCTCATCTGGAACATCCCCTTCGCGCTGCCTCGCGCACACCGAAAGTCAGGGTCCGCCGGCCGGCGGCGCGGCGGACTTTAAGCGCACCGCCCGGTACGTCAAGCGCTTTCTCGGCCGCCGTCCCTGCCACCGGACCACGACCGACGCAGCGCGCCGACGGCCACGGAAACGTCGCCCCGGTCGGGCGGGGCGGCAAGGAATTGACGCTGCCCCGCGTTTCATGCGCTCCTGAGGAACCAGCGGGGGCCGTCGATGGCCAAGACAGGCGATCCGAGAGCGCGCACGTTCGTTACGGTGCCTTCCGCGGCGCCGGGCGACCTGCCCAAGAGCTCGTTCATGCTGGTCCTCACCGGGACGCGCTTCGGCGAGCTGTACAAGCTGCCCCCGGGTCGCGTGGTCCGCATCGGACGCGGCGAGGAAGCGGACATCCGCCTGGATGACGAAGGCATCTCGCGGCTCCACTGCAGCCTGGAGGCGCGCGGTCCGGAGGCGGTGGTGCGCGACCTGGGGAGCCAGAACGGGACCTACGTCGGCGGCGAGCGCACGCAGGAGAAGGTGCTGGGCGACGGCGACCGGGTCCAGATCGGGGCGGCCACCACCTTCAAGGTCGCCTACGCCGACGAGGTGGAGGTGAACTACCAGCGCCGCCTGGCGGAGATCGCCCTGCGCGACCCGCTCACCGGCGTGTACAACCGGCGCCACTTCGGCGAGCGGCTGACCTCGGAGTTCGCCGCCTCCCGCCGGTACGGCCGGTCGCTCTCGCTGGTGCTCCTCGACGTCGACCACCTGAACCGGGTCAACGAGGCCCACGGCCGGCCCGCCGGCGACGAGGTGCTGCGGGGCGTGGCGCAGGTGCTGCAAGGGATCGTGCGCGGAGCGGACGTGGTCGCCCGCGTCGGCGGCGACGAGTTCGCCATCCTCCTGCGCGAGACGGAGTTGCAGGGCGCGCAGACGCTGGCCGAACGCCTGCGCCAGAGCGTCGAGGAGATGCGCACGCGCTTCGACGGGAAGGAGATCGCCGTCACCGCCACCTTCGGCATCGCCGTGGACGTGCCTTCCCACAAGCGCGAGAACGAGCAGCCCCGCCACCTGGTCGAGCACGCCGAACGGGCCATGGAGCGCCAGAAGGAACTGGGCGTGAACCGGACAGGGAACTGACGAAGGTAGCGATCGCTGGATGAAGGACCCCGAGCGCATCTGTAGCTGCTGCGGCAAGCGGCTCGCAGGAGTCCCCACGGACATGGCATATCGCCGCCCGGTGCAGTACCTCAGGGTGCCGGAGGCGGAGCGTGCGAAGCGCGTCTACGACACGGACGACTTCTGCGTCATTGATGCAAGCGTGTTCCTCATCCGAGGGGTATTGAAAGTCCCGCTCATCGATCAGCCGGGGCGATTCTTCGCCTGGGGGCTGTGGGCCGCCGTCGCCCGGGAAAGTTTCGAACGCTACCTCGAGCTTTACGAGGTCGACGCAGAAGACGAACCGCCGTTTCGCGGATCGCTGGCGGTATCGCCGCCCAATTACCCCGATCTGCTGGGCGCGGAAGTGATGATTCGGCTGGGGACAGCGAAGGCGCGACCCGATTTCCACCCGACCAGCTTCGACCACGCTCTGTTTCGCGAGCATCGAGACGGAATCTCGACCGCTCGGTGGCACCAGATCATCACTGAGATAGACGACGACCGCGCTGGCCGAAAGCACTAGGTACACGTGAACCGCAACTCGCCCCGGGAACTCACCTCCGGCCGCGCTCGTCGGTGAAGGAGCTGAAGCGCGACGATGTCAGGCGTGCGGTTGAGTCACCACCGCCAACGTGCCCGCGGAGACGCCGTACTTCTCCAGGGCGCCGACTTCCTGGATGACCGACTTCGGGGTGCGCGCGCCGCGGAGCAGGCCTGCGTAGGCGGAGAGGACCTGCTTCGTCTCGGCGGCGGTTTCGCGCACCAGCTCCACGCGGAAGCGGCGAACGCCCAGGTCCAGCAAGGTGGGAAAGCACGAGGCGGCGCTCTGCGCGCGCGCGTTGAAGACCGTGTTCCGGCAACCGACGTCGACGATGACCGGATGCTCGAGGCCGAGGCCGTCGCGGAGCTGGATCAGGTGCTTCTCGCAGGGGCGCCCGCAGTCGCGGAAGTCGTGGCCGTTGGAGAGCAGGTGCGAGTAGACGCAGTGCTCGTTGTGGAACAGCGGCAGGTGCTGGTGGATGGTCACCTCGAGCCGCCCGGCGGGCACCCCGGCGCACAGGTCCTGGAGCTGCGAGAGGTCCAGGTCGTACGCCGGAGTCAGCGTGGTGAGCCCCAGATCGAGCAGCGTGCGCGCGGTGACCGCGTTGGTCGCGTTGAGGGAGAAGTCGCCGTGCACGGTGAACCCGTCGGGCCGCCCGCGCCGGAAGTGCTCCACGGCGCCGAGGTGGCGGGCCAGGATGCCGTCCGGGCGCAGCCGCTCGAAGCGGCGGTCGTAGCCTTCCTCGCCGGGCTTCTGCACCCGGGGCGTCGCGATCACCACGCGCAAGCCCGCCGCGCGCACGCGCTCGACGGCGACGCCGAGCCCGACCAGCTCCATGAAGTCGAGCTCCACCTCGCGCACGCCGAGCGGCGCCGCGAGCTCCAGCGCCGCGTCCACCTGCTCGAGCGTGCGCAGGAGCGGGACGAGCCGCGGGTCACCCGGAGCCCCCCCGCGCGCGAGCGGCGGCGCGATCTCCTCCGCTGCGTGTCCGGTGGTGACGTGGCGAGGCGACGCCGGCGGCTTCTGGCGGGAGAGCGCGTCCGTCACCGCCCGCCGGAGCCGCTTCAGCTCGGACGGGGGGAGCGCCAGCGCGCCTTCCAGGTCCAGCGTCAGCTTGCGCAGCCCGAACTCGGTCTCCCCGAAGGCGCACAGCTTCTCGCGCAACAGGCCCTCGTGGAGCGGCCGATGCTCGGCCGCCGCGAGCGGCATGGCGCTCGCGGCACTCGCCTCGCGGCCGAGGTCGTCGCGGGCGGTGACCACGAGCGGCTGCCCGACGCCGCCGCGCACCGCGACCGAGACGCCCACCTTCCTCTCCTCCGCCGCGACCCGCTTCATCCGGCGGGTCAGCTCGGCGTCCTTCGCCTTCCACACCACCTCGCCCACGCGCACCAGGCGCAGGTCGAGCATGCTCTCGCCGGGGCCGCCGAACACCAGCTTCCAGAGCCCGGAGTCGAGCACGTCGCAGGCGTGGAGGCCGCCGCGGGGCTCGTCGTCCTCGGGCTTGCCCTGGTCGAAGAGGATGCGGTCGCCGGCCTTCAGCTCCGGCGCGTCCGGCTCGGGGCGCACCAGCACCTGGCGCGCGCGCGCGTGCACCTCCTCGACGCGCCCCACCAATACGCCGCGGTGGCCTGGGTACAGCCCGTGGACCAGCTCCTGGTGATCCGGGCCGGTCAAGAACCCGTGGCTGAAGCTGCGCGAGAAGCTGTAGCGCAGCTCCTCCTCGTCGCGCGGCGAGAGCGGGTCCGCGCGGCCTTCCACCGCCGCGTCGAGCGCCCGCCGGTACTTCTCCACCACGTTGGCGACGTACTCGGGGCCCTTCATCCGGCCCTCGATCTTGAAGCAGGACACGCCCGCCTCGATCAGCTGCGGGAGCAGATCGTAGGCGGCCAGGTCCCGCGGGCTGAGCAGGTACTTGAGCTGCTCGTGTCCGCGCGGAGTCGCCACGCCGCCGTCCACCACCAGGTCGTACGGGAGCCGGCAGCTCTGGGCGCACTGGCCGCGGTTGGCGCTGCGGTGCTGCAGCGCCTCGCTGGTCAGGCACTGCCCCGACCAGCTCACGCACAGCGCGCCGTGCACGAAGCACTCCAGCTCCAGCTCGGTGCCGGCCGCGAGCGTGCGGATCTCGTCGATCGACAGCTCGCGCGGCAGCACGATGCGAGTGACGCCCAGCTCGCGCGCGATCGCCGCTCCCTCGCGGCTCGACACCGTCATCTGCGTCGAGGCGTGCAGCGGCAGCTCCGGGCAGACGGCGCGGGCGAGCCGGGCAGCACCGAGGTCCTGCACCAGGATGGCGTCGGCTCCGGCGCGCGCGATCGCGGCGAGGGCCTGCTCGGCCACGGGCAGCTCGCGGTCGAAGACCAGCGTGTTGAAGGTGACGAATCCCTTCACGCCCTTGCGGTGGAGGAAGTCGAACACGCGGGGCAGCTCGTCCACCGCGAAGTTGTCGGCCCTGGCGCGCGCGTTGAAGCCGCCGCGCAGCCCGAAGTAGACCGCGTCGGCGCCGGCCGCCACGGCGGCGCGCAGGCTCTCCTCCTCGCCGGCGGGGGCGAGGAGCTCGGGGCGTTCCAGCCGGGTAGCCATCGATGGGTCGAACAGCGCAGGGGTGGCAAAGTCAACCCCGTCCGGGGCTGCGCGTCGCACAAAACGGCGGTTTCCGCAACCTCGCCCGTAGGCTGGCAAGCCCCGGGTCGCACTGTAACTTACTGAACGAGGGGGCGTTTTCTTGCGAGGTCCAGCGGCTGTGGGAAACGATGGTTACTGTCAGGTTCGAGGATGGGATCGGGGGCAGAGGAGCGATGGAACAGACCGAAGAAACCCTGACCTGCGGACAGTGCCGCAAATCGGGCACGTTCACGGCGCCGGTCTCGGTGATCCTGCTGTTCGCGCCGGCGCTCTCCAAGCCGTACCCGCTCATCCCCGCCGAGGACTACCGCGTCTGCGGCGCCTGCGACGCCATCTTCACCCTGGTGAACCGCGCGGCTGACGCGCATCCCACGACCCGCCAGGCCGGTCCCTGGACGCGCGCGATCATCGTGTTCGCCGACGGCCATGGCGTGGACGTCAAGGCCAAGCGACCGCAGCAGGCGGTTGCACTAGCCTGATACGGTCAGCATCTCGAATGCTTGCTTTAAACGCGGGACAGCTTGCTCGTCGCGAGCAAGCGGTCCAGCCACAGCGCCGAGAGCTTTTCTTGTAATGAATTGCTGCGCAGGCGCGCGCGCAGGTTGTCCCAGTCGATGCGGTCCATCGGCTGGTCCTGATCGAAGCAGGTGAAGACGATCGATTCCTTGCCGGTCAGCGGGTCGCGGTGCTTCTGCAGGCACTGCGCGCAGATCTCCTTCATCATGCATTGCATCGGCGAGTTGATGGACGCGATGCCGACGTGATCGGCGGGGAGGAAATTCTCGAGGACCTCGTGCCGCGCGCGCGCCACCGCCGCCATCATCCGATCCGATCCGATGGCGATGACGCGCCGGACGTTCGTGAACGGGATCGGCGGCGGGCCGAGCTTCCCGGCCGCGTAGGCCACCATCGCCTGCACGATGTTGCCGGAGAAGGCCCGGTCCTGCGGCCTGCGCGGCTCGGGAGCGCCGCCCGCGTCGGTGGACCAGACCACCACGTCGGTGGCCTCCTCGATCTCGTCGCGCTTGAACACGTCCTGCGCGTGCTTGTAGCCGGCGAAGTACACCACCCGGCAGCGGTTCGCCCGCAGCGCCTTGGAGATGCTGAAGAGCACCGCGTTGCCCAGGCCTCCGCCGCAGAGCACCACGTCCTCGCCGCGCGGGATGGTCGAGGGCGCGCCGGTGGGGCCCATCACCACCACCGGCTCGCCCGGCTCGAGCAGCGCGCACAGCCGGCTCGACGAGCCCATCTCCAGGACGATGAGCGAGAGCAGGCCCTTCTCCCGATCCACCCAGGCGCCCGTGAGCGCGAGGCCCTCCATGAGGAGCTTGGTGCCGTCCACGCGCGCGCAGAGCGATTCGTAGTTCTGCAGCCGGTAGAACTGGCCGGGTTGGAAGCGGCGCGCGGCGGCCTTGGCTCGCACCACCACCTCGACGATGGTCGGCGTCAGGCGACGGACCTCGTGCACCGTCGCGCCCAGCTCGTCGTCCAGCCGCGAGGTCAACCCGTGCCACTTCGATTGCGCGCCCTTGGGGTCATACGCGCCGGCGCGCACGGACGCATCGGTGCGGGACAGCTCCTCCGCGAAGAGCCGGGCGATGTGCGGGTGCCCGTCCTTGGCCGAGGCCATCGCCTTCACCACCGACCCCGCGTAGGTCGGGTGGTTGTCGCCGAAGAAGCTGACCAGCCGCCCGTCCTTGCGGTAGCTGGTGAAGAAGCCCGGCTCGCCGGAGAGGTCGTCGGTGACGGCCGCCGGGACGAGCTGCCCGCCTTCGAGCCGGTACGGCCGGAAGCTGCCGTGCCGGGGGTCCAGCTCGAATCCTCCGGGCGACTCCTTCTCCAGCGTCACGTTGGGGCTGGTGCCCGCGGCCACGCAGACGGTGCGCGCGGGCAATTCGACCGTCTCCCCCGCGTCGGTCCACTTGCCGTCCACCTGCTTCTGCAGGGCGAAGCGGACCGCCTTCACCGCGCCGTGCGGATCGGGAACCGCCTCGACGGGCGAGAGGCCCTCGGCGACGACGATGCCCTCCTCGAGGCACTTGGCCACTTCCTCGTGGTTCAAGCGGTACGCGGGCGAGTCGGTGAGCCCCTTGCGGTACGCGATGGTCACGCCGCCCCACTGCGCGACCAGCCGGGTGAAGTCCGGCTCCTCGCCGGCCCCCGCGGCGCGATCGCGCTCGGCGCGCACCGCGCGGCCGTGCTCGAGCAGCTCGGCGTAGACGTGCCGTTCCTCCGGGTCGAGGACGGAGAACACCATTTCCTCGCCGGCCGACTCGCACAGCACCTCGTGCCGGTCGAGCAGCTTCTCCACCTGGGCGGGGTAGTAGGCCTTGAGCTCGGTGGCGGTGTCGATGGCGGTGAGGCCGCCTCCGATCACGACCGCGGGCAGCCTGACCTGGAGGTTCGCCAGCGCGTCGTCCTTGAAGGCGCCGGTGAGCTGCAGCGCCATGAGGAAGTCGGAGGCCTTGCGGACGCCGCGGAGCAGGTTGTTCTTCAACCCGATGAGGGTGGGCCGACCGGCTCCCGCGGCCAGCGCCACGTGGCGGAAGCCCAGCGCCCAGGCGTCGTCGACGGTGAGGGTCCCGCCGAAGCGGATGCCGCCGTACAGCTTGAAGTGCTTGCGGCGCGCGAGGTTCAGGTGCAGCACGTCGAGGAACGACTTGTCCCAGCGCACGGTGATGCCGTACTCGGAGACGCCGCCGAATCCCGACAGGACGCGCTCGTCCAGCGCGTCCCCGAACGCCTCGTCATATCTCTCGACCGGCGAGCGCACCGAAATCGGCTCGATCCTCAAACCGTCGATGGCGACGACGCCGAATCCTTCGTTCAACAGATGGTGCGCGAGCGTGTACCCGGCCGGACCCATGCCGACCACCAGCACGTTCACGCCGCTGTACGGCCGCGGATGCTGCCGCGAAAAGCGCAGCGGGTTCCAGCGCGTCAATAGACTCCAGATCTCGAATCCCCAGCGGATCCGCAGCACGTCGTTCAA
>WNGG01009449.1_pt1 | contig 10663 bp, 10 predicted proteins | sample 5400661 | NCBI WGS metagenome assembly WNGG01 (sample SAMN13153372, study PRJNA577476) | soil metagenome | isolation source: 100 cm soil or saprolite under Garry oak tree replicate 1 | place: USA:California | collected 2016-06-15
ATGAAGAAGTATCCCACGCTCGATGACATCTACGTGGCGTTAGGGCGCGAAGATATGCACGTAGAGACGGTGGTGGAACAGCTTCTCCCGGTGCTACAGAGCCGGGGTGATGTTGTGCCCTTTCCCGCGCCGAAAGCACGATGCGAGATTGAGGGTGTCTCGCCTGGCATAAATGGGCATGGCGAGGCGCCGGGAGTGCAGCAGCAGCCTCTCTTTGACATGCCCGATAGCAAGAGCAGCGTACAAAAGCCAGCTCCGCTGGTGAAACTGGCGCACTGTTGTTGTCCTATTCCTGGCGACACCATTGTGGGCTTCCTCAATCCTGGCAAGGGCATGGTTGTACATCGTAGCGATTGCCGCGCGCTACGTCGCAATGGAGAGCAAGCGCGGGATCGTTACGTAGAGGTCAACTGGTTGCAGATTGAGCCGCAACTTTATCTCGCGCCGATTACTATTGTGGCGCGAGACCGTGCTGGACTATTGCGAGACGTGGCGGCTGTCGTATCAGATGCGGGGATTAATATGACCGCTGTCACTTCCACTACCAAAGCTTCTTCGCAGAAGGCAGTGATCACGGCCACGTTGGAGATAGAGGCTGTAGAGCAGATCGATCGCATCTTTAAACGGTTACGGCAGGTGAAAAATGTCGTGAGTGTGAGTAGATCACTTTCCACGAAGAGCCCTCCGGCCTACCGCAGTTTTGAGTGATAAGAAATAATTCTATGATACCGATGTTTATAGATAATGAATCAGAGGCGCCCAATCCATACGCCGCGAGTGCTGAGCAACTGCTGGCTACAGTTAGACAGTATATGAGCGAGAGCGAAGTTGAACTGGTGGCCCAGGCTATTCAGCTTGCTGAGGAGACGAGCGCAGGAGTGAGCGAACACCGTGAAGCGTCACTCCAATCACTGCGCCAGCTTTCTCCTTTAGTGCACGCACTGGCGGTGGCAACGATTCTGGCTCAAATGCATATCGACGCCGTGGGTGTCGCTGCCGGAGTGGTCTTTGAAGCTGTTGACGCTGACCTTCTGCCGGTTGAGCGGGTTGAACGAACCCTTGGTGTACCAGTAGGGCGTATCGTCGGTAGTATGCAGCGACTGAACATTCTGGAACGCGCGAAAAATGTTGGCGCGCAGATAAATGCGCCCAATGGAGGTGAGGGAGAGAATAGTCGCGACCAGAAAAAGCGCCGTATTCGTGAAACCCTGCGCCGCCAGCAGGCGGAGACTGTACGCAAAATGTTCATCGGTATGGCCGAGGACCCGCGCGTGGTGCTTCTCAAGCTTGCTTATCGCCTCCACGCTATGCGGCTTATCACATTGAAAGTCATCCCTGCAACGCCGCTAGCGCGGCTAGACGATGTCTCAGCAGGGATGCAAGGAAGTACATTGAAAGCCATCCCTGCAACGCCGCTAGCGCAGCCATCCTCTTCCTCATCCACTGACCAACATGAAAAACTGGAGATGGCTCTGGAGACGCGGGAAATCTACGCGCCACTGGCCGGCCGCCTGGGTATGTCGCGCGTTGAGAGTGAGCTTGAAGACCTGGCCTTTGAGGTGCTGGAGCCAGACAAATACGCCTGGGTGCAATCGTATGTCGAGATGGAGAGCAAGCAGTGGAGCTCGTATGTTCAGCGCGTTTGCACCATATTGCGCAACGAGATGGCCTCTATTGGCTTGCGGGCGGAGGTATCTGGGCGCGTCAAGCATCTGTATAGTTTTTATAAGAAGTTGTATCGCCAGGGTGGTGAGTTTCGGCAGTTGGGAGATCTGCAATCAGCCCTGGATATCAGCCAGATTCATGATCTGATCGCCTTCCGCATTCTGGTGGAGTCTACCCCCGATTGCTACATTGCGCTGGGTTATGTGCACAGCCTGTGGAAGCCCAAAGAGGGGCGTATCAAGGACTTCGTCGCCAACCCCAAGCCCAATGGCTACAGCGCGCTGCATACCACCGTGTTCTGCCTGGATGACCAGCTGGTGGAGATACAGATTCGCACCTTCGCCATGCACGAAATGGCCGAATATGGTGTCGCCATGCACTGGCACTACAAAGATGTCGGGGATCGTGCCTCGGCCTCGGCCAAAGAATTGCTCTCCTGGCTGCGCCAACTGGCCGATTGGCAGCGCGATCTGCGTTCAGCCAACGCCAGCGACGCCGAGTTCGTGGAAGCGGTCAAAGACGATATCTTTGAAGAGCAGATCTTCGTGTTTACCCCCAAGGGCGAGGTCAAAGATTTGCCTGTTGGATCGACTCCGCTTGACTTTGCCTATCGCATCCATTCAAAGGTGGGGGACAGGTGCGCAGGAGCGCGCGTAATTACTGAGATCACCAACGGCAATTCCGAAGGCGATCGCCTGGTAACTCGCATGGTGCCGCTGGATTATGAACTGAAAAGTGGGGAAATTGTCGATATTGTCACCAGTCGCACGGCCCATCCGACGCGCGACTGGCTCAATTTCGCGCGCACTGCCGCGGCACGCAGTAAAATTCGCCGCTACCTCAAGACCCATGAGCGGGATATCAACATCCAGATTGGGCGCGAGCGCCTCGACCGTGAACTCAAAGCTATGGGAGTGGCGCGCGGCGTCGAGGCTTTGACCGAAGACGCGGAGAACTGGCTGTCAACCGAGTATCGCGGCAAGTCGTTTGAAGATCTCCTTGCCGCAATCGGCGGTGATGAAATACGGCAACACGCCGTTGCCGTCAAGCTGGTTGATCGCTGGCAACATATTCGCGAGCAACGCGAGGGCAAAGAGGCGAAAGAGGAAGAAGAACTCCTGCCTCTCCCTACAGTCTCGAAACAGGGATCTTCGGCTCGCTTACAGGTCGGGGGTGTCAGCGGACTGTTAACGACGCTGGCCAATTGTTGTTGTCCACTGCCTGGCGATGAAATCGTAGGCTTTATCAGCCGGGGCAAGGGAGCGGTTATTCACCGTGCCGACTGCAAGAATATTGGACGTTATCGCGAGCGCGAACGCGAACGCCTCGTTTCGGTGAGTTGGGTTAGTATGGGCAATCAGCGCTACCTGGCCCCGATAGTGATAACGGCTCGTGACCGTTCTGGTCTGATTCGCGATATCGCCGCCGTTGTCTCTGAAAGCGGTGTCAATATGACCTCTGTCGGTACCAATGTGAGCAGTAACAGGGAGACAGCGGTGATCAGTGCCACCTTAGAGATCGACAGCCTGGAGCAATTGAATCGCGTCTTTGCTAAACTGGAAAAAGTCAAAGATGTGCATAACGTCGAGCGCGACCTTGGCAAGAAAACAAAGAAATAGGGTAGAAAAAATGCGTGCCCGCGCGGGCACGCATTTTTTCTACCCTATTATCCGCGTAAGCGCTCTAAGACGGGGGGCTGGCGTAGTTTCGCCAGAGCACCAGCTTCGATCTGCCGCACTCGCTCGCGGGTGATACCCAGTTCACGCCCCACCTGTTCCAGCGGATGTGCCTGGCCATTGCCGAGGCCAAAGCGCAACTGCAAAACCAACCGTTCGCGCGGTGTGAGAACCGACTCGAGGACGCGTTGCACTTCATCCTTCAAGGTTTGCGTGGTGGCTATATCTTCGGGCGAGGCGGATTCTGTATCGGCAAGCACATCTCCCAGTTCCTGCTCCTCATCTTCGCCTACTGGCAATTCGAGGGAAACAGGAGCGCCAGGAGCCGATTGCAGCTCGATCATACGCAAGGGATCTAAGCCCGTGGCGTCGGCCAACTCTTGTTCTGTGGGTTCACGCCCAAGCTCCTGTAACAGGCGTTGTCGTTCACGGCGGATACGGTTCAACGCTGTATTGACGTAGACGGGCAGGCGGATTGTGCGCCCCTTATCCGCGACGGCGCGACTAATCGCCTGGCGAATCCACCAGGTTGCATGGGTAGAGAAACGGTGGCCACGACGCCAGTCGTAGCGTTGCACGGCACGGATCAGGCCAATGTTCCCCTCCTGAATTAAATCAAGCAATGTCAGTCCACGGCCAACGTAACGTTTGGCAATGCTTACTACTAAACGAAGATTCGCTAAGATAAACTGTTTCATCGCGTCACGATCACCCATCTCGATGCGCTTGGCCAGTTCGACTTCGCGCTCATGCGTAATCATCGGAACCCGCCCGATCTCGCGGAGATAGGTCATCACAGCATCAGACTCACCAGCATCAGTGTTGTTGGCATTATTCTCATCTTGATCTTCTGAACGGCGACGACGCACGGCCGTGCGTCGCACTGGCGTCACTTCGTCAGCGGGTGCTATCAATGGAAGTGTGAGAATAGAGACAACCTCAAGTTCGGGCGAGTCCTGCAACTGAGTCAAGTCTTCATGCATAGCAGACATTTCTTCCAGCTCAAGGGAGACCGGTTCCAGACACTGCATGTCCTCTTCCATCTCCTGCTCATCTTTACCTGGCCCCTCCTCTACGTCCTCCTCAAGGGTATATTCAAGATCTTTGTTAAGCAACTGCTCGACAATATCGAACGGCTGCTCCTGATCTACTTTTGTGGTGGTATCATCCAAAATTAGCGTCGTCCCCGTCATGGAACGCTGTTGTAGGTCAATCATTCTGCGCCCTCCATGAAAGTACCTAATAAATCTTAAACAGCAAGATATATGTTTTGTCGTCCGGCCCTACACTCAAGGAAAGCGATCCTTAGCTCGAACACCTGGTCTGAGTACCGAGTGGGAGGAAATCAAAGACGTGTGTTTCTGTTTCTACTATAGGAAACAAGACCAGGTAGGAAAAAATTCCTTCACCTCTAATTATACCGTATGATACCCCTTTCGTTCTAGTCCTGTAGGCCAGTTTTTATGCAGGCTGTGTAAACTCATATACATTTACTACGTTTCAGCCCCTCTCAGGGTAGCAATTGTTTAACGTCATAGATTTGAAACCCGCCTCATAGCGATACACCTGTAAACGGGCATATCGCTATGAGGCGGGCTTCAAATCTTGATGCATTTGTTGATCCTCATGCTAGTCCCTTGACGTTAAGTGGCCTCTCATCTAGAATAACAGAATGGAGACGTTTTCGCAACTCTTAGACGTTACAATTAAACGCGTTGACGAAAGTTTACCGTTGCCGACCTATGCCACTCCTGGCTCTGTAGGTTTCGACCTGCTTTGTCGCGTGTTTACAGAGATTGCCCCGCGTTCGCTGGGACGTATCCCCGCGAATGTCATTGTGCGTACTCCGCCGGGCTATATGCTGCTGATTACACTGCGCAGCAGCACTCCACGGCGCAAAGGGCTGCTCGTTCCTCACGGCGTCGGTATCATCGATCAAGATTATTGTGGCGAAGGCGATGAAATCATGCTGCAAGTCTATAATTTTCGCGACGAGCTGGTAACGGTCGAACGTGGCGAGCGCATAGCGCAGGGGATGTTCGTGCCCATTGCGCGCGCGACCTGGCACGAAGTTGATGAAGTGGGCCAGGGGCGCGGCGGTTTTGGAAGCACAGGGGAATAAGTACCATGCCGGAAACAGATTACTACGCTATTCTCGGCGTATCTCCTCAAGCAGCGCAAAGCGAGATTAAACGTTCCTATCGTCGCCTCGCCCGTATATATCACCCTGACCTCAACCAGCAGGCTCTCGATACCTATATCAAACGCCTCAACGAGGCTTACGGCGTCCTTGGTGATCCCACGAAACGGGCTGTCTACGATCAGCAGCGTTTCCTGCAAGAGAAGCAGCGCAAAGCAGCACAAGAAGACTTGCGCCAGCAGCAAGCGCAAGCGAAACAAGAGCCTAAAATGACCTGGGTTCAAGGCATATTTGGCTTTGTGCGAGAGTTGAGACGAGAGCTGCGAGAGCCGTAGTGGCCCTTCAGATGAAGCACACTAACATTATAATGGGAGGATTAACGCATGACTACAACATCGCTTTTACCTGGCATCGCCCAGAACAAAATGAAAACAGGTCGACTTGAAATAGCATACCTTGAGGCGGGTACAGGAAACACCCCCATTGTACTGGTGCATGGCAACACCTCTTCATCCCTCTTCATCCAGGACTTCATGCTGGCGCTGGCTGCCACCACCCACTACAAACTCTACGCACCGGATATGCGAGGCTTCGGCGACACTCAGGCGCTGCCGATAGACGCGACGCGGGGCCTGCGCGATTTCTCAGATGACCTCAATGCCCTGGCGCAAGCCCTCGGCTTGACCTCATTCCACCTGTTTGGCTGGTCAATGGGCGGCAACGTAGCCATACAGTATGCGATAGACTACCCCGGTATACTTCGCACGCTTACAGTGCAGTCGCCTGGCTCTCCTTTTGGCTTTGGTGGTACGAAGGGACCAGATGGCACGCCAAACTGGCCGGACTTCGCTGGCAGTGGTGGTGGCACGGCCAACCCTGATTTTGTGCAGCGCATAAAGCAAGGTGACCGCGGCAACGAGCAGTTTTCACCACGTACAGTCATGAACAACTTCTATTTTAAGCCGCCTTTCCGGGTAGCTCCCGACCGCGAAGAGATATACGTTACCTCATTAGTCTCGTGTAAAGTGGCAGAGGGCATCTATCCGGGCGACATGACCCCATCGGAGAACTGGCCAAACGTCGCGCCGGGTACGCAGGGACCCAACAATGCGTTCTCGCCCAAATATATGAACCAGGCCAATTTCGCCACCATCAGCCATAAACCGCCTGTATTATGGATACGCGGTGCGGACGACCAGATCGTCTCTGATACCTCATTCTTCGACTTCGGCTTCCTTGGACAAGTGGGCGCCGTCCCCGGTTGGCCCGGAGCAGATGTTTACCCCCCGCAGCCGATGATCACGCAGATGCGCACCGTCATGAACAACTACCAGGCCAACGGCGGTCAATACCGTGAAGTAGTTCTGCCTGATTGTGGGCACTCACCTCACATTGAAAAACAGGCAACAGTATTTGAGCTTGTTCACACATTTATCCAGGAACACAACGGTTAATAACTCCGTTTCGTTGATAGATGGTAGATAACGCGTTTCCCAAAGTGCTAGCACTCACGCAAGGAGAGGCAACTGCCTCTCCTGTTTGTCATGAGGTAGAGATTTCTTAACCAGAAAGCCCATCTCTTCAAAAAAATCCGCCAGTTCGTAATATATTTCGATACCTCGAACATACCTCAACAGAGTTAAATAATAATAGCGATTTCAAAATAATCCGGACATCCGTAGGTGCCGATTTATCGTGCCCAGCGCCGATTTATCGGCCCCAATACGCATCAACCTGAGCTGCCTCACCGTGTCACCCTGAGCCGCAGCGAAGGGTCTGTCGCGATGGGCCTCGAGTTGCTTCGCGGAGTTTACACTGAGCGTAGCGAATGTGCTCAGCAGGACAGGGTTGCCTTGTCACCCTGAGCCGCAGCGAAGGGTCTGTCTGCATGAGCGTCGAGATGCTTCGCTGCGCTCAGCAGGACAGTGCTGTCACCTATACGGATGCCTGGACCAATTTGTTCATTTGCATTATCGTGCCCAGCGCCGATTTATCGGCCCTCCGCGGATGTATCGATATTCGGATTATTTTGTGAAACCTCATTATCGGCCCTTGCTGGCCAGGTGAATAAGTTAATAAGCTTGAGCATGTTCATAGGAGAAAAACAAATGAGCAGGAAAAAAATAATGGAGATCGCCCTGTTGATTGGAGCAGTCATAGTTGTAGCAGGAGGCAGTTTTACTCTGCTTACCGGCCACACTAAAACGGGGATAGGGCTCATCGTTTTAGGCGTCATCGTTATAGCTGCTGGTCTATTTACCTTCTTCTCTCGTCCTTCCGCTGAAAGGTACAATTAGACAGAGATTGGATGTAGCTCCAGGCGCTGTGCATTGATAACGATGAGCGCAAAGCAGCCTTCTTCCAGGTCATCTATTCAATCGGCTTGCTTTATCCACTCTCACCATCTGGACGCATCAGCGCGAGGCAGTGTGCCTCGCGCACCTCTTAAGCGACCTGTGGTTTCTTCTGCGGTTCCGCCTCATCAGTATTCATTCGCTCCGCATACACGTGATAATCGGGTAAAGAACGTTGATAGGTATTCGATAACAATGGCGATGAGATCATGAAATCGGCAGACGCCCGATTGCAGGCGACGGGAATATTCCACACGACCGCGAGCCGTAAGAGCGCTTGCACATCCGCATTGTGCGGCTGTGAGGTGAGCGGATCCCAGAAGAAGATCAGCACATCGATCTCTCCCGCTGCGATCTTGGCCCCAATCTGCTGATCCCCGCCCAAGGGTCCGCTCTGCAGCTTGTTAATTTCAATCCCGAGTTCCTGTTCCAGTAGTATGCCCGTGGTTCCTGTCGCGTAGAGTTCGTGCTGCTTCAGTATCGCTTGATTAAAGCGGGCCCATTGCAGCAGATCCTTCTTTTTCTCGTCGTGTGCGACGAGGACAATCTTTTTCTTCATACTCATTTCTCCTCATTTCTTGTATTTTTGACTTCTTTTTGTCTTCTTGATGAGAAGGCAGCTTCTCCCACTGACCTGGCGATCGTTTTTCCTCTCTGCCTCGATTTCTAGAGCCTCGCCCTCGTACACCTGTTATGCCTCGAGTTTGCCATGCATGATGAGAAACTTGAGAAACTCCAGATGGCGCACAACGTTCACACGATCACTTCCCCCGTTCTGATACCACTGTCTGAGTTTCAAGAGGGAAGCAATCTCATCTTGAGTGAATTCGCCTTCAGCTAGCGCCTCCGTTTCCGCGTTGGCATCATAAGCAGCGGTTCCTGGTTCTAAAGCTTGCATATTCATACGTCTATCCTTCCACCGCTATGTGCGGTCACTTTGCAAAAATCATCTACGTTGTCTTTATAATTGTAATCGATTACAATAATTTTGTCAAGCCCCCACATAGAGAGGAGGCTTTCTTGGAGGGCTTATTACATCAGCCTGGAAGAGGCTTTAAGCATATATCGCGCTCAAAATTTAAATCGATTACAATCATCATGACATCTTTGCCAAAATTACTCTTTGGGGAAATTGTCGTAGCCCTATAGGGAGACCATCAGCAGATTATTTTATCCTCATACTTTGGCATATGGCTGGTGGCGAACAGCTGTTGGAACAAAAACCGGTAAGCACAGCTTCTCTACACTCATACCTCACCTCGCATACACACAGGAATCGGTTTTCATGCACTCAGGCAGGATGTCTAGCAGAAACGCGCATGTTATTCTGCTCAATGACAAAAATATCAGGGAGGAACTGTATGCTTTCGCGTTTACCTTTCCGTACATGGTTGAAGAGACTTGCGAGGATTCTCCTGATCCTGCTGCTCATTCTCGTTATCATCACCATCTCCTGTGTTGCCTTTGTCGAGATTCGACGCCATCAAGCGCTCATGCTGCCCGCGCCGACCGGCCCCTATGCCGCTGGTAGGATGGAGTACGATTGGACCGACCAGTCTCGAAATGATCCCCTCGCGCCGCATGCAGGAATGCAAAGAGAGCTTGTCGTCTGGGCCTGGTATCCCGCTGTGCGCGCTGTTCGCGTGTCCGGAGCGCAACCCGCGCCCTATCTTCCGTCGAAGTGGGGGCAGTTGAGCGATCAGCAGCATGGCTTCATCGGACAGCAGCTCACACAGAGCAGCGACTCCATCCAGACTCACAGCTTCGATCGCGCCCCACTTGCCCCCGCTGCGGCGGGCTATCCCGTGCTCATCTTCGAGCCAGGACTGGGCAACATCCCGACGCAGTACACGACGCTGCTCGAGGATCTCGCGAGCCACGGCTACATCGTCTTCGCCATCACGCCTACCTATAGTTCCGATGTGGTGGTCTTCCCCGATGGACGCGTCGTAGAAGCGACACCCTCCGGGAAGCTCGACACAGGCGTGAACCCGCAGGTGGCCGCCAATCAGCTCGTGACGGTCTTGGCAAAGGACGTGATCTTCGTCATGAACCAGCTTGACAGGCTGAACACGGCACCAGGAAACATGTTCAGCGGGCGTCTCGACCTCGCGCGTCTCGGCATCTTCGGGCATTCCTTTGGCGGCGCGACGGCTGCACAGGTTTGCCATATGGATGCGCGCTGCAAGGCCGGTATCAATCTCGATGGCGACCTGGCCGGTGACGTGGTGCAGACGGGCCTCACCAGGCCGTTCATGGTGATTCAGCACGATATGGGCTCCTGCTCCGATTCCGACTGCCGCTCATTCCAGCACGATGTTCATGCGATCCTGCGCACGGTGCCACGAGGCGCCAGCTATCATATTGGCGTCAAAGGCACGGAGCACTTCAACTTCTCAGATTACGCCGTCTATTTCTCGCCGCTGCGCGCCCTCGGGCTGCTCGGCTCCATCGACGGGCAGCGCGGGTTGCAGATCACACGCGCCTACGTGCGCGCCTTCTTCGATACGTATCTCAACAATATCCCCTCTCCGCTGCTGCGTGGTCCGGCGAGCGCCTACCCGGAGGTGCAATTCTATACCCCTTGAGAGAGGAATCTCCTGAATATCAGGGCAGTGTGCTCATTCTTCTGTTCTAGCCGACTGCGTCGGCGATCTCATCGCGCGTGACACGGCGCACGTAGCCAGCACAAGTGACATTTTTCAGATAACTTTTCGTTTCCTCTCCATTGGACGAAAGGGAAGGGAGGACTTGACAAATTTGGACTACATATGTAGACTATGAGTATGTCAAGGCAACCAAACACATCATCTCAAACGATTCGGGTG
>WNGG01040032.1_pt1 | contig 10660 bp, 6 predicted proteins | sample 5400661 | NCBI WGS metagenome assembly WNGG01 (sample SAMN13153372, study PRJNA577476) | soil metagenome | isolation source: 100 cm soil or saprolite under Garry oak tree replicate 1 | place: USA:California | collected 2016-06-15
CCCTTCAGGTCGGCGGCCTCCCCGGCCCCGTCGGGGGCCAGCTCCGGCAGCATCGGCGCGATCACGTAGTACCGCCCCTGCCTGGTGGTGTGGTTGCACTCCTCCTCGGAGACGAGCACCTCGTGCAGCTTCTCGCCCGGGCGGATGCCGGTCACCCTGATCTCCACGTTTCGGTCGCCGACGAGCGCCATGGCGATGTCCATGACGGTCGCCGACGGGGTGATGGGGACGAGCGTCTCCCCCGGGTGCCCCTCGCGGAGCGCCCGGAAGACCATGTCCACGGCCTCGTCCAGGGTGACGAGGAAGCGGGTCATCTCCGGGGTGGTCACGGTCACCGGCCCGCCGTGCTCGATCTGGCTGTGGAACAGCGGGATCACCGACCCGCGGGAGGCGAGCACGTTGCCGTAGCGGACGACCATGAACCGCGTCGCGGTCCGCCCGATGTTGGCCGCGACGACGATCCGCTCCTGCAGCGCCTTGGTCATGCCCATGACGTTCACGGGCTTGCACGCCTTGTCGGTGGAGACCGCGACGACGGCCTGGACCGGGTAGTCGTGCTCCCGGATGGCGCGCACGAGGTTGATCGCGCCCTGGCAGTTGGTCATCACCGCCTGGTCGGGGAAGTACTCGCAGGTCGGCACCTGCTTGAGCGCCGCGGCGTTGACCACGAAGTCGGCGTCCCGCAGCGCCGAGCAGACGTCGTGGTAGCTGCGCACGTCGCCGATCCGGAACTCGAGGGCGCGGGAGAAGTTGCGGTAGATCACCTCGTCGGTGGTCACCGACTTGTGCAGGTAGGACAGGCGCATGGCGTGCTGCTTGGCCTCGTCGCGGGACAGCACCACGACCTTGCGTGGCGTGCCCAGCTCGCCGGAGAGGACGCGCCTGACCAGGACCTGGCCGAGCGACCCGGTCCCGCCGGTGACGAGGATCGTCCTGCCCTCGAGGATCACGTGGCCTCCCGTTCGCGGATCTCCCCGGCGAGCTCGCCGAGCATCTCGTCCAAGGTCGGCGGCTCCCAGCCGGTCGCCTGCCGGAAGCGCCCGGCGTCGAGGCTCCGGTCGCACCGCAGCGAGTCGTCCGGCTCCACCCGCACGTCGCGGCCGAGGTGGCCGGCGAGCCGGCGGAGCAGGTCGTACTTGCTGACCGGCTCGGACGCGACGTGCCACAGGCCGGTCAGCTCCGGGTGCCTGCCGAGCACCCGGTCGATCACGCGGGTCATCTCCGCGGTCGAGAGGCCGCTCCAGACGGCGTGGCGCCAGCCGCGGACGGTCCCGCCGCGCCGGGCCAGGAACCACTCGACCAGGCCGCGACGGTTGGCGAGCTCGAGCCCCACGATCGAGGAGCGCAGCACGACGCACGCGCCGTCGTCGACCTCGCCGAGGAGCTTGGTCCTGCCGTAGAGGTCCTGGGCGTCCGGCTCGCTGGCCTCGGTCGCGCCGCCCCGCCGCCCCGAGAAGACGCAGTCGGTGGACAGGTGGACGAGCCGCGCGCCGGTCTCGCGGCAGGCGAGCGCGAGCCGGTGCGGGAACAGGGCGTTCACCTGGATGCTCGGGATGCTCTGGGTCGCCTCGGGCCGCTGCTTGACGATCCCGGCGGCGTTCACGACCGCCTCGGGCCGGAACCGGGCCAGGACGCCGCGCACCGCCGCCTCGTCGCGCACGTCGACGCCCGGGAAGGCGTTCCGCTCGGAGTACAGGCGGTACGGCGCGTAGGCGGCGAGCGGCCGCCGCAGGGTGACCCGCACGTCGTGCACCGGCGCGAGCTGCACCAGCAGCCGGTGCCCGAGCATGCCGTCCCCCCCGACCACGAGCAGCCTCATCGGTCCCCCCCGTCTCGGTGATCCCCTCTGCCGCTGGCGGTCTCGAGCAGGCACGCCTCCAGCTCGTCGAGGAGCTTCTGGCGCTCGAAGTGCTCGAGGAAGTAGGCGCGGCCCCTCGCGCCCATCGCCGCCCGCTCCGCGGCGGGCAGGCCGTGGACGGCGCGCACCGCGCCGGCCAGGGCCGGCGCGTCCTCGGCGGGCACGGCGATCCCGGCGCCCGACTCGTGGATCACCCGCGCTCCCTCGCCGTCCAGCGCGCCGAGCACCGGCTTGCCGCAGGCCAGGAACGACTGCAGCCGGGCGGGGATGGTCAGGGCGTAGATCTCCCGGCGCTCGAGGGTCACGACGAGCGCGTCGGCCAGGGCCAGGTAGCGGGGCATGGCCTCGACCGGGCGGCGCCCGAGGAGGTGCACGCGGCCGGCGAGCCCGCGCCGGGCCACCTCGGCCTCGACCCAGGCCCGCCGCCTGCCGTCGCCGATCACCACCCAGTGGACGTCGCACGTGGCGCGCAGCAGCTCGGCGGCCTCGAGGACGGTGCCGAGGGACTGCGCGGTGCCGATGTTGCCGGCCAGCACGACGCGGAAGCCGGCGGGGAGCTCGCGGCGCTCGGGCGCGTCCTCGGCGACGTCGACGGGGGCGTAGCCGCGCTCCGCCCACTGGGGGAGGTAGGCGACCCTCGGCGGCCGCGCGCCGAGCGCGTCGACGTGGTCCAGGAACCCTCGCGAGGTCACGAGGACGCAGTCGCTCTGCCGGTAGAGCCAGCGCACCAGCCGGCCCACCCAGCCGAGCACCCGCTCGGAGGTGACGGCCCCGGCGGCGGCGAGCGACTCCGGCCACAGGTCCTGCACCCAGACGACGACGGGCGTGCCCTTGAGCCGCTTGAGGACGGCCGCCGGCAGCCCGACGGTGGCCGGGGAGAGCTGGTAGACGAAGATGACGTCGAAGCGCCCGCGCAGCCGCGCCGGGCCGAGCAGGCTCGCCGACGACGCGAACGACAGGTAGTTGAGCGCGAGCCGCCACCCCTGGCCGCGGCCCCGTGAGGCGAGGGGGACGCGCGTGACCGCGACCGTGCCGAGCCGCTCCGACCACGGCCGGAAGGGGCCGTAGCCGGCGAACGGGGCGCGGCTCGGGAAGCTCGGCTGGCCGGTCAGGACCGTGACGTCGTGGCCGCGCTCGGCCAGCTCCAGAAGTACTGGGTGACCACGAGGATCCTGAGCCGCCGCGCGGCGGTGCGGGGCTCAGCCATCGGCCACCGGGGCGGCGGGTCCCAGGGCGCCGACGATGCGCGGGAGGGCCAGGTAGGTGGCGGTCGCGACGGCGAGGCCGCCGAGCGCGACGGCCCGGGCGCCGGGCGGGGCGACCGAGCCGGTGCCGCCGAGCAGGGCGCACCCGGCGGTGAGGACGCCGACGGTCACGGTCGTGCGGGCGTGCGACCAGCCGAGCCGGACGAGCCGCTGGTAGACGTGGTCCCGGTGCGGCAGGTACCAGGCCTCGCCGCGCCGCACCCGGCGGAGCAGGGTGGTGCCGGTGTCGGCCAGGTAGAGGATGACCGGCGCGAGGACCGCCTCGGGCGCGACGCCGGAGCGCAGCCCGACGACGACGAGCGCCGCGATCCACGACCCGAAGAAGTAGCTGCCGACGTCGCCGAGGAAGCAGCGCGCCCGCGGGAAGTTGAAGGGCAGGAAGCCGGCTGCCGCGGCGGCGATCACCACGCCGCCGCCGGCCAGGGCGTCGGCCCGCTGGACGTGGCCGACCGCGAGCCAGGCGAGGCCGGCGACGATGGCCTGGACGGCGGAGATCCCGTTGATGCCGTCCATGAAGTTGAAGGCGTTCGCGTAGCCGACGAGCCAGACCGCCACCCCGAGGGCGAACGCGACCTGCCAGCCCGCCGGTCCGCCGAGGCCGGTGAGCAGGTAGGGCAGCGCCAGCGCCGCGGCGAGGAGCTGGAGCGCGAACCGCGGCAGGGGCGGGACGCCGCGCAGGTCCTCGAGGAGCCCGACCGCGCCGAAGCCGATGACGACGACCGCGAGGCCGGCGCGGGACGTCCGGTCGAGGACCGGCACCGCGGAGAGCATCGCGGTGGCGGCGAAGGCGGGGGCGAGGCCGCCGCCGCGCAGGGTCGCCTGCGTGTGCGAGGAGCGCCAGCAGGGGTGGTCCAGGAGCTCGAGCCGCCGCAGGGCGCGGAGCAGGAGCGGGGAGATGGCGAGGGTGAGCGCGAGGGTGAGCAGGGCGCCGTTGAGCATCTCAGCGACCTCCCTCTGGGGCGGTGACGGCCCGTCCGGGCTCGTGCGCCTCGCCCCGTGGCGCGCGAGCCGCTGCCAGCCGCCTGAGCTCGCCGGCGACGGCGCCGGGTGGGGCGGTCGGGTCGAGCCGGCGCGCCAGCTCCGGGTCGCACGGCGGGACCTCGACGTGGGAGATCAGCGGGTGGATGGGGCGGACGTCCCGTTCGCCGGCGCCGAGCAGGACCTCGTGGAGCTTCTCGCCCGGCCGCAGCCCCGTGTAGACGATCTCGATCGGGTGGTCGGCCTGGGCGGCGAGCCGCTCGGCGACCGATGCGATCCTGACCGGCGCCCCCATGTCGAGGACGAGCGCCTCCCCGCCCCTGCCGATGGCCCCCGCCTGGATGACCAGCTGGACGGCCTCTTCGACGGTCATGAAGTAGCGGGTGACGTCCGGGGTGGTGACCGTGATCGGGCCGCCCGCGGCCAGCTGGGCGCGGAAGGTGGTGAGCACCGACCCCCGGCTGCCGAGCACGTTGCCGAAGCGGACGCTCAGGAAGGTCCCTGACGAGCCGCGGGCCACCTGGGTGGTGAGGCGCTCGGCGATGCGCTTGGACCAGCCGAGCACGCTGGTCGGGTCGGCCGCCTTGTCGGTGGAGACGTTGACGAAGCGGTCGACGCCCCACCGCGCCGCGAGCTCGAGCAGGTCGAGCGTTGCCAGCACGTTGGTCCTGACCGCCTCGCCGGGATGCTGCTCGAGCAGCGGCAGGTGCTTGAGCCCCGCGGCGTGGAACACCACCTCGGGCCGGCGCTCGGCGAGCACCTTCCCGAGGCGGCGCCGGTCGCGGATGTCGAGGAGCACCACGTCGGGCGAGTCGAGCAGCGCCCGTCCCTGGATCGAGAGCTGCACCGCGTGCAGCGCCGACTCGTCCCGGTCGACCATCACCAGCTCGGCCGGGGCGAAGCGGTCGATCTGCCGGCACAGCTCCGAGCCGATCGACCCGCCGGCCCCGGTCACGAGCACCCGCCGGCCGGTCAGGTAGCCGGCGATCGCCTCGACGTCCGTGTCGATCTCGTGGCGGCCGAGCAGGTCGGCCTCGGTGAGGCTGCGGATGTCGCCGACGCCGACCCGGGCGTCGAGCAGCTCGCTCACGGGCGGGAGCACCTTGACGGCGAGCCCGGCCTGGTTGGCGAGGTCGGTCAGCTCGCCGACGAGGTCGGCGCCGGCGCTCGGGACGGCGATGAGGAGGGCGGTGGCCCGATGGTCCCGTGCCGCCTGGGCGATCGAGTGGCGGGTGCCCACGACCGGGATCCCGCTGATGCGCAGGTGGCGCTTTCCCGGGTGGTCGTCGAGGAGCGCGACCGGCAGGTAGGGCGCCGCGGGGTTGCGGAGCATCGAGGTGATCACCTGGACGCCTCCCTCGCCGGCACCGAAGACGAGCAGGCGGGTGGCGCCGTCGCCCCGCGGGCGGAGCAGGCGGTCGAGCCGCAGGCGCCAGGCGTAGCGGACGCCGCCCATGAGCACGAACGCGCCGATCCCTCCGCCGAGCGTGGCCCCGAGGGGCACCAGCCGGGCCTCCCCGGGAGCCAGGTCGGCGAGGAACAGCAGCGCGGTGACGAAGGCGGTGGCCGGCGCGAGCACCGCCACCTCGTCGAAGCTCCCGAAGCGGCGCCGCCCCCGGTACAGGCCGCTGAACCAGCCGGCCCCGGCCTGCCCGACCGCGGCGAGGGCGGTCATGGCGGCCAGGCCCGCCGGGACGACGGACGCCACCTGGAAGTCGTAGCGTGCGAGGCAGGCGGCGGCGAGCGCGACCGCCCACGCGAGGACGTCGAGCGCCGCCTGCACGGCCGAACGGCAGGTCGAGGGCGACCCGACGTGCCGTGCCCGCTGCCTGCTGCCTGGTGTGGTCGCGCGCAGGCTCACTAGCCCCTCTGCCTTGTCGGGTTCGGGAGGTTTGACAGGTCCGGAACCGCATCCGGCGGCTCCAGCCGCGTCCACCATGTCGAACCACGGAGGGCCGACCTTTACCCCGGGGTTCCAGAAGGGGCCCCGCTCGGCAAGAATGCCAGTGTGTGCTGGTGTATCGTAGGGTGTCCCGTTGTACTGGTTTGCCATGTTCGAGGTGCGCCCCCGGCGCGCCGCCGTCGAGGCCGACATGAGCCGTGCTGCCGGTGTGTCCCCGACCGCTTCTCACGCGGTCATCCTGTGCTGTTTTGGTTTTTTTGCGCCTGATGCCCTAGTCCGCAAGCCTCCGGGCGCGCAAGATGGGCAGGTACCGTCCGACCGACCCCGTGGAGCGACCCGGAAGCCGTGACCGGACAGCTGACCTTCCGAGCCGCCGCGACCCTCGCGGCGCTCGCCGCCGTCGCCTTCGCGATCTGGATGACGTTCGAGATCGGCGGGACCGCGACGACCACGGCGGTCGACGACGTCGCCCAGGGCGCGGCCGCGCTGGCGGCCGGGGTTGCCTGCCTGGCCGCCGCCCACCGCGAGCCGGCCGGGCTCGGCAGGGCGTGGAGCCAGGCGCTGCGCCGGGCCTGGCGCCTGCTCGCGGCGTCGGCGATCGTCTGGGGGCTCGGCGAGGGGGCCTGGTCCTACGTCGAGCTCGTCCAGCACCGGCCGGTGCCGTTCCCGTCAACGGCCGACGTCGGCTACCTCGCCGCCGTGCCCCTGATGCTCGCCGCCGTGCTCGCGTTCCCGACCCTGCCCGTGCGCATGGCGGCACGGCTGCGGACCCTGCTCGACGCGCTCATCATCGCCGCGTCCCTGCTCGCGGTGAGCTGGGTGACCGTGCTCGGCCCGATGTGGAACGCCGCCGCCCCGTCGGCGAGCGCCCGTACCGTGGCGCTCGCCTACCCGATGGCCGACATCCTCATCGCCACGGTCGCGTTCTCGCTCCTGGCCCGGCCGCGCGGGCGGGGCCCGGTGCCGATGACGCTGCCCGCCGCCGCGCTGCTCTGCCTCGCGGTGGCCGACTCGAGCTTCCTGTACCTCACCACCTCGGGCAGCCACAGGACCGGCAACCTCGTCGACCTCGGCTGGCTGGCCGGCTGGCTGCTGTTCGCGGTGACGGCCCTGCGCCCGGTGGAGGCCCAGGCGGTCAGGGGGCCGGCCGAGCGGGTGTCGCTCGCCCGCCTCTGCCTGCCGTACGCGCTGCTCGCGGTCGCCATCTTCACCTACGTCATGGTGCAGGTCACGGTCCACCGCCTCGGGCCCTTCCTGTTCGGCAACGGGATCGCCCTGGTGGTCCTCGTGATCGCCCGCCAGCTCGTCACCCTGGTGGAGAACCGCGGGCTCAACCGGCGCCTCGAGCGGATGGTCCAGGAGCTGTCGGAGCGGGAGGCCCAGCTCGAGACCGCGCTCGACAAGGAGCAGACCGCGGCCGAGCGCCTGCGCGCCGCGGACGCGATGAAGGACACCTTCCTGCGGGCCGTCTCCCACGACCTGCGCAACCCCTTGACCGCGATCCTCGGGGTGGCCCTCACCCTGGAGCGGACGAAGCTGGAGCTGCCCCGCGACAAGGGCATGGAGCTGCTCGGGATGCTGGTCGACAAGGCGCACAAGCTCGACCGGCTGCTCGCCGACCTGCTCGACCTGAACCGGCTCGAGTCCGCCACCTGGTCGGGGAGATCGACCACCTCGAGGGGCGCCCGGTCCACGTCGAGATGGGGCAGCTCGTCGCCGACATCGACGCGCCCAAGGTCGAGCGCATCATCGAGAACCTGCTGATCAACACGACGCGCCACACGCCGTCGGCGACGCCGGTGTGGATCAGGGCCCGCCAGCGAGGGCGCGACCTCGAGCTGGTCGTCGAGGACGCCGGCCCCGGCGTGCCGCCCGAGCTGGCAGGCACGATCTTCGAGCCGTTCCGGCAGGGCCCGACCTCCGGCGAGAGCTCCCCCGGCGTCGGCATCGGGCTGTCGCTCGTCGCCCGCTTCGCCCAGCTCCACGGCGGCCGGGCCTGGGTGGGCGAGCGGCGGGGCGGCGGGGCCGCCTTCCACGTGCTGCTGCCGAACGCGCTCCTGCAGCACGCGCCGGCGGTGCCGCTGCACGAGCCGGAGCCGGCCACCATGGAGCCCGCCTACCCCTTGCTCGACCGCGCCCAGGGCGCGTAGGGCCGGCCGCCGGCTCGCGCCGGCGGGGGCCCCTGCCGAGCCGTTCGTCCACAATGGATGCACCGAGGGTCGGTTCATGGAGAGCCGATCCACGGAGAGCCGACCGATCGGGGCCGACCGCGAGTGAGAGCGAGGGCCGACCATGGCTGACAAGGGCACCGTCGCCGTGCTGGGGACCGGGATCATGGGCGGCGCGATGGCGCGCCGGCTCTGCGGGGCAGGATTCGACGTGCGGGTCTGGAACCGCACCAGGGAGCGGGCGCTGCCGCTCGCCGACGAGGGTGCCACCGTCGCCGGCACGCCCGCCGAGGCGGCCGACCGGGCCGGGTACGTCCTCACGATGCTGACCGACGGCGGTGCCGTCGAGGCGGTCATGTTCGGCCCGGACGGCGCCGCCGCGACAGCCGGCGACAACGCCGTCTGGCTCCAGACGAGCACCGTCGGCGTACGCTCGGCGAGGGTGCTTGGCCGCGCCGCCGCCATCCGGGACCTCGTCTACGTCGACGCGCCCGTCCTCGGTACCAGGGAGCCGGCCGAGCGGGGCGAGCTCCTGGTGCTCGCCTCCGGGCCGGACGGCGCGCGAGACCGCTGCGCCCCCGTGTTCGACGCGGTGGCGGGCCGGGTGCTCTGGCTCGGGCCCGCGGGCGCGGGATCCCGCCTCAAGCTGGTCGTCAACACCTGGCTGATCGGGCTCGTGGGGGCGCTCGCCGAGTCCGTCGCGCTCGCCCAGTGCATCGGCGCCGACCCGGACCGGTTCCTCGAGGCGATCCGCGGCGGCCAGATCGGCGCGCCCTACGCCGACGTCAAGGGCAGAGCGATGATCGACGCCGACTTCCCGCCGAGCTTCCCCCTCGCCCTGGCCCACAAGGACATCCGCCTCGTGCTGGAGACGGCCGGGAGCTGCGGCCTGCTCCTCCCGCTCGCCGGCACGATGGCGCAGCAGTTCGGCCGGGCGACGCAGCTCGGCCACGCCGAGGACGACATGGCCGCCGTGTACTACGCGGTCACCGGCAACAAAGCGCTCTCGGACATGTGACACGCGGCCGGGTGCCCGGATGGCGCTGGGCTGGTTCAAGGCGCCGCGGTCCCGAGACTGCTGCTATCGTCTTGGGACCGCGCCGTCACGGGCCGGCGCCGCTCAGCGGCACCGGCCGCTCGCGGTCATCCGGTCACGCGGCTGACGAGCCCGAGGACGGCTGGACAGGAAGGACCCTGCCGGTAGGCCGAGCAGGCCCCTGCGGACCTCGAGGGACGCCATGTCCAAGACCAGTCCTGGGCCGTTCTTCCACCGTGTGCCCAGAGCCCACGCGGCCGCGCAGCCGTTCACGTACCCCCTCGCGCGCGAGTGGGCCGAGCCGGACTGGACCCGGCTCCCCGGCTACGCGGGCGTCACCCGCGCCGACTGGGAGTCGGCCCAGTGGCAGCGCGCCCACACGGTCAAGAACCTGCGCCAGCTCGCCGCGGCGTTCGGCGGCCTGCTGCCCGCCGGCCTGCTCGCCTCGATCGAGCGCGACCAGGCCGAGCGGGCCACGATGTCGATGCTCGTCCCGCCCCAGATGCTGAACACGATGGACGAGCGCGACCTCTGGAGCGACCCGGTCCGACGCTACATGCTGCCCGCGTTCGACGACCGCGACCCGGAGTGGCCCAGCCACCCGCTGTCCACCCGCGACAGCCTGCACGAGGCCGACATGTGGGCGGTCGAGGGGCGCACCCGGATGGACCTGGTCGGCAACTCCACCGCGCAGGTGGCCAAGTACCGGTTCGAGGTCAAGCAGCCGGCCCGCCACGAGCAGATCCTCGACTACCTGCGGCGCACCCCGTCGGTGCGCGACGTGGTCGTCTCCGGCGGCGACGTCGCCAACCTGCCCATCCGGGTCCTCGAGCGGTTCGTCTCCTCCCTGCTGGACATCGAGCACATCCGGGACGTCCGGCTCGCGTCCAAGGGGCTCATGGGCCTCCCCCAGCACTTCCTCCAGGACGACGTGCTCGCCGGCCTCGAGCGGCTGGCCGCGAAGGCGAACGAGCGCGAGGTCGACCTCGCCCTCCACGTCCACGTCAACCACGCCAACCAGCTCACCCCGCTGGTCGGCCGGGCCGTGCGCGCGCTGCTCGACATGGGGTTCCGGGACGTCCGCAACCAGGGCGTGCTGCTCCGAGGGGTCAACACCACCCCGAAGGACCTCCTCGACCTCTGCTTCACGCTGCTCGACCGGGCCAAGGTCATGCCGTACTACTTCTACATGTGCGACATGATCCCCAACTCCGAGCACTGGCGGATCTCGGTCGCCGAGGCGCAGCGGCTGCAGCACGCGGTCATGGGCTACCTGCCCGGCTTCGCCACCCCGCGGGTGGTCTGCGACGTGCCGTTCGTCGGCAAGCGCTGGGTCCACCAGGTCGAGTCGTACGACCACGAGAAGGGCATCTCGTACTGGACCAAGAACTACCGCACGGGGATCGAGTTCGACGTCCCCGACGCGCTCGAGCGCCGCTACGAGTACTACGA
>WNGG01015547.1_pt1 | contig 10657 bp, 5 predicted proteins | sample 5400661 | NCBI WGS metagenome assembly WNGG01 (sample SAMN13153372, study PRJNA577476) | soil metagenome | isolation source: 100 cm soil or saprolite under Garry oak tree replicate 1 | place: USA:California | collected 2016-06-15
TCGTTTCTTCGTCGTGCTCGACCACGATCAATGAGTTACCCTTGTTCCGCAGCGTCGTGAGCGTTTCGAGCAAGCGCTGATTATCGCGTGGATGCAAGCCAATCGTGGGCTCGTCCAATACGTAAAGAACGCCGCGCAAATTCGAGCCAAGTTGCGCAGCCAACCGAATTCGCTGCGATTCCCCGCCGCTCAACGTTTTGGCCGAGCGCCCAAGCGACAGGTAGCCGAGTCCGACGGTCTCCATGAAACGCAGTCGTTGTTGAATCTCCGGAATGAGACCGGCGGCTACCGTCTCATCCCTGCCTTTGAATCTTAGTTTCGCGATTGCACGCGCTGCTTCGCCAGCCGACAGATTCGTGAATTGATCGATCGTATAGCCTTGCAGCCGCACATGACGTGCCGCCGCGTTCAAACGCGAGCCGTGGCAACTTGGACATTCGCGCGCCTCAGCTTCGTCGATCCATTCGGATTCGCGTTCGGCAGCCAACTCGCTTTCCAGAACAGATTCACCATCGCGGTTCGCTCCCGTTTGCAAATCGTGGTCCCAAATTTCGCCGAACCCACCACATTCTTCGCACATGCCATGCGGCGAATTGAACGAGAACAAACGCGGATCGAGTTCTTCAAATGCACGCTCGCAATTCGGACAACTCATTTCGGTGCTCACCACCGAAAGGCGATTTTTTGAATCGAGCAGACGCGCTGTGCCTCGGCCGATCTCAAGCGCGCATTCGGCGAGTTCTTGTGCAGACCGATGTGGAAGCGGCGCCCCCGCCGCTTTGCTGTTCGAGCGAGCACGCGGCGATGGCGTCGCGTCAACCCAGATCACGCCCACAACGACGTCAATGGTGTGTTCCTTGAAACGCTCCAGCTTCCGAAATTGCGCGATCTGAATGAGTTTTCCGTCAACGTAAAGAGTGTCGAATCCATGGCGCTCCGCCCAGCGCGCCACATCGGTGTGAAAACCTTTGCGCGCTTTCACTAACGGCGCGAGAACTTTGAGCGGACCGCGTTTCGCAGCCGTCTCGATGTTTTTTACGATTGATTGGACGCTCTGCTTTGCAGCAGGCAGATCACAGTCGGGACAAAACTGCGTTCCGGTTTTTGCGAACAAGAGCCGCAGGAAATGGTAAATCTCCGTAACGGTGGCGACAGTCGATTTGCCTCCGCCACGAGTTATACGTTGCTCGATGGCGACAGTTGGCGGCAAGCCGCTGACGAGATCAACATCTGGTTTTTCGAGTTGCTCCACGAATTGCCGCGCATACGGCGACATGCTGTCGAGAAACCGGCGTTGTCCCTCGGCGAACAGGATGTCGAACGCTACCGTCGATTTGCCGGAGCCGCTCAGCCCTGTTATGACCACCAATTGTTCCCGCGGGATTTTCAGATCGATGTTCTTAAGGTTGTGCTCTCGCGCGCCCTGAACGTGGATCGCACCGTTGCGATCACTCGCGCCAAATCGCGGAGCTGTTTCTGCGGCTCGCGCCAACTCTACGCTGTCATCCTGAGCGTAGGCGAAGGACCTCTCAGACTCGCGCAAGATTTCGTGAGATCCCTCGCCGTCTTCGCGGCTCGGGATGACATGCAACGGTTTGGGAAATTTCGAGAGAACGTGTCGCAAGAATCTCCCGGTGTGCGAATTTGTTGTCCCCGCAACTTCCTCGGGCGTTCCAACCGCGACGACTTCACCACCCGCATCACCGGCTTCGGGGCCGAGATCGACGACCCAATCGGCCGATTTGATCACCTCCAGATTGTGTTCGATCACCACGAGGGAATGTCCGCGATCTACCAGGCGCTGGAACAACCGCAGCAGTATGGCAACGTCGTCGAAGTGCAGTCCCGTGGTTGGCTCGTCGAAAATGAAGAGATTGCCAATTGCTTTGCCATTCGAGCGTTGGGCATTGGATGTTTGGCCTTTGGCGTTGTTGGCTTCAGTCAAATGCCCGACGAGCTTCAACCTTTGTGATTCCCCGCCTGAAAGCGTGTTCAACGGTTGACCGAGCTGCAGATAGCCGAGGCCGACTTCCTCAAGCACTTTCAGGCCGCTTGAAATAACCGCGCCTCGTTCATCACCGATCTGTGCGAAAAATTCAATCGCTTCGGTGATCGTTAACTCGAGTACGTCGTGAATCGATTTTCCCTCCAGTTGAACCCTGAGCACGTGCAGCTGGAAACGTTTGCCTTCGCATTCCGCGCAGCGCACATAAAGGTCGCTCAAGAATTGCATCTCGATCTTCTCGTAGCCGGTGCCCGAGCAACGTTCGCAACGGCCGTTGCCGGAGTTAAAGGAAAACGCGCTGGCGGTCAGTCCCTGCGCCAAGGCTGCTGGTTGCGCGGCAAACAATTCGCGCAGTCGATCGAACAGACCGAGATAGAGAATCGGCGTCGATCGAGGTGTGCGCGCCAGCGGCGATTGGTCAACCATTACCATCTCCCCGATGCGATGCGCTCCGGTGATCGATTTGCACGCGCCCGGCTCCTGATCTGACGATTGTCCTTTGATGCGCAGCAAATTCCGGTACAGCACATCGTGAATTAGAGTCGATTTACCTGACCCGGACACGCCGGTCACGCACGTGAACACACCGAGCGGCAACTCGACTTCAATGCTTTTCAAATTGTGCTGCCGCGCACCGACGATCTTGATTGAAGAAGTCCACGTTCGTCGAGATTTCGGGAGAGCGATTGATTTGTTGCCGGTGAGATAATCGCGCGTTAGCGATGGAGCCGGCGCGCCCCAGCGCCGGTCTGAGCGGCCTGAGGGCAGGCCAGCTCCAACGAATTCGTCCAGCGGTCCGCTCCAGACCAGCTCGCCGCCATTCTCTCCGCGCCCCGGACCGAGATCGATCAAATTATCTGCTGCGCGAATGATCTGTTCCTCGTGCTCGACCACGAGCAGCGTGTTGCTTTTGTCACGCAAGTCATGCATCACGCGCACCAATTGGCCGACATCGCGCGGGTGTAACCCAACGCTCGGTTCGTCCATTACAAAGAGAGTGTTGACCAGGGAGGCGCCGAGGCACGTTGTCAGGTTCACTCGTTGGACTTCGCCGCCGCTCAATGTACGCGTGGAGCGGTCGAGCGTGAGATAACCGACGCCAACTTCGCAAAGATAATTGAGGCGCGCACAAATCTCATCGCGCAGCATCTGAGCGGTCTTGTCGTCAGGCAAAACTTGAAGCGTGCGCAGAACATGACGAGCATCGGAAACCGAGAGCGCCTGGAATTCGGGGAGTGTGAGAAGCATTTCCGACGAGGCGCCAGAAATAACACGCGCGGACGCGTGCGCTCCCCGGATTTTGTAATTCAGCGCGTCGGGTTGATAGCGCCCGCCATTGCACTTGGGACATTTGACGTATGCGCGATACCGGCTGAGCAGAACACGCACGTGCATTTTATAGGTCTTGCTCTCGAGCCAGCGAAAAAAACCGCGCACGCCATACCAGCGATCATGCTCATAATCTTCATCGGTGATGCCGGGGTCACCGCCCCCGGCTACAGGCTCGCCTTCGATAACGAAATCCTGATCGGACTTGGGCAATTCCTCGAACGGCAAATTAACATCGATCTCTTTGCGCGCGCAGGCACGGAGCAAATCCTTCTGAGATTCGCCAAACTCGGCACCGCGAAAAACGCGCACCACACCTTGTTTAATGGTCAGGCTCCTATCCGGGATGGCCTTGTTAAGGTCGATCGCAATTGTGCGCCCAAAGCCGCGACACTCCGGACACGCGCCGAGTGGATTATTAAAAGTGAAAAGACCGGCCGTAGGCGGGCGAATATCTAAATCGCAATACGCGCAGTGCCAACCAGTGGAGAAAGGGAGTTCTTCGATTGCCGATTTTCGATTGCCGATTGCTGACCGCGGATTACTGCCAACTCCCACGCCTCCTTCGAACAGAATTACGTTCACCTGGCCTTTGCCAAAGCGCAGCGCGGTTTCGATTGCTTCAACCAATCGCGCGCGATTTTCTTCACCGATTGTGATACGATCCTGAATGACCTGCACACGCGCGCCCAGGCGCTTGATTTTTGAATCCGGCTGGTCCACGCGCACCATCTCGTTGGCGATCCAAACGCGCAGATAACCTTGCTGCTGGAGGAAATCGAAGAACTTACGCGGCTCGGTCTTCGGCGGAACGGCGATCCAGAACGTAATGAGTACGGTGGCCTTGTCATCCTGAACGGAGCGCAGCGGAGTCGAAGGATCCCGCGAAGTTATCGATTGGTTTCGCACCGGGATTTGAAAGCCTGGCTTGGCCGCCTCCGTCGGCTGCGTTGCAGCTCGACTTCGTTCGAAATGACGAATCACTTGCTGCGCGATAGACTGCGTGGTTTCAGCGTGAATTTCACGGCCGCAAGTCGGACAGAACGCGTGCGAAATGCGTGGCCATAGCAGCTTCAGATAATCGTTGATTTCCGTCATCGTGCCCACGGTTGAGCGGGAAGTTTTGACGGGGTTGGATTGCTCAATCGCTATCGCAGGCGGAATTCCGCGAATATCGTCCACGCGCGGCTTGTCCATGCGATCGAGGAATTGCCGCATGTATGGGCTGAACGTTTCCACGTAGCGTCGCTGGCCTTCCGCATAAATTGTTTCGAAGGCCAGACTCGATTTGCCGCTGCCGCTAGGGCCAGTGATGACAGTCAATTTTCCCAGCTGGAGATCGACGTCGATCCCTTTAAGATTGTTCTGGCGCGCGCCGCGAATCTCCACGCAATCATCCCGCGCTGGAGCGAAACCGCGTTGTTTTTTCCCGAGCTTCGAACCCACTGGAGACAATTCCAGATCGCGAGTCGCTTAGCAAATTTACGGCGCAAAGACTCCGTACGTGAAATTGATGCGATGGAGGTCTGAAGGTGGCCCCGTGCGTAGTCTCTGTCGCAAACAGGTCGCACAGAAAAACGGCTGCATAATGCGTCTGATCTGCGTTTAACTTCCCGGATGACTGTGCTCGAAGTCCTTCAATCGACAACGGGCTATTTTCAGAAGCACCACATCGAGAGTCCACGTTTGAATGCGGAGCACTTGCTCGCGCATGTGCTCGGCCGGAAACGAATCGAGTTGTATCTGGAATTCGAGCGCAAGCTTAACGAATCGGAACTGGCGCCGTTGCGCGATTTGGTGAAGCAGCGAGGTAAGGGCAAACCGCTTCAGCATCTGCTCGGCACCGTCGAGTTTTGCGGGCGCACTTTTCTCTGCGACAAGCGAGCGCTGGTGCCGCGACCCGAGACGGAGAACCTCGTCGAGCTGCTTCTTTCCAATTTCAAATCTGAGATTGCAAATGGTCGCATCGTGGATGTCGGGACCGGCAGCGGCGTCATCGCGCTCAGCCTGGCTGGGGAATTGCCCTGTGCCGAGATCGTCGCAGCCGACATTTCGGAAGATTCTCTCGCGCTCGCTAGCGAAAACGCGGAGCGGCTGGGCTTGGCGCACCGTGTCCAATTCTTGAAAAGTAGTCTTCTTGAAAAAGTGCAAGGAACGTTCAATCTGATCGCCGCAAATCTTCCCTACATCTCGACGCAGGAACGGCAGAATCTTTCTCGCGAAGTGTTGTACGACCCGGACGTTGCGCTTTTCGCCGGCGCGTTCGGGGACGAGTTGGTGCGAGAACTGATTACGCAGGCGCCGTTGCGGCTTCGGCCGAGTGGGTTCTTAGCGCTGGAGATTGGAATCGGTCAAAGCGAGGCGCTTGCCGCGGCTCTCGCGGAGAAAAATTACCGCGACATTTGCACGAAAAACGATTACTCAGGTGTGACACGTTTTCTGTTCGCGAGGTATGGATAAAATTCTGGTTCACGGCGGGCGTCGGCTTTCCGGTTCGATCAAGATTAGCGGCTCAAAGAATTCGTCGCTGCCAATTCTCGCTGCGACTCTGCTCACACGCGAGCCGTGCGTCGTCCATGGCGTGCCCGATCTGAGCGACACGAATTACATGCTTCAAATTCTCGCTCACCTTGGCGCTCAGGTAGAACGTGCCAGCGGCACTGTGACCGTGACTGCTGAGAAGGTCCACTGCGTCGCGCCCTACGACATCGTCCGAAAAATGCGTGCTTCGGTTTGTGTTCTTGGACCGTTGCTGGGTCGGTGCAAGGAAGCGGCCGTCGCACTCCCGGGCGGCTGCGTCATTGGCGACCGCCCGATTGATCTGCATCTGAAAGGTTTCGAAGCGCTGGGTGCGGCGGTGCGCGTCGAAGGTGGCGACATTAAGGTTTTCGCGCCCAAACTGCGCGCGGCACAAATCGATATGCAAGGCATATTCGGTCCCACTGTGCTCGGCACAGACAACGTGATGATGGCAGCGGTGCTGGCCGCCGGCGTGACCGTCATTGAAGGAGCAGCATGCGAACCGGAGGTGGTGGACCTCGCGAATTTTCTCAACAAAATGGGCGCAAAAATCGAAGGCGCAGGGACAACTCGAATCGTCATCGAAGGCGTACACGAACTGCACGGCGCGGAACACCGGGTGATCCCCGACCGGATTGAGGCTGGAACATTTTTGGTCGCCGGGGCGATTGCTGGAGACGGAGTCACGGTAAAACGCGTGGAGCCGGAACACGTGCGCGCGGTCACGGATTCGCTCGCGCGGTGCGGTTACGCCGTTGATGTCGGGGCCGATTCCATTTCGATCCTTCCCAATGGCGACGCGAGCGCGCTCGAAATCGTCACGGAACCGTATCCCGGTTTCCCAACTGACATGCAGGCGCAGATGTGCGCGTTGCTATCAACCAACAGAGGAACAAGTTCGGTGACCGAAAATATTTTCCCGCAGCGCTACATGCATGTGGCTGAGCTAAAACGCATGGGCGCGAATGTCCGCTTAGAAGGTGCTACTGCAGTAATTGACGGTGTAGGTAGCCTTCTCGGGGCGCCTGTAATGGCGAGCGATTTGCGCGCGTCTGCTGCGCTAGTGCTCGCAGGGTTGAAAGCAGATGGAGTCACCGAAGTGAGCCGCGTCTATCACATCGACCGCGGCTACGAGCATCTCGATGAAAAATTGAGCGAACTCGGTGCGCACATCGAGCGCGTAAAGTCAGAATAGTCCGACATCTTTTTTCTTGCGCTTTCGCCGCAAGCAGGCAGTCGTTCTCGTAGCAAGCGAAAGGTTCAAGTATGGAAACCCCGACTTCTTCTGGAGACGTACGGACATGGAACGTACTTTGTCACGCCACCGCGTTGGCCGGGTTCTTCGTGCCATGGGCTGGGCATATTCTTGGTCCGTTGATCGTTTGGTTGGCCAAGCGCGGCGATTCGCCGGAGATCGACGAGCACGGAAAAGAATCACTCAATTTTCAGATATCGATGTTGATCTATAATGTGATCGCCGGCGTCCTTTGCCTGGTTTTGGTTGGTTTTATTATTCTCGCAATTCTGCACATCTTAAATCTGGTGCTGGTGATCGTCGCCTCAATCCAGGCGAGCGAGGGAAAATTTTATCGTTATCCAATTACGATTCGGTTGATTAAGTGAGAGAATCGCTGGCGCGTCTCACTCCGCGAACCGGCGTAGAGTGTTTAGATTGATCACGTCTTCTGCGAGGTCTTTGCTCTTTGGCGTTTCGAGCACTTTCGGGATCTTACGGAAGCGCGGGCTTCGCATGATGAAGCGGAAAACATCAAGGCCGATTCGGCCTTTGCCGATGTGCTCATGTCGATCTACTCGGGAGCCGCAGGGCGTCTTGGAATCGTTCACGTGAATCGCAACGAGACGATCGCGGCCAATGACGCGATCGAACTCGCGAAATATTTTTCGCACTCGTGATTCGCTGCTGATGTCGTAACCCGCGGCGAACAAGTGTGCCGTATCGAGGCAGACGCGCAACCGCTCCGGCTCGCGTACGTTCTCGATGATGTGCGCGAGATGCTCGAATCGATGGCCGATGCACGACCCCTGGCCGGCTGTGATCTCGAGCGCGATTTTCGTTTTTACGTTTGGGATCTTGCGAAATACCTCGTCGATTGAATTAACGATTTTCTCCAAACCGGCTTGTTCGCCCGCGCCGAGATGCGCACCGGGATGTAACACCAGAAACGGCAGTTCGAGCTGATCCGCACGGACCAGTTCCTCGGCCAGCGCGAGGCGCCTTTGCGCCGCCTCGCCGTTTCTCCGTTTCTTTTTTCTTCGCCGCCCGCACTTCAGAACCGCTTCGGATGCCAATCGGGTTTCTTCAGGCTTCCTTCGCCAGCATATTCGAAAAGTTTATACATCGGCATCAGCAATACGCCGGGCCCTTTCATGTCCAACCGCAGATTGAAATCGAGCTTGTCGTCGAGAAAATGAATGTCGCCGTGGCCAAGCATGCTAAAAAGGGCGCCGGCCGCTTCGAAATCATCTGTGTGAATGATGCCGTTCTGCACTTTGAAATCCGCGGTCGCGTGGCGCGCGATGCTGTAACCGCTGCCGGGGACGATTTTGTTCAGAATTCCTGAGAGCGGCCCGAAGATCGGTATGGCGAAAACATCTCCGTTGCTTACTTCCACTTTTCCGCTTCCTCTCATGGAGCGCCAATCGTTGCCAGTTCCGGTGAACTCATAGTTGCCGCGCAACAGGCCCTGAGCGGTTTTGTAGTTGTAGTACAAGTCGGTGAGCTGCGGAAAGTTGATCTCGCTCAGCGAGAGCGTCGCGCGGTACTTCGGATCGTTGCGCGCCAGCGAGATATCAGTATTTCCACGGAGCGTGCCGGCGAGAAGGTCCGCTCGGACGTCGCTGATTTGCAGGCGATCGTTCGTAAATAGCAATCGCGCTGACACGCGGTCGAACGGCAGCGTTTTCCCGAGGAAGACGTAGTCCATTCCACTTGCGCCATCGACCTTAAGTTCCAGACGCGTGTTTTTGCCGCCACGAAACTGGTAAACGCCATTCGCGACGACATTCGGTGGACGTCGAAATTTGTAAGGAGCAACAGTTTTCCAAGTCTTCGGGTCAATCCAGAAAATAACTTCAGCCGGATACAATGAGCTGCGGATGTTCGAAACCCGAACCTCGTGCTTTTTGAAATCGTAGGTGAAACTGCCGGAGCCAGTCCCCTCTTCTCGCGTGATATGAAGATCTTCGCAAGTGACCGCGCCATCGGCAAAGCGAATTCGGGCATTAGCAGCATTCATCCATTGCCCTCTGAATCGGGTGCGGCCTAGAGCAACCGTGCCCTCGCCACGCCAAACGGCGGGATTGCGATCCGTGCCACGGATTGTCATTCGGATTGTGGGCGAACGTTGCCACTGCCATTCCCGCAAAAACTCATTAGCGTTGGCGGGAACAACGGGGCGAACCGCGTCTGGCGATAGGGTGCTCTCGACATTGAGTCGAAAATCACCAGCCGAATCTAAGATGTCCGCCCTGAGTTGACCCGTCTGATGCCGGACGCGCAGTTCGTGGACGAATGCGCGTTCGCCATCCCACCCAAAAGCAGCGTGTCCGATGACGTCCGGCCGAAATTGCTCCGCGCCGAAATTCATCGAACCGGCGATTTCGACCAGAGGAGGCGAATAGAACTCCGTGTCTTTGAGCGGTCCCCCCAGTCCGAATGCAGCAAGAAATGCTTTCAAATCGACACTGCTCTGAATCTGGAATTTGGCGGCGTTGCTTTTCCAATTCCAATCCCCACTGCCGGCGAGACTGCCCCTGCCGTCGCTCCATTGGCAATGCGCGATATCCAGCCGCTGGTTGTTCCATTCTGCGGCAGCGGAAAAGTCCTTAATTTCATAGCTGCCGCGTTGCAATCGCTCCCCGCGCAGCGTCGCCTCGACTCGGGCTTTTTCGATTTCCGCGATGTCTCCGCTGAACTTCACCTGCAACGAAGGAGGTCCCGCTGGGAACCTGAACTTTTCCAGTTCATTGACTGCGCGCTCTGCAATCAACACTCGCTTCTGCCATTCTTCCGGCGTGAACGCTGCCGACGCCTGATAATTCTCTCGCTTGATCAACTGCCCCCTCGCCGATACCCGAATTCCACAAAAGATTCCTTCCGCTTGACTGACGTAAATTTGTTCCGGCGGAAAGTAAATGTGTGCGCGAAAATTGGTCAGTTGTGGCCTGCTGATTTTCCCTTCGGTTGTCTTGAGTGGAAACGTAATTTGAGCGTCGCGCACATCTAGCGCGTTGAGAAACGGTTCATTATGAAAGAGCGCAGCGTAATTGATATCGAGCGACACTTCGCTGATCAAAGCCACCGTGTTTTCGCGGTTCTTGTAGTCGAAAACGCGTACATGTCTGGCGACCAGACCGCGAAACGGGTCCAGCGTCAGGCGTCCGATCTGGGCTTCGACGCCGCGTTTGTGCAGTTCTTCTACGACGCGGGAACGCCATTCACGGCCAAATCCCCGTCGAGCAAGATAATAACCGCCGCCAAAAATTCCTACGAACGCGGCGAGAATCATCAGACGGATTGCAAATGCCACAACGCGGCGCGCTCGACGCAACGGTGGAGTCTGTGCCGACGGGCGAACCTGCGTTGGTTCCAGAACGACGGGCATGCGTGATTCTTTAAGCCGTTAAAGCATTAAGCCGTTGAAGCGTTGGAAGGATAGACCAATTTACCGCCCTAACGGTTCAACGCTTCAACGTGATTTCAACCTCCGATCTTCCTGCTCTGAACGCCACGTTCAATCTGGTGAGTACCATCTTTATTTCGATGGGCTGGTACTTCATCCG
>WNGG01009455.1_pt1 | contig 10656 bp, 17 predicted proteins | sample 5400661 | NCBI WGS metagenome assembly WNGG01 (sample SAMN13153372, study PRJNA577476) | soil metagenome | isolation source: 100 cm soil or saprolite under Garry oak tree replicate 1 | place: USA:California | collected 2016-06-15
TGCGCAGCACTCGCTTCTGCCCCCCCCACCTCGGCAGCCAGTGAAGCCACGGCTACCAAACGTTCCTCTACAGTGTCGAGACTGCGAACGTTCCGGAGCAACCATTCCCGGCAGCCGAACTGTTTCGCCTCATCGGCAGCAGCAAGGCAATTGCGGCGTGCGAGCCACGCATGAGGTAGGAGCTTGTGACGCGCGGCGTCTTTTGTTTCCCGACCATGAGCCACTTCACGAATGACCTGGACTGCTGCAATGACTGTCAGCAAGGCGGTGGCGAGTGCCGTCAGCCAAGTGGCTGCATCGCTATTGGAGCCCCACATCCTTCCAGCCAAGAAGGCCATCGCGACAGCGCCGATGAGCGCCGACGAGCGTAGGAACGCTGACACAGTCTTCGTGGAAATGTGCCTGAAACGGCCTAACGGATCGCGCTTAAGCTGCGGCGCCAAGCTGGAATATTCACAAACAGAACTCTACAGTGCCGAATGTCGGCGTGTCACCAGGAGCATTGAGGACGGGCGCCGCCAGCTTCAAGCGCATGTTAGGCGCCAACCTTGGCTGGGTCCACCTCATGGGCTTTTCTGTGGAGCCACGATGCGGAGGGAATCAAGAATTGGGTTGCGGTGCAGGACGACAGGCGGGAGTCGGAGGGTGTCTCCTCGAGCGTCGATCATGACGATTTCCTGGAAGAAGCCAATACCTCGCACGAGCAGTTGATGCGGGCCGGGAGGCACTGACCGTAGTATGACTCGTCCCAAACTATCGCCAAGCTCACTGATGCCGGTGCTCATAACCTCAATCCGCGAGGGAAAGACTGGAGCGCCTGTACTGTCCCGGACAGTCGCGAGGACTGTGGTTGCCTGGGCGAGCCCCGAGCGAGGACAGTGGATTGCGACCATGAGGCTGGCCAGAACATACAGTTGGGGGCGGCCGGTCATACGAGGAGCCTTCATGTGTTGGCGCCTAACGGAGTGCGCCTAAGCTGCGGCGCCAGACTCGAATGTTCACAAAGGCAATTCTACCATAGACGACGGGCGCCGTCAGCTTCAGGCGCGTGTTAGGTGGCGCCCCTGAGCCGACGACGACGCTAGAGTCTGAAAGCAAACGCGACGGTAACCCTTGGCGAGCAGCAGGGGCGGAGGCTCACTACGGGCACAGACACCCTTACCCATTTTTCTGCGCTACGCCGCGGCCACATGTTTGCCATGACCCCGCCCAGAACGGTCCCGCCAAGGAACAAGCCCAATACGCCACACCCAATATGCTCGAGGGTGGAGTTGCAACCGTGGGATTGTGAGCCGGCGTAGGTGACTCCGGCGAGGCCACCTAGCCAGACGATGGTGAACAGGCCGGGGGCCGCAAAGGTCGTCTCGGGACCCGCGCTACGTTCGAGAGCGCGAATCGCCGCGAGTGGGATTGAATCAAGCGATGAGTCACGCTGCAACCACAGTGAGGTGGAGTCGTGGCGCGCGAGGGTGCCGACTAGAGGCCGTTCCCCCACAGCCGACGTGCGAACCCGGATGCGTTGACCAGGCGCTAGCTCTTGGCCGGAACTCACTCGGGGTATCAAGGCGACCGTTGCAGCTAAGGCTGTGACTAAGTAGCCACGCATCGTTCCCTCCGTGGGCGGGCTAAGAAAGCATAGGGGCACGATATCAAGAACTCGTCAAGAGACCTCCTTCAGGAACCAAACCGGGCGCCACCTAACGGATCGCGCTTAAGCTGCGGGCGCAATCGCGGCTGGCGCAAGGAGGTGGAGGCGCAGAGAAAAAGGCTCGCGGGCAAGGCAACGCAATTCTTCCCTACTTGCGAGCGCCCGCCAGCTTCAAGCGCTTGTTAGACGGCGCGCCGTCCATTGTCCGTGAAGATCCGCAGACGTTTCTCGGACGGCAATAGCTTCGCGCGCCGTCGATACGGTTCGAGGCGTTCGTAGATGTCCCACCAAACCTCGTGCGGTCCGGCCTCAGATCCGAGTTCCATCAGGTCAAGGATGCCGAGGAATTGGAATCGCCCTCGGCCCCCGCCCTGTTCTTTGTAACTGAACTCGCCCCGTTTACCCAGGCGCTTGGCCCTGGCTAGGGCATCGCGGCTCGAACGGGCCCGGAACGTGACGAGGCGCTCCTCACAGAGGCGTCGCTTTGGCGGCAAGGAGGGGACCCACTGAAAGAGCAACTTGGTTGAGAAGCGTCGCATCGGAGTTCGCTGGTGAGCGGTATTCAATCGCGCCGTCTAACGAATCGCGCTTAAGCTGCGGCGCGCCGAAGAAAGATTCATTCCACAATCTACGCGCGCCGTCAGCTTCAAGCGCTTGTTAGACGGCGGGTGTACCCGACTGTACGATGCCACTCGTGAGGGCTCGATGATGAGCGAAGGTGCCACGCACCCCTTCAACGAAGCAATACAAGAAAATGATGCTTAGGAGAGGCGAGCCTAGTGAACCGGTCTGCAGGTAATACCAGATGCGGGAGATCAGAAAGAGAACGAGCAGCGTAACCGCCCCTCTCCGGCTGCGGCGGTACACTCCGAACCCGAGCGCGGCCGTAACTACCGCGGATGAGACCGCCCAAACGATGAGCGGAGTGTCTGCTACGCTCGACATGATGAATGTGAATAAAAGAGTGGCGATGGCGGATAAGGCTGCGCCACCCCAGCCCAGCCGAATGGATCGTGTGATCTGAGCTGGCGTCATGTTTAGCTCGATGAGCTTCATGCGCGACGACTCCTAGAAAGGAAACCGCCGTCTAACGGACCGCGCTTAAGCTGCGGCGCGCTGAAGAAAGACTCATTCCTTAATCTCGCGCGCCGCCAGCTTCAAGCGCTTGTTAGGCGGCCAGCGCGTCAGGCCGGTTAAGGCGCCCGAGGCCAGCGGCCGCACGCCACGCAACGAGTTGACCCAAGTGATAGGCGAGATGGCTGCTCAACAAATAGGCGACGAAGTCACCGGCAGTTGGGAAGGCTGGGCGCGCAGGCGCAAACGGGTTGACGACCGAAAGCGTCGACGGATCCGCCTCCTGAGCGGCTAGAAGGACGTCAGCGTACACCCGGCGAAACGTGTCGCAGAGGGTCGCCATGGAGGGGTAGATATGCGGCTCCACCGATGGCTGGCTGCCCGGATTGAACAGAAGGCGCCACGCGCCCAGGCACAGAGAGGGCCGGCCACAGAGACGTCGGGCGAAGTCCCCGCTCACCGCGAGATGTCCGACAAGCCAGCCGGCCGTCTTCGTGCCTGGCTGGGGCTCGAGTGCGCAATGCGAGTCATCTAGGCCGGCGAGGATGGGTTCCGCCAGCGACAGCAGATACCGGCATTGAGCGATGCTCGCGTTCATGTTTACCCCCGACCGCGAAGGACGATGTGGCCGCCTAACGGATCGCGCTTAAGCTGCGGCGCGCTGAAGAAAGATTCATTCCCTAATCTACGCGCGCCGCCAGCTTCAAGCGCTTGTTAGGCTGCGCACCACAATTCATAGCTCGGGACCGTCCTCCACCGGGAGCACCGAGGGGCACTCGCCGTCGCTCGCCTCGCGCCGCGATTGTGATGCCGAATGGACCGATGCTCGGAACTCACCAACCCCACCGCCCCCCGCACACGACGGGACTTTCATTGGATAGCGCCTTAGGGTCGACCCGAACCAGCCCGACAGATGCCGGCCGCGAACACCGAGGCCGACCACGTTGGTTTCACAAAAGGAATTGGCTTGTGGTGGGATGCGCAGCCTAACGGATCGCGCTTAAGCTGCGGCGCGCTGAAAAAGAATTCATTCCACAATCTACGCGCGCCGCCAGCTTCAAGCGCTTGTTAGGCGGCCCGTTCAGAGAAACCACACTGCCAGGACGGCAATTCCACCCAGCACGATGAAACTCAGTGCCCACCGCCGAATCCTCAAGCCCTCGGGAGTAAAGAAGCGCGAGTACCAGATCTGATATCCACGCGGCCTCTCCTCGGTGTTGATGCGATACCGAAAGGCTCTCGCCGCCAGCAGGTTCGCAATCAAGGCGTATACGAGGACCAGGGCGATCGGAAATGAATGTTTCATGTGTCCGAACGGCGTGGGCCGCCTAACGAAGTGCGCTTAAGCTGCGGCGCCGAGCTGGAATGTTCACAAACGGAATTCTACTACACCGTGCTTCAGAACGTCCACCGGATTTGTTGCGGACGGGCGCCGCCAGCTTCAAGCGCTTGTTAGGCTGCGCACCACAAGTCATAGCTCGGGTTCCGTTCCCATCCGGGAGCACCGGGAGCACTCACCGTGACTGCCCTGGCACCGCGATTTTGATGCCGGATGGACCGGTGCTCGGGACTCACCAGTGTCGCCGCGCGCCGCACGCAACGGGACTTTCACTTGGATTAGCGCTTTTAGTATCGAACCGAACCGGCCTGACGGATGCCGGCCGGGGGGACGAAGCCGACCACGCTGGTTTTCACACAAGAATTGCTTTTGGTGGTGGGGATGCGCAGCCTAACGGATCGCGCTTAAGCTGCGGCGCGCTGAGAAGAATTCATTCCATAATCTACGCGCGCCGCCAGCTTCAAGCGCTTGTTAGGCAGCTCCAGGGGACGGAGACTCCTCTTCGGAGATCGCCACAATGTGGCCCTGCGCGAACCAAGTCATCCCCTGAAGAAACGAGTGCTCGGCGGGGAGACGCCAAGAGCGATCGGGCTGGCGCCGAAGCGTCGCCACCTGCACGAGTCCGACGCCGGTCTGACGGAGCCAGGCGCGCTCCTCCTCCGAATACGGTTTCAGAAACTCATCCCGATGGACTTCTGCTGCGGCATCCTTGGCCGCCCAGGAGCGTCGGTAGACCACATATGCGAAGGGCTCCTCGACCACAGCCCCCAAGGGCTCCATCCGGTCCCCGGGCAAGGCAGTCACGCCAACCTCCCTCGAACGTACGACTTCCGGGTGTCGAGCAACTAGGCGCCGGACCTGGGCCTCAGGGTCGTGGGCTTCCAGCCACCGCGCGAATGCCTCGGAGGGATCGAGCTCTGCTAATTCCGGCAAGGATGCGACTCCGGCCACCTCATCGTCGATTCGCGAAAGACGCTCGGCCGCGTGTCGCTGGAACTGGCTGAGTTGGTACTCGGCAACCTCGATCGGCATGTCCGGTTGATGACGACGAATGTCATCAGCGGTGAGCTCGTGACGGATTCGGGGCGCGAATTGTTCAAGCAATTGGCGGTGAAAGATCCGGAGCGAGACGGGGTCGCAAAGGGCCGCCGCGCCCTTCCAGTCTCGACGTTCAAGGGCCGCGGCGACGTGCAGAAACGTCTCCATGGCTTCCGAAGCTGAATCGGACATTGACACAGTTGCCAAGAGTGGCCTGGAGCTGCCTAACGGATCGCGCTTAAGCTGCGGCGCGCTGAAGAAAGATTCATTCCCTAATCTGCGCGCGCCGCCAGCTTCAAGCGCTTGTTAGGCGGCTGCTCCTTGAGCTTCAACACGTGGTGGTCGCAAAGTCGGCGGCTTGCGCTACCAGACCGTTGGCTGTGGCCATCGAAGAGAGAAAGAGCGTGTACTGATAACCTCCCCTATCTGCCAGCAGGTCAACCCGACCATCCCTGTCAAGGTCGCCTGCCCAGAGGAGTTCGGGCGGAGCATCTACGTTGACATGGGGGTAGGTGGCGAGCACCTGGCTCTGGCTCCTCAGACGAAGCACCAGTTCATAGTCTGCAAAGTCGACGCCACTCACTCCGGGCTTGGCCGAGCCGAAAGCATCCAGCCTGTACCGGTGTTGGTCGCTAAGGTTGAGGGATATGGACTCGCCGGGGTAAACGAACCTCCTTCCCGTGAAGGCGGTATCGATTCGCCCTTCGCGCAGGGCCGCAAGGCCCGCCACCAGAAGCAAAGGTTGTGATGGTCCGCTGGCTGTGATCCTGCGTCCTGCTCCACCACATCCGAACGGCGTATCTTCGACCGTCACCGCGGTGCGGCGGAGTTCGTAACCAGGGCCTGCGGCGTAAACGCCGAACCAGTCCAGCTGCCCCACCTGAGGCCGCGACCGCGTCTGGAACCCGCCAGGCAGGAGCAAACGCACGCCGGAACCGGACGACTGGCCTGCTGCGGCATCTGGGATGATCGGAAGGAGCAACAACGCAAGGAGTTGAAGGAGCTGTCGCAGAGGATACATGGCGATCATCGCAGTTCGTAGCCGCCTAACGGATTGCGCCTAAGCTGCGGCGCCGAGCTTTCACGTTCACAAACGCAATTCTACCACAGAGGAGGGGCGCCGCCAGCTTCAGGCGCGTGTTAGGCAGCACCGGGAGGGTCACAATCGCGGGACTGTCCAGCGAAAGTGTCCATTGGTAACAACGACTGAGTCTGCTGCTTGATTCTTCGCACTGAATGCGAAGGTGCCGGCGACTGTGCAGAAGGTAAAGGTCCCATGGATGCCCGTTGCTGGATCAATGCCTGACGATGTCCGGCAGCTATTGCCAGTCACCACGATCTGACCACGGCCACCGAAGAGCGGGGTATCGTATGCTATTCCCTGCGGCGAGAACAGAGAGGCTGATGCCGCCGAATCAAACGGGGAGATCGGATAGGTTCGAGGTCCCGCAAAATGCCTGACGTCCAACCGGAGCACGCCGAAACCGGACCAATCTGTGGCGGTGAGGTTGAGCGCGGATCCCCCGATTTCGCCGCTGACGTCCATTGTCGATTGCGCGGCGCCGTTAAGAGAAAAGGCAACCTCCTCGGGCTCGGGGCCCGTCGGGGAGCATCCCGCAGGGAGGACCGGGACCAGGATTGTACAAATGAGCAAGATGGGGGCTCGCACCGTTCCCTCCGCATGAGATGCCAGGAATGGTGCACGGCCCGGGTCAAGTAGGCGTCAAGCGGGCGCGGCGAAGAGGCAAGTAGCCCATAAACCAGGTGCTGCCTAACGAAGTGCGCTTAAGCTGCGGCGCGCTGAAGAAAGACTCATTCCTCAATCTACGCGCGCCGCCAGCTTCAAGCGCTTGTTAGGCAGCACCGAGCGGATCTTCCTCGTGCGGACGTCTGAGTCTCGCCACGATCGCGAGCCCGGCGCGAGCTACCAGAGTGAAGCATGTGGACCAGACCACGGTTGTTGCGACGAGCCAGGTGAGGATGGTCATCGCGTAACTGCAGTCGCCCCCGTGCATGGTACAGCCAAGCAAAGGGCCGAGGTAAAACGCGGGAAGGAAGACGACTCCACCAATCCTGTTTACGAGACCGTGAGGGTCGGGAGTGGAGGCGAATAGAAGGGCGCTCGCCGAGGCGAGGACAATGGCGGCGGCAAGAAGCCAAGAGCGAAGCCAAGGCCTGTTTGATAGCATGGTTACGTGACCTAGTCGGTGCTGCCTAACGGATCGCGCTTAAGCTCGGGCGCGCTGAAGAATGATTCATTCCATAATCTACGCGCGCCGCCAGCTTCAAGCGCTTGTTAGGCAGCAACGCGTTAAGGCGACCAACCCAGAAACCAGAGATGGGCGTTGAGCCCCGGATTCCGTGCCGCTAGGCCCGCATTTGAAAGATGGAGAAGACCGTAGCCGCCCCGTAGGCGACCAAGGACAGGGACGGTAACCGCAGCTCCCGCACTGAGCCGAGCCGCGAACGCAACTCGGCCAGCTCCGTCAACGGGGACGCTGCGGCTAAACCAGAGGGCGCCACCGTGCGCCGCCCCCGTAATGGCGAGCGAACGCGCGACTCGAATCTCGAGTTGAACACCTAAAGGTGCGACGCCAGCTCCGTAGCGTTTGTCCCACCCTGACCAGATACCGGAGAATGGGCAGACGCCAACGCAGTCTGGCTTGTTGGATTTCTCTGACCGCGGGCTCGCCACAACTCCGAGCGGAGTGGCCGTTACGACATAGCGCATTGTGATGCGTCGTGCTGTTAGCAGGGGACGCGTGAGCTCGATCGTCGCCATGACCAACTCGCGATCCCTGATATCGCCCACTACGGTCCAAGTATCCCATGCCGCGTCCAGAGAGATACCCCGGCGCCATTGCTGGCCCCCCAAAGGCGGTCCGCTTAAAACCGACAAGGCCACTACGAGTCTGAGAACCATCGCATCAATCGCGTTGCTGCCTAACGAATCGCGCTTAAGCTGCGGCGCGCTGAAGAAAAAGATGTCATTCAATATCCTACGCGCGCCGACAGCTTCAAGCGCGGGTTAGGCCACACCCTCACGAGCCCGCCACGGGCGTGCCCTGAGCACCTATGATCTGCCAGCGGCCATCCCTCAAAACGTAGACGTGCATGAACAGCGACTGCGCAACCTGCTCGCCAGACTTTCGACGCGTCGTTAACCGGGCCTGGTACAGAACTGCATCTCCGGAGCGACCGAGGACTCGGATCGCGATTTGATCAATTGTGAACACATCCGAGGTGTCGTCACGCGTGAAGACCTGCATTAGGCGCGGTCGGTCGACGATGAGGCCGCCGGCCGCTATGCCATGGAAGTCATCGGCATAGATTCTTCGCAGCGCGAGGGTGTCATGATGGTTGATGAAACCGCTCCGATTCACTTCAAGTCGCACAATGGCACGCTCGATCGAGCCAAGATGCTCGGTGTCGGGGAGAACGAACGACGTCTGAGCGTTGCCAGCGGCAACTGCTGCCAAGAGGGCGAGAGCAGCAAGGAATGAAGTTCGGATCACGAAGCCCTCCCGCAACCGGCTGAGTGTGGCCTAACGAATCGCGCTTAAGCTGCGGCGCGCTGAAGAAAGATTCATTCCCTAATCTACGCGCGCCGTCAGCTTCAAGCGCTTGTTAGGCAGCGCACAACTCACTCTCTTGGCTCCGATGCTGCCTGCGTCACGTGCTCCTGCAAAACCCGGTCAACGTCGGGAAGCCACCAGACAACTACGACGTCAAGGTAAATGATTTCTCCCGTGTCCAGGTACAGCCTTCGGGCAATCCGACGTTGTCTGTCGAGTAGCTCAATCTTGACGATCTTACTCCAAGGAATGAAACGTTGGCCGGCACCCTCGATACCTGCTTGGCTGAACCGCAGCCGTGAGAGACGCCGAGCGAAAAACACTAGAGCGAGCGCAAGCAGTGCGGCGATAGGGATTGCGATCGCAAGAGAGCGATGATAGTACACCGCGCTCCCAATGATCGCGGTGCACGCGACTACAGGCATCACTGTAACGGAGAAGCGTGCACCTTTTCGGACGCTTTCATTGGCTCGAGCAAGCGAATCTTCGGTCGTATGCGCTGCCTAACGGAATGCGCCTAAGCTGCGGCGCCTGACTGGAATATTCACAAACGCAATTTTACTACAGACGACGGGCGCCGCCAGCTTCAGGCGCGTGTTAGGCAGCGCCAACACATTCTCACGTTCCTACTACCGTCACCGCCGCATTGTACTCGGTAAATGAGACAGATGGTTCGCAGCGCACCGCCGCCAGAACGTCGGGCGCAAGAAGGGCGCTGAACCCCTGCGTCCCGTGCGTGAAGACGAACCGCGGCGTGAACTGGTATTTGGCCGCGAGCCGACCCGTTTCCTGCTGGCCATCGGTCCCTGCACGATACATGACGATGTAGCCGCCCACCTGGGGATTGACGTGGCCCAATAGTGGAGCCGGCTCTGCGCAGGGCGGCGATACAATTACCGAAGTGAGCACCCCGCCGACAGACCCGTATCGTGCTCCTTTCGCAGCGATGCGCGTCTCGCCGGGACTTCGCGCAACAACCTGTCCCGACTGTGCGTCAACGGTCGCGACAGCCGCGTTCTCAGATTGCCACATGAATACATCGGAAAGACCAACTGCCCCACCGCACGTCGCCAACTCAACGGACGCGGTGAACCCTTGGCCGACGACAATGCTGGTATCGGCGGGGGTGAAATGCACGCGGAGCTCATCCGTACAGACCCCGAGGGGGCCTCGATCCCGGCATGCCGAGACGAGCGCGAGCAGCGTGAGAATCGTGCCAGCCGAATGGTGGCGGGTCATTCCTACCCATTCTACCTCTGGGACTCGGCTGGGAGTCACACGGGGCGCTGCCTAACGGATCGCGCTTAAGCTGCGGCGCGCTGAAAAACGATTCATTCCTTAATCTACGCGCGCCGACAGCTTCAAGCGCTTGTTAGGCAGCGCGTCAAAAGGGACCCGTTACTCCCCAAGTCTCGCACTTACACGAATCGTGTGACCGTCCGGGTGCCGGATGTGACATTCATGAACGTTCCAGGGCATATCGGTTGGCGGCCACGGCGCAACAACTCCGAGCGTTTGGGCGAGCGCGAACGCTGCGTCGACCTCGGCGGGTGAATTCAGCCACCAGGTCATCCAGGTGCTGCCCGCCTGATTGTCCCATGCCTCGCGGGGCATCGGGCCGCCACGTGCTCCCTGCCCGCCCTGGCAGAGGAAGATTTCGGAGTGTCCCGAGATGACGGCGCCAAAGTTGGGTGGATCCCCGTGCTCCCAATGTTTCTTCCATCCGAGTTGCTCGAACCAGACAAAGCTCTCCTGAAGGTTCGAGACGTTCAAAATGGGAGTCACGTCGTGGACGATCATTGGTGTCTGCGAACGCTGATCGCGCTGCCTAACGGATCGCGCCTAAGCTCCGGGCGCAAAGTCCGCAGGCGCACCACCATCTTCCACAATTAACGACTCTCTTCAGGCTCACAAATGGAATTCTACCCTACTTGCGGGCGCCCGTCAGCTTCAAGCGCTTGTTAGGCAGCCGCTCGGATGGG
>WNGG01009458.1_pt1 | contig 10655 bp, 17 predicted proteins | sample 5400661 | NCBI WGS metagenome assembly WNGG01 (sample SAMN13153372, study PRJNA577476) | soil metagenome | isolation source: 100 cm soil or saprolite under Garry oak tree replicate 1 | place: USA:California | collected 2016-06-15
AGGCTGCGGCAGCAGCTCGGCGAGACGCAGGAGCGCCTGGACTTCGCCGAGCGGCTGCTGGCGCAGGGAGCGGAAGCGCGCCGCATGGGCCCGCAGCGTTAGAGGCTCCATACGTTCGTTCTTGCCCGTGCGGCGACCTTGTTTGTCGGCCTGCTCCTCGTCTTCCTCCCCAGGCGCATACTCGAATCGTCGGGCATAGGCCCGCCCCCTTCGATCCGCCTCGTCATCTCGTCGTCGCTGGACCGTATCGGTTCGTGCGCAATCCCATGTACATCGGAGCGGGACTTGCGCTGGCCGGAGCAGCGATCTTGTACGGCTCGCTGTCCCTGCTCGGCTACGTGGTCCTGTTTCTCCTTGCCACGCACGCCTTCGTCGTCTTCTATGAAGAACCAACGCTGATGCGGCTGTTCCTTCTAAACCCCCTTGCGGCGGCGCGCGGGTCGCCCGCACCTTATGCGCCGGGCCGTTACACCCCATCATGGAGATTGACGATGCCCAAGTACGTGATTGAGCGCGAGATTCCCGGCGCCGGCAAGCTCTCTCCCAAAGAGCTCAAGGCCATCTCGCAAACATCCGCCGAGTAGGACGCCACCTAGCCATGCCCAAGAAAACACGCCGACCAGCGAAGCGATCACCCAAGAAGCGGTCTCCGAAGAGGCGGTCCCCCAGTCACGTGCCGACGCGGGGCCTGTACGGTTCGATCACGCACACCGAGCTCGCCAGCGCCGATCCGGTGGCGACCAAGGCCTGGTGCGCCAAGGTGCTGGGCTGGGCGTTCAAGCCGAGCTTCCCCATACCCGGCGGCGGCGACTATCACCTGTTTGCGTACTCCGACAAGGGCGGCGGCGGGATTCGTCCGAGCAACCCGCCCGAGGTACCGGGCAGCATTCCCTACGTCCACGTCGCGGACACGCGCGCCGCCTTCGAGAAGGCGCTGCGGGAAGGGGCCGAGGAGATGTTCCCACCGGAGCGGATCATGGAGGGCATCACCATCGCCATCGTCCGGGCGCCGGGAGGCGTCGCGATCGGCTTCTCGGGCCCGTAGTCAAGGCAGGAGGCTGCGTTGAGAAGGAGACCTTGGCACAACCTCGGTCCCACTGGCGCGACGATGGCGCTCCTGCTCCTCACCTTCCAGGGCCCTGACCTCGCCGCACAGAACCGGGCGAGCGGCGCGACGCCGGAGGACTCCGTCCGCGCAGTCGAGTTGGCTCGGGCCCGGGCCCTGGTGCAGGCAGACACAACGGCGCTGTCGCGAATGGTCGCCGACCAATTCAGTGAGATATCGCGGCTCGGCCAGCTCCGGACCAAAGCGGACAACATCCGCGATATTGCGAGCGGCGCCCTCAGACTCACATCAGTGAAATACGACAGCCTCACCGTGCGGATCTATGGCGACGTCGCGGTTCTCCAAGGCATCGCGGACAACACGGGCACGTTTCATGGTATCCCCTTCAGCGGGAAGATCAGGTACACGCGCGTCTTCGTCCGACGTGACGGCCGCTGGCAAGCGGTGGCCATGCAACAAACGGCTGTACAGTGAGCCTCCGAGCAAATAGCGTGCGTCTCCTGGTACTTGCAGTCGCCGTCGGCTCCGGGTCCTGCGGCGGTCGTGGGGCCGGGAGGGCATCCGACTCCGATACGGCGTTCGCGGCCATGCAGTCGCGTGGTGAGATGGTGATGGGGGTCAACCAGTACACATCGGCCCATGTCTTCGAAGAGCTGCCCGATGGGGGACGCATCATCCTCGACACCCAGTCCGACAGCGCCGGTATCGCGCAAATCCGCCGGCACATGCGCGACATCGCAGCCGCGTTCAGAGCCGGAGACTTCGAGAAGCCGTTTCAGGTGCACGCAGCAGATGTGCCCGGCACCTCCGTTATGGCGGCTCGGCGGTCGGCGATTTCCTACCAAGCGATCGACCGACCACGCGGTGGCGAGGTGCGCATCGGCACCCGGGATTCCGTCGCCGTCGGGGCGGTACACGAGTTTCTGGCGTTCCAACGTCGCGCGCACCACGCCATGGCGCACGAAGGGGACACCGGCTTCCTACCATGAAGAGAGCGCGTTCCCGGCCGGACCGCCGGCGCGGCATCAGCCGCATCGATCAGCCCTCGACCCGCACGCACGGCTGGTTCGTGCGCACCGACTTCTACAAACGCTCCGACGGGACCTATGTCCCACGCCACCGCAGGTTCTTCGGCGACGTGACCCATGGAGGCAAGCGGCGCGCCTTGCAGGCGGCGCAAGCGTATCTGGCCAAGCTGCGGCTGCGGCGCGCCGCATAACGAGACTGAAGGAACCCGCACACAGGAGAATCCCATGCTGCTCGTTCGCGAGATCATGTACTGCAAGCCGGGGAAGGTGCGCCCCCTGGTGGAGAAGTTTCTGGCGATGGCCAAGCTCAGCGCCAAGGTCGGCATGCCGAAGATGCGCGTCATGACCGACTTCTGCGCCGAGCGCTACTGGACGCTCGTTACCGAGATGGAGGTGGCGAGCATGGCCGATTTCGAACGCATGGGGCAGGGCGGCGGCGAGCAGAGCAGCGAGGACATGAAGCAGTTCGAGAACATCATGAAAGGGTACCACGATCTGGTGGAGTACGGCCGGCGCGAGATCTACAAGATCGAGGGCTGACGCTCGGCGCGCGGGAGGGGGAGTGGTATCGTCACCGAAGGCCCGCGTCTTCTGGCCCATTCTGCTCACGCTCGTCGTGGCGGACTGCACAACGAAGGAGCTGGCCGAGACTTACCTGGCGCCCGACCACATTCCTCACGAGGTAGTCGGCAGCTTCGTGCGCCTCACTCTAGCGCACAATGTCGGGGCCGGAATGGGCCTCTCGCTGGGCCCCTACTCGAGGATCGCCTTCTCCCTGGCAGGGGTTCTGGCCCTGGTCATCCTCGGCCAGCTCTACGTGCGCACCCCTCCCACGGCGCGGCTGCGTGCGGCGGCGCTGGCCCTCGTGGTCGGTGGTGCCGTCGGGAACCTTCTCAACCGGCTTCTCTCGCACCGAGGGGTGACCGACTTCATCGACGTGGGGTTTCGCTCGTGGCGTTTCTGGACGTTCAACCTCGCTGATGCCGGTATCACAATCGGCGCGGCGCTCATGATCGCCCTGCTGTGGTGGGGGGAGCATATGGGTCGGCGCGACGACGTGGCGAGCTGAAAGCCACGTCACGATGCTCCTCCTGCTCAAGAACCTCCTGTTCACAGTCTTGGTCCCGGGCACCGTCGCGTTCTTCGTGCCCTATCGCATCGTGTTCCGCGGCACCGAGAGCGTCCGTCTGGACGCCGTAAGGCTGGCCCTCGCCGCGCCTCTCGTAGTGCTGGGGCTCGTCATCTACTTCTGGTGTCTTTGGGACTTCGCCGTCCGAGGCCGCGGGACCCCCGCGCCCGTCGACCCTCCCAAGCATCTGGTGGTGCGCGGCCTGTACGCCCGCGTGCGCAATCCGATCTACGTCGGCGTGCTGCTCGTCGTGACCGGGTGGGCAGTGTTGTTCCACTCACGCGCGGTCCTCGAGTACGGGATCGTTCTCGGGCTCCTGTTTCACCTCTTCGTCGTGTTGGTCGAGGAGCCCCAGTTGAGGCGGCGGTTCGGCGCATCGTACCAGTCGTACTGCCGCGCAGTGCCGCGCTGGCTCCCTTGGGTGAAGTGATCTCGCCCCCGGAGGTGGTGACTTGTTTGCCCGGGCCCGAGACCGCAGGTTAGGCACGGTCGTCAGAGCCAGAGAGCCACGATGGAACGAGTGGGCGTGATGGTGCGGGCCGATTCCGGCCCGGGGGTGCTGCACCAGCTGACGGGGGTGATCGCCCGCCGCCGGGGGGACATCTCGTCCGTCGAGATCGTCGGCCAGGGAGCCGGCGAGGCGCGCGTGTATTTCGAGATCGACCTGCCCGAGGCTCCGGCGGCGCTGGTCGAGGAGTTCCGGGCCCTGTCGATCGTGCGCGACGTGGCGGTGGTCAAGACGCTGCAGGTGATCTACGGGAAGCGGGTCATCATCATGGGGGGCGGCGCGCAGGTGGGGCAGGTGGCGATCGGCGCCATCTCGGAAGCGGACCGCCACAACATCCGCGGCGAGCACATCTCGGTCGATACCATTCCGTTGGTGGGCGAGCAGCAGCTCGCGGAGGCCGTGCGGGGCGTGGCTCGCCTCCCCCGCGCGTCCGCCCTGGTGCTGGCGGGCGCGCTGATGGGCGGCGAGATCGAGCGGGCGGTGCGCGAAGTGCGGGCGCAGGGGCTGCTGGTGGTGAGTCTGAACATGGCCGGGAGCGTGCCGGACGCAGCCGACCTCGTGGTGACGGACCCGGTGCAGGCGGGCGTCATGACCGTGATGGCGATCGCCAACACCGCCAAGTTCACGGTCGATCAGCTCAAGCGGAGACTCTTCTGATCGCCGTCACGGCCCGGGTCACCCGCCGGCTCGTTCCCTATCTGTTTCTCTGCTACATCGTGAACTACTTGGACCGCTTCAACATCTCCTTCGCGGCACTGGAGATGAAGGCCGATCTTGGGCTCGGCGACGCCGTTTACGGGCTCGGAGCCGGGATGTTCTTCGCCGGTTACGTGACGTTCGAAATCCCGAGCAACCTGATCCTGCAGCGCCTCGGAGCCCGCCGCTGGATCGCGCGCATCATGACGACGTGGGGGGCGCTCTCGTGCGCGATGCTGTTCGTCAGGACCCCCGTCTCCTTCTACTTGGTGCGGTTCCTCCTCGGCGTCGCGGAGGCGGGCTTCCTCCCCGGCATGATCTTCTACCTCACGCACTGGATTCCGGCGCGTGACCGGGCCAGGGTCTTCGCCCTGTTTCTCACCTCCACCGCGCTCGCCGGCGTAGTCGGCGGACCGATCTCCGCCGCGCTGCTGCAGCTGCGCGGGGTCGGCGGGCTCGCGGGGTGGCAGTGGCTTTTCCTCGTCGAGGGGCTCCCCGCCGTGGTGCTCGGGGTCACCACCTACTTCTTTCTCCCCGACCACCCCGCCGAGGCCCGCTGGCTCAGCACCGCGGAGCGGGCGTGGCTCGACGAGGTGCTCGAGGAGGAGCGGGCGGCGCTGCAGCGGACACATCCCCTCACGCTGTGGCAGGCGCTCACGCACGGGCGCGTGTGGCGGCTCGCCCTGCTGTACTTCGCAACCATCATCAGCTTCTACGGCGTGGCCTTCTGGCTGCCGCAGATCGTTCAGAGCTTCTCCGGACTGGGCAACGCGGCGACCTCCCTGCTCTCCGCGCTGCCGTATCTCGCGGCCGCGGTCGGCATGGTCATCGTCGCGCGCCATTCGGACCGCACGGGGGAGCGACGCCGGCACGTGGCGGGTGCGGCGTTCGCCGCGGCGGCGGGGCTGATCGCGGGCGCCGTGGTGCAGCGACAGCCGGTCCTCGCGTTCCTGGCCCTGTGCCTCGCCGCGACTGGAATCTGGAGCACCCTGGGACCATTCTGGAGCCTGCCTACCGCCTTCCTGAGCGGCACCGCGGCCGCCGGTGGCATCGCCCTCATCAACTCGGTGGGCAATGTCGGTGGATTCGTGGGACCCACGGTGATGGGGTTTCTCAAGGCTCGGACTCAAGCGTTCGGGAGCGGCTTGTTCGTCCTCGCCGCCAGCCTCGTCGTGGCGGGCGTCCTCGCCCTCTCGCTGCCCCAGGAAGCGGTCACCATAGATCGAACCCGCGTGAAGGAGGAGGCACGGTGAGCTGGCCACTGGTCGCGCGCCTGTCGCTGCTCGGACTACTCATGGGCATAGCGACGGTCTTCGTGATTTCCTCGAATGTCGAGCCGCTGTGTTGGCTCGTGATCTGCGCGGTTTCCGCCTACGTCATCGCGAAACGGGTCGCGGGCAAGTACTTCCTGCACGGCCTGCTCGTAGGTATTGCGAACAGCGTGTGGGTGACGGCGGCGCACGTCGTGCTGTTCGACCACTACATCGCGAACCATCCCCGAGAGGCGGCGATGATGACCTCGATGCCGCTGCCCGGCTCGCCACGGCTGATGATGGCGCTGGTGGGTCCGGTGATCGGCATCGCGTCCGGCTTGCTGATCGGGGTCTTGGCCATGCTGGTCGCGAACCTCGTCTCCCGGGGTGCGACGCCGTCGCAGCCCTAGCCTCTGGGAGGACCGAGCCGCTCGCCATCGCGCTGCTGGGCGAGCAGGCGCTCGGCGAAGTCGAGGCGCTCCTCGAGCTCGCCCAGCCGCTGTTGGACTTGGGCGAGCGCGTCGCGAAATTCCGTCATGTCGGGGGGCGCGCCACGGCCACTCGGAGGGCGACGTCCTCCGAGCAGTCGGGTCAGCGCTTGGCCGAGGGAAACCGCGAAGATGATGACCGCGACGCCGGCGGCCCAGCTGGGGATGTACCACATAACGACCCCAATATCGTGACCCGGCGAAGCCGCGGCTAGACTTCACTCGCCCACAGCGACCGGAGACCCGCGTGCACTATCTCCTCTTCTACGATGTCGTGGACGACTACGCCGAGCGGCGGCTGCCGCTCCGTGAGGCGCACCTCGAGCACGCGCGCCGCGCGGTGGCGCGTGGCGAGCTGGTGCTGGCCGGCGCCCTGGCGGATCCCGTGGACGGGGCGGTGCTACTGTTCCGCTGCAACTCTCCCGCGGTGGTGGCCGCGTTCGCCGCCGCCGATCCGTACGTGACCGGCGGCCTGGTCACGCGGTGGCGGGTCCGGGAGTGGACCACGGTCGTAGGGCCCGACGCGGCGGTGTCGCTCGCCCCGCTCCCCCCCCTCCCCGAGGCCCCGCCGTGAGCGGGGTGCCGCGGCGGGCCACCGCTGCGGACGCGGAGGCGATCGCAGGGCTGCACATCGCGAGCTGGCAGGCCGCGTATCGCGGCGTGCTGTCGGATGCCTTTCTCGATTCCCAGGACCCCGGGGAGCGCACGGAGGCGTGGCGCGATCGACTCGCGACGCCGGAGACCATCGTGCTCGTGGACGAGGACCCGGACGGCATGCTGGGCTTCTGCGCCTGCGGTCCCAGCCGTGACGCCGATGCGGATCGAACGGCGGTGTGGGAGATCTACAACCTCCACGTGGCGCCGGCGCGCCGCGGCAGTGGGATCGGCAGCCGCTTGTTCGACGCAGGCGTCATGCTCGGCCGCGAGCGCGGCGCGCGCGAGCTCACCCTCTGGGTGGTCGTCGAAAACGGGCCGGCCCGGCGCTTCTACGAGCGTCGGGGCATGCAGCCCGACGGCGCGCACCAGACACACGCCGTCGGCCCGCGTGCGATGCTCGCCGAGGTGCGCTACCGCCTGCACCTCGACGCCTGCGCCCCGCGGTAGCGGAGCGTTGCGGCGATCGCCCGGCGGGCGCAACTTGGGCCACCGTGGAGCAACTCCTCGTCCTCAAAGATCTCGCGGTCATCTTCGCGCTCTCGCTCGTCGTCATCCTCGTCTTCCACCGACTGCGCCTGCCAGCGCTCCCCGGCTTCATCGTCGCGGGAGTGGTCGTCGGCCCCAATGCGCTGGGGCTCATCTCTGACCTCCCTACCATCGAGAGCCTTGCCGACGTGGGCGTCATCCTCCTGCTCTTCACGATCGGGATCGAGTTCTCGTTGAGCAGGTTGCGCGAAATGGGGCGGCAGGCGGCGATCGGCGGAGGCCTGCAGGTCGGACTCACGATCACGGTGGCCGGGGTGGTGGCAGCGGCGTTGGGGATGCGGTGGCAGGTCGCGCTATTCCTCGGATGTCTGGTCGCCCTGTCGAGCAGCGCCCTCGTGCTGAAGGGACTCGCCGATCGCGGGGAAATCGACGCTCCCCACGGACGGCTCGCGACCGGAATCCTGATCTTCCAGGACCTCTGTGTCGTACCCATCATGCTCGTGCTGCCCTTCCTCGCCGGGCGGGCGAGCGGCGGACCCTCGGCGCTGCTGTTCGCCCTCGCGAAGGCGGTGGCCATCGTCCTCGCGGTCGCGTGGCTGGCGCGGACGGTCGTGCCGCGCCTCTTCGAGGAGATCCTGAAGACGCGCAGCCGCGAGCTGTTTCTCATCGCGGTGATCCTGCTCGGCACGCTCACGGCGCTCGGCACCGCGGCGGCGGGGGCGTCGCTCGCGCTGGGCGCCTTCCTCGCCGGCCTCGTGATCTCCGAGTCGGACTACGGCCACCAGGCGCTGGCGGAGCTGCTGCCGTTTCGGGACGTCTTCATCTCGCTGTTCTTCGTCGCGGTCGGGATGCTGGTGGAATTCGACTTCATCCGCGCCCATCCGGCGCTGGCCGTGGGCGGGGTCGCCGCGGTGCTCGGCGGCAAGACGCTCGTCGCCGCCGTGGGCCCGGCGCTGCTGGGCTATGCCGGGCGCGTGGCCCTGCTCGCGGCCCTGCTCGTCTCGCAGATCGGGGAGTTCTCGTTCGTGCTCGCCAAGGAGGGACGGGCGCTGGCCCTGCTCTCCGAGGGCACGTACCAGGGATTTCTCGCCGTGGCGGTCGCGACGATGCTGGTGACGCCCTTCCTGCTCCAAGGCGGCCCGGCCCTGGTCCAAGCCCTGGAGCGCGTCGCGCCGCTCGATCGCTTCCTGCCTGGTTTCCGCGGGCGCAGCATCGGCGACGCGGCGGAGCCCATGGCCGACCACGTCATCATCGCGGGCTACGGCCTCAACGGCCGCAACCTCGCGGCGGCACTGCGCTCGATACGGGCGCCCTACGTGACCGTGGAACTGAACGCCCAGACGGTGCGCCAAGCCCGCGCCCGGGGGGAGCCGGCGTTCTACGGCGACGCCACGCGCGAGGAAATCCTGCGGGCGCTCGGCGCAGAGCGGGCACGGATGCTCGTCGTGGCGATCTCCGACCCTGCGGCGACTCGCCGCATGGTGCGGGTGGCGCGCGCCCTGAACCCGAGGATGCACATCATCGCCCGCACCCGCTACGTCGTCGAGATCCCCGAGTTGGCGCGTCTGGGCGCCGACGACGTGATTCCCGAGGAGTTCGAAACGTCGATCGAGATCTTCGCGCGCGTGCTGGCCCAGTACGGCGTCGCGCGCCAGGAGGTGGAGCGCCTGGAGGAGCAGATCCGCGCCTCCCACTACGAGGCGCTCCGCGGCGGTGCGTGGCTCGACTTCGGCACGGTGGCGGGCGTCCCCCGGACGGCCGTGGCCCGCATCCTGATTCCGGCGGACTCGCCGTTCGCCGGCCAGACCGTGGCCCAGAGCGAGCTGCGAACGCGGACGGGAGCCCTGATCGTGTCCGTGCGGCGTGGCGCGGACGATCTCCCGGCGCCTGCCCCGGAATTCCGCCTGGCTGCCGACGATGAGCTCGTCGTGATGGGCGAGCCGCATCAGCTTACGGCGGCCCGCGAGCTGCTGACCGGTCGCGGGTGAGCGCGCGGCGTTGCGCCCCGCCGCCCGCCCCCGCACCTTAAGCGCTGCTGGCCCAAGCGCACACACCCGTCACGGGAGCGCCGCCATGTTGGGGAACAAGCCGCTCGCAACCTGGATCGCCGAGTACTCCCGCAGCCACCAGCACCCGATCAACCGGATGTGTCACACCGTCGGCATTCCGATGATCGCCCTGTCGCTGCCCCTCTTCGTCGTCACCATCTTCTGGCACCGGCTGTGGCCCGTCCCGGTGTTCCTGTTCGTAGCGGGCTGGGCCCTCCAGTTTGCGGGCCATTACGTCGAGGGGAAGCCTCCGGAGTTTTTCCACGACTGGCGGTTCTTGTTCATCGGGCTGCGCTGGTGGGTCGCGAAGCTGCGCGGCCGAGCGTGAGCATGGAGGCGGTGCTCGATCTCGTGAAGGTCCTGTCCGATCCGTTGGGGGTGTTCACGCGGGTGAGGGAGAGGCCTCGCGTGGTCGCCCCCCTGGCCGGGCTCATCGTCGGGGCGCTGTGCGTCGCCGTCGCGCTGCGCCCGTTCTACGAGGCGGGCGTGCAGGCCGCGATGGCGCACCTCACGCCGCAGCAGCTCGAGAAAGTCCCCAGCGCGTCCACCCAGGCGACTGTCGGGATGGTCCTGTATCCCCTGAGCTACCTACCGATGCTGCTCATGGGCGCGCTGTTCCTGTGGATCAATGTGCTGCTGCTCGCGGGGGACGCGAACTACCACACGCTCCTGAGCGTGCTCGCCTACGCGTTCGTCAGCTTCCTGTTGTTCTCCGCCGTTTCCGCCGTCGTGTTGTGGCTGCGGGGTCCCGAGAGCATCGTCGCCATGGAAGACCTGCGCCCGGCGCTGGGGCTGGATCTGCTGTACAGGGGCGATAGCCGCTTCGTCGGCGCGCTTTTGAACGCCGTCAACCCCTTTTCGGTCTATGGCGTGTGGCTCACCGGCGTGGGCGTCGCCGTGACGCAGGAGACCAGCCGCGCGACGGGATATACGGCGGCCGGGATCTCCTATTTCGTGGCCGCACTCATTCTGAGCGGGCTCGCCACGCTACAGGGGGCAGCCCCGCAGAGCTAGAGGAATCATGACGCTTCGTCTCGCATTCGTCCTGGCGCTCTGCGCGTCGCTCGCCGGCGCGCAGGCGCCGCCGGCACCGCGCATCGCCGCCAGCAGCTTCGCCTCGGTCGAAGTGCACATCAACGCGCGCCACATCGGCGCGCGCTGGTACGATGAGGACGCTGGCCTGGCCGGTCCGTCGCGCATCGCGATTACCTACGGCCAGCCGCACGCCCGCGGCCGGATCGTTGAGGGGGGACTGATGCCGCTCGATACGATCTGGCGCCTGGGCGCGAACGCGGC
>WNGG01015406.1_pt1 | contig 10655 bp, 13 predicted proteins | sample 5400661 | NCBI WGS metagenome assembly WNGG01 (sample SAMN13153372, study PRJNA577476) | soil metagenome | isolation source: 100 cm soil or saprolite under Garry oak tree replicate 1 | place: USA:California | collected 2016-06-15
ACTTCCCGCCGGGTTCTGGCAGGTGTGACTGCAGGCCGTCAGCGCACTGGCCATGCCGGGAGATCGCGATCTACGACGCCGCACCTTATACACGTGTTGAACGCAGCGCATCCAATGCGCCTAACATGGGGACCAACAGGCTGCCTGATCGATGACGCTCTCGCGCGTCCCGCCTGACGGGCATCGACGCCGGGCAGCGGGGACCTGACCGGAAGGAGGGCCAGCGATGTCCAGCAGCGCCGAGCATGCATCGCCATCGCACGCGGCACCTCATGTACCGGCCGAAGAGCAGGTGCGCCAGCAGGGCATACAGCCGATCGCCTCGGTCGATGAGCTGGCCTTCCCCGGCGTGTGGGAGTCCGACGAGGAGCTGGATGACTTCCTCGCCGATCTGTACGCCTCCCGCCGCGCCAGCATGCCGTGAGCCTCATAGTCCTGGACACCGACGTCGCCTCAGCCACCCTGCGAGACCGCCTCCCCGGCCGGCTGCGGGCAGCGCTGGCGGGGCACACGATGTGCATCACCTTCGTCACGGTCGGGGAGTTGATGAAGTGGCGCGTGCTGCGCAGCTGGGGGCCCCGGCGCACCGCCGACCTGGCCAGGTGGCGTCAGCGCGTCGGGGTCCTGGCATACGACGAGGCCGTGGCGGACAGGTGGGGCCAGCTCCAGGCCCACGCGCAACGGCGCGGGCGGCCCCGGCCGCACAACGACACCTGGATAGCCGCCTGCTGCCTGGTCGACGATCTTCCGCTTGCGACCCTCAACGCCAAGGACTTCGCCGACTTCGCCGAGCACGAAGGACTGGCCATTATCTGAGACCAGCCCAGCTTGCGCGGAATGCTGGTCACCCACAATCAAAATGCCGGGGCGCGTGATCCGCTGCATTGTGTCGCGAGCCGTACGGTGGTCTGCGTGAGTGAGGGTCTACGACCTGTCGGCGAGATGGTGCCAGCGCAGGTGGCCAAAGAACTGGCAGAGCTGCGGGCGGAGAACGCCCGGCTGCTGCGGCTGCTGGAGCTAACGCCGCGGGAGGCCGCGCCGCCTGGCCCGGCGCAAGCGGGGTTGTTCGAGGCGCCGCCGGGGCCGGTGCATGCTGGCTCGCCTGCTGAGGCGAAGGTGGCGTTGTTCGGCGCCCTGTTCGCGGCCCGTACCGATATTTACGCGGCCCGCTGGGAGAATGCCCGCACCGGGAGGGCCGGGTGGCTCCCAGCGGTGCGCGGCAGCTGGCGCAAGGGGGTTCCGCACGCTGAGCGAGACTACCTGCCCCTGACCGCCGAAGTGCTGACGGCCCACCTGTCCGGCGAGGCGCACATCGGCCTGTACCCGCTGCTGGACGGTGACCGCTGCTGGTGGCTGGCCGCTGACTTCGACGGCCCAGCGGCGCTGCTGGACGCGCTGAACTACACCAAAGCCGCCCGGGCGCTGAACGTTCCGTCCGGGCTGGAGATATCACAGTCGGGCACCGGTGCGCACACCTGGATCTTCTTCACCGCCCTCGTCCCGGCGGAGACGGCGCGCCGACTGGGCACTGGGCTGCTGCGGGAGGCGATGGCGCTGCGCGGGCAGATGAGCCTGGCCAGCTACGACCGGCTATTCCCCTCCCAGGACGTGCTCCCGGCAGGCGGAGTCGGCAACCTGATCGCCGCCCCGCTGTACGGCAAGGCACGCCGGAACGGCGCCACGGTGTTCCTCGACCTGGCGAACCTGGAGCCACACGAGGACCAGTGGGCCTTCTTGTCCACTTTGGGGCGCATGACCCCGCGTGAGGTGGCGCGAGCCGCCGACCGGGCCGGGCATGTGACGGTCGGCACCGCGGTCGACCGGATCGGCATACCCGGCTCGACCAAGACCCGTCCCCCAGCACCGACGGTGATCCACGCCCGCCTCGGTGCCGGCATCCGGCTCGAACAGGCTGAGCTAACCCCGGCGCTACTCACCACGCTCAAGCATGCCGCGTCGATGCCCAACCCGCTGTTCTACGAGCGGCAGCGACGGCGGATCTCCACCTGGGGCGTGCCCCGGTTCCTGCACAGCTTCGACGAGACCCTCGACGGCGGGCTGATCCTGCCCCGCGGTCTGCGCGATACCGTGACCTCGCTCACCGGGCAGGCCGGCAGCCGTCTCGAGGTGACCGACGAGCGCGCGCAGGGAACAGCCCAGGACTTCACGTTCACGGCCACGCTCAGCGCCGGGCAGCAGGAAGCAGCCAGCGAACTGGCCCGTATTGGTAACGACCTCGCCATGCTGGTCGCGCCGCCTGGTGCCGGCAAGACCGTGATCGCCTGCGCCCTGATCGCCGCGCACGGAACGTCCACGCTGGTGCTAGTGGACCGCAAGGCGCTTGCCGACCAGTGGCGCGCCCGTATCCGCGACCATCTCGGCGTGACCCCCGGCCAGCTCGGCGGCGGCCGGGCCAAGATCCGCGGCACCATCGACGTCGTCACCCTGCAGACCCTCGCCCGCCGCGACGACATACCGGCCCTGACCGCCGGATACGGGCTGGTCGTCGCCGACGAATGCCACCACGTCCCAGCGGCGGCGTTCGAGCACGCGGTCAAGCAAATCCCGGCCCGGCGCTGGCTCGGCCTGACCGCCACCCCCTACCGCCAGTTCCGGGGGTGACTGGGCTGCTTTCGCCGGACGGTGAGACGCCGGGATGCGTTCCGAATCTTGATCTTGTCCTGCGCGTACATCCGACCGGATTCTGCTACCGGGGCGATGCCGACCCGTCCGCCCCTGGCGGTATGGCCGCCATCTACCGGGACCTGGTCGCCGACGATGCGCGGACTATGCATGTCGCTGACGACGTCGCCGCGGCCCTGCGACGCGGGCGGAACTGCCTGGTGCTCACCAAGTGGATCGCGCACCTCGACCGCCTCGCAAGCGCACTCCGCGACAAGGGACACGACCCGGTGGTGCTGCGCGGCGGTATGGGCGCCAAAGCCCGTGCAGCGGCGATCGCGCGCCTCCAGCCCCGGGCCGGCAGCTGCCCGCTGCTGGTGGTCGCCACCGGGCCCTGCATCGGCGAAGGCTTCGACTGCCCGGCACTGGACACCCTGTTCCTGGCCGCGCCGGTCGGATACAAGGGCAGCATCGTCCAGTGGGCTGGGCGGATCCTGCGCGCGTTCCCTGACAAGACCTCCGCCGAGATCCACGACTACCACGACCTGCGCACCGGCGTCCTTGCCGCATCCCTGGCCAGGCGCGCCCCGGGCTACACCAGCCTCGGCTTCCCCGACCCCCGCCAGATCTCGCTCATTTCTGCCTCCCACGGCCGCCGGTGGGAGTGAAGGAAGCTGTACCCCGCACGCGCGCCAGCGCGACGATGGCTGACCGCGGCCGATTCTCGGCGCCCGGCGGTCGCGACCGGCGTACGTTGGGGCGGTGTGGATCGAGGAGGGCCATGACGATGCCCTTGAGGAGCTGGCCGCAGCCGAGGATGCCGATGAGCTGTGCCGGCTGCTGGTGCGTTCGCCGTGGGGGTGGGGATCAAGCACCCGTTGCGGTGAGGCAATCGGCCTGCTCCGAAGCACGGCCGGCCGGGGCACGTTTCCTGGCTCGCTCGTCGCTCTGCTGCTGTGCACCTGTCACCGGTGGGACCGGGTCACCGCCAAGCTGATCGCCGCCATCGAGGAAAGCGGCCTGCTGACCAGCGTAGATCTCGACGAGCTTGCCGAGTCGCTGCTCAGCAATGACGTCGTGGCCGTGTTCCCGCTTGCGTGGGTGTCCGAGCGGTGGGTGGAGATCGACCCCGCCGACGGCACGACCCGGGAGGTGACCATCGGCGGCGAGACGATGACCCAAGACCGGCGCCGCCTGGAGCCTCCGCTGCGCCGCTGGGCCGCCGCCCGGGCGCTACGCGGCGATCCCGGGCGGCTTGATGGCCTGCTCGAAAGCGCGGACACGCTGCCGCCGCGCCACCGTGACGCGCTGCTGCACGGCCTGCTCGACGCCGCCGACAGGCTGGAAGCAGGTGACCGCCGCCAGCTGGTGCGCCGGGCACTGCGCAGCGGCATCGCCCGCGTTCGCAGGGCCGCGCTGGATCGGCTCTGCGAACTTGATGGCCCGCAGGCGGCGCTGCGCCGCGCACGCCGCGACGCCGACCAGACGGTGCGAGCCTGGCGCCCGCCCGGCACGCCGGCACCCGCCCAGCCGCAGCTGCCAGGAACGGCATCGTGACAGGGCCGACGTCGGGCTCGGGAGAATGGCCATGAGCATCACGGGCAGGTGGCGGATCGTAGGGACGGAGCTGTGGGACTCCGACGCCCTGGACCTGGCCGGGCCCGCGTTCATCGAGTTCGGCGAGGACGGGTCAGGCACCTTCGGCTTCATCGCCGTCCAGGGATGGATGGATTGCCGTGAGGCGGCCCGGGACGGGCGCCCGGGCGTGGAGTTCTCCTGGCAGGGAAACGATGACTGCGACCCGGCGAGCGGCCGCGGCTGGGCGGTGCTGAAGCACGACGGCTCGCTGCGCAGGCGCATCTTCTTCCACCTCGGCGACGATTCAGGCTTTGTGGCGGTGCGCGAGAGCGAGCCGGAACCTGGGACGGGCGCCGCCCCGGGCAACGCGCGGACGTAGCGGTGAGCGGGAACGCCTCCCGGCTGCCAGATCCGCTGGAGCGGGAGATCGAGGCGGGGCTCAGCCCCGGCCGCTTCGTCAGCGACCGAGCGTGCCTCTCCTTCGTCAGCGGCCTGGAGCAGATTGAGAACAGGGTTGCCGGGCTCACCGGCACGGCGCCCGACCGGGCAGTGGCCCTGTACGAGGCATTCCTGGCCGGCTGCTTCGAGAAAGCAGACGAGGTGGACGATTCCAGCGGCAGCTTCGGCACGTTCGCCGCCAGCTTGTTCTGTGGCTGGGCCACGGCGCGCCAAGCGGCCGGCGCGGATCCCGGACACACGGCGGCGCGCCTGCTGGCCTGGATGGAAGACGACCCGTACGGGTTTTGCCTGGGCCTGGAGAAGGACGTGGCCGGGGTGCTCGACAAGGCGGGGCTGGCAGCGCTGGTGCGGCAGGTCCGGGCACGTTTCGACGCTCACGAGCCGCCAGGCGAGAAGCCGTCATGGCGCGGGCCAGACTACCCGCGCAGGCGCTGGGGGGAGGCGCTGCGTGCCCTGTATGCCGCGCAGAAAGACGTCGGAGCGTACGTAGCGCTGGCCGAGGAGACGGGCCTTACCGCGCCTGACTGTCACGCGATCGCCACCATCCTGGCCGCCCGGCGCAAGCCGGAGGAGGCGTTGGCATGGGCCGAGCGGGGGATCGAGATCGATACCAGCACCGCGCTGGGCTCCATGGCCGGCCACGAGCTCGCCGATCTCAAGCGCGGGCTGCTGCGGAAGCTGGGCCGGGAGGACGAGGCACTCGAATCGGCGTGGACCGGGTTCTGCGCGCACCCGAGCACACACACCTACCGCGACCTGATGGCGTTTGTTCCCCGGCACGACCGCACCGCCTGGCACGAGAAGGCGATCAAGGCCGCCTCGGCCCGGGCCGGGCTCTCCTCGCTGATCGACCTGCTGGCCGAGACAACAGAAACCGGCCGCCTCGCAGACCTGGTCGACCGCAACAGCGACGGCGAACTGGAGCAGGTGAGCCACTACGTGCTTGAGCCGGCCGCGCGCATACTTGAGAAGGGCCATCCCGGCAGCGCGGCGAGGCTGTGGCGGGCAATGGGCATGCGCATCCTCAGCGCAGGCAAGAGCCGGTACTACCAGGCTGCGCTGGCGAACTTCGAGCGGGCCCGGCGATGCTACGCCAAGGCCGGGATGGAAGCCGACTGGGAGCAGGTTGTCAGCCAGGTACGCGCCGAGCATCATCGCAAGAGCGGGTTCATGCCGGACTTCAACCGGGTCGTGACCGGCTCTGAGCCCGCCCAGGAGCCGCCGTTCCTGGAACGGGCGAAAGCGCGCTGGGGGACACTCCCAGCATCGCAAGCATGAGTGGCTTACCCGTGGGCTGGCTCCCAGGGCGAGTCCGGGTGATCCTTGGCGCGGCTGGCATCGACCTGGCGTTGCGCGGCGAGTCGCTCACCGCGGCCAACTTCGCCCAGACCGCCCGCGCCGCCGCCAGGGCTACCCCCGCTCTGATCCTCGGCCTGGAGCGCTTCTGCCACTGTGGCCCGGAGAAGCTCGTATTCCTCGGCGGACAGCTCATGCCGGAAGAACGCGGCTTCCACGTCGTCGAAGGAGTCCGGCACGTCAGAACCCGGATCCTCTTCTGCTCGTGCGGCCATCTCCAGGTAACTCGGCGGCCGGCCAGGCGGCGGTGTGCCCGGCCAGCGGCGAGCCCGGAACCTTTGGGCAAGCTCGTCCAGGGTCAGCTCGCTCGCCTTGTAGCTGTTGATCAGGTCGGTGACCTCGCTCACCGTTCCTCCTCACGTGCCCGGCCGTGACCGGCCTCGATCAACTCTGGGGCCCGCCCGGTGATCGAGTTGTCATAGACCGCCCAGTCCGCTAACTGCGGCTTGACCTGCTCAAACGTCCGGCGGTTCAGGCTGCCCCACTCCGGGTCGGCCTGCGCCTCGATCACCTCGGACGGGACGTACCGTCCCCCAAACCCGATGCCCGCACGGTAATCCTCGTGCCCGCCGCGGTGCCTCGCATCCGCCCGCCGCGCCGCCTCCCCGATGGTGATGTCCACGAAGATCCCCGTGGTGGAGTACCCGGCCCGCTCCAGGTCATCGAGCCGCTGTTCGGTGGTCGGCGGCTGGACATCGTGATGTCCCAGATGATGTTCTTCCCGTCGTCCATCGCCCGCCGCGCCAGGCGCTTAACGACATGCGAAGACTCCGCATGCACCAGGTCGGACGCCTCCATCGGCGACAGCCCGTCAAGCTCCGGGATCAGCCCGCGCCTGGCCATCGCTTCCTTGATGTCGTCCGGGTTGATCGTCAGGTACTGCGACCGGTCGATGCCAGCGTGCTCATCCAGCACCGTCGGCTTCCCCGCCCAGCCCGCCCGCGACGACCGCCTGGTGGTCACACGGGACGTCAGCGGCCGACGCGTCCAGGTCGTCGACAAGATCGCGGTGGATGAGCTGGCGCTCGGTCGTCCACCTGTTGTCCGCCGGGTCGAAGAACCGCTCGTCGGTGGCGAGCCCCGATCCCTGGCATCAGCCAGCCGGGCGCGGATGTTCCCCACGCGGTCAGCGTGCTCGGCATCGCTGAGCGGCTCCGGACGCACTCGCGGCCCGTCCGCGAGATGCGCCACGCGGTCGCCGCCGGGTTGCTTCGGCTGATCCGGCGAGCTCGGATGCCACTCGGGCAGCCGGTCGAGGCGCTGCCGCAGGCCTTCACGCGACCACCGGGCGGGACGGTCAGCTAACACCAGCTGATCCGCCGCGGACCAGTTGCCCGCCGCAGACCGATGACCGGCCGTATCTTCCGGCGGCTGCGGCTGGTCCGGCCTTCTCGGCACGGTGCCGTCCCTCCTCATGGCAGGTCAATCCAGATAGGTGCCGGGCGTACTGGCGTCTATCTTGCCGCCTGACGTGATGCGCTGGAGCACGCCGGACTGCCAGCGAGACGCTGTCAGCGTGATAGCGCCGGGACCGAGTCGGCGCCGACACTGGCCACCGTGAACTCACTCATCGGCATAGCGAGGGCCCAGCGCCATATACGCGGCGTGTGACTGGCTGTGCGCGGCCCGCAAGGCGGGGATCGCCGACGGCGGTATGCCCACCCGCGCAGCGGCTGGTCTCTGTGGCAAACCGATGCTTGCCCGCAGGGAGGCTGCCGTGAACCCGTTCGATGTGAGGATCTATGCGATCCGGCGCGGGGGGAACCGGCGCCGCCCATTCGAGGTCCGCTGGCAGGTCGCTGGCTGCGCGAAATCGAGGTCGTTCATGACCAAGGCGCTGGCCGACAGCTACCGGGCCGAGCTGGTCCGCGCCGCGCGCAAGGGCCTGGAGTTTGACCCGGTGACCGGCGAGCCGGTGCTGTGGGCCGCGCCGCAACCTCCGGCCACCACCTGGTATCAGCACGCGGCCGCCTATGCGGCGATGAAATGGCCTAGTAGCTCGTCAGTCGTGATTTGTGTGATGTGAGGTTTGGTCTCATGCTGCTTGTGTCCAGGGATACCGCGGCAGGAGGCCGAGCATGCGCAAGCGATACACGGTGAGGTTGTCCGAGGGGGAGCGTGCCAGGCTCCATACCCTGATCGGCCAGGGCGCCGGTCCGGCCCGGGCGCTGACCCATGCCCGCATCCTGCTCAAGGCCAGCCAGGGCGAGGCCGGCCCGGGCTGGACTGATGCCGCGATCGGCGCCGCGCTGGAGGTCAGCCCGGCCACCGTGGCCCGGGTCCGCATGAAGTATGTCGCGGCGGGGCTGGACGCTGCGGTGTACCGCAAACCGCCTGCGCGCGAGTACCGCCGCAGGCTGGATGGGGAGCAGGAGGCCCACTTGGTCGCGCTGGCGTGCAGCGCACCGCCGGAAGGGCACAAGCGCTGGACGTTGCGGCTGCTGGCCGATCGGCTGGCCGAGCTGGAGGTGATCGAGTCGGTGTCGTATGAGACGGTGCGGCAGGCCTTAAAGCAAACCGGCTCAAGCCGTGGCTGACCCAGCGCTGGTGCATCCCGCCGGAGCAGGATGCCGAGTTCTGCTGGCGGATGGAGGATGTGCCGGGGGTTTACACCCGGCCCTATGATCCGCGCCGCCCGCAGGTCTGCCTGGACGAGACCAGCCGCCAGCTGGTGGCCGAGGTCAGCCCGCCCCGCCCGGCGGCGCCTGGCCGGCCAGCCCGGCAGGATTATGAGTACGAGCGCCGCGGGGTCTGCAACCTGTTCGTGGTCTGCGAGCCGCTGCGCGGCTGGCGGGACGTCATGGTCAGCGCCCGGCGTACCCGCATCGACTGGGCGCACTGCGTCAAGGACCTGCTCGAGGTCCATTACCCCGGCGCCGAGCAGGTGGTACTGGTGCAAGACAACCTCAATACCCACCCCCCCGCGTCGCTGTACGAGGCGTTCGAGCCGGCCCAGGCCAGGCGGCTGGCCGACCGGCTGGAGCTGCACTACACGCCCAGGCACGGGAGCTGGCTGAACATGGCCGAGATCGAGCTTGCCGTGCTGGCCGGCCAGTGCCTGGACCGCCGGCTGGCCGATCGGGCGACGCTGGAGCGGGAGGTCGCGGCGTGGCAGGCGGCGCGCAACAAGGCAGGCCGTGGCGTCGACTGGCGCTTTACGACCGAGGATGCCCGCATCAAGCTCAAGCACCTGTACCCCGCAATTCAGACCTGACAAGCTACTAGCCTGGCCGCGCAATCGCGGGCCAGCGTCGCCGACGCGCTGGCCACCGTCACCCCCGCCCTTACCCGGCCCGCGCCCAGGCGGCCGCCCGCCGCGGTGCTGCGCGCGGCCTTGTCCCAGCACGCGTTCAACCCCTCCCGCCGTAATACCGCTGCCGACCCGGCGACCGGGCGCGTGCTGGCGTGGCTGGAGCACGCATCGCTGCCGGTGGCCCGGCTTGCCGACCCGCTGGTGTTGCGTGCGGCGCTGGAGACGCTGACGCTGCGGCTGGATGGCACCCGCGCCGCCGCGAACACCATCACCCGCAAGCGCGCGGTCTTCTTGGGCCGCCCCGCGTTTTCCGGACAGCTAAATTAGTGCTATTTCATGCTGCACGCTGCCGGTTCAGGTACTCGTCGTGGACCTCTTGCGGGGTCCGGTAGCCGAGTGCCGAGTGGAGACGTTTCCGATTGTAGCGGATCTCGATGTACCGCGCAATATCCTTTCTCGCCATTTCCCTCGTCGGGTACACGGTCCGGTAGACTCGCTCGACCTTCAGCACGCCGTTGAACGATTCCGCCAGCGCATTGTCGTAACATATTCCCGTGCGGCCGACGGACTGGCGAATCCCCAGGCCCTCCAGCACGCCCGCGAACTCCGCCGAGGTGTAATTGCTCCCGCGGTCGGAATGGAAGATGGCATCAGCCGGGAGACTGGCATTCCGGGCCGCCATCTCGATCGCCCTGGTGATCAGCGGCGTCCGGTAATTGTCGTCCATGGCCCAGCCGATCACCTTCCGGGTCGCGCAGTCAATGACCGTCGCGAGATATTCCCAGCCCTGCCACGTGTAAATGTACGTGATATCGCCGACCATTTTCTGCCCCGGCACCCCGGCGGAGAAGTCTCGGTTCACCAGATCCGGGATCGGCCCGGCCGGGCCCTGCTGCGTGGTGGACCGTCTCGGCCGCGGCTGGCAGGCGACCAGGCCCAGCTCGCGCATGACCCTGCGGACCAGTTCCAGGCCGGCCACGATGCCCTGGCGGGCCAGCTCGGTGGCGATCCTCCGGTACCCGTACGTGGAATCAGAATCGTCGAATATCCACTTGATGACGGCCGCGAGCTTCCTTCTCCTTTCCGCGGTTCCGCTTTCCGGCCGGGACCGCCACTCATAGAATCCCGATTTTGATACTCCCAGCCACCTGCACATGCACGTGATCGTGGGAGCCTGCCCGTTCCCGGCGGGCGTTCCGGCGTACTCGGCGTCGATGAACTCGAACTGATCGCTCACCGATGCTCCCTCGCGAAGGCGAGTGGCCGGGCGGGATCTCACCGCCCGGCTCTCCCAGAACCGTGCGTGAACCTCTCGATTCACACGGCTCCCACCATCCAGCATTGCCGTTCACTGCGAAGAGACCGTCACACCGAAGCGCCAGTGCGC
>WNGG01009459.1_pt1 | contig 10654 bp, 12 predicted proteins | sample 5400661 | NCBI WGS metagenome assembly WNGG01 (sample SAMN13153372, study PRJNA577476) | soil metagenome | isolation source: 100 cm soil or saprolite under Garry oak tree replicate 1 | place: USA:California | collected 2016-06-15
CGGCCGGTTCCGACGTCGAGGATCGTCAGCCCGGCGAAGTCCTCCGCGGCGAGCAGCCCCAGGAAGGCGGGGCTGAGACCGTCAGCCCTCTCAGCCAGTAACGGCGCCGTCGGAAGCCGACGAGACGAGCCGGGCATACTTCGCCAACACACCCCACGTGTAGCGCGGCTTCGGCCGCTTGACCCCGCGCAGGCGCTTCTTGATCTCGGCGGCGGACAGCGCGACGTCGAGCCGCCGCTTCGGAATGTCGATCACGATCCGGTCGCCGTTCCGGAGCGCGGCGATCGGGCCCAGATCGGCGGCCTCGGGCGTGACGTGGGCGACCATGAAACCGTGCGTCGCGCCCGAGAAGCGCCCGTCGGTCATCAGCGCGACGCTGCCGCCGAGCCCCGCGCCCTGGAGCGCGCCGGTCACGTGGAGCATCTCGCGCATGCCCGGCCCGCCCTTTGGCCCCTCCCAGCGGATGACGATGATGTCGCCGGCCTTGATCTTGCCCGCCTTGACCGCCCCAAACGCGTCTTCCTCGCGGTCGAAGACGCGGGCGACGCCGCGGAAGGGAGCGTCCCCGTGGCCGGCGAGCTTGGCGACGCACCCGGCGGGCGCGAGGTTGCCCCGGAGGATCGCGAGTCCACCGTGCTTCGCCAGCGGATTCGCCAGCGGCCGGATCACCTTCTGGCCGGGCGGCTCCGCCGCCGCCCGCGCCTCCTCGCCGATCGTCCGTCCCGTGACGGTCATCTCCCCCTTGTGGAGCAGCCCGGCCTCGAGCAGCCGCTTCGCGACGACGGGCATGCCGCCCGCCGCGTACATCTCGGGAGCCGTGTAGCTGCCCCACGGCTTCATGTCCGCGAGCAGCGGGGTCTTGCGCGACACGCGGTCGAACTCGTCGATCGTCAGCGGGACCATCGCCTCGCGCGCGATCGCCAGCAGGTGCAGCACGGCGTTCGTCGAGCCGCCCGTGGCCATGACGCCGGCGATCGAGTTGTGCAACGCCTTCTTCGTGATGATCCGGCGCGGCAAGACACCCTTCTTGAGCAGATCCATGACGAGCCGGCCCGTCCCGAACGCGATCTCGTCCTTCCGCGGATCCATCGCCGGCACGCCGTTCCAGCCCATGGGCGAGACGCCGAGCATCTCGAACGCCGTGGACATGGTGTTGGCCGTGAACTGGCCGCCGCACGCGCCGTCGCCGGGGCACGCGGCGCACTCGACCCCGTGCAGCTCGGCCGCGTCGATCTTCCCCGCGTTGAAGGCGCCGATGGCCTCGAAGACGTCCTGGATCGTGAGCCGGCGTCCCTTGTACTCGCCGTAGTTGATCGAGCCGCCGTACAGCATCACCGACGGAAGGTTCAGGCGGGCCATCGCCATCACCATCGCCGGGATCGTCTTGTCGCAGCCGGAGATGCCGACGAAGCCGTCGAGCAGATGGCCGCGCACGAAGAGCTCGACCGAGTCGGCGATGGTTTCGCGGCTGACGAGCGAGGCCTTCATCCCCTCGGTGCCCATCGCGATGCCATCGGTCACCGAGATCGTGTTGAACTCGATCGGCGTGCCGCCGGCGGCGCGGATGCCCTGCTTGATCTTGTCCGCCACCTTCCGGTGGTTGTGGTTGCACGGCGTGACCTCGCTCCAGCAGTGGGCGACGCCCACGAGCGGGCGGGCGAGGTCTTCGTCGCTGTAGCCGATGGCCCGGAAAAACGCCCGCGCGGCGGCGCGGTCGGCGCCGTCGAGGATGACGCGGCTCTGGTGACGCGGATCGAACGTCATGACGTCGCTCCCCCTTCCGGAACGGGCGGTCGCTTGGCGACGAGGAACGTGAAGCGGCCCTGCTGGACGACCTCGCCCCGCTGGTTGATCACATGGCGCTCCTCGACGATCACACCCCCCTCGCGCAGCGAGCGCTTCACGGCGGTCCGCGAGCGGCTGTGGATCGTGTCGCCGACGCGGACGGGCGCCACGACCTCCCACTCGAACCCCATGAACGCGAGCACCGTCAGCGGGGGCTGCGCGACGCGCCAGCCGAGGCCGACGGTGAGGCACAGCGGCAACAGCGCGGGTGCCTCGTCGACGGGCGCGTCCTCGCGCGTGAGGCCGGCGTAGATACCCACGTGGGCCTCGGTGACCGTCATCGCCGGCGTCTCGAGCACGCCGTCGAGCTCGACGTCCTCGAAGTAGAAACGGGGCGGGGCGGCGACCGTCACCGTGCGCGCTCCACCATGAGGTCCGTCTCGCCCTCCTGCACCACCTCACCGCGCTGGTTCATCACCCGGCGCTCGAGCGTGACGACGCCCCGGTCCGGTTTGGAGGTCTCGTTCTTGCCCGTCACGCGCGCGCGCACGCGGATCGTGTCGCCGATCTTGATCGGCCCCTTGAACTTCCAGCGGAGCCCGACGAATGCGAGCGTCGCGTACGCCTGCATCCCGCGCGTCAGGAGACCGGACTGGATCGCGAGGCCGAGCAGGCCGTGGGCGATGCGCTCGCCGAAGATCGACTGCTTCATGAACTCGGCGTCGGTGTGCAGCACGTTGTAGTCGCCGGAGAGGCCGGCGAAGATCACGATGTCCGCCTCGGTCACCGTGCGCCCGGGCGACTCGTACTCCTCCCCGACCTCGATCTCGTCGAAGTAACGACGCCCGTCCGGCGCCCCGTCGCGTGCCATGGGCGCTCAGGATAGCACGGGGGGTCTATGTCGCCGGGGCGCGCGCGGCGAGCTCGCGTCGCACGAGCGCCGCGCCCGCCCCGAGCGCGCCGAGCTTCGCGCTCGCGACGCCGCGGTCGAGCGGCACCATCCCGCAGTTGGTGCACGGGTAGAGCCGGTCGGGCGGTACCCACGCCATGGCCCGCCGGATCGTCGTCGCCACCTCTTCCGGCGTCTCGACGCGATCGGTCGCGACGTCGATCACGCCGACCAGCACGTCCTTGCCGGCGAGGAGGCCGAGCATCTCGAGGGGCACGCGCGAGTTGGCGCACTCGAGCGAGACCTGATCGATCCGGCTCCGCGCGAGGAGCGGAAACGTCCGCTCGTACTGGCGCCACTCCCCGCCCAGCGTCGCCTTCCACTCGACGTTGGCCTTGATGCCGTAGCCGTAGCAGATGTGCACAGCGGTCCGGCACGACAATCCCTCGATCGCGCGGTGGAGCGCCTCGATCCCCCACGTCCGCACGTCCTCCATGTAGACGTTGAACGCGGGCTCGTCGAGCTGGAGCACGTCGAGCCCGAGGGCCGCCAGCTCGCGCGCTTCTTCGTTGATGACCCGCGCGAACTCCATGGCGAGCCGCGCCCGATCGCCGTAGTACGCATCGGCGAGCGTGTCCACGATCGTCATCGGCCCCGGCAGCGTGAACTTCAGCCGGCGCGCCGTCTGCGCGCGGGCGAAGCGGACTTCGTCGCCGTGCACCGGACCGCGGCGACGCAGCGGGCCGACGACCGTCGGCACCTCGGCCTTGTAGCGGTCGGCTCGAATCCCGATCGTCACGCGCTTGTCGAAGTCGACGCCCTCTACGCCCGCTAGGAAGCCGTGGACGAAGTGCTGCCGGGACTGCTCGCCGTCGGTGACGATGTCGATGCCCGCCGCTTCCTGCTCCCGCAGCGCGAGCACGACGGCGTCGCGCTTGGCCTCGGCGAGCGCCTCGCCCGAGAGCGCCCAGGGCGCCCACAGCGCCCGCGGCTGCGCGAGCCACGCGGGCTTGGGCAGGCTGCCGGCGATCGTCGTGAGCAGGCTCAAGTCGGTGAACGGGCTAAACGAAGAGGGCGGCCGCGGCCTGGTCGAGCATCGCCGTGCCGCGCAGCTCTTGATCGAAGAGCGGCACGATCGCGCGGACGCCGTCGCCGAACTTCTCGTGGATCGTCCTGAGGTGCTCCTGCTGCATACCCACGCGGTTCCGGACGAACTCCGGCGCGCTCTCGCCGAGGGCCTCTCTGTCCAGCACCATGTTCACGATCACCCCGCCGACCGGGATACCGAACTCGTGGAACCACCCGATGAAGCGGCTGATGACGGCGATCGGGAGCGCCTCCGGCAGCGTGACGAAGAAGAACGCGGTCTTCTCCGCGTCGGTGAGGAGCCGCCGCGCCTGGCCCATGCGATCCCGGAAGCCGAGCAGGTACTCGAGGAGCGGGTCGGCCTCCTTCTTCTTCGTGAACGACAGCATCTCGCGCAGGCTACGCGCCTCTTCGCGCGACTTGAGCATCTTGTCCACCCAGAGCGAATAGACCTTCGACATGCCGAGGAGGCGGCGCGCGTTCGCGGTGGGCGCCGTGTCGAAGACGTACACGTCGTACTCGTTCTTGAGCATCAGCTCGACCATGTTCTCGAACATGGCCGACTCCTCGAACGCGGGATTCATCGTGGCCGACTCGACGAAATCGTCGGCCTTGGTCGAGATGTCGGCGAACTTCAGGAACCACTGGATCTTCTCGCGGATCTCCCGCTTCGAGCGCTCGATCGTGTCGCGCGTGTCGATCTCGTAGGCCCAGAGGCTCTCGACACCCGTGACGGCGGTGTGCCGCTCCGCGACGTTCTGCCCGAGGAGTCCCGACAGGCTGTGCACCGGGTTGGTGGACGCGAGCAGCGTCCGTCGGCCCTGTCGGGCGAGCCAGAGCGCAGTCGTGCCGGCCATCGCCGTCTTGCCGACGCCACCCTTGCCACCGAAGAAGAGGTACTTCAGGCCGCGATGTTCGGCGAGATAGCGCCCCATGGACGTGCTGATCGGCACCTCGGTGGTCAGGGCGCTCATCGCCTAGCCCTCCTCGAACAGCCGGTGGGCCAGTCGCTCGATCATGGGCAGCCCCGTGATGTCCCGCTCCATCTCCGGCACGTACGCGAGCACCTCGCTCCCGAACGCGCTCCGGATGTCTTCCATGTACTTCTGTTGCATCGTGATCCGATTGCGCAGGTACGCCGGGATGCTCCCCTGCCCGAGGTCGGGTGGCAGGACGCGGTTCACGACGTAGCCCGAGAGCGGAACGTCGAACTTGGCGAACAGCGCCGCCGCCTTCTTCGTGTCGAGGATGATCATCTCCTCCGGCACGACCACGAAGAAGAACGCCGTCCGCTTCCTGTCGGTCAGGATCTGGGACGAGGCGTTGATCCGCTCCTTGATGTACGTCAGCTCGCCGAGGATCTGGTCCTCCTGCACCGTGTCCTCGCGCCGCATCGTGGCAGCCACCTGGTCGTACTGGCGCATGTCCTCGCGCAACTTGGTGATCTTGTTGATCCACTCGTCGTACACCTTCGCCATGGACAGGTAATAGAGGGCGTGCCCGAGCGGGACCAGGTCGTAGATGTAGTAGTCGTACTCACGCTTGACGATGATGTCGACGACGGCGTCGAAGATCGCGCTCTCCTCCATCGCGGGCTCCGCGGAGGCCGCCGCGATGTAGTTGTCGATCTCCTCTGGAACCTTGTCGAAGCCGTACATGCTGAGGATCTTCTTCCTGATCTCCTCCTGGTAGTCCTTGATCCGCCGGTCGGCGTCGACTTCCTGCGCCCAGAGGTTGTCCATGATCGGCACCGGGCCCTTGCCGAAGATGTCCTTCTGAAAGATGTCCGAGAGGCTCGCCTGCGGGTCGACCGAAAAGAGGAGAACACGCTTGCCCTGCCGCGCCAGCCAGAAAGCGCTCGTGGCCGAGAGCGTGGTCTTTCCGAGCCCGCCCTTGCCGCCGAACATGATGTAGCGTCTGTCCGGCTGACTCTCGAACACGGCCCTGAGCGACATTCGGGTCCTCCCCTCTGGGGATTCTCGCGCTAGCCCAGCACGTCGGTGACGTCGCGCTCGCGAAGCATCCGCCGCTTCCAGCCGGCGATCTGCGGAGTCACGTAGGGCAGGAGCCTGAGCGAGTAGTACGGCGGCAGGATCGGCACGCCGAGCAGGTCGCCCATCGTGATCAGGATGAACAGATGTTCCATGCTCGCCCGCGTCCGAACGGCGTGCCGGGTCATCTCGTGGGTGGACATGCCGTAGACGATGTCCTTGAACACGCCCAGGATGCCGCCCCGCTTCTTCGGCTTCTCGTCAGAGCCCATGGAGGTCATATTCCTCCTTCTCCCAGAACTCCTTGCGCCGCGCCATGTGCCGCTTCCACGTCGCAATCTCCGGCACGACGTACGGCAGCAGCCGGAGCGAGTAGACCGGTGGCAGGACCGGCACGCCCACCAGGTCGCCGAACGTCACGACCATGAAGACGGCTTCCAGCTCGTGCCGCATCTCGACGGCATGCCGGGCGAACTCGTACCCCGTCATGCCGTACACGAACTTGGAGGCCGCCTCCCTCAGACCCGCGAGGCGCGCCGCGAGGGAGCGAGTCATTCCGGCTCCCGGGATACAGCGCCCGGGAGAGCCGCGGCTCCCCCGGGCGGTGTGTCGTGCGACAGAACGCGTCAGGCGCGCGCCGCCGCTGGTCGCGGCTGGCTCGCGGGCTGCCGGCGATACTTTTGGAAGGCGCGCCAGCCGTCGATGCCGATGAGCACCGCCGCCGCGACGAGCAGCAGCGCCACGAGCACCATGAGCCCCGACCCGAGGACGGGGATCATCCGTCCCGCGGCCAAATTAGGGTTGTAGACGTTGGCGTAGATGTTGTACGCGGTCACCAGGAGCGACGCGAGCGTGGTGAGGTACATGAAGAGCGCCGGCAGGCCCGCGTACAGCCAGTTCTTGCCGACGGACGCGAGCCACACCGTCACCAGCAGGAGCGACAGCGCGGCCATCATCTGGTTGGCGCCGCCGAAGAGCTGCCACAGGTACACCCACGTGCCCGTCATCATCAGGAGAATTGCCAGGGCGACACAGATCAGCGAAGCCACGTGCTGGTTTCGCACGGGCGGGATCACGTCGCCGAGCCACTCGCTGAGCGTCACCCGCTGAACGCGGAAGAGGAGCTGGGTCACGACGAGCACGATCACGATGAAGGCCGCGAACGCCAGCGACGTCGCGTACTGGATCGGCACGCCCCAGACGCTGATGAAGCCGCCGAGCCCGGTCGCGAAGGCGCCCACGGGCGCGCCCTTCGCGCCGACGGAGACGGCGAGGAGCGCGAGCAGGCCGAGCATGAACTCGGCGAACATCGAGCCGCCGCCGATCGGCAGCATGTCCGCCTCGTTCTCGATCTGCCGCGCCGTGCCGACCGCTCCGAAGAGCGCGTGCCAGCCGGAGATCGCGCCGCACGCGATCGTCACGAAGAGCATCGGCCACAGCGGCATGATCCCCGCCGGACCAAGCTGCGGGTTGAATCCCCGGAACGCCGGGATGACGAACTGGGCCACCTCCGGCTTGACGAACGATGCCGCGGCCGCCCCCGTCAGGCCGAGCACCATCGCCAGCGCCGTGATCCAGAACCCGACGTAGATCACCGGCTGCGCCATGCGCCAGATCGGCAGGACCGAGCCCGCGTAGCAGAACGCCGAGATCGCGAGCGCCCAGAACAGAAGGCTCGGCATGATCTTGGCGTCGGCTCCCTTGAAGTTCGCGAGCGTGGGATCGAAGTAGGTCACGAGCGGGGCGCCGTCGGTCAGGGTGTTGAGGCCTGCGTTGAACGACTTGAAGATCTCCTCGCTCAACCCGCCGCCGAGGATGGCGATGAGGGTGACGCCCACCGTCAAGGCGGTGGCACCCACGAGCCCCGTGCGCCAACGGTACAGCATCTGGCCCAGGAGCAGGCCCATCACCGTGAGCACGATGACGCCGAGCTGGGTCTTCGGCTGCGCCTCGAGCACGGTCGCCATGATGCCGACGAACGCGCCGGCGACGAGCAGGAGGTAGAAGAAGATGAAGACGAACAGGATCGTGCGTGTGCGCGGCGACACGAGCCGGTGGGCGATCGCCGAGAGGCTGTTGCCCTCATTGCGGACCGAGATCACGATGCCGCTGTAGTCGCTCGCCCAGCCCAGGAAGGACACCCCGAGGATAAGCCAGATGATCGACGGGAGCCAGCCCCAGAGGTTGGCCGCGACGATCGCGCCGATGATGGGGCCCGCCGCGGCGATCGACTTGAAGTGATAGCCGAACAGGATGTTCTTGTTCGTGGGCATGAAGTCCACGCCGTCCATGTAGAGCGCGGCGGGCGTCGTTCTCTTCGGATCGGACCCGATGACGTGGCGGTCGATCCGACGGGCATAGAGCGTGTACGCGAGGTACACGGTGAACGCCCCGATGATGACTGCCAGTAGAGTATTCATCCAGCCTCCTCCTGAGTCACTTGACGGTCGGTGTCGTCGAGAGAACCCTCGCCTGCCCCTCCCCTTGGCCCAGCGCTCGCGCGATGAGGGCGTCGACCCGCGAGAAGTCCGAGCCGACGTAGCGCTGGCCCTCGACCGCGAAGGCCGGGTAGCGCCGGAAGCGGCGGATAAGCGATTTGTAGAAGCCCTCGATGGACGCGGCGTCAACCAGCCGCACGGAGACGCGGTTGTCGAACTTGCCGGGGAGCGTGTGCGCCCACTCCGAGAGGTCGTGAAACGCCGCCTTGAGATCCTCCGGCAGCGCCGAGTCCATCATCTCCCGCTGAACCTTCTGTCTGAGCCCCATGACCTGCCAGGTCACCTCGCAGTGCTTTCAGTGGTTGTACTGCGTCGGGACATAGGTGACCACTTCGACACGGACGGGTCGATCGAGCGGTCTCGAGCTCATGTCACCCTCCAGACCACCGCCTTCGACGGCTGGCGAGATACTATAGGTCGGCGTCGCGAACCGCAAGTTTCGAGGCGCCACACACGATGGGCGATGACGGCTGGCGGGAGCTGGACGACGCGGCGCTCGAGCGCCGCCTGGTCGAGCGCTGGCTGATGCGCGGCGTGACGCTCGCGATAATCTTATTGGCGGCGATCGCCGCGACCTGGATCGGCACCCGCACCCGGGAGGCCGCGACGCTGATCGATTACGTGACGGTTGCCACTCTGGTCGCCGTCGCTCTCTCCGCCGGCGCCGCCGGCTTCACGATGCGCCGGGAGGAGTTGCGGATCCAAAGGGAGCTCCGCCGCCGGCGTGCCGGCACCCCGCGGCTCCCTTGACTCACGGCGTCATGACCCGCTAGCATCGAACCGTGCGATTCGCCGACCCGGCGCTCGACCCGATCTGGGAGAAGGTCCAGGCGGAAGAGCGTCTCTCCCGCGAGGACGGCCTCACCCTCTTCAAGACGCCCGATCTGCTCGGCGTCGGCCACATGGCCGACCGCGTGAAGACCCGGCGCGAGGGCGACCGCGTCTACTTCGTGATCAACCGCCACATCACGCCGACCAACGTCTGCGTGCTCTCGTGCTCCTTCTGCGGCTTCGCGCGCAAGCCGGGCCAGGACGGCGCGTACGAGCACACGATCGAGGACATGGTCGCGATGATCAAGGACGACGTGCGCGAGGTGCACATCGTCGGCGGCCACCATCCGGACTGGCCCTTCGAGTACTACGAGAAGACCATCGCCTCGATTCACGCCACGCGTCCGGACGTGCAGATCAAGGCCTTCACCGCGGCGGAGATCGACTGGCTCTGGCGGCGCTGGAAGATCGAGCCGCGCGAGGCGCTGACGCGCCTGAAGGCGGCGGGGCTCCAGTCCATGCCCGGCGGCGGGGCCGAGATCTTCTCGCCGCGCCTGGCGAAGCTCCTGAAGTACACGGGCAAGGCGGACACCGAGCGCTGGTGCGAGATCCACGGCATCGCCCACTCGCTCGGCATCAAGACCAACGCGACGATGCTCTACGGCCACGTGGAGACGCCGGCCGAGCGCGTGGACCACCTGCTGCGACTCCGCGGCCAGCAAGACACGTCGGGCGGCTTCCTGACGTTCGTGCCCCTCGCCTATCAGGTCGCGACCACGAAGCTCGTCCCGCGCCAGACGCCGCCGACGGACAGCCTCCGGACGATCGCCGTGGCGCGCCTGCTCCTCGACAACTTCCCCCACGTCGAGGCGTACTGGGTGACGCTCGGCGAGGAGACGGCGTCGGTCGCGCTGCACTTCGGCGCCGACGACGTCAACGGCACGCTCGAGGACGAGCGCATCCAGCACCTCTCGGGCGCCGCGACGCCCGCCGGGCTCGCGCGCGAGCAGCTCTTCCGCATGATCCGCGACGCGGGCAAGACTCCCGTCGAGCGCGACGCTTTGTACAATGTCGTCCAGGTGTACAACTAGTGCTCGAGCGGATCCGCGAGAAGGCGGTCCACGGCAAGCGGCTGGACCGTGACGAGGGGCGCTGGCTCCTCGCCGAGGCGCCGCTGCTCGAGGCGGGCGCGCTCGCCAGCGAGGTCCGCTTCCAGCGCATCCCCGGGCGGATCGTGACGTTCGTCATCGACACCAACCCCAACTACACGAACGTCTGCGTCACCGACTGCCAGTTCTGCGCGTTCTACCGCAAGCCCGGCGACCCCGAGGCCTGGACGCTCACCGTGGACGAGGTGCTGGCCAAGGTGGAGTTCGCCGCGTCCAAGGGCGCGACGACGGTGCTGCTCCAGGGCGGCCACAACCCGGCGCTGCCGCTCGACTACTACGTGAGCCTCGTCACCGAGACGCGACGGCGCTTCCCGCAGATCACCCCGCACTTCTTCACGGCGTCGGAGATCCAGACGATCGCCGCGGTCGAGAAGCTGACGATCGGCGACATTCTCGACCGGCTCTGGCAGGCGGGCCAGCGCACACTTCCCGGCGGCGGCGCCGAGGTCCTCTCGGAGCGCGTGC
>WNGG01052263.1_pt1 | contig 10654 bp, 11 predicted proteins | sample 5400661 | NCBI WGS metagenome assembly WNGG01 (sample SAMN13153372, study PRJNA577476) | soil metagenome | isolation source: 100 cm soil or saprolite under Garry oak tree replicate 1 | place: USA:California | collected 2016-06-15
CAACGCAACGACCGACAAGATGGTCGCGGTCGCGCCGCTCGACTTCCTGATCGGTCAGATCAGGATGGTGCATCCGCTGACCCTGCCGCTCTGGATGGGTGGCCTCGCCTGGCTGCGCCCGGTCGCGGTCGTCCTGTTGATCGTCGCCGGGGCCGTGACCGCCCCGCTCGCGCTGCCTCTCCTGCCGGTCGACACCTATATCCGCTGCTCGCGCGCGCTCGGCGAGCGGCCCTCGACCGAGGAGCGCAAGGAGCTCGGAGAGCTGGGACAGTTCTATGCCGACATGCAGGGCTGGGACGCGATCGTCGGAACGATCGCAGACGTCTACCGACGTCTGCCGGCCCAGGACGCGACCGCGGCGCGGATCTTCGCCCCCGACTACGGCGTCGCCGGCGCTCTCGACCTGCTGGGCCGGAGGCAGGGCCTCCCGCCGGCGATCAGCGCCCACAACAACTACTGGCTCTGGGGTCCGCGCGGCTGGGATGGACGCGTCCTGATCGTGGTCGGCGGCGAAGAGGACCGGCTGGACGCCCGGTTCGAGGCGGTCGAGCGCGCCGCGACCATCGACTGCGGACGCTGCATGCCCTGCGAGAACGGGCGTCCCGTGTGGGTGTGCCGCGGGCTACGCGCGCCGATCGCCGAGACCTGGGCGCAGATCAAGCACTATGATTGATCGGGAGGATTCCGTGTCTCAGGATCAACAGCTGCGCCGATTGAACGAGGAGTACGTGGCGGCATCCCTGGCGGGAGACGTCGAGTGGTACCGATCCCACCTGGCCGATGAGTTCGTCTGCATCGAATCCGACGGATCGGTTCTCGACAAGCCCGCCTTCCTGCGGATGACGGCCCAGGGGTCGGACCTGGCCGAGTATCGGCTCGACGAGGTCGACGTGCGGTTTTACGGGGACGTGGCCCTCGTGCGCGCGACCGGTTCGTGGAAGACCAAGGACGGTGTCCCCGGCATGAGTCGCTACGTGGATGTGTACGTGCACACGGGCGACGAGTGGAAGGCGGTATCGGCGCAGATCACCCGCCCGTCGAGGGTCAAGTAGGTGGCCGCGCTCGGCTTCGTCGCCGGAGGCCAACCGCCGGGCGGCGCGTCGAACCATTGACACCTCCGGAAGGGCGTCGGCCCGGGCCGGCGGGCGTCACCGCCCTGAGCGTCTTCTTCGCCGCGGGGGTGGCGATTGCTCTCCTGTCCCTGGTGTCGCTCCTGGTTCCCGGCGGCGCGCTCGAACCGATGTGGCGCCTGAATCCGAGGGCCCATGAAGGGTTCACCCGGCTGGGCACCGGGACGATCGCCCTCCTGGCTGGCGTGTCTGCGGCCTGCGCGGCGGCCGCGGTCGGCGTCTGGCGGGGTAGGCGCTGGGGTCACGTCCTGGAGCTGGGGCTGCTGACGGTCAACCTCCTGGGGGACATCCTGAACGTGACGCTGGGAACGGAGCGCCGCGCCGCCATCGGCATACCGATTGCCGGCGCCATCATCGTGTATCTCTGCACGGGACGGCCGCGTCGATTCTTCACGGGCAAGAATCGCGAGACATGACCATCGGCATCGCGCTGGATCTCTTCGTACTTCTTGCGGTCGCCATCCTGGGGACATCCCTCTTCTCGGTCTTCGAGGTGGAGACTCCCGCGTGGCGCAGGATCGTGAAGTGGGGCCTCGTGGTGGGTGTCACTCTGGGCCTGACGCGCATCATCGGTCACTGGGCCCTGATCGTCCCGGCCCTCGCGGCCGCCGGCGGATTGACGGTCCACTTCATGTGGTGCCGGCGCCACGGTCACGGCGATCTTGAGAGATCGGCATTGCAGGGCGGTGGGTCTCGTCGTAAGATTCATGGACCATGCCCTCGCCCCCCGCACGCTCCGCTCTCGCCGGAATTCTTGCCGCAGCGGTCGCCCTGGGGTCGTCCTTGGCCCAGGACGGGTCCGTCGGACGCGCAAGGGTCGAGCCGGGCGAAACGGCAGGGGTCCCCTGGGCGGGGGGACCGGGGGTCCGTGAGACGGTCGCGGATATCATGGAGCGCGAGGCCCTGGCCCCGAAGATCCTCGCTTTCCCCCGTCTGAGGGAGGAGCCGGCCGGCCGGCCCGGTCCGATCAGGGAGAACCCGGAGGCCCCCCCCGTGTCGCAATGGCCGCCCCCGAGTCAGTCCGCTCCCCTCATGTCGGAGGCCGTGGCGCCGCTAGCGCCCCAGGTCGTCGGGACCAACTTCAAGGCGATCTCCCTCCTCTCCCCGCACGAATCCCAGTTCATCCCGCCGGACACCGTAGGGGACGTCGGTCCGACCCAGATCCTGGTAGCAGCCAACGGCCGCATCAAGGTGTTCGACAAGACGGGGACCCTCGGCGGGCTCAACGTGACCGACGGCATCTTCTTCGCCTCCGTGACCGGCGGATCGGACGTCACTGACCCCCAGGTGCGCTACGACAGGCTATCCGGCCGCTGGTTCGTCACCGAATTGACTTTCACGACTCCGAACAAGGTCCTGATCGCCGTCAGCTCCGGCCCGACGATCTCCTCGTCCTCCAGCTTCACCTTCTTCTCGTTCCAGCACGATATCGTCGGGACCACGCCCAACAGCGATACAGGAGGTTTCGCGGACTACGACAGTCTCGGGATCGATCGGTCCGCCCTCTACATCGGCGTGGACGTCTTCAATGCCGCGGGGACGAGCTTCCTGGGGACGACGGGATACGTCGTCAACAAAGCCGCGCTCCTGGCCGGGACCCTGACCGTCACGCCCTTCCGTCAGATGGCCGGGGGGACCACTGCGGCACCGGGACCTTTCGCCCCGCGCGGCGTCGAGAACGACGATCCGGCAGCGAATCAGGGGTTCTTCATCGGAGTCGACACCGTGTTCTTCAGCCAGATCGACATCCGGCGCGTGACCAATCCTGGCGGCGTCCCCTCGATCTCCGGCAACATCCTTCTCACCATCCCGACGACGGACTTCCCGATCCCGCAGGTCGTCAAGGGATCGGCCAACAACCGCAGACTCGACGCCCTGGACGACCGGCTGTTCGCGGCATCGATCCACAAGAACAAGATCACCGGCGCCACGAGCCTCTGGACGGCCCACAACATCGGGGTGAATGCCAGCGGGGTCGCGTCCACGCACGGCGTCCGGAACGGTTCGCGCTGGTACGAGATCACGAACCTCGACGGGACACCGACGCTCAGCCAGGCCGGCACGCTCTTCGACACGGCATCCACCAACCCCCGCGGCTTCTGGATCGACTCGGTGGCGGCGAGCGGTCAGGGACACATGGCCCTCGGTTCCAGTTACGCGAGCGCGAATGATTTCGCAGGCGTCGCGACGGCCGGCCGCCTCCGGACCGATGCCCTCGGCACGATCAAGTCGGCCGCCCTGGCGCAGATCTCCTCGAGCGCCTACAACCAGCAGAACGTCGACGGCCAGCGCTGGGGCGACTACTCGCACACCGTCGTCGATCCCACCGACGACATGACGCTCTGGACGTTCCAGGAGTGGTGCGACGCGACCAATTCCTGGGGGGTCCAGGTCGTGCAGCTCAAGGCGCCGCCGCCCGCCTCGCCCACGAGCGCGGTCCCCTCGAGTATCTGCGCGGGTCAAGGCGCGGTCGACGTCACCATCGCCGGCGTGTCCTCGGCCGGCTCGGAGTTCTTCGACCCGGGGGCCGACGCCGGCGGTCCGGGCTACCCCAACCGCCTCTCGGCCGCGGTGAGCGGTGGTGTCGGGGTCAACCGAGTCACGTTCACGGACCCCACGCACGTCGCGCTGAACCTCTCGACCCTCGGAGCAGCGCCCGGCGTCCATGACGTCACCCTGACCAACCCCGACGGACAGTCGTCGACCGGAGTCGGCCTCCTGACGGTCAACGGCGCCTCCGCACCGGCCGCGTCGAACAACGGTCCGATCTGCGCCGGGGCGACCCTGCAGTTGTCGGCCGCGACGGTCGCCGGCGCCACCTACAGCTGGACCGGTCCGAACGGCTTCACTTCGAGCGCGCAGAACCCGTCGATCCCAGGGGCCACGACCGCCGCCTCGGGCACCTACAGTGTGCGCGTCACGGTGGGCGGATGCACCTCGGACGCCTCGTTCACTTCGGCCGCGGTGATCGGCGACGGCGCGGGATGCGACGACGGCAATCCGTGCACGCAGGCCGACACCTGCCAGGCGGGCGTCTGCCGCGGAAGTGGTGTCCTGGACGCGGACGGCGACGGACACCACGCTTTGCTTTGCGGTGGGGACGACTGCAACGACAACAATCCCTTCGTCTGGACCGCGCCCGAGGCAGTCACCAATCTGTCCGTGGCGGGAGCGGGTCCGACCGGCCTGGCGTGGGACAGCCAGGGCACCCTGGTCGGTCCCGAGACCGTGTACGACCTGGTCTCGGGCGCGATTCTGTCCGTAGGGTCCTTGAACTTCTCCGCTGCCGCCTGCGTGCTGGAGGGCGGAGGCACGTCGTTCTCCGATACCCGGCCGGCTCCCCCGCTCGGTGAGGCGTACTGGTATCTGGCGCGCGGAGAGAACTCGTGCGGGGCAGGCACCTACGGCACGAGCCAGCAGGACACCTCGATTCTGGCCTGCCCTTGAAGACCGCCGGGATCATCGGCGGGATCGGGCCGGAATCGACCATCGTGATCACGGACGGCGCGCTCGCGGCGGTGGCCGATTTCCTGCTCGGTGAGCTCAGAAGGCTGACGCAGGCGGGGGCCGACTTCGGCCTGCTGGCCGCCAACACCCCCCACATCGTGTTCGACGATCTGCGGCGGCGCTCGCCCCTGCCGCTGCTCAGCATCGTGGAGGCGACCCGCGACGCCGCGCGGTCCCTGGGGCTGAGGACCGTCGGTCTTCTCGGCACGCGCTTTACGATGCAGGGGCGGTTCTATCCCGACGTGTTCGAGGCCGCCGGCATCCGCCTGGTGACGCCCGCGCCCGATGAGCAGGCGTTCATCCACGACCGGTACATGAACGAGCTGGTGAACGGCCACTTCACCCAGCCGACGCGGGACACGTTCCTGTCCATCGCCCGGCGGCTCGCGGAGGAGGACGGGATCAAGGGACTGATCCTGGGCGGGACCGAGCTCCCCTTGCTGATGCGCGGAGCCGAGGTGCCCGGTGTCCCGTTCCTCGACACCACGCGGTTGCACGTCGAGCAGGTCGTGGACAGGCTCCTTTCATGAACGGGAGCGCACGGATGTTTTCCGTCGCCGGCCTGACGCTGGCCCTTGTCCTCACCGCCTCGCGCGCGGAGGCGCCGCAGCCGCAAGCCCTCCCCTCCCCCGTCAAGGACAAGGTCTGCAAGCTCGTCAACGGGAGATGGTTCGACGGGACGGTGTTCAGGCGCCGGGTCTTCTACGCCGCCGGAGGCGTGCTGACCGTCAAGGCGCCGGCGGCTGTCGACGAGGTGGTCGACTTGAAGGACGGCTACGTCGTGCCGCCGTTCGGCGACGCGCACAACCACTACATCGCCGGGCCGCACGACATCGACAACATCCTCCGGCAGTACCTTCGGGACGGGATCTTCTATGCCAAGAACCCGGCCAGCATCGCGCGCGACACCGGCAAGATCAAGGACAAGATCAACCGGCCGGACGGCGTCGACGTGGTGTTCGCGAACGCGGGAATCACCGCCTCGGGGGGGCATCCCGTCAGACTGTACGAGGAGTACCTCAGGAAGGTGAAGACCCCGGGGCCCGACGGGACGTTCGAAAATCTCGGTTACGTCATCATCGACAACGACGCGGATCTCCAGAAGAAGTGGCCGATGATCATGGCCGGCGCTCCCGATTTCATCAAGGGTCACCTGCTCTATTCCGAGGAGTTCGAGACGAGGCGGAACGACCCGGCCTACTACGGCCACCGGGGACTCGACCCGAAGGTCCTGCGCTCGATCGTCGATCGGGCCCACGCCGATCACCTGCGCGTGTCCTGCCACATCGAGACGGCGGTCGATTTCCGCAACGCGCTGGCGGCGGGGGTGGACGAGATCAACCACATGCCCGGATACTTCCCGACACGCGAGCACCCGGAGTGGTTCCCGATCACGGCGCAGGACGCCGCGCAGGCGGCGCGCCAGGGTGTCGTCGTGGTCACGACGACCTACGTAGCCGCGGCGGAGATGGCCAAGCCCGAGGAGGCCGCGCACCTGGAGACGGCGAGGGAAATCCAGGCGGGGAATCTGCGGCTGCTGCGCGACGCGGGCGTCAAGATCGCGCTCGGCCCGGACGTTTACGGAGTCACCGCCCTCGCCGAAGCGCTGAACGTGCACACCCTGAACGTCCTCGACAACCGCGCCCTCCTCAAGGCCTGGTGCGAGACGACCGCCGAGACGATCTTCCCGAAGCGGAAGATCGGGCATCTCCAGGAAGGATACGAGGCGAGCTTCCTGGTCCTGGGAGGCGACCCGCTGGCCGATTTCGAGAAGGTGAAGGACATCCGGATGCGCTTCAAGCAGGGCCTCCGCATCCCGGACTCGGTTCTTGGGTTATCCTAGGGCGTCACTCCCGGTGACGCGCTTCCCTCCCTGCCGAGGGAAGCCTTCGCAATCCCGAGATCCCTGTCATGAACATTCGAGCCGTATCCTCAGGAGTGTGCGCCCTCCTGGTCGCCGTGGCGCTGGCGCATCCCCGGGCCGGCGCCGCAACCGCCGACCCGTCCGCCGACCCGCTCGCAGCCGAGATCGCGCGCTGGTCCGTCTTTCTGAAGAACAACACGTCCACGGACGAGTTCTGGGTCCAGGTGAAGGACGCCAGCGCCCCGATCCTCGAGCGCGCCGACAAGGCGCTGCACGACGGTCGTCGCTGGCTGGCGCTGCAGCGTCTCGCCGCCGTGCGCGTGAATCTGGCCGCTTCGGAGTCCCTGGAACGACGGTCGCCCCGGGAGCGCAAGGACGACGCCGGCTTCGAGGCGGAGTGGGCGCGCCTCGGGAAGGCGTTGAAGGCCGACCTGCGCGGTCCCTCGGCCGGTGCTCTGGACGGCGTGCGCCCCGCGGCCGTGCGGGCCGTGGGCGAGGCGGCCCTTCCCCAGGTGCGCGCCTTCTACGAGTCGAGTCTCGAGTACGGGCGCAACACGATGCCGGACTTCGGCTTCTTCTACCTGGCGTCGGCGCAGGCGCAGAAGGAGTTCGCGGCCTTCTGCCGCTCCCTCGCCGCGCCGACGGCCGGAGCGGCGCCGAGGCTGCGCGCGCTGCAGCGGGAGATCGACTCTCTGCAGCACGATCTCCTCGCCGTCTACAGACCGCCCGTGTCGATCGACAGGCACCGCGAGTTCATCGTCGCCAACTCCACCCTGAACGAGGCACGAGAGCTGGACGCCGCGGGACTGCGACACGGCGCCCTGCTGCGCTACCTGGAGGCAGCCCTGCGATTCGCACCGCTGCGCCAGGCGCAGCCGGCCCTCGACACCGGGACGATCGCCGCGCGGCTCCGCGAGCTCGACGTCCGCCTGTCCGAGGGCGGCACCGACCACAGCCTGGGCAGGATCTTCCTCGAGTCGGCCCAGGCCAACCTGTCCGACCCGGCTCCGGCGGGCGATCCCGCGATCGCCGCGGCGATCGTCGCGGACGTGCTGCCGCGCTACTTCGCGGCGCTCGAGCCGGCGATCCCGGAGGCGCCGAAGGCAGCACCGCGCGCCACGGTCACGCTCGTCCGCTGGCCGTACACCTGAAACATCTCCGACCCGGCAGGTCTGCTGGCGCAGAGCGTGGTGCAGGAATTCGGGGGGAAGGTGCGGTTCGTGTCGGAGAACTACGGAGACTCGAAGCTGGCGAAGCGATTCGGAGTCACGCGCTACCCGGCGATCTTCGTCGACGACGTCCTGGCGGCCACGCCCGACGATTTCGGCTTCTACGGCAAGGGGGCGGCCGAGGTGGGGGGTCGGTACGCGCCGCTCAAGAGCGCTGCGGCCCACGAGCGCTTCCGGGCCGATCTGTCGCGCATGATCCGGCTGGTCCTGGAAGGGGACAAGGACGCCGCCCGCGCCGCGGCGGCCCCCGCGCCCGCGGCCGCGATCGCCGAATGGCCGGCCGTGACAATCACCGACCTCGACGGCAGATCCGTGGACCGGTCCACACTGGCGGGACGGCCGGTGGTGGTCGAGCTCTGGGCCACCTGGTGTCCTCCCTGCCGCGGCACTCTCGCCTGGCTCGGAGATCTCAAGAAGCGCCATGGGGACCGCTTCGCGGTCGTGGCGATCTCCGTGCAGTCCGAGGAGCCGGACGTGCGCAAGCTCGTGTCCGAGCTCAAGCTGCCGTTCGTGTTCGCGATCGGCACGCCCGAGGTCGTGCGCGCGTTCGGCGACGTGAGCGCCGTGCCGACCCTCCTGCTGTTCGACGGCGAGGGGCACGCCGTCGCGACATATTACGGCGCCCCCCCAACGCTGCACGCCGAGGCCGAGACGGCGCTCGCCTCTCTTCTCAAGTGACGCGAGGCCGGTGACGTCGGCGCGGGGCGGGGGTCCCTCAGGCACCACGGTCCTCTGCACGGCGTCGGCGCTCGTCGCGTTCGCGGCGAACTCGGTGCTCTGCCGGCTGGCCCTCTCGTTCGCCTACACGAGCCTGGGGGCCGGGACGGGGGCGCTCATCCTGTTCGGGTCGGTCCAGGCGACCATGCTCCTGGCCGCGATCGGGTCGGGAGAGCGTCCACGCCCCCGGCACTGGGTCGGCCTCGCGCTTGCGGTGGCGGGCCTGGTGATCCTGGTGCTTCCGGGGCTGCGGGCCCCTTCCCCGGGCGGCGCCATGCTCATGACTGTCGGCGGGATCTCCTGGGGGATCTATTCTCTGCGGGGCCGCGGCCCCGCCGGTCCGCTGCCCGAGACGACCGGCAACTTCATCCGCTCGATCCCCTTCGCCGTGACGGTCAGCCTGCTCTCCGCCCGTCATCTGCATGCGAGCCCGGGTGGCATCCTCCTGGCCCTGGCCTCGGGGGTCGTCGCCTCCGGTCTCGGCTACGTCCTCTGGTACGCCGCTTTGAAGGGATTGAGCGCGTCCCGCGCCGCGACGGTGCAGCTGTCGGTGCCGGCGCTGGCCGCGGCAGGGGGCGTGATGGTCCTGGGCGAGAGCGTGTCGCCGCGGTTGGCCGCGGCGGCGATCCTGATCCTCGGAGGAGTCGCGCTCACCCTCGCGGGACGCGAGGGTCGACCCGGCAGTCGATCCGGGTAGAATGCGGTCACGAGGAGGAACCATGGCCGACGTCACCTTCAAGCGGTTCGAGGAGCTCGACAGCTACCAGGCGCAGTTCCTGTACGCCGGACGCGGACTCGGTGTCACGTCGTTCGGCATGAACGTCCTGCGTCTGCCGCCCAACTGGGCGGACTACCCCGAGCACAATCACTCCAAGGAAGGGCAGGAAGAGGTCTACGTAGTTGTCCAGGGCAGCGCGCGCCTGACGGCCGGGGAAGGGTCCTGGGATCTCCTTCCCGGCACGCTGGTGCGCGTCGGCGTCGAGCAGAAGCGCCGGATCGTCCCGGGCGCCGCGGGGGTGACGATCCTCGCCCTGGGAGGGACGCCCGGCAAGGCGTACGAGCCGCCGGTGCGGAAGAAGAGCGGCGCCTGATCGACATGGCGAACGGCCCCCCGCGACCCGCGACGCTGACCAGGCGCGACCTTCCGGAGGCGGCGCGCCATCTGGCCGGACGGGATCGGGATCTCCGGCGTATCTTGAAGACCCATGGTCCGCCTCCGCTGTGGGGGCGGCGTCCGGGCTTCGCGACGCTCGTGCGGATCATCCTGGAGCAGCAGGTCTCGCTGGCCTCGGCCCGGGCGATCTTCCGGCGGCTCGCGCGGGGCGTGGTGCCGTTCACGCCCGCGCGATTCGTCGAGATGGGGACCGCCCGCCTGCGCTCGCTCGGCGTGACCCGGCAGAAGGCGGCGTACTGCCTTCATGTCGCCGAGGCGGTGAGCGGCGGGAGTCTCAATCTGAAGACCGTCGCGCGCATGGACGACGCGGACGTCGCCCTTACCCTGACGCGGCTCAAGGGCGTGGGGCCCTGGACGGCCGATATCTATCTTTTGATGGCGCTGCGTCGCCCGGACATCTGGCCGGCGGGGGACATCGCGCTGGTGCACGCGGTGCGCAGGGTGAAGCGGCTGCGCGGCCGCGCGTCGCCGGAGCGCGTCGCGCGCCTCGCCGACGCCTGGCGCCCCTACCGATCGGTGGCGGCGAGGATGATGTGGCAGCATTACCTGGCGGAACGGACCCGTTCGACTTCATGACAAGGAGGATCCGATGGCCGAGAGCGTCTACAAGATCATCGAGCTCGTGGGGACCAGCACGGAATCGTGGGAGAAGGCGGCGATGGCCGCGGTCGGCATGGCCTCCAAGAGCCTGCGCGACCTGCGGATCGCGGAGGTGACGACGCTCGACCTGCAAATCGACAACGGGAAGATCAAGGCCTACAGGGCCAAGGTGAAGGTGTCCTTCAAGTACCAGGCTGGTCGCTGACCGTCGCCGCTTCATGAACCGCCTGACGCGCCTCGCCGCGGTGAGTCTCGCACTCGTCACCGCGACCGGCGTGGTCTGGGTGGCGGTTCCGATGATTCCTCCTCCTGCCGTTCGGGGCGAGCCGATCGTCGCGACCTATTGAACGCTGTTGTAGGACAGGTATCCCCAGAAGTCCTCGAACGTTTTGTCGTTCGAATCGATGATGTGGTCCCACTGCACGATCATCTT
>WNGG01009465.1_pt1 | contig 10652 bp, 9 predicted proteins | sample 5400661 | NCBI WGS metagenome assembly WNGG01 (sample SAMN13153372, study PRJNA577476) | soil metagenome | isolation source: 100 cm soil or saprolite under Garry oak tree replicate 1 | place: USA:California | collected 2016-06-15
CAGCGGTCGCCGCAACATTGTTGAGTCTAGTTCTACTTGCGCAAGCTGAAAAAAGGCTCACTCCCTGATAGGCAGCTGGCGTGAACCACTTTGTCTCACTCTAGATACATCAACGATAAAAAAGCTTCACTCCCTGGGGGCCGCTCGCACGAACGGGGTGAGTCTCACTTGAGATGCGCCGATTGCGCAAAAGGCAAACTCCCTGAGTGGGTAGTCGAGCAGGCAAAGGTCTGTGAATTATTGAGAAGACATACACCATCAAACGTGATTCCCTTCTGAAAAAATACCGAGCAATTTACTCGCTATTTGCTAATACTCGCGCATACACTCGAAATCAAGACAGAGTCGGACCAGATTGCTGTCACCAGGCAGCAGTTTGCCTACCCTCCCCGTCAAGCTCTCCAGTTCCTTCTCAACAAGAAATCAACTGTGGAATAATTCACAGCCCCTGCTGAAACACCTGATACACCTGATACACCTGATACAGTGAGCCACTTCGACTCAAACTTATCGGATACACCTGATACACTGATACACTTGATACACTTGATACACTTGGGACACAGGTTTCTTGCCGCTGCACTCCAAAATCTCTCTTGACAAACTATGATAAACTAGGTTCAAGCTCATGTTGCTCAGTGGTGGCGTGAGTAATTTGACCGCGTAGCTCAGGGGTAGAGCAATCGCCTTTTAAGCGATTGGCCGTGGGTTCGAATCCCACCGCGGTCATTTCTATTTCCTGTTCCCCAACCTTTTCACCCCTTGATCACCAGTCTTTTTTTCAATGCACATCAGAATTTGCCTGAGCTATTGTAGTGAACACTATTGAGTCGTACAATAGGTTCAAGGGTAAATAAAATGACAAGAGTATGTAAGAGGACCGAACTCCTATGGTCATTAAAGCTCGCATTAAGCGCAATGCTTATTTCGATTCTATCACCTTGATGAAAATCGCACGCACCCTTACAGGTATGGATGGAGTCGAAGACGCTGCCGCCATCATGGCGACAGAGGCTAACTTGCAACTTTTGAAAGAGGCTGGCTTGACGCCATTTGAAGGCAGCGCTGGTGCGGCGGATGTTCTATTCGTCGTGCGGGCTAGCGGTGAGGGCAGCGCTGAAGCTGCATTACAGTCTGCCGAAGAACAACTTGCGCAACGCCCTGTAACCACCTTCGACGGCGGAGCTAACAGTGGCCAGAAACAGCCTCGTTCGCTGGAGCAGGCGCTGCAAATCCATCCAGACGCCAGCCTGGCGGTTATTTCTGTACCTGGCTCCTACGCGGCACTCGAGGCAGACCGTGCATTGCGCGCTGGTCTACATGTCTTCCTCTTCAGCGATAATGTGCCTCTTGAAGATGAAATTGCCTTGAAACGTTTAGCACAGAAGCGCGGTTTGCTGCTGATGGGACCTGATTGTGGTACAGCCATGCTGAATGGCGTCGGCCTGGGTTTTGTCAATGTCGTTCGAAATGGGCCAATTGGCATCGTGGGAGCCTCTGGTACCGGAATTCAGCAGGTAATGTCATTGATTGCGCATCTGGGAAGTGGAGTCTCGCAAGTAATCGGCTCTGGTGGCCGTGACCTCTCCGAAGAGGTAGGGGCAATCACCACCTTGCAGGGACTGCGCCTTTTGCAAGAGGATGAGCAAACAGAAGTAATTGTGTTAGTCTCCAAACCGCCAGCACCTACTATGGCCGAGCGGGTACTTGAGGCAGCCGTCAAAGGGAAAAAACCGGTAATCGTGATTTTTGTAGGTGCGGATCATGACGCTATAGAACAGCGCTACGGGAATCGTGTCGTAGTTACTCGCACATTGGCTGAGGCCGCGCGTAAAGCAGTCAGCGTGTGTGGTGGTACCGAAACGATTACAGGCACCTGGCGTGTTCGTGAGATGAAGCCAGTACATCCATTAGCAACGCCTCGTGTGAAAACCATGACTCTCTCAGCACTTTACTCAGGTGGAACGCTCTGTGATGAAGCTATGCATCTCTGGGCGGAGCGGCTTGGCCCTATTTACTCAAATATTCCGCTCAAGCCTGAATGGCGGCTGGTAGAGGATGGACAGCACATAAAGAGACATTGCGCGATTGACTTTGGCGCGGACGAATACACCCGTGGACGTCCACATCCCATGATTGATCCAAGCTTGCGCCTGAAACGCCTGCAAGAAGAAGCCAACAATCCCATAGTAGGAGTCATCCTGCTTGATATCGTACTTGGCTACTGCTCACATCCCGATCCAGCATCAGTGTACGCTCCTGCTATTCTTGCCGCCCTGAAGCAGGCAAAGCAAGAAGGCAGATCGCTTACCTGTATTATTTCGCTCTGTGGCACAGAAGGCGACCCTCAGCGGCTCTCTGTACAGGCCGCGAAGTTTCGCGATGCGGGAGCAGAGGTATTTACCAGCAATGCCGACGCGGCTCTGCGTTGTATCGAGGTAATCTTGTGAAGAATATTGCAAACACGAGCACACAGCTCTTTCATATGTCCGTTGTCAATGTTGGTGCCGATCTCTTTGCGGATGCCATTGAAGAGCAGGGAATCGCCGTCACTCGCGTAGCCTGGCGACCACCTGCCGGCAATCAGCATGCTCTAATGGCGCTCCTGGCCGATCCAAAAGTAGATGAGGCCAATAAGGTCGCCGTTGAGCGTATGCTATCTGCCCATCCCGTCATCGTTGATGTACGGCCAGCTCATGAAGCCATCCCGGTATTGCGCAAGCATAAATTGCTCCATGCCGGCCCTCCCATCCATTGGGAGCGAATGTGTGGTCCCATGCGCGGAGCTGTCATAGGAGCCTGCTTATATGAAGGGTGGGCTAAAGACGAAGCGGAAGCTGTTGCCCTGGCAGAGTCAGGGACGCTCGATTTTGAGCCTTGCCACCACTATAACGCGGTTGGGCCTATGGCGGGTATAACCTCTCCATCGATGCCCGTATTTGTTGTTGAAGACAAGACGCACAGAAGCCAGACCTTTGCAACCTTGAACGAGGGTTTGGGAAAAGTGCTGCGCTATGGGGCATTTGCTCCTGAAGTCTTAGAGCGTTTGCACTGGATGGAGGATGTGTTAGGTCCAGCGCTCGGTCGTGCTATAAAGAAACTCGGCGGCGTTGACGTCCGCGTGATTATGTCCCAGGCTTTGCAGATGGGCGATGAATGCCACAACCGCAACAAAGCCGCGACTTCGCTCTTTGTTCGCCAGGTAGGCGCGGCCCTGGTGGAAACCGGCATTTCCCGTGAAGAGACTGCATCTGTATTACGCTTTATCGCAGATAATGATCATTTTCATCTCAATCCTTCGATGGCTGCGGCCAAAGCAATTACACTGGCAGGAGCGAATGTACCGCACAGCAGTATTGTTGTGACTATGGCGCGCAATGGGGTTGATTTCGGCATACGGGTCAGTGGGCTTGGGGATCGCTGGTTCGTTGGACCGGCACAGTATATCCAGGGGCTATACTTTGCTGGTTTTGGGCCGGAAGACGCCAATCCTGATATTGGCGATAGCGCCATTACCGAGACAAGTGGAGTAGGCGCCTTCGCGATGGCGGGCGCTCCGGCTATTGTGCAATTTATCGGCGGTTCTCCCGATGATGCGTTGCGCTACACACGCGAGATGTACGATATCACAGTGACCAGTAATCCGTTGTTTAGCTTACCATCACTCGATTTCAAGGGCGTACCCACCGGTATCGACATCCGGAAGGTGTGCCGTCTAAATATGCCGCCCGTGATCAATACTGGCATCGCCCACCGTCTCCCTGGTGTGGGCCAGGTAGGCGCAGGCGTTGTCTACCCTCCCATGGAATGCTTTGAAAAGGCGCTGGTAGCTTTGTCCGCCTGAAGGAAAGCGTAGGGAGGAATAGTTACATGAGTGAACAAGAGGCCGTTGATAATGCGCCGCTGCCGCGTACACGCCAGTGCCTCGCTGATGATCTGCGAGCGCTGGGTGTGGTGGCTGCCAGGCGAATGGCAAAATCAGGAGAACAGCAGAATAACTAATCCACTTTTGACTTTTCACCGTATTTCTAACATAGCAAACGTTATTCCACTAGCATTAGGAAAGCAGGTGAATGGTATGGGTGCAACACTCAATCAATCAGTGACACAGTTGAGCAGCCGCGAAAGACTCTTGCTCTTGTTACCTTTAGCAGGGAGCGCCTTTGTAGGGCTATTCCTGCTGTTTTTACCAACGCTTCTAGCAACGTTGACGGGTTATGAAGGGAACGACCTGTATGTTTATCGACTGACAGGCGCGGCTACTCTGGGCTATCCAATTGCGCTTGGATTGGCGCTCAGGCAAGGTAGTTGGGCCTCGACGCGGCTGGTGGTTGTGGCTTTCTTTACCTTTGGCATAGCTTCGTTGTATGCCTGTGCCGTTGATATAATCGTGGGGCGTGCTCATTCCGTCGTATACGTTGTTCTTCTCTTAACGCTTATCTTTGTGGCGATCACCGGCACACTTCTCTATACGCACCGCGGTGAGGGACGAGCGGTAGCGGATATTGCGAGCTGGGTGGTGTGGCTGCTGGTCATCGCGACGATACTGGCAACTGTTTTCGGACTGCTGCCCCTGCTCTTTCCTTACCAGTTTGGTCATATTGCAGGCTTTAAGGCCACAGACCTCTTTGTGTATGAGCAGGCCGGTGCTGCAACTCTGGGCTACGCAGTTATGGGTATGTTTGAACTACGATCACGCAACTGGTTGGAGATTCGCTGGCCGCTGGTGATGGCCGCTGTCTTCAATGGTTTGAGCTTTTTAGCCAGTGTGCTGGCGATTGTGTCGGGAGACCCACCGTTGCTGCCATACCTGGTGGCCCCCGTTTCTCTTGGAGTGACCGTCGCAATCATTGTGGCCTTAAGGCGTGGAGGAAAGTAAGATTACCTCGATATGGGCAGGGAATCATACGGGTTGGTTCCTGCTCCTACACTTCTCCATAGACTATATTCCCGCCGAGGATTGTGGCCTGTACGGCATTGTCGGTCAGCTTCTCCTGTGGTGTGGCAAAGATATTCTCGCGTAAGACTACGGCATCGCCCAGTTTGCCTACTGTCAAGGAACCTTTTCTCTTTTCCTCTCCACCTGCATAGGCCGAACCCATGGTGTAACCCCACAAGGCTTCGGTCACGGGGAGAGCCTGATCGGGCAGCCAGGGCGGGCGTTGCGGGGTGGTGTTGTCGCGACGCATGGTAGCCGCGTACAGGATGCGCAAGGGATCAAATACCTCTACGGGGGCGTCTGAACCGAGCGCAAGAGGAATGCCCATGTGTTGCATTGTGCGGTAAGCGTAAGCCAGGCGGTGGCGCTTACCCCAGAAGCGCTCAGCGATATCGCGATCGGCGACGGCGTGAAATGGCTGGACGGAGGCTACGACGCCGAGACGGCGCATACGTTCCAGGTCTTCTGGGGTGATGAGCTGCACGTGCTCCAGGCGATAACGGAGCCCAGAAGCCTTACGGGGCGTTCTACCTCGAGCGCTTAGATGCTGCTGTGCATTCTCTATTGCGTTGAGAGCTACATGGGCCGCACGATCCCCAATAGCGTGGATGGCTATGCTAATGCCCATCTCTGCGGCGGCGCTCACCGTCTCGTTCATGGCCTGTTCAGAGAGGGTGAGAATGCCGCGATTGTTGGGGTTGCCCTCAAAACCCTCAAGCATGGCTGCTGTCTGTGAACCTAGTGTGCCATCGGCAAAGATTTTGATGCCACCGACGCTCAGCATATCGTCAGCCTTGGAGCCCAGATGTCTACGTGATGACCTTTTTTTACGTAGCTCAGGCAAGACCTGGCGCGGGAGAATCATTTGTACACGTACACCGAGTTTCCCCTCGTCGCGCAATTCTTGAAAGAGACGAAGTGCATCCATACCCTCGATATCATGTATGGTGGTGATACCGCTCTTTTGTAGTTCTGATAACAGGCGCAGCACAAGCGTACGTGTCAGTTCTGGGTTGGACTCGTCGATCACATCGTAGACGAGTTGTGTAGCGCCCTGCTCTTGCAAAATACCTGTTGGTTCGCCCGAACCATCTCGCAGTATAGCTCCGTTGCCAGGTTCAGGCGTATCCGCGGTAATATTTGCGCGCTTGAGTGCAAGTGAGTTGACCCAGAGGAGGTGGCCGTCTTTGCTCCAGAGGGCAACGGGATGATGGGGCGCCGCTGCATCAAGCGATGCTTTACCAGGAAAGTTCTCACCGGGCCAGAGGTTCTTATCCCACTGTCCGCCAAGTATCCAGTGACCTTGCGGCGTTTGCGAGGCGCGTTCTCGCACCAGTGTGGCTACCTCATCTTCGTTGGCGCAGGTTATGGCGTCGATGTAGTGTGAGCGATAGGCTGTCATGAGTAAGTGTATATGCGCGTCGATAAAACCGGGTAGGACGGTCCTGCCGTGTAGGTCTACCAGCTCGCTATGGAGGCCGGCGTAGCGATGTACCTCGTCATTGCTGCCTACCGCCAGGATAATGCCGGTAGCGTTATCGACAGCCATGGCCTGTGCCAGCGGCTGTGTCGCGTCCATTGTATAGATAGTGCCGTTTAAGAAGAGCATTGTACTCATATGTTATTCTCTGATAAAGCTGGCGATAGCTGCAGCGAGTCGTTGTGGGCGGTGAAGTTGGATGTCGTGAGCAGTATCGGGCATCCAGAGCACGGTGCAACTGCGGATAGTGCGAGCAACCTGAGCGGCCATGTAGCCCTTCGCGGTGGCAAACTCGTCGGCATTCTCCAATTTCTCAGGTAGATGTCCTCCTGGTTTTGGTTGTGCGGCAGCAGGTACCAGCAGCACAGGGCAGGCTACTTTGCCATAATAAGAAAGGGCGCGATCCTCCCACAACGATTGCCGGATCAGGCGTTGATGTTCGGGTTTCAACAACTCTTCCATCTTGCCATCGGGCAACTCTCGCACGGTGGTTAGCAGGATGGCTTCTACCTCGGGTGACCAGTAATCGGCCATTTCCAGGCGCATCATATCCAGAAAAGCAGAACGCGAGACAAACATTGCTGCTGGTGCTGTCTGGCGCAAGAAACGTTCGCGGGTCATACCAGGCCAATGCTTTGGTTCGACATGTGGACAATCGACCAGCACGAGGTGGCTGACAAGGGCAGGATGGCGGAAAGCCAGTACAAGGGCAACCCGAGCGCCCCAACCGTGTCCAACCAGGACTACTTTGCCTAAACCCAGGGCCGCCATGCCATGCACTACATCTTCCGCAATTGTGACAAGGTCATAGCCGTCGTCAGGTTGATCGCTCAGTCCGTGCCCACGTTGATCAAAGGCCACGACGCGTTGGACGTGACAAAAATACGGAGCTACCAGGCGCCAGGTATCGGCGGTTGCCCCTAAACCATGCAACATCACCAGGGGAATCTCATCGTTATGTTCCACGCTGTGCTTGTGTCCTTGAAGAGAAGGTGACGGATCTGCTAGCTGGTCAGGGTCCCATTCAAGACAATGTAGCTTTATCCCGTCGGCATCGACAAATTGTTCTTTGAGTTCTCCTTGATTGCCGATAAGTGGCTCGACCATGAGCGTTCCTTTCTGTTGACGTGCTGGATAAATCCTAGCTTATTCGCCAAAATGAGTAAGAATCAGGAAAATGTATTGCGCGAAGGAGATAGACGGGCGCCGTACGGCGAAGGCATGAAATGCTCCTTAAATGTTTGGCAAACAAAAAGTTATCTATATTATACAAGAATTACTGTTGAGTGTGTTCACTTAAGCGAGGGCGCGGAGAACCTTGAAACGGGGGTCGCCCGCGACTTCTTCGACTTTTTTGAAGTGCGCTCGGAAGGTTGGTTCGTACTTTAGGAAGCGATTTGCGACCAGGTAAAAACGGCCGCCGGGGCGCAAGACGTGTGAGGCTTCGCGAATAAAGCGTTCGGCGATCTCGGTTGTCTGGGTGCCGCCGTAGTGAAATGGGGGATTGGTTACGACGAGGTCAAAACGCTGTGAGAGTACGGCCTGAGCGCCATCGCTGGGCAGCACTTTGATATTCGTCAGGCCGCTCTCGGCTATGTTTTGCTGGGCGAGAGCTACAGAGACGAGGCTTGCATCAACCATGGTGACGTGTCCCCGGGTTGCCTGTCGCGCAATATGCAGTCCTATAAAGCCAGCGCCACAGCCAATATCTAGCGCGTTGTCCGTTGGTTGAACCTCTAATGCTTCGATCAGCAGGCGGGTGCCTTCATCCAGCTTTCCCTGCGCAAAAACTGAGGGTCCATGTAACGCTGCAAGCAGAGCGCTTGCAGCAGGCGCATTGCCGCCAGACTCGCTAATTTGGGACAAATAGTGAGTAAATTGCTCGCTATTTTTCTGGCTTTTTGAACTACCCTTAGCCTCTCCTCCATCGAATGGATTCTCGTCAGGCTCGCTAATTATGGAAGAATAGCGAGCAAATTGCTCCATATTATTTTTGCCAGTAGGGTGGCCGGAAGCAACTTCTCGTTTATAAGAACTGACAACGCGATGCCCTTTGCTGATAAGGAGGGTTTCGACGTTGCCAAAGATTTCCTCCATCTGTTTCGCTATGGAGAGTATGCCACGGTCTTTGGCACCTATGACGTACAGACGTGCTCCTGGCTTCAAGGCGTAAGCAGCTAACTGTATTGCGTAGATCATCCATGCTTTAGCCGGTTGATAGAGCAAATTCATTATTGCGATATCCATGGTCGCTGGTGGCTCTTTTAAGGTGTACTCGTGGAAGGGGATATGACGAAGGTTGTGGAACAGTAAGCTCTGCTGTTCTGCTTCGTGTAACGAGGCGATATTGTCTTCGGCGAGCGTGATGGTGCCTGTTGTGAGTTGTTGTGCGGCTACAGGCACATAGGGGTCCGAAGCCGAATTGAGCATGAGGATGTGATCTTCAGGGGATATTTGTATTGTGTCGTTCAATAGATGAGGTTGGAGTGTCATATAAGAAAGCCCTCTATATTGGTATTGCTTATGTTGATGATATCACGATTGTGGCGAGGATTGTATAGGATTGTATGGTTGGCGGGTATGGCCACTGATGTGATCATTCTTTTTGAGGTATGAGAAAGTGGTCAAATTAGAGTATATCAGAGTGATCAGGTAATGTGAAATAACTGAAATTGCCCCGCTATTCGGAGAGTGCCCAAAGTGTTCCGTGCTTGATCCATTCAATCTACCTTACGAACAAAGTAAAGGGCTACATGCTGTATCTTGAGGTTTTCAAGGTTTGGCAGGAAGTCCTCTCGAATTGTCGAGAACCGGACTGTCATCGGTTTCGCGGGCGGCGCAACCTGATCAGGATCATGCAGATCATACCAGGCATCAGCGAACTGATTACGAAAACTGAAAGGACGATAGGCACTCAGATTGGGACTAAGCGACTGGATGACCTGCTGATGTAGAAGAACAATAAAGTCGTTCCCTGGAGAGGCCCATATCACGCTCAAAATTAGTAGGTCTTGCAAGCGAGAAAGACAATAAAGTTGTTCCCTGAGTGGGGTATCTCAAAAGAATAACGCATATTTTCTTAAGCCAAGCAGATAGCTCTATCTTTGCACTTTTTAAATGCCAACCGGCAAGTTACACGGCGAGCAGGGTGTAGAGGTCTTCAAGAGCCACGCCCGCCAGAGCGCGCTCATGGATAAACTGGATCAGATGCCGCTGATGCACGTGCTGCACCTCGAGGCGTGCCTCGCCAATCGTAACATGGCGCTGTTCCTGAGCCTGCAACTGCTCCCGTTACTCATCTAAAAACGTATAGGCTGCCAACTCCAGGGTCAAGAAGCGCAGGATGGCGGTCGCGTTCATGAGTTGATACTGATCCAGGCCGAGCAGTTCCTTGCCATCTCCGAAAAACACCTCCACGTCCCAGCGGCTGGTGATATGGATGAGCAAGGTCTCCACATCCGCCTCCAGATCGCTGGAAGCCCAATAACTGGCCTGCGAAAGTGGGGCATCGAGGGACTCACGCGCGATCACGACTTGGCAGCGATACAACTTCTTCACGCGGGTGGTGACCACATGCACATAGACCAGTTGCTGCGTGCCCTGATTGGGCCAGGTGCAGCGCACATAGTCTTCCGCCTTCAGCTCGGCGGTATAGTCCGAGAGTTGAGGCCCTCGCCAGCCCTGGGGCGCGCTGTCATCCTCCACCCGCAGGCTCCGGTTGCACTTGAGACCACCCGTGATCAAGAAACCACGTGCGCGGGCCGCTTGCCAGATCACTTTGGCCATGTACCAACTATCCAGCAGCACATGCGTCTGCGTCCCAGGCACCGGCTCAAACGTGCGGATGCGCTCGAGCATCAGGGCCATCTTGCTCTGGAAGACCACCCCTTCCTTCTCACAGACACGCTGTTGTCGATAGAGCTGCGGGGCCAGCGGACAGCGTCGTCCCAACAGCACGTACAGCCCCTGCACCAGGCTGTGTCCCACCACGCGCTTGCCCTCACTGCTTGAATGGGGTCGGCCTAACCCTTCCATCTTCTTGCCTTTGCATTTGTGCATCGTCGAGTCATCCCCGATCAGATACCCGGTCACCACCGCTGCCTTCGGGCGACCTCGACCCTTGGGACGCGCTTGTAGTTGCCGCTCTTGTTCGGCTGCCACCAGGGCCTGCATCTGCTTTCGGAAGCGCGCGAAGCAGCGCTCGCTCACGCAGCCTGCCTCCCACGGCGCCTA
>WNGG01009466.1_pt1 | contig 10652 bp, 8 predicted proteins | sample 5400661 | NCBI WGS metagenome assembly WNGG01 (sample SAMN13153372, study PRJNA577476) | soil metagenome | isolation source: 100 cm soil or saprolite under Garry oak tree replicate 1 | place: USA:California | collected 2016-06-15
TGTTTAGCGGGTTCCTGGTTGTCGTGACGCGCTCCTCAGCGTGAGGTCCCGCCGCAGGTTGGTCGCATCCAATCCCAGGCACCGCAGATAATTGAAGCGGCAGCAGAACCACCGCACCGGTTCGAGCAGGCATCGCTCGCAATCACCGCATCCGGCAGCGCGAACGCAGGGATGCAGAACACTGTGCGCAAGAAATTCCACGCCGATAGCATCAATGAGCGTAAAATGACGGATGCCGACTGGAGTGGGGTGGCCGGAGCGGGCGCAGGGGGGTTAACATAAGCCCTAACCGGAGAAGTGGGGAGAATTCCCACAGGAACCCCGATACGAGAACGCGCTTTAAATTGCCTATCCGCCGTCAGTGCGACGGCATTTCCGTTTGCGTGGTTCTCTATGACATCGAAAAACTATCTGATTACCAGTTCTGTAGTTTTGGTTTTCTCCGCTCTCGTGTGGAACCGCGTACTGCCTGCGCAGCAAGCCGGTACAGCCGCTGCCAGCGTTGACTTTCAGCGTCAGGTCCGCCCCATTCTTTCGGACAACTGTTTTCTTTGCCACGGGCCGGATGAGGCTACTCGTATGGTTGGTCTCCGGCTCGACACCCAGGAAGGCGCTTTTGAAAAACGAAAAAGTGGTGAAGTGATTGTCCGCGGCAATCCGAATGGGAGTCTGCTCTATCAGCGGATTACGGCGAAGGATGCAGCCCAGCGCATGCCGCCCGAGTTTTCGCACAAGGTCCTGAATGACGATCAAAAGAAGATCTTGAAGGAGTGGATTGAGCAAGGAGCAGCCTGGAAGCAGCATTGGTCGTTTGTTCCGGTAACCCGGCCGCTGTTGCCAGTGGTGAAGGGCCAGAGTTGGGTGAAGAATCCGATCGATGCGTTTATTTTGGCCAAGCTGGAGGTATCGGGCTTGCAGCCGTCAACTGAGGCTGACAAGCGCACTCTGATTCGACGGGTTTCACTGGACCTCACAGGACTGCCACCGGAGCCATCGGAAGTTGAGGCGTTTGTCAAAGACGATTCAAAGAATGCCTACGAGAAGGTTGTGGACCGCCTGTTGGCCTCCAAGCGCTGGGGAGAGCATCGCGCCCGTTACTGGCTTGACGCTGCGCGCTATGCCGACACGCATGGTGTCCACGTCGACAACTATCGAGAGATGTGGCCGTATCGCGACTGGGTTATCGAGGCCTTCAATCGCAATCTGACGTTCGATCGCTTTACCATCGAGCAACTCGCTGGAGACCTGCTCCCGAATCGGACATTTGACCAGCAGGTTGCTTCCGGATTTCACCGCTGCAACGTCACCACCAATGAAGGTGGGGTCATTCCTGAAGAGGTCGACGCCATCTATGCCAAAGATCGAGTGGACACGACCGGCACGGTCTGGCTGGGCTTGACCGTCGGTTGTGCCACTTGCCACGACCACAAGTTCGATCCAATCTCTGCGAAAGACTTCTATTCATTGGCTGCGTTCTTCCGCAACACCACCCAACCCACCATGGACGGAAACATTTCCGATACGCCACCCATCGTGGTCGTGCCCAGGCTCGAAGATCGCTCTCGATGGCAGCGGCTGAATCGGGAAACAGAAGAGACTCGCAGCCGCATGGAGCGCGCGCGCCGTGAGGAGAGTGGGGCCTTTCGTAAGTGGCTCAAGTCGGCTGCGAGGCAATCGCTTAGCACACCGCTCGACGCTACCTCAGAACTGCTTGCGCTTGAACTTGCCGGTGAAGCGAAGGTGAGGCAAGCGGGTCAGTCTACGACCGTGCCGTTGCCGGAAGGAATCGCAGTGGGTGAAGGCTCGACACCCGCGACCAAGGCGTTGCACTTCGGCGCTAATGCCAAGCTCGAACTGGCGAATGTCGACTACTTTGCTTCGGATAAGCCATTTTCTGTGGCGGTGTGGATGTACCAGCCGAAGCGCGAAGACAATATTGTAATCGTCAGCCAGGTTGATCCTGAGGAGAAAGGCCGTGGCTGGGCACTGGAAGTGAACTCTCGCCAGCCGTCCTTCAAGTTGGTGGGTGACGAGGGCAAGGGGTTGCGCGTCAGCGCGGGCTTCTTTGAGCAGTTCAAGACGGGCACCTGGAACCATCTGCTCGTGACCTACGACGGCAGCCGCCAGCCTGCAGGACTCCTGCTCTATCTCAATGGGAAGAAGAGTACGGTGCAGATTGGCGATCAGGCAGAGCCGCTGAAGGGTGAGATTCGAACCTCATCTGCTCTGCGGTTCGGCAACGAAGGGAGCCGGTTTTTTCAAGGAGGCGCGCTTTCCGATTTTCGCGCGTTTAACCGCGTGCTGACAGAAGAGGAAGCGCGATTGGTTTCGCTTTGGTCCACATTGAAAGGAGGCCTTGAGAAACCAGCGGAGCAACTGACGGCTTCGGAACGTGAGGCTTTTCAAGCCTATTTCCTGAATCACCGCGATTCCGGCTATCGCAAGTTGGCTGCCAAACTCTCTCGCTTTGAGGGCGAACGCCGGCAGATTCGCCAGCGCGGATCCGTGACGCACGTCATGCAGGAACGCACAGATTCCAAGCCGATGGCGAACATTTTGTACCGCGGCCAGTATGACCAGCCGCGAGAAAAGGTAGAACCTAATGTCCCGGCTGCTCTGCCACCCTTGCCTGCTTCGTTTCCGAGAAACCGCTTGGGATTGGCGCGCTGGCTGGTGGAGCCGTCGAATCCGCTAATGGCTCGTGTCACGGTGAACCGCTTCTGGCAGGAGGTTTTCGGCACTGGGATCGTGAAGACCAGTGAAGACTTCGGTTCGCAAGGACAGCCTCCCACACATCCGGAATTGCTCGATTGGTTGGCGGCGGAGTTCCGTGAGTCGGGGTGGGATGTGAAGCGGCTGTTTAAGCTCATGGTCACGTCTGCCGCTTACCGGCAGTCGGCTTTAGCCAGCGAGGAAAAGCTCAAACTGGATCCGGACAACCGGCTGCTCTCCCGTGGTCCCCGCTTCCGCATGGACGGTGAAATGGTGCGTGACTGCGCGCTTTCGGCAAGCGGCCTGTTGACTCCTAAAATTGGCGGCCCCAGCGTGAAGCCTTACCAGCCGGATGGCATCTGGGAAGCTGTCGCGATGGAAGGGAGCAACACGCGCTTCTATAAGCGGGATGCGGGTGAGAAGCTTTACCGTCGCAGCCTTTACACATTCTGGAAACGCAGCGCGCCACCGGCATCGATGGATATTTTCAACGCGCCCACCCGCGAGACCTGCACGGTGCGCCGTGAACGCACCAATACACCCTTGCAGGCTCTGGTGACGCTGAACGATCCGCAGTTTGTCGAGGCTGCCCGCCACCTTGCGCAGCGGGCCTTGCAGGAAGGGCGCGGCAATTTCGACCGGCAGCTCGACTACATCACGCTGCATTTGTTGTCTCGAACCTTTCAGCCGGCCGAGCGTGTCATTGCGATGCGCGCTTTCCAGGATTTTCTCACCTACTATGCGTCGCATCCCGAGGATGCCAGGAAACTGTTGTCGGTCGGTGAATCGAAGCCCGAGGAAGGGGCCGAAGCCGATTCGGCAGCTTTGACGATGGTGGCGAACCAAATCATGAATCTGAATGAAGCGCTGAATAAGTGAGGCTCGGGGGCGGCCGCAGGTGTGTCGGCGGCGGAAAATTCCGGAAAATTCCGGGGACAGGCTACTCAATTCCTGATTTCGTAAAATAGGCACGGTCCGTGCGTTCGGGAGTTGAGTAGCCTGTCCCTAGAAAGAAAAAGAAAGAGGACGCGGCGGAACGGAGAATTCAATGCATCCTTTTGACGAAGCGATCGTAACGGAAACCCGGCGGCAATTCTTTGGCAGCGCTGCCCGGGGACTTGGGCTCGCGGCACTGGCGAGCCTGCTGGATAAGGGGCAGCTCTTAGGGGAGGTCCTCAAGACGCCTATGGGAGGCTCTCTTGCCGGGCTGCCGCACTTTCCTCCAAAAGCAAGACGGGCCATCTATCTGCACATGGTGGGTGCCCCACCTCAGATGGATTTGTTCGACTACAAGCCGGGCCTGAAGGATTGGTTCGACAAGGACCTTCCGGACTCCATCCGGCGTGGCCAGCGGCTCACGACCATGACCTCCGGCCAGACGCGCTTTCCTATCGCGCCTTCCGTTTTCAATTTTCAACAGCACGGCCAAAGTGGAACTTGGGTTTCAGAGCTTCTCCCACACACGGCAAAAATGGTGGATGATCTTTCTGTCATTCGTTCAATGCACACGGAAGCGATTAACCACGAGCCCGCCATCACCTTCATGCAGACGGGCAACATGATTGCCGGCAAGCCCTGCATGGGCTCTTGGATTGCGTACGGGTTGGGCAGCATGAATCAGGACTTGCCCACTTTCGTCGTCCTCAATGCCAGCCACTCGCATCCCAAAGCCAACGTTCAGGCGATTTCCGCGCGCTTGTGGAGTGCTGGATTCCTATCAGCTCAATACGCAGGAGTGGCTTTGCGCTCGGGAGGGGATCCGGTTCTTTACATCAACAATCCTGACGGAGTGCCGTCGCAGGTTCGCCGTCGGATGCTGGATGCGCTAGGTGAGTTGAATCGAATCGAACACGCAAAAGTTCGTGACCCGGAAACTCTGGTGCGCATCGCGCAGTTCGAAATGGCTTTTCGCATGCAGTCGTCGGTTCCGGAACTCACCGATTTGACCAAAGAACCCGAGAGCACCTACCAGTTGTATGGCGAGGATGCCCGGAAGGGCGGCACGTTCGCTCATAGCTGTCTGATGGCACGGCGGCTGGTTGAGCGCGATGTCCGTTTTGTGCAGATCTATCACCGAGGCTGGGACGTTCACGGCAATCTGCCCGAGGTTCTCCCCAGCCAGTGCCGCGATGTCGATCAGGCTTGCTGGGCGCTCGTGCAGGACCTCAAGTCACGCGGACTACTGGACAGCACCTTGGTCATTTGGGGCGGGGAATTCGGTCGGACTGTATATTCGCAAGGAAAGCTCACCCCGACCGACCATGGCCGCGATCATCATCCGCGCTGCTTCAGTCTTTGGATGGCAGGTGGTGGTGTCAAAGGAGGAAACGTCATTGGAGAGACCGACGACTTCTCCTACAACATAGTCCGCGACCCCGTTCATGTACGCGATTTCCAAGCGACCATTCTTCATTTGTTTGGCATCAATCACGAGAAGTTCACTTACAAATACCAGGGCCTCGATCAGCGTCTGACTGGGGTCGAGCGCGCCAGCCCCGTCAAGGCTATCGTGACGTAATTCATTCCATCACAATCACATCCATCCATCCAATCCAATCAAATCAATCCAATCAACAATCATGGGGACAGGCTACTCAATTCCCGAACTCAAGGACCGTGCCTATTTTATGAAATCAGGAATTGAGTAGCCTGTCCCCGAATTAATATTAGTTTTCCTTCAATACCCCATACTGGGCATCAACTTGTTTGAAGAAATATTCCATGTCAAATGCAGCGGTCTTGTTGATGTGCTCGCGGAATTTGCGGGCGCGGCCCGTCATCCCGTTTTTCACATAAAGCGCGTAGAGATCGCGCGGTTCCGAGGAGGAATGAATAAATCCTCTCTCCAAGGCGTCGAGGTATCTATCAGCCTGGCCGGACCTCAAGATTTCCTCGGTTTGGCCCTCCAGATATTTGAACAAGATATGCCAGCTCGCAAAGGATGGGATGGTCCCTCCCCAGAAATTTGCGGGCTGCAATTGCTTTTCAATGATCTCGCAGAGCGAATCCAAATAGGGCCTTGGATTTTCTTCGGCCAGGGCGTTGATGAAGACGGATTTGAGATCGGGATCGTTCGACTTCGCGCGCAAGTACTCGGACGACTTTTTCAGGTCAAATGATAAAAGGCTGAGTGCCGCCGCTGTCCGCACCTCAACCTTCTCGTCGAGCAACAACCTGTCCAATGACGGCAGGAGATCTGCAATCTGGCTGAAGCCAATCACTCGCGCGACCGACTTTCTTACTTGAGGTTCCTTGTCGTGGGAAAATGCATCCAGAAGGTTCTTCGTCTCCTCGACGGGGAAATCCGCCAAGAGAACCAGCGCGGCCACGCGAACCGAAGGCTCCCCCTCGTTGAGCCAGCGGCTGACACAATCCCAGATCTTTGGCTGACCCGCTCTACCCAACGCGCGGATGGCCGCGGCGCGCACATCGGTCGAAACACTGCTGTCAGCGACCTCAATCAACTCCTGATAATACTTGTGCGCTCCGGGGTTTCCGTCTGTCTCCCATGGACTGTGACCCGCAATACTGCGACCGCCGACCTTCGTGAGCCAAGAATTTGTGTACTCGTCCCTGAAATAAGGATTGAAACCGCCCACCGCTTCAATCGCCGCTTTGGCCACCCTTTCGTCACGACTGGAGAGAAAATGGGCGACCGCAGCCAACGCCTTCTCCCTATCAAAATCGGTCAGTCTCGCGAAGCCCAGCAGCCTGCTCATCTCATCGAGTTGCCGTATTGCGTAAAGAGCATCGGCAGCAGTTCCACCAGCCAACATTTTATTGAGTTCGGCCCAGAGCACATCCTCAACTTGTTCATCTTGGACGGGCTTGTCGTCGGCAGCGAGCAAAACGCCTTGATCTGGTTTTGCTGTGTGATTCTTCCAGAGTTGGCGAAGGAAAGCGGCTTGTTCGGAATTTTTAGCAAAAACGATGTAAGTTCGTCCCCCTTCGAATTCGTACTTTTGCGGCGAAAACGAAGCCGCAAACGGCGGCTGCCGTGCTACTCCATAGTGATGAAAGAGAACCTCCGGGCCTTTGAGGTTGCCTTTGATGACCGAGATCACTTGAAACCGTGTCGCGTAGACCTCGTAACCTGTATACTTCTCAAACCAGCCGTCCGCGACCGGGGTCGAGTCAAGCCCCTTGGCTTTTACAATGACATCCGATTCCTGGATAATTTTCTTCAATGGAATCGGAGCCGGAACCGGATAAGCGCGCGCCGAGTGCGAAAAGGCAAAAACTATCGGCAACGCAAGAGGGAACCAAAGAGGCAGGCGTGAAAAGACGCCGCGGGTCTGGTATCGCATAGGTTCCTCCTTGTTTCTCGCACGTCCGCATTGTACGCAGCGATTATAATGACAAAGAAGACCGTCATATGCTAGCCGGAGGCAGATTGACAACTCGTAAAAACGCACAGATGGCATGCAACGCCGATGTAAGTGCTGACGAATGGCGGCCCCGACGAGACGGCCTTGCCGAACCAGCCGGAGCCGCCACACTGTGGAGCAAATGATGCCCAGGGCGCTCATCGCTCTCATGACGCTCGTCGTCGCGCTCTCCTCCGGGGATCAACGGATGTCCCCGGAGGAGACCGTCCGTCGATACTGCGCGCTGGAGTTTGACGGCCAGACGTTGACGCCCGAAGGTCGGAGCAAACGCGCCGCGCTCCTGGCGGCCGCTCCGCTCGCGCCAGACCCGTCAGGGGACCGCCTCGTCATCGTCCGCGACTACGTCGTGAAGAGAGACCGCGTCGAGGCACACGCGGCATCGATTGTCGCCGACTACGCGATGTTCGGCACGCTGGACGCGTCGCTGCGCTTCACGAGGGTCGAAGGCCGACGTCCGCAGGCACCAACTCGGCAGAGGCGAGACTTCACGCTGGTCTCCGGAGGTGTGCGCGACCGGCGGTCGCCGGACGATCGGGCGCGCGCCGCGAGCGGACGGATGCCGTGGAAGATTGAGAGTCATCGCGATCCATTCGGGCACTACGTCGGCCTGGATGCCGGCATCCGCTATGTGACCGCTGCCCGAGAGACGTCGTCCGATCCGGTGATCAGGGGGAACGCCGATCGGACCTTGAGGACGCTGACACGACTCGCGGCCGGCGCACCTTCCCAGGAGCGCTTTCGGCTGGATGACATCAATACTGCCCTCGCTCGGCTGGAGCAGGGCACTTTAGCGGGCCGCGCGGTCATCTGCCCCGCTTAAAAAGACTTGGAGGCGCCCGCAATCTTGTCGATGACGATGGCGTGGGCTCCGCCCTTGTCGTAGACTGTGCCTGTTACCGTGACACTCCGACCCGCAAAGGGCATTAGCTTCTCGTTTTAGTCGCTCGCGGGCTGAGTGCCCGAAATCGGCGATTTTCATCATTCGCGCCAGCGGTACGGCTGCTGGGCAAGAATCTTCGATTGTGAGAGGAGGTAACTAAACATCTCTAAGCGTCAACGGTCGAGGTTCCTTCCCATCAATATCCCTGAAGCCATATTCACGGGCCGCCGCTGCCGCGATGACCACGCTGCCCGTTTTCTGAATAACGTTCGGGTCAGAAGCTAAGCCGACGACTCCACGGCCGATGAACTGCGGCGATTCGGAATTGCTCAAGTCCAAGTAGGCCGCCGCCTCCATCACTTTTTCGGTTCTCACGAGCCCTGGGTACAACGAAACCACCGCGACATTAAACTCTCGCAGTTCATGTGCCATGTCAGCCGTGAGCTTATCGGTAGCCGACTTCGACACTCCATAGGCCACGTTACCGATGTGTTTCTGAGCCGCCCAAAACGAAATGTTGACGATGAGGCCGCTTTGCCGGGCGACCATTGTTCGAGCGGCGTGAGCGCTCGCGACATAGTGCGCCCGGACGCCCGCCGCAAACATCGCATCCCACCGCCAGAGCGGTTGTTTCCAAAAGGGCTGCATCCAGGTGAACTCGCCATTCTCGACCAGGTTCTCATAGCCGCCCCAGACATTGTTCACCAGAATGTCGAGACGGTTCTCTTCTTTACTAATTTGGCGAAACACTGCCTCGACCTCTGAGTCATTGGTATGGTCACAGCGTACCGGAATGATTTGCGCGCTTGCGGAAAATGGTTCTTCAGTAATTGTTCGCCCAGTCGCATAAACCTTCGCGCCCGCTTCAGCTAATTCCAACACTACGCCCTTACCTATGCCACGAGTAGCACCGGTAACAAGAGCGACCTTGCCCTTTAGGTTTGTCAAAATCTTATGGCCTCCTCGCTAGATTAGGTTTCCAAAGTTTCGGCTCCGCGCCTTTGGATTTGGCAGCTATCACTGTCCAAACCTGCGCGGTAGCGCCGGCAGATGCGATCACAAGGAAAGCTAAGAGCAACACGATCTTTCAAATCAGAAAGATCAGTCGTTGACTGATAGTCATAGCAGTATTCAATTAAGAACCCGGGCGCTTGAGCTCCGGCTTGATAAACGACCAGTGGCTGTGAATGATCTTCCAGTGTCCGTCAATCCGACCGTAAACTTCTGTGGAATTCCAACGAACCAGCACGGTTTCTGGTTGATTTGGCAATTTCCCATAGTTGACCACGTTGAATGTCAATAGTGCCACGTCCCCGTGGTGCTGCATTTTGGGACTGATCATTTCGTAGCGCGGGTCTCTGATCGGGCTTTTGGTTCCTTTCATCGGAGCGAGGAGAGTCTTCATCGCTTGGTGCGAGCATCTGGCGGATGCCGCGACGCGCGAGCGGTTCGTCATCCGCGATGATCACGCGAATCTTATCCATCACCTCGTCTCCTCAACGGGAAGAGTACGGTCGCGGTCGCGCCGCCGCCCTCGGCGTTGACGACCTCAAGTCGTCCTGTTTCGCCAAAGAGCGTGGCGAGCCTCGCGCGCGTATTGGCGAGACCAACTCCGGCGTCCGACATTGGGTGGTATCCCGGTCCGTTGTCCTGGATGCTTAGCACTACCTCGCTGTCCGACTCGCACGCCGTGATCTCAATCAGCCCGGCTTCGGCGCGTTTCGCTATGCCGTGACGAATCGCGTTTTCCACCAGCGGCTGGAGGATGAACTCGGGCACTAGCGCGTCGCGGACCTCCGACGCGATGGACCAGCGCACCTGAAGCCGATCTGAAAAACGAACTTGCTCGATCGCCAGGTACTTTTCGATAAACTGGAGTTCCTCATCCAGCGTCACTTCTTGCCGCGTTTCACTCTGTAACACCTGACGCAACACCCCACTGAGCAATTCGAGCATGCGCGACGCAGCGCGCGTGTTCGGTCGCGCACCAGCACCGCGATGGCGTTGAGGCTGTTGAAAAGAAAGTGAGGATTGAGCTGCATGCGAAGCGCGCCCGACCGGGCTTCGGCAAGTTGCGCGGCCAGTCGTGTCTGCTGCGACTCGCTCTCGCGTGCCTCGGGATAGTAAGTGAAGGCATAGATGCAACCGAGCAGCGCAAAGTACAAGAACACAGACCATGGTAGATTGGTCAGAATCCAAGTGACGTAGTAACGGAACAGAGGTTCTTGCGCCGGACGGCGATTCAATAGCCCGCGGCCAACGTCTTGCGGCAGGCACGCTTCGACACGTTCGTCGAGCGCTACAACCAGGAGCGGCCGCATCAGGCGTCAGCGATGAACGTCCCCGCCGATCTGTACGCGCGATCGCCGCGCGTCTATCGAGGGCTCGAGGAGCTGACCTACCCGTTTCACGATCAGACGATCACCGTGACCCACTGCGGCCGCGATTTTCATCCGCTTTCATCCATTGGGGCGCCAGAGGTCGATGCCGACGGCCCGTCCGCGGGGTAGGCGCTCGGCCGCCATCAGCAGGACCGCGCCGCGGCCGCAGCCGATGTCGAGCAGCCGCTCGTCTCCTTTGAGCTCGAGCCGATCGAGCAGCTCGGCCCAGACGGCGAACTTGCCCGCGCGGGTGGTGTGGACGAAGATGCCCGCGTTGAGAAACAGCCAGAG
>WNGG01010373.1_pt1 | contig 10652 bp, 9 predicted proteins | sample 5400661 | NCBI WGS metagenome assembly WNGG01 (sample SAMN13153372, study PRJNA577476) | soil metagenome | isolation source: 100 cm soil or saprolite under Garry oak tree replicate 1 | place: USA:California | collected 2016-06-15
CCGCTGCTTTATCTGAAAAAGCTCGCGAATTTCTGCAAGGGCGTCGCTTCGGCGCCCTCGCGACCATCAATCGTAATGGCACGCCGCAGCTCACCGCCATGTGGTATTTGCTTGAAGGTGATACGATTGTGATGAATACCAAGGCCGGCCGCACAAAAGAACGCAATATGCGACGTGATCCACGCATATCGGTGTGCGTCCTCGAAGGTTACAGCTATGTCACTGTCAGTGGTACGGTTGAGATGATCGATGACCCGGAGATAGCGCAGAAGGATATCTATCGCCTGGCTGTCCGCTATAACGGGGAAGAAGCAGCCCGGCAGCAGATGGAACAGCAATTTTCCAAAGAGCAGCGAGTAACGCTACGTTTGAAGTGCGAACACGTTATCGAAGACTTGTGGTAGATAAAAGCGCATCAAAGAAGGCATCATGATGAAGGAAGTGAATACGGCTCAGTCTTCCCCAGCTACCACACAGGTGGAGCATGCCACAGAGTCTCTACCCACGTTGCTGGTACTAGGAGCCGGTCCAAAGGCGGTCGCAATAGCGGCCAAACGGCATGTCCTGGCGAAACTGGGCTATCCCGTGCCGCACGTGCAGATTGTTGATCGGCAAGGCGTGGCGTCCCACTGGTCAGGCAAAGCGGGGTTTACTGACGGCAACCAATTGCTGGGGACGCGCCCAGAGAAGGACATCGGTTTTCCCTATCTCTCGGCCTGTTGGGGAGACAAAGCGCTCAGCAGAGCAGGGATTGATCGCGGTCGCATGCGCCCGACACATGATGAGTGGTCGAAGTATATTCGATGGGTTGCCGAACGAGTGGAATTTGACCTGTGCGTGGCTGAGGTGACGAAGATCGCCACGACCGCTGATCAGAAGCGCTGGCAACTGACGTGTCAACCGTTGGAAGGGGACACATCTGTGATCCTGACCGGAGAGGGAGTGGTGATGACAGGCCCTGGCACGCCGCTCACCATTGCAGGTCAGCCCAAAGAGCACCCTTGTATCATGGATGGCGCATCGTTCTGGCTGCGTGTTGAGGAGTTCGTGCATCTCCGTTCACAGGTAACAAAGCCGCTGAATATCGGTGTGATAGGCACGGGCGAAACCGCCGCCGCGATCGTCGTCGCGCTGGTAGACGCCCTCAGGAGTTCGGCATTTATTGAAGTCATCAGCCCCTATGGTGTGATCTACTCGCGCGATGAAGGGTTTGAGGAGAACACGTTATTCTCCGACCCTGACGGCAGGCTTGCCAGTCTGTATGGCGATCACCAGCACGCAGCGAACTGGTTGCAACTGAGCGAACGAGATCGGCGCGAATTCGTGAGACGCACAGATAGAGGCGTCTTCTCGCTCAAGGCGATGGAGGAGATCAGTCATGCCGAAACTGTGCGCTCTGTCCTCGGAACCGTGCGTCACATTCACGCTAATGACGCTACTGTGCGCGTCGAGACCGAATACGACGGCAAGATAAAACATGATGAGTACGATTACGTCGTGGTAGCGCGTGGCTTCGATGCCCTCTGGTTCAGGCACCTGCTCGACAAGGACACCTATGCGAGCATGGCCGAGATCACGCACTCGTTTGATGGACGAACTATCGAGCACGCGATTGCTGTAGACCTTTCCCTCGACGGGTTCACTCCCAAATTACATCTGCCCATGCTAGCGGCTATCGCCCAGGGACCCGGTTTCCCCAATCTCAGTTGCCTGGGCCTGCTGGCGGACCGTATCCTGGCATCTTACTGAGGTGACGATACAGTTTCTGAAGGTACTTGTAGCTCTTACCCGTTACTCAACTTAGACATCACCGTCATAATAGACGGTGGATTCAGAAGGGAAAGTTTACAGTACTGACCAGGCCTGTGAGTCATCCATCCGCCATACTATGGCTCGCCTGCGTTGGTGTGCTGTCTTGTTTCGTCGCTAGAAGCGAAACACCTCTTCCTGTCCTTGCCCATGGCAAGAGAACAGCCAGGGCCTGTCTCCCTTTGGGGGAAGCTGAGAGACAGGTACTAAGAAAGCCATCCTTCATTTCTGCTGACCATCGAGAGGAGTGTTCTCGTGCAACCACGGGTAGACACAGCAGTCGCGCCTCCTGTGCAGGCGTTATCGACTGCCTGGTGCCCATCACACATGGGGTGTGCTATCTAGTTTCAACGTCACTTTTATTAGTGAGAAAGGGAGATCTCCACATGTCCGTTTACCACAACGGTACGCATCCTATTTTGTCTCCGGTTCATCTCTTTCGCTTGCTTCGCCCTTATCTCCGTCTGACGTTTTCCCACGTTTGGCGTTCTTTCCTGGCTTTGCTCCTGGCTGTGACCCTGGTGATGGGAGCATGGAGTAGTCGTGTTGCTCAGTCGTATGCAGCCGGTCACTCCAGTGCATCAGCTTTGAGCGGGGCCATCTCTCATGAGAGCCCCAAATTCGGCCCGAACGTCTACATCTTCAATCCCGACATGCCGCAGAGCGAGATCCAGGCGACGGTCGACGCGGTGGCTAACCAACAGGTCTCCAACCAGTTCGGAACTCAGCGTTATGCGCTGCTGTTCGAGCCCGGCACCTATGGATCCAGTACCGACCCCCTCAACTTTCAGGTCGGCTACTACACCACCGTGGCGGGCCTCGGCCTCTCCCCGAACGACGTCGTCATCAACGGGTCCATCTACGTACGCAACCAGTGCTTCGGCGCCAACAACTGCACCGCGCTCGTGAACTTCTGGCGATCGTTGTCGAACCTGACCATCAACGTGACCACCCCGAACTTCGGCTGCTACAACGGCGAATTCTGGGCAGTGTCGCAGGCCGCGCCGATGCGTCGGGTCCACATCAACGGGTTCGCCACCCTTATGGACTATTGCACCGCTCCGTCGTTCGCAAGTGGCGGCTTCATCGCCGATTCAGCGTTCGACGGCAGCACTGTGGTCAACGGCTCGCAGCAGCAGTGGCTGGTCAGGAACAGCAAGCTTGATGGCTGGAGCAACGGCGTCTGGAACCAGGTGTTCTCAGGCGTCGTGGGTGCGCCCGCCCAGTGTTTCCCCGGTCAGAAGTCATGTGGCCCGTACACCACGCTCGCGACCAGCCCGGTGACACGAGAGGCGCCATACCTGTACGTGGACTCCGATGGGCACTACAACGTCTTCGTGCCCTCGGTGCAGCGCAACTCCGTGGGTACGACATGGGCCGGCGGCGCGACGCCCGGCTCGTCCATCCCAATCGAGAGGTTCTTCATTGCCCAGCCGGCGGACTCCGCAGCGACGATCAATGGCGCATTAGGTTCCGGCAGGGACCTCATTCTGACCCCGGGCATCTATCACCTGGACCAGAGCATCAAGGTCACGCGTCCCGATACCGTGGTGCTCGGTCTCGGTTTCCCGACTCTGATCCCTGAAAACGGAATCGTGTCAATGACAGTCGCCAGGGCGAAGGGGATCTTGATCTCGGAGATGATCTTCGACGCGGGCGCAACGAACTCTCCGGCGCTGCTGCAGGTCGGAAGCGGCCACACTGGCAGTGACCATGACGCCTCCGACCCGACGGCTCTTCATGATGTGTTCTTCCGTATCGGCGGCGCGGAGCCGGGCAGCGCGACGAGCAGTCTGGTCGTCAACAGCGACAACGTCATCCTTGATGACATCTGGGCATGGCGGGCCGACCACGGCAACGGTGTGGGTTGGAACACCAACACTGCCGACAGCGGCGTCATCGTCAACGGTGACAACGTGACCGCGTACGGCCTTTTCGTCGAGCACTACCAGAAGTACGAGGTGATCTGGAACGGGAATGGCGGCACGGACATCTTCTTCCAGAATGAGATGCCCTACGACCCGCCCAGCCAGGCGGCGTGGATGGAGGCTCCCGGTGTCGACGGCTGGGCGGCCTTCAAAGTCGCCAGCATTGTAACCAGCTTCAGCGGATACGGTATGGGCAGCTACAGCTTCTTCAACCAGGGCGTGAACATCTACGCCGCACACGCGTTTGAGGTCCCCGTCACCCTCCCGGCATCAAGTCTCCACGATCTGCTCACGATCTTCCTCTCCAAGGCCGGGTTTGGTGGCATCCTGCACGTGGTCAACGACACAGGAGGGTCGTCGACCATCGCCAACCCGGATGTCCCGGTCACCGTGGTGAGCTACCCGTAACGGCTTGACGCCTCGTCCGATCGTCTGATCACGGGCCATCAAGCTCCGTCTCCGTGGGCGGGGCTTGATGAGCCCTCACAGCGGCTGGTTCGTCCCAACTACGGCAAATCACAGTTGCCACCATATTTGTCATCGATTTGTCATCAACGCTTCAATGCTCCGCTTTGTTCAGCAGTGGCAGACGTACTTCAAAGAGCGAACCGGTTCCGATGGTGCTCTCCACACGTATCTGACCGCTGTGAGCCTGGACAATCCACTCTACAATGGACAGGCCCAGCCCGCTGCCGCCTGGCTCAACACTCCCTGACTTACTGCCCAGCGCAGCCCCTTTCTGCCTGCGCGAGCGCGCCTTATCCACGCGATAGAAGCGCTCAAAGAGATAGGGTAGGTGCTCATCAGAGATGCCGGGGCCGTCATCCTTCACGCGCACGAAGCCCCAGCGTAGCTGTTCACAGGCCAGCTCCACATACACACGCTTCCCGACGCCGCTGGTATATTTGATTCCGTTCTCGATCAGATTGGTCAGCATCTGTCCCAGATACCGTGGATCTCCGCGCACCAGCACTTCCGGCAGGTCTCCGGTCGCCAGGATCACGTGGCTCTGTTGGGCCAGCGGGAGTAAGTGCTCGACGCTGGCCACGGCGATATCGCTCAGATCGACCTCTTGCCAGTCCAGGGTCATCTGTCCTGTATCGGCCCGCGCCAGGAGGAGCAGGCTGTTGACAGTGGCCGTCATATGCTCATTCTCGGCCTGGATCTGTTCCAGCACGTGCCGGTAGTCTTCTGGCCGATCGAGCTGTGTCAGCGCCCGGTTGATGTCCAGGTCGATAATGGTGAGCGGCGTGCGCAGTTCATGGCTGGCATCGGCGGTGAACTGCACCTGACGTTTGAAGGCAGCCTCCAGGCGCGCCAGCATTTGATCGAAGGTGGCAGCCAGTTCGCCGAACTCGTCCCTGCGCTGCAAATGCAGGCGGCGGCGCAGATCGGTCGCATGAATTTCGCGCGCCATTTGTGTAATCATCTTGACCGGGCGCAGCGCTTTGCCAGCCAGCCAGTAGCCTCCGATCGCCGCGAGCAGCAGGGCCAGAATACCATGAATAATCCAGACTGCTACTAAGGGGAAAGAATGCGGGAGTGGCAACCCCACCAGGAGGTCGGCGATACGCGCATTCTGGTTCAGCACAGGCATAATCAAGACGCGATAGGTATCATCTCTGGCCCACCAGCCATGGGAGTGACTCTGAGGAACGGTGAGGTCGACGATCTCCGCGTTCTGCTCGGCCCTGGCCTGGAGTTGCTGGATTACGCTTCCTGTCAGGGGACCACGCGAGTCAAGGACGCTTCCATCGGGGCGGAGCAGTAGCACCATCTCCTGCGAGGACGTGTTGAGTTGGAGAGATGTGAGCGCCTGGCGATCCAGCAAGGCCTGCTTGTATGACCCCTCGAACCTCTGGCTATCCTGGTACAACTGTGTCTCCAGCTTGCCCTCGGCTGCGTCGGCATTCAGAAAAGCCTGAGAAGCATAGAGACCGCCGTCAAAGAGGACTATAATAATCGCCATCAGCGCCAGGTACCAGACGGTCAGGCGCGCCCGCACACTCGAGGTCAGGGAAACGCGGAAGTGATGCTGTGCCGGTCGTTTCATGTGTTACCCTTGCTCTGTTGGTGGTTGCAGGCGATAGCCGACGCCGCGCACCGTGGTCAGCAATTTGACCGCAAATGGGGCGTCGATTTTCCGCCGCAGCCTGCGAACGTACACATCTATCACATTCGATTCGCATTCAAAGTCATAGTTCCAGATGTGCTGCTCGATCATCTCGCGTGTGACCGCCTGGTTCGGGTGATACATCAAGTACTCAAGCAAGGCAAACTCTTTCGGCGTTAGATCAATGGGTCGCTCTCCACGCTCAACGCTGTGGGCGACCGGATCGATCACCAGGTCTTCCAGGGTCAGCCGTCCAGTTTTATCGGGCTGATGGCGACGTAACAGGGCGCGCAGGCGCGCCAACAATTCACGCATGGCGAACGGCTTGACCAGGTAATCATCGGCGCCGCAATCAAGGCCCTGGACACGGTCATCGATGCTATCACGCGCGGTCAGCAGCAGAATCGGGGTATGAATGCGGCGCCGGCGCAGGTCACGACAGACCTCCAACCCATCTTTCTCGGGCAACAAAAGATCCAGGATAATCAGGTCATAGGCAGTCATCTCAGCGAGATCCTGTCCTTCCTGCCCATCGTAGGCGCTATCGACGCTATAGCCTTCGTGAGCGAGGCTGGATGCCAGCGAGCTATTGAGACGATGATTATCTTCAATCACAAGGATACGCATTAGAAATCTTCCCCTGGTCTTCCTTAACACGATGATGGCTTTTCCCTGATTATCGCATATCAAGATGACAAATCGATGACAAAAATGAACGGGAATGTTCATGTTCTAGTCATGCGTATCGGCTACACTTTTGCATCAGACACCTGAAGGGCGGGGCCTGTTTCCAGGACATAACAGCAGGAAGCGAGCCTTTTTGCGCGTTTATCGATATTGCATGAATAACAACAGGTCATAATTACGAGAGTATGACCTGTACACAAGAGGAGAATGGACACCATGAAGAAATTCGTATCGTTGTTTGTTATACTGAGTTTTGCAGCATTCCTTCTGGTAGCTTGCGGCGGCTCTGGTAGCTGCGGCAGCAGCAGTAGCGGGAACAGCGGCGGTACGCCGACGGTGCATATGTGCGGAAATAATTTCGAGCAATCGAGTATCACGATCAGCAAAGGACAGAGCCTGGCACTAGTAGATGATGCCTCAGCCGGGCATGTCATTGCGAACGGGAGTTGGGTCAACGGTTCAGCGCAGCCGGGCCAGGAGCCGGGCGCGCCTGTGGTGAACAATCTGCAATTCAACGGCAACGATGCGCATACCATCGGACCGTTCAATACCGCCGGTACGTTTCATCTCTATTGCACCGTGCATCCGGGGATGAATTTGACGGTTATTGTGCAGTAATAGGGAGGCCCTGGGTGGCCGTTTCACTTCTTAGTGTAGGGTTCTCCCTCTGTAGGTGCTGTCAGAACGACGCGCAACTGCTCGGCGAATGCTCTTGGGTGACTCACATAGCCAGCATGATGGCTGGGAAACTCCACGACGGTTGTTCCGATGCGATCTGCCAGGACGGTGGCGATCCGGTGAGGGAAGTATCCTCGTGAAGCACGCCCAGCGGCGATCACGATCCGAGTCGGTGCGGCAGAGAGCGCGGCGATGTCGAGCGTGTAGCGCGGATACATCGGGGCCTCGTGCGCGAAGAGGAACGCTCTATTGGCAGCAATCCGAGCTTTCGCCTCAGGCGATTCGTATGGCAATTTGGCGTCCGGCTCGCGGTCGTCGTAGCTGACCCCGAAGAGTTGGGTGGCTAGCTTGATGTAGGGCGTCTCGCCGCAGCCCGAACATGCGCCTGAGAACTCGAAGAGTGGCGTGATGAGCTGCGAATTCTTGATCGCCCCCAGGTTAAGATTCTTTCCATCCACGTCCGGCAGGGTGAGGAAGAACTCCCAGTTGGTCTTCTCGCGCTCGCGCAATCCCACGGGATGCGCAACGAGGTGGCTCTAGGAAGTCGAACGGACGTGAGAGCGTCCTTCATGGCTCTCACCTTTGCCTCAGGCAGCAGAGCCGCTGCCCCTCCACGGCCTCTGACGCTGTTCATGGCGCTGCTCGTGGCGCTTTCATGACGCTTTCTCCTTATAGTAGGAGCAGGGCGAGGCGCGTCAGCTGAGGCGTAGCCCCAAACCCGATCAAGGCGGACCTTCTCGTCTTGGAAATGCCCACTTATGGATGAAAACCAGAAGCAACAAGCAGAAAGGATTCTGGTAGCCCAAGGGCGCGTCCAGCCAGGAGGCAGGCTAGCGCTCAGCGGTTGCCACCCACAGAAAGGAGCGATTTGCGATGCCCAATTTTATTGGCGTTGGTCACGTCGGTCTGGGGGCCAAGGACCTTGCCGCATTGGCGGCGTTCTACCGCGACGTGATGGGGATGACGGTTGTGAGGGAGAGCCCAGCTGATGCGCCTTTTGGAGCCACCCTGTTCCTGAGCGGCCACCCCGAAGCAGAGGACCATGAGGTCGTCTTCGTCTCCAACCCAGCGTTGGCGCACACGGCCTTCAAAGTCGCGTCTCTGGGAGAGTTGCGGACGTTCTACCGCCAGGTGAAGGAGCGGGGGGTGCCCATCAAGTATGCCCTCAACCATGGCGTCTCGTTGTCCTTCTACTTCGATGACCCGGAGGGCCACACGATCGAGATCTACTGGCCGACCAACGTTCGTGTCCGTCAATTCTTAGCCGACCCGATCGACCTCGACCTGCCAGAGGAGGAGTTGCTGCGCGAGGTCGAGCGCGTGGCAGGGCAGTTCGGGCGAAGAGCCCCATCGACGGCCAGCTGAGCGAGCCAAAAGCCTCGCTGGGAGAGGGGAAGCGGTGCCGGTGCTGATCGCTGACCCGTCCACTGGACGGCAGGCAGCCAAAGCCTCGGCACGACCCCCTGACACTCTGTCCGTCTTCTAACAGGACAGGGTCACACATGAGAATACTATTTCAGAATCCTCAAGCTGTAAATGCAAACTTTGTCATAGCGAAAATCACATACTTATCCTGGTGAACAATTCGCCCGAGGAAGCTCAATTCATGCTATCTCATGTGTGGCTCACCAGGATAATTGTTGTAAAAACGACGTTTAAAGGCGGTATTTACAGATCACTCCTCCTGAGAGTGGGATGGTATTACCCTCTCATGAGAGATCTCTTCTTTTTGTATGCTGCTAGCTTGCTTGCAGCTCGTTGCGCATCCCGTGGGATTCGCCAGTCCTGTGGCTTTCTCCTGTAAAGAGAGGCAGATGATGTCAACGGCGCTCTCCAGGTCCAGCAGGGACATATTCAAGACCAGGTTGTACAGGTGCGCCTCGTCGGGTTTGTGATGGTACTCGCGCTCCAGATACCTGGCTCGCTCATGGTCCTTGTGGTGAATACGAGCCTCTGCTGCATAGCGATCGAGGCCTTCGCGCTGCATCACGTAGGCCACGCGTTGCTCAAAGGGAGCGATGATGCGGACGTGCAGGACATCGCGCTGGTCGGCCAGGATCACCTGGGAGGCTCGTCCCACGATCACCACATGCCCCCGTGTGGCAGCGGCCCTGACAATCTTTTCCACGGTCATGCAATAGACCTCGCTGGAAAGAAAGGCTTCCACCGGAGCATCGGGTGGGTAAGCTGGATAGAGATTTTGCAGACTGGTGAGGATCTCCGAGATGATCCCGCCGCTCGACTCGTCATGCGCCTCGGCCTCCTCCAGACTGGTGCCAAGCTCGCTTGCCACACGCTCGACAATGGCGTGGTCGACCACTTGCCAGCCCAGGCGTCCGGCGATGCGAGCCGCAATCTCGCCGCCCCCGCTGCCGTATTCGCGTGAGATCGTGACCGCACGCATCCGATTGATGGTCTCGATAGCTTCTTTGTTCATGATCGGTTCCTCCTCTCGTGGAACACTGCTGCTGAGTGGCGTCACTGCGCACTCCTGATATTTGCCTTCATACTACTAAGGCGGCTTACTACATGGACAAAAAAATTACGAAGCGCAGAGGGCAGGCAAACTCTGCTCCATTTTCTTCAGCAGGTCCCGCAAGTGGTGCTGTTCTTCCCGGCTGAGGCAGGACATGAATGCCACGATGCGGTTGATACGCTCGGGCAGGAGCCGTTCAAAGAGTTCAAGCGCCTGCTCGGTTAGTTCAATGCTATGCATGCGTCCGTCTTCTGGATGCTGTGTCCGTTTGACCAGCCCCGAGCGCTCCAGACCGGCGAGTAAGCCCGTCATCGTTCCGCGCGTGACACCGGCGGCCTCAGCCAACGCCGAAGGGGTCAGACGATGCTGGGGGGCCTGGCGCACCAACTGGAGCACGACGAGCTTGCCTTCCGAGAGATCGTAGCGCCCAAAGAACGCCTGCTGCTGGGCAAGGATATCGCTGGCAATCCGCAAGAAATACAAATAGGTTTCGACCGAGGCGATATCGGCTTCGGGCACCTGGCGCACCAGGTCTAAAAAGTATTGCTGCCGCGGGGCAAGGCGAAGCGTGCGTGCCATCGGGTTCCTCGTTTCCTTTTTTCTCGATATGCTTTGGTGCCTTACTATCTGTTTCTATTATAAGCCGCCATACTATCTTTGTCAAGGGCTTTCATCATCATCTGTTTATCCGCAATGCACCCTCCTTCGCCCATCACTTATCGACGGGCACGTTGGGCAGCGACGAGTTCCCGCGTGGCCGGAGCGACTTCGGAAGCGAAAAGCTCAATCGAAGGCTCATCGTCTGCAGCAAGGAAGAAGCCGGTGTATGAAGACCTTTGCCTTTGAGCGGTGGTGTGATCGGCTTCAGCTTCCGACTGCCACGCGTGACTTCCTCCTTCGCCTTCGTTCGTCTCCTCCGGTGCGACGAGTTCAGGGGCGTCTCCTCAATGTCTGCGGAACG
>WNGG01024810.1_pt1 | contig 10652 bp, 9 predicted proteins | sample 5400661 | NCBI WGS metagenome assembly WNGG01 (sample SAMN13153372, study PRJNA577476) | soil metagenome | isolation source: 100 cm soil or saprolite under Garry oak tree replicate 1 | place: USA:California | collected 2016-06-15
CCTGGTCGCGAGCTGGGGAAGCTTCGTTCTTCTCGTCCTGGCGCTGCACCGCATATCCTGGACGCCCGTGGCCGCCTTCGGCGCTGCGCTCGCGAGCTTCATCCTCGCGCGAGCGCTCCTGCCCCAGACGGGCGAGGGTGCCGCGCCGGCCACGCGGAGCGCCTGGGACATGCCCGTGCGCGTGATCTCCGCCGTTGCCCTCGTGCTGACCACGACGGGCCTCGCGCCGAGCCTCGGCCCCACCCTGAGCGGCGCCCTCACGCCCTTCCCCGTCGCGCTCGCCATCCTGATGGCCTTCACACACGTCCAGCAGGGCCCGCACACCACGATCCGGTTCCTGCGCGGATTCTTTCCCGGGATGTGGAGCTTCGCCGTGTTCTGCCTGGTGACGACGCTTGGCCTCGTCGCGCTCGGCAAGTGGGTCGGCTTCGCGCTCGCCTTGGCTTCGGTGATTCCCATTCAGACGGCCGTGCTCTGGTGGGGCGCTCGGGCTCCATGATCAAGCGCGAGCCCGGCGACCTCCGCCAGACCATCACCCACCGGATCACCCAGCGCTTCTTCGTGCGCTGGCATATGGCGACCATCCTCGTCTGCGTGATGCTCTCGGGCGTGGTGTGCAGCGCGCTGCTCCTGCACCTCGGGCTGCGATCCATGCCCTGGCGCTACCTCCTGGCGGTGACGGGCTCCTACCTGATCTTCTTCGCGCTCATCAGACTGTGGCTCCTGTACGTGTCCATCGCGGGAAGCGGCCGGTCCGTGCCCGGCGTCGGATTCGGTGACCTGGGGAATCTCGGGGGCGGCGCTCCCGACTGGTCATCCTCGAGCGGGCCGGGATTCAGGCCGGGCGGCGGAAGCTTCGGAGGCGGCGGAGCCAGTGGCAGCTTCGATGCGCCGGAGGCCAGCGGAGGCGCAGCCTCGAGCGGAGGGTCATGGAGCTCGGGCTCGGGCAGCGGCTGGGGCCTGGATCTCGATGACGGCTGGCTCGTCCTCGTCGCCTTCGCTCTGCTCCTCCTCGCCGTCACGGGATCAGGGGCCTATCTCATCTACCAGGCCCCGCACATTCTGGGCGAGGCCGCGTTCCAGGTCGCCCTCGCCACCTCGCTCCGAGGGGCGGCAAGACGCGTGGTCGGCTTCGGCTGGACGGGAAGCCTGCTCCGGAGCACGTGGATTTCCTTCTCGATCGTTCTCGCCATGGCCGGGATCTTCGGCGGGGTCGCCCAGCACTATTGCTCGAAGGCGAGCAAGATCACCGAGGTGCTCTTCGCCTGCTTCCTCAGCTTCTAGTGGGAGTCCGATGGCCAGCGGCGCTTCATCTCCTCGCAGTACGCTTTGCCGTCGTCGTCGATCTTGGCGGCCACGCGGTCGAGGAGAGCCGGGGGCACGCCGCGAAGACCCCAGAAGCTCGCGTCGGTGACGTGGTAGTTGGTGAAGAAAGGAAGAAGCTGGCGCTCCAGGAGATCGAGTCCGCGCGGGTCGCAGGCGCCTGCGTCTCGCAGGGCCTGGGCGAACAGGAGCTTCTTCTGGAAGAAGGTCGAGGTCTCGGGAGCGCCCGGGTGCGCATAGCTGAGATCGAAGGTGCGCTGCCAGCTCGCGTGCGCGCCTTCGATATCTCCACTCTTGACCTTGGCCATGGCGAGATTGAACCAGTCCTCGGGCACCTCGCTCCCCCTGGCCGCCGACTGGAAATAGCCGAGCGACTCGGTCCAGCGCTCGGCGAAGTAGTGGGCGAGCCCCGCGTAGGCGCAGGCCTGCCGGTGGTACTCGACGGGCAGGTCCGGCAAGACGGCGACGAGACGCTCCACCGCCGCATCGAAACGGCCGGCCCGGATGAGCTCGCGCGCTTCAGCGAGGGGAGCCGGGTCGCTCATGGCGAACGGGGGACGCTCCTTCGCGGAGCTTCAGCGGGCAGAGCCGAGAATCACGGCCTCACGCAGTTGATGTAGGTCCAGCAGCATCGGAAGGACTTGCGGCCGCCCAGGAGCGTGTCCATCGAGTGCCGGATCAGGGCCAAGCGATCACGCTCGGCTTCCGCGGTCGCCGGCGTGCCATCCACCTTCGCCGAGCCTCCGAGCCAGCCCAGCACCGCCTCGTGATAGGCCGTCAAGAACTCGAACCAATCCTCCACGCTGGTCTCGATGGTGCGAGCGGTCACCGCCTCCACGGTGAACCCGGCTCCCTCGAGGCAGCCCACGTAGTAGTCGAGGGGGCGCACCGGCAGGAAGACGCGGTCCCGATACGCGACGTGCGCCTGCATCCGCGCCTCGTCGTCGAGGAGGGGCCGGTAGGCGGCATAGCGAGGATCGTTACGGACGAGACCCATGGCCACCTCGTGGATGGCCCAGACCGTCTCGTCCAGGATCCACTCGCTCGGCCGGGCCTGGGGATTGCGGATATTGCCCGACTGCACGAAGACGCGCCCGCCCGGCCGAATCACTCGAGCCCACGAGGCGATCGTCTCGGGCAAGTCCATGTAGAGATGGATGGCATTGGTCGAGGTGATGGCGTCGGCTCCGCGCGCCGTGAGCTCATGGCCTATGGCCTCGTCGAGGAAGTCCAGCCGCTTCTCTTCCTTGCGCCAGCGCAGGAGCCGCAGGCCCACCCGCTCATCTCCGCCGAACTTGTCCAGGGCCACCCGAAGAAACTTGGGCGAGCTATCCACGATGAGCATGCCCACGCGGCGGTCGAAGATCCGCAGCTGCAATCGGTCGAGAAGAATTCCCGTTCCCCCCGAGTAGTCGATGAGGAGCTGGCCTTCCTCCAGATGCCGGGCGAGGTCCTCCACGGTCGGGTCGAGGTTCCGGTACCAGCCGTGGTTCTCGACCGTGTCGTACCGAAGGCCAAAGACATCCACCGGCTGCCGCGTCCAGTCCTCGTCGGGAATGCGCGCGAACCCGGCCGGCCACGCGAAGCGCCCGCGCGGCCGGCCCGAGGGCTGGACGGGCGCGCTCAGCTCTCGATGGATACGGAGCAGATCCGGAAGGCTCGCCGGCGCGCGCCGGCCCCAGCCGCACTCCGTGGCGATACCGAAGCCGGAGGCGAAACGCGCGGCCACCTCCATGCGGCGTGCCGTTCCCTCGACCCCGTCCGTGTGGTGGACCAGGCCGAGGTGCAGCTCGGTCTCGGGCCGCAGACGCAGCTCCCTCAGCGGCGCGTAGTACGCCTCGTCGGTCCGGCCACGGGGCACCGGCATGTGGATCCAGTTCAGCGGCCGCCCGAGGCTCGCCGCCAGCGCATTGGCGACCTCCACCAGCTTGCCGGCATCCGCGGGCTCCTTGAAGTGCCGGTGCTGGACGTCGCCGTAGCAGAAGTGATATCCCAGCTCGACGTCCGAGGGCACCTGCCGGGAGAGCCGCAGCAGGCGCTCGAGAATGCCGCCCTTGACGTCCTCGAACCAGACCGGAAAGACGCCCTCGAGCATTCCGAACTCGAAGTTGGTGTCCCACTGCACGGAGACCTGGTCGTGGGGTACCTCCCGGAGGATCGCCTGCAGCTCGGCGAGCAGCCGCTCCTCGTAACCGCGCTCAAGGACACCCTGATGCTCGGGAACCACGAAGGCGCTGATCGGAGCCAGCGGCGTGGGCAGGCAGACCTGGAAGCGACAGGCCACCGGCACGAGCCCGTCACGCTTCAGCCGTGCGAAGACGCGATACGACGCGATCGCTGCTTCCGCGTACCCCAGGGCCTCGAAAACCACACTGTCGGCCCGGACGCCCTCGCCGAGACGGACTCGCGGCAGCGGCCGCCAGCTGTCGGGGCCTGGAGGAACCACCTCGAGCTGCGGCTGGGAGGTGAAGACAGGGAGCTGCCAGACGATCCAGTCCGAGCGCGGGCCGGTCTCGCCGTCGGGGATGCGGCGCAGGCGATCCCCGATCTCGGCGCCCACCGTCTGAAAGACGACCTCCGCGCTCGCGAGGGGTACGCTGCCCACCAGATGGGCCCCCTGCGCGACGGGACGAGCGCTCGCCCTCATGGTGAGCGCTCCGCGGGGCTGATCATCGGCCATCGAGAAAGGTGGACGAGCATGGCATCGTCACCCCTTTGAGTAGCGGCTATTGTCCCAGAAGCGGGCCACCCGTCAAGCGGGGCGGGCATCACGGGGTGTATCCGTTCCGACCCCTGCTATGATCAGGCGCCCACGACGACCCGGCGCCAGTTCCTCCGAACCGTGAGCGTGGGCCTCCTCGCCGCGCCGCTCGCCGTCGAGGCGCAGCAACCGGGAAGGGTGCCTCGGATCGGTTTTCTTAGCGTGACGTCCCCTTCCGATAGGCCGCCCCTGCTCGACGCGTTCCGGCAAGGGCTGCGCGAGCTCGGGTGGGTTGAGGGCCAGAATATTGTCATCGACTATCGATATGCGGAGGGTCGGGTCGACCGGCTGCCCGACTTGGCGGCCGAGCTGGTCCGGCTCAAGGTGGACCTCATCGTATCGGGGGGGACGCAAGGAGTGACGGCAGCCAAGAACGCCACCGAGACGATCCCCATCGTCATGATTGCCGTTCGCGATCCTGTTGGCACCGGGCTCATCGCGAGCCTCGCGCGCCCGGGCGGGAACGTCACAGGGGTGTCCGGCAGCGCCGGCCTGGAAATCGTCGCCAAACAACTGGAGCTGCTCAAGGAGACCGTCCCCAAGATCCGCCGTGTGGCCATCCTCTCGAACCCGGCCAATGCGTACCACCAGCTCGCGATAAGAGAAGTGAACGTCGCGGCCCGGTCGTTGGGAGTGCAGCTTCAACTCCTGGAGGCTCGAGGTCCGAACGAGTTCGACGGCGCATTCGCGGCGATGGCCAAGGGCGCCAAGCCCGCCGACCTGCCCGTGGAGCAGCCGACCAAGTTCGAGCTGGTGATCAATCTCAAGACCGCCAAGGCGCTCGGCCTGACGATCCCGCCGTCGTTACTGCAACGCGCGGATCAGGTCATTGAGTGACTGGCTTTTCGCGTTGCCGCAGATTTCAAACTGAGACACTACCGGGCATCAGGAGTCGTCCGCGGCGACTATTGGGCGCCCGGAAGCGCGAAGAAGCGCCCGGTACTCCTCGCCACGACCTCGCCGGTCTCCAGATCCTCGAGCGTGCCTTCGAGGTCCACATACTTCTCCGCTCGCTTCACGACACGGCCTCGACCCAGGAGCGGACGCTCGATGGGCGTGAGCTTGACGTACCGAATGCTGAGCTCTCCCGTCAGATGGATCCGCCCCGTGTGACTCACGGCGGCTCCCGCGAGGACCTCATCGAGATACGCGGCGACAATTCCGCCGTGCGCGCCATTCGGCGGCCCTTCGAAGCGCTTCGGGATCACGATGGGCGAGAGCACACCGCCGTCAGACTTGAAGGTGCGAACGCGGAGCCCGATGTCATGGCGAGGGCCGCACCCGAAGCACTGATGGAAGGTGCGGCTGGCCCCTGAGGAATCTATCTCCTCCAGCTCTGCGAAGAGGGCCTCGAATGGCGCGGGAAGCGGAGGGGTGGGAAGCACGCGCCGGAGTATACCGAAGTCGAGAACGCGGAACCAACTAGCGGAGCGAGAGAAGCAGGCGGCGGACCCACACGCGGATCATCTCGCGGCGGTAGTCGGCCGAGCCCATGAGGTCGGAGAGCGGATCAGCCTCGATGGCGGCGGCGTCCGCGGCGGCGCGGACCGCGGCATCCGTCAGCGTCTCACCCCGGAGCGCCGCTTCGGCGCGCCGCGCGCGGATCGGCGTCGGCGCGGCGCCGGCGAGGGCGAGCCGGATGTCGCTCACTCGCCCGGCGCCGTCGAGCGTCACGAGGGCGGCCACGCCGATGAGCGGCTTGTCCTCGGCCGAGCGCGGGCAGAACTTGACGTAGCCCGCGCGGGCTCCTTCCGGCATGGGCGGCACGCGCACCGCGGTCAGGATCTCTCCCGCGGCGACCGCCGTCTCGTAGAAGCCGGTGAAGAACTCGCCGATCGGCACCACGCGCTCCCCGACCGAATCCGCCACGCGCACCTGGGCCTCGAGACAGAGAAGCGCCGGCGCGGGATCGGAGGCCGCCTCCGCATAGCAGAGATTGCCGCCAAGGGTGGCGCTGCTGCGGATGGAGGGCGTGGCCACGCGGGACGCCGCGTGAGCGAGAAGGGGCCAGCCGTCGCGGACGATACCGTGCCGCACGAGGGCCGACAGGCTCGTCATGGCGCCGATCTCGAGCATGCCCTTGTCGACGCGGACCTCCGAGAGCCCGGCGATCCGATGCAGGGAGACGAGTCGATCGGGCGTGACGAGGCCCAGGCGCATGGTGGGAACGAGGGCGGTGCCCCCCGCGATGACCCGGGCCTCCCCATCCAGGCGGGCCAGGATCTCGACGGCCTCGGGAACGGTCTCCGGCTCGACGAGCGCGAAGGGGCGCAGGCGCATCAGCGGGGGCCTGCCGCGGCGAGCACCGCTTCGACGATCTTCGTGTAGCCCGTGCAGCGGCAGAGATTGCCCGCCAGCGCCTCGCGAACGTCGTGCTCGGTGGGCGCCGGATTCGCGGCCAGGAGCGCGCGAGCGGAGAGCAGCATGCCCGGCGTGCAGAAGCCGCACTGGGCCGCGCCCGCGCGGGCGAAGGCGCTCTGGAGATGATCGGGCGCGCCGTTCGACTCCAGGCCTTCCGCGGTGAGAAGAGTCCGCCCGCGGAGCCGGGCCGCGAGCACGAGGCAGGCGCGGACCGGCTCATCGTCGAGGAGCACGGTGCACGTGCCGCACACGCCCTCGCCGCAGCCATATTTCGTCGCGGTGAGCGCGAGGCCGTCGCGGAGGAGGTCGAGCACCGTCCAGTGGTCGGGCGCCTCCAGGCGGTACGGCCGATTGTTCAGCGTGAAGTCCAGGCGCATGGGTGGCCTATGCGCCCTTCACCCTGCCCTCGAGGAGGAGCTCTTGAGGGCGGCGAGGACACGCTCGGCGGTCATCGGGAACTGGGTGAGCGGGGAGCGGGCGGCGCGGGACACCGCGTTCATCACGGCGGCCGGCGTCGGGGTCATGGCGGGCTCGCCGATCCCCTTGGCCCCGAAGGGTCCCAGGCCCTGGCCCGATTCGAGCAGGATCGTGATGATCTCGGGCGCGTCGAGCGTGGTCGGGATCTTGTAGTCGAGCAGGTGCGGGTTCTTGGACACGCCGTCCTCGAGCACCACTTCCTCGAGGAGCGCGTGGCCCAGGCCCTGCACGGCCCCGCCCTCGATCTGGCCCTCGGCGCTCTGGCGGTTGATGGCCTGGCCCACGTCATAGCAAGCCGCGAGCTTCGTCACGCGGGTCTGCCCCGTCTCCTCGTCCACCTCGACCTCGACGGCCTGGGTGCCGAAGGTGTAATCGTTGAAGGGCTTGCCCTGCCCGGTGGCGGGATCGATGGTCGGCGCCGAGGGCGCATCGTACTTGTCGAGGGCCTGGACAGGTCGCCCGGCCGCCGTGGCCGCCCTCACGAGGGCGGAGAAATCGATGGCGCGATCCGGCGCGCCCCGGACGAGGGCCCGCCCCTCCACGAGCTCGATATCCTCGGGGGCGGCCTCCAGCATCTCCGCGGCCTGATCCACCAGATGCCGGCGCACCTCGCGCGCGGCCTTGAGGACCGCGTTGCCCGACATGAAGAGCTGGCGCGTGGCCGTCGTGGTGCCGGCGCGCGGCGTGAAGTGGCTGTCGCGCCCCACCGCGGTCACCTGCTCCACGGGCACGCCGAGAACCTCCGCGGTGATCGAGCAGAGAGAGGAGGTCTGTCCCCCGCCCACGTCGGGGGCGGCGCAGCGGACGACCGCGGTGCCATCGAGCTCCATGCCCACCCAGGCGGAGGCGGAGTCCCGCGTCCAGCACATGCGGCCATACGGCGTGAAGGATGCGGCGAGTCCCCGCGCCACGCGCACCGCCCCGCCGCCGGGGCGGACCGGGCCCAGCGCCTGCCAGGCACGGCGCATGGTCTCCCCCAGCATGGGCTCGCTCTCGAGCACCTGCCCCGTGGCGATGCTGTCGCCCTTCCTCAGGAAGTTCCTCTCGCGGAGGTCGAGCGGATCCATGGACAGCGCGGCGGCCAGAGCGTCCATCTGTCCCTCGTACCCGATGCACGTCTGGATGGAGCCGAAGGTGCGGTAGGCGCTCGCCACGGGATTGTTCGTGTAGACGGTGAACGCGTCTACGGTGACGTGCGGGACGCGGTACGGCCCCGTCGCCGTCACGAGACTGTACAGGAGCACCCAGGGCGAGAGGGCGGCATACGCTCCCGAGTCCGACACGAGCTCCACCTCCATGGCCACCAGCTCACCCGTCCGGGTGGCGCCGGACCGGTAGCGCAGGACATACGGATGACGCTTGCCGTGGCCGATGAAGCTCTCTTCCCTGGAGAACACGAGCTGCACGGGCCGGCGCGTCTTCCACACGAGGAGGCCGAGGAGGCACTCGACGGTCACGTCCTCCTTGCCGCCGAAGCCGCCGCCCAGATAGGCGCCCTCGAGCCGCACGCGCCCATGGGGCAGCCGCAGCACCTCGGCCACGTCGCGGAAATGCTCGAGCACCTGGGTGCTGACGCGGAGGACCAGGGTGCCCTCGGCGTCGATCCAGCCGATGCCCGTCTCCGTCTCGAGGTACACGTGATCCACGAACGGGGTCCGGTAGGTCTTCTCCACGACGACGTCCGCGCGCGCGAGGGCCTCCGCGGCATCGCCCTTGCGGATATGCCAGGCGCGGAGAAGGTTGCCGCCCTCGTGGACATGGGGCGCGCCGGGCCTGAGCGCCTCCGCGGGATCGTAGACGCCCCGCAGCGGCTCGTACTCCACGCGCACGCGCTCCGCAGCCTCCGCGGCGATCTCCGGAGTCTCCGCGGCGATGGCCGCCACGGGCTCGCCCTGGAAGCGCACCCGATCCTCGGCGAGCACGGGCTGGGTCGCGAGCACGGCGCCCGCCGTCGCCTCGGCCATGCGCCCGGGCAATTCCATCCGGAGCGCGTTCTGCGGCACGTCGGCGTGGGTGAGCACGGCGACCACTCCGGGCAGCGCGCGGGCCTCGCTCGTGTCGATCCTGACGATGCGCGCCGAGGCATACGGGCTGCGGACGATCCTGGCGTGGAGCATGCCGGCCACCGCGAGGTCGCCGGCATAGATGGGACGGCCCCGCACTTTCTCCCAGGCGTCCGCCCTGGGCTGGGACCCCCCGATCACGCGATAGGCCATCTAAGTTCCCTCTCCCCTCGAGGGGAGAGGGCCAGGGTGAGGGGTGTGCATTCCGCCGCGCCACGTCATTCGATATCTCGCAGGAGAGAGAACTGGCCCCCTCACCTACTCGGGCCACACCTCGCCGCCCATGGCAGCGTCTCGGCTCGAACTGCATCCCTCTCCCCCAGTGGGGGAGAGGGATGCAGAACAAGGCCGCTATGCTCTCCTCCGCGGTCGAGAGCCGAACGCATCAGACGTCCCAGCCGCCGTCCACCGTCACCGACTGGCCGGTCATGTTCTTCGAGTCGTCCGAGGCGAGATAGAGCACCGCGTTGGCGATGTCCTGCGAGGTGGTGACGCGGCGGAGCGCCATCTCGTTGACGTACTCCTGGTGCACCTGCTCGGGTGTCCAGCCGCGCTTCTTCCCTTTCTCCCGGCAGAGCTTGTCCATGCGATCGCCCGCCACGATGCCCGGATGGAGGGCGTTGACGTTGATGTTGTGCGGCCCCACTTCCAGGGCGACCGTGCGCGTGAACCCTCGCAGAGCCCACTTCGAGGAGGAGTACGCCGCGCGGTACTTGTAGCCCCGCAGCCCCGAGGTGCCGCTGATGTTGACCACCTTGCCGTACTTCCGCGCGATCATTCCCGGGAGGACGTGCTTGGTGGGCAGGAAGGTGCCGAGGATGTTGGCCTCGAGGACGAAGCGGAAGTCGTCGGCCTTGATCTCCTGCACGGGCGTCTCGATGGGGCCGGTGACGCCGGCGGCGTTGACGAGGATGTCGATGCGCCCGTAGGCCTCCAGCGTCTTCGCCACCATACGCTCGACGGCCGCCTCGTCCGTCACGTCCGTGGGAACCACGAGCGCTCGGCGCCCCTGCGCCTCGATCTCACCCTTGAGCTTCTCGAGGGGCGGGACATCGCGCGCGGCCAGCGCCAGGTCCGCTCCTTCGCGCGCGAGGGTCAGGCAGATGTCCCGGCCCATGCCCTTGGCGGCGCCGGTGACGAGGGCGACGCGATTCTCGAGCCTCATGCGACGTAGCCCTCCCGGCGGTCGGCCTCGCGCGCAGCGATGGGGCGATCGGCGGGATTCCCGTAGCCGCCGCCGCCGCACGTCTCGAGCAGAACCAGATCCCCCTGGGCGAGCTTGAGCGTCTCCTTGCCCTTGACGTCCCGCTCGCGCGGGGTGCCCGGATTGAGGGTGATCCTGAACGGCGCCGCCTCCTTGCCGCCGAAGAGACCGTATGGCGGCACGATCCGGCGCTCGATCATGGTCGTCAGCGTCACGTCGGATCCCAGCACGCGATAGGCACGCCGGAAGCCCAGGCCGCCGCGGTGGCAACCGTCGCCGCCCGAGCCCGGCCGCAGGGCCAGCTCTTCGATCATCAGCGGGTACTCGCTCTCCACGACCTCCAGTGGCGTGTTCATCACGTTCGACATGTGCACGCGGGTGGCGGAGACGCCGTCCTTGCCCGCCGTGGCCCCCTCGCCGCCGCCGTGGACCTCGTAGTAGACGGCCCAGCGGCCGTCGGGCA
>WNGG01009471.1_pt1 | contig 10651 bp, 9 predicted proteins | sample 5400661 | NCBI WGS metagenome assembly WNGG01 (sample SAMN13153372, study PRJNA577476) | soil metagenome | isolation source: 100 cm soil or saprolite under Garry oak tree replicate 1 | place: USA:California | collected 2016-06-15
CATGGGCCGCCGGTTCGATGAAGTGGGTTCGGAGATGAAGCGGGTTCCTTACAAAGTGGTAAAAGGTGATCACGATGACGCTCGCGTCGAGATTTCCGGCAAGGTGTATAGCCCGCCCGAAATTTCGGCGATGATTTTGACGAAGTTGAAGAATGCCGCCGAAGACTTCCTTGGCGAAAAGGTCAGCAAGGCCGTGATTACCGTTCCCGCGTACTTCAACGACGCTCAACGGCAAGCGACGAAGCAGGCTGGCGAGATCGCTGGACTTGAAGTAGTCAGAATCATCAACGAGCCGACCGCGGCAGCGCTCGCCTACGGATTGGAGAAGAAAACCGACGAAACCATCGCCGTGTACGACCTCGGTGGCGGCACGTTCGATATTTCAGTGCTTGAAGTCGGCAGCGGCGTCGTGGAAGTAAAATCCACCAACGGCGACACGCACCTGGGCGGCGATGACGTCGACCAACGCATCGTGGACTGGCTGATCGACGAGTTCAAGAAAGCCAACAACATTGACTTAAGCAAGGATCGTATGGCTCTGCAGCGCCTGAAAGAAGCAGCAGAGAAGGCCAAGATCGAGTTGTCCCAGATGATGGAGACGGAAATCAACCTGCCATTCATCACCGCGGGAGCAAGCGGCCCCATCCACTTGCAGGAAAAGCTGACGCGGACGCGCCTCGAACAGCTGATGGCGGATTTGCTGGATCGTTCCATGAAGCCAGTACAACAGGCTCTGGAGGATGCGAAGCTTTCACCGAGCAATATCGAGGAAGTCGTGCTGGTTGGTGGCTCTACACGCATCCCGAAGGTGCAGCAACTCGTTCGCAACTTTTTTGGCGGCAAAGAGCCACACAAGGGCGTGAACCCCGACGAAGTTGTCGCAGTTGGCGCAGCGATTCAGGGCGCCGTGCTGGCCGGAGAAGTGAAGGACATCCTGCTGCTCGACGTGACGCCGCTTTCGCTCGGCGTTGAAACGCTTGGCGGCGTGATGACTGTTCAGATTCCGCGCAATACCACGATTCCGACTCGCAAGGTCGAAACGTATTCGACGGCGTCGGATAACCAGTCGGGCGTGGAGATCCACGTGATGCAGGGCGAACGCAAATTCGCAAAGGACAACCGTTCGCTTGGCACATTCAAACTGGACGGCATTCCACCTGCTCCCCGCGGCGTGCCGCAGATTGAAGTAACGTTCGACATCGACGCAAACGGCATCCTCAACGTTTCGGCCAAGGACAAAGCCACCGGCAAGGAACAAAAGATCACCATTCAGTCCTCGACCGGCTTGACCAAGGACGAGGCGGAAAAGATGCGCGTCGAAGCCGAATCGCACGCGGAAGAAGACCGCCGCCGTATGGAAGAAGTCGAAGCCCGCAATCGGCTGGACGGCATTGTGTACCAGGCCGAAAAGACCATTCGCGAGAACCGGGACAAGCTGCCTGAAGCCGACGTTAAGGCCGCTGAGGAAGCCCTTGAGGAAGCCAAGAAGGCCATGAGTGATGGCGGCGAGGGCAATACCGGCCGTCTGCGTACGGCCACGGAAAACGTCGAGCGCACACTGCATAAGATGGCGGAGACGCTCTACAAGACCGCCCAGAGTGCGCAGCAGGCTGAAGCCGCAAGTGCGGCTGGAGCTGGACAGCCTGGTGCTTCCGGCGGCACGCAAGGACAAGGCGGAGCAGGCAAGCCCGGCGACGTGATCGATGCCGAATACGTCGACGTGGACGAGAAGAAACAGCCGAACTAAGTTCGGCCATTAAAAGTGCACTATAGTTCCTTTCCGCTATAGTGCACTTTTCCCTTTTGGGATAAACGATTGAGAAACGATGCCGACTACATCCAAAACCGACTATTACGAACTTCTGGGCGTCCCGCGCAAAGCCACAGCGAAGGATATTCGCGCGGCCTTTCGCAAGCTCGCGCGCAAATATCACCCTGATTTGAACCCTGGCGACAAAGCTGCCGAAGAAAAATTCAAGCAACTGCAGGAAGCGTACGACGTCCTTTCCGATTCAAAAAAACGCCAGATGTACGACCAGTATGGCTTTTACAGTGACAACGCTCCGGCAGGCGACTACGCCACGGCAGGTGGCGGCGACAGCAATGTCAATTTTGATTTCAATGGCTTCGATTTCAGCAGCGGTGGAACAGCCGGCGGCGGAGCAAGCTTTCGCGATCTCTTCAGTCAGTTCTTTGGTGGACGAGGCGGCGCAGGCATTGAAGAAGAAGCCGAACCCGGCAGCGCACTGGAATATAAACTCGAAATTGATTTTTGGGACGCAGTGCGCGGCGGCGTAAAAAAATTGCAGATCACCCGCATGGATACTTGCGAAACCTGCCACGGCAGCGGCGCGGTTGGTTCGCCGCAAACCTGCCCAACATGTAATGGGAGCGGCACCATTCAGCAGGCCGCTGGCAAAATGCGCTTCAACGTGCCATGCACGCGCTGCGGTGGTACTGGAAAACTTCGCACCAAGTGCAAGAATTGTGGCGGCGAAGGCCGCGTGCGTCGCACGGAAACCATCGACGTGCGAATTCCGGCAGGCGTGGCCTCCGGCGGACGCGTTCGCGTCCCGGGCAAAGGCAACGCGGGAACGATGGGCGCTCCGGCGGGCGACCTCTACTTAATCGTCGAAGTGCGGCCTCATCCGTTTTTCGAGCGACGTGGAAATGATTTATACACGAGAGTTCCCGTCACCGTAAGCGAAGCGACTCTCGGCGCAAAAGTGGAAGTCCCCACGATCGACGGACGTTCGATCGTGCGCATTCCGCCGGGCACTAACAGCGGGAGCACTCTGCGATTGCGGGAAAAGGGCGTACCAAGCGCACGCAACGGTGCCCGCGGCGATCAGTACGTCGAAATCCAGGTTGTCGTCCCGAAGCCGACCGACGAGCGCGTTCGCAACTTGATGAAGGAACTCGAAACCGTTGCTCCCGATGACCCGCGTAAGGATTTGTTCGCGAAAGCCGGAGTCTGACATTCCTATGTCGCCACGTAGAAAAACTCGCGCCAAGGCCGGCTACATGATCAGCTCGGTAGCCGAACTCTACAAGCTGCATCCACAAACGCTTCGGCTCTACGAGCGTGTGGGCCTGCTTAAGCCTTCGCGCTCCGAGGGGAATACCCGCCTGTACACAGACGACGATTTGGAACGCCTCGACGTGATCCTTACGCTGACGCGCGACATGGGCGTGAATCTCGCTGGCATCGAAATTATTCTGAACATGCGCGAGAAGATGCTCGAAATGGAAAAACAAATGAGCGAGTTTGCGACCGTTGTCCAACAGGAGCTTTCCCGTGTTGCGAATCACATTTCCAATGAGAAGCCGTCGCCGCACGCGATTGTCCCCACGCGCATCCGCCTGACGAAATAAGCGATAAATCCATTCTCCTGGGCTGCCGTCCAAAGCTCTTGAAAACCTCAAAACTCATTCTTCTCTCCACTGTGCGTACGCAGCTCAGTGACTCTGTGGCGTCTGTCTTTTTTTCTTTCACACAAATCCACATGCGACGCGGCTTGCCGTTCGCAGCGCACGCCCGTATGCTCGTTCTACGATGACGCTCGAGAATTGCCAGCTGTGCCACGGAACCGGATGGAAGCTTGTCGCGCGACCGGATGGCGCGGGAGAATTCGCCGTCGCGTGCGACTGCGGCAGCGGCGAACGCGCTGCGTTGACCATGAATCGCGCGCGGATCCCAAAGCGCTACGAGCATTGCGACTTTGAAAGTTACGTCACTGATCTCGCCGATGGAAAAGTCTGGACGACACAGCATGCACAATCGCTCAAGCAGGTAAAACTCGTCGCGCAAGGATTCGTCCGTGATTATCCCGGTGCCAGCGAAAAAGGCCTTTTGCTTATGGGTCCGTCGGGCGTGGGAAAAACGCATCTCGCAGTAGCCGCGCTCAAAGAATTGCTACGCCGCGGCCAGCAAGGAATCTTTTGCGACTACCGCGAACTCTTGAAGGAAATTCAGGCCAGCTACAACCCAGCCAGCGAATCAACCGAAATGAAAATCCTCGAGCCGATCCGCAACACCGAAATTCTTGTGATCGACGATATCGGCGCAAGCAAACCCTCGGCGTGGGTGCTCGACATCATTGGCCTTGTCTTGAACGCTCGCTACAACGAACGCCGCGTCACCATCCTCACCACAAATTATTTTGACGAAAAGCCCGCTGCCGAACCCGCGCCAAGATTGCCTAGCGGAGAACGCGTGAAAGTTGTCAAAGAAGATTCACTCGAGGACCGCATTGGCGCACGCATGCGTTCCCGCCTCTACGAAATGTGCCGTACGGTCGAAGTCTTCGCCCCCGACTTCCGCCGCGAAATCCGTCAATCCACTCCTGCCCGCGCCTAGCTGCCAGAGAAAACGCAACGGAAAAATCGACAACTATAAAGTTTCTCGATCCGTTTGAAAGAGAAGCGGTTGCCATTTGTGGCACCAGGAAAAGGTGAGGTGAAATTGTGTTTGTCGCTCCTGTCCAACGGGGACACCGAAGTTACAAAGCCGCTAGCGCGTGCCAAGACTCTTCTCGAGTCATTCCAAGCGGCGGTTGAGGCGTCGTCGTTAGAGATGACCCACTCTCCCGAGTTCCAATTCGTTGACACGCCTCCATTTCGACGCGTATTCTTGCAGGGTTGCAGCGTTTCCAACGTCTGCAGCATCTATCTGTACGGTGACCCCGAACGGTCATTTTTTAAAGACGACCGCGAAGCGGTCAATTGTCCTTTAGAGCTGGTTCGCGATCCGGTCAGGGGTGGCCGCACTCGCCTCCCGCTTGCTTGACGCGAAACAGCAGCCTTGCATTACCCATCGGGGCAATCCCCCAACAGGGAGTCCGCAAGGAAGTTACTCGAACACGCTGGCTCGACTGCGCCCAGCTTTGTTGCCGACGCAGCGAGATCAGACATCCAAAACTTGGGATAAAAATCCCGGAGGCCGACAACCATGTTTCCCGACCATGACAACCCAGTGAGCGCAGCCGCAGCAGCGCCTGCCCACGACGCGCAGTCTGAAGCAACGCCGCCGAAAGAACCTGCTACGCAGCAAGAAAATTCGGCTCCTCAGGAAGATGCAGCGCATGAGGCACTAAAGGCCGAGGTTTCGGCTGAGGTTCCAGCTGTTCCTGCCGCTCCTCAACCTGAGGCCGCCGAAGTACACGCCAAAGCAGAAGCGCACGCTGAGCAATCGGCAACCGATGCTGAAGCGGCTGCCGCTGCCGAGGAAGCTGCCGGTTCCGAGGAGATGAGCAAACTGCTCGATCAGTATGACGAGCAACATGAAACTCCTGCGCAAAACGAAATTATCGAAGTCAAGGTTGTCGCCTACACGGAACACGGTGTCGTAGTGGACATCGGCCAGAAAACGGAAGGGTTGATTCCGGCGGTGGAGTTCTCCGAGACCGAAATCCCCCGCCCCGATCCCAATGCCACGATTGAAGTGCAGCGCACTGGCGAGAAGAAAGACGGCTACGTCATCGTCTCATACCAGAAGGTGTTGCGCCGCCGCACCTGGGAAAAGCTCGATGAAGCGTACAAGAACAAGAGCACACTGACGGGCAAAGTGGTTGATCGCATCAAGGGCGGCGTTGTTGTAGATGTCGGCGTTCGCGCATTTCTTCCCGGCTCGCAATATGATCTGCGGCCAACTCCCAACCTCGACGCACTCGCGGGACAGGACGTGCAAGTCCGCATCACCAAGTTGAACCGCCGCCGTGGCAACGTAGTCGTCAGCCGCCGGGCAATTTTAGAAGAGGAGCAACACGCAAAGCGCGCCGAGTTGATGGAAAAGTTGGCGGAAGGCCAGACCGTCCACGGTGTTGTGAAAAACGTCACCGAATACGGTGCCTTCGTTGACCTCGGCGGCATCGACGGCCTGCTTCACCTCACCGACCTGAGCTGGGGCCGGATCAAGCATCCTTCCGACGTCGTAAAGCCGGACCAGGAACTCGACGTTATCATTCTGAAGTTCGACAAGGAAAAGCAGCGCGTTTCGCTGGGGCTCAAACAACTCTCGCCTGATCCCTGGGTTGGCGCCGCGGAGAAATATCCCGCTGGCGGCAAGTTCAAGGGCAAGGTCGTTGGCGTTGTGGATTACGGCGCGTTCGTCGAACTCGAAACCGGTATCGAAGGTCTTGTGCACGCGACCGAAATGAGCTGGGCCAAGAAGTCCGTGAATCCTGCGAAGCTCGTAAAGGCTGGCGACGAAGTTGACGTTGTGGTTCTTGACATCAAGCCGAGCGATCGCCGCGTTTCGTTGGGTATGAAGCAGGCGCTGCCCGATCCATGGATTTTGACTGCGGAAAAGTATCCCGTGGGCACCGTCGTCACTGGCAAGGTCCGCAACATCGTAGAGTTCGGTGCGTTCATCGAAATCGAGGACGGCTTCGATGGCCTGGTGCATGTCAGCGACGTCAGCTGGACCGAGCGCATCAAGAACCCCCACGAAGTTTTCAAGAAGGGCGAACCTATCACGGCGAAGGTGCTGCGCATTGATGAAGACAACCGGCGTGTATCGCTCGGCATGAAGCAAGTGAACGATATCTGGGGCGACTGGTTCAAGCAGCACAAGGTCGGTCAGATTGTGAAGGGCAAAGTCTCGCGTATCGCAATGTTCGGCGCTTTCGTCGAACTAGGTGACAATATCGAGGGCTTGTGCCACAACACCGAAATCATGGAGCGCCGCCGTGGCGACGACGCGAGCGGTATGAATCGCACATCGAGCGGTCCACTGAAGAGCGCTGGCCCACTCGAGCCGGGCAAAGAATACGATTTCAAGATCATCAAGATCAGCCCGGAGTCGCGCCGCATCGGCCTCAGCTACAAGAGCGCCGTAAAACAGCAGGAGCGCCAGGAGATCGCGCAATACCGTTCGACGTCGAAGACTTCTTCGACCGCGACGATTGGCGATGTGCTGAAACAAAAACTCTCTTCGCGCTAAATTACCGCCATTTCCACAGGGGTCGGTCTTCCATCGACCGGCCCCTAAATTTTTGTTTTACCTGCGGGCCACTTTAGTGATAGGAAGTGTGCAACCGATACGACGGAGCTTCCCGTAAGCCCTTCCCTGTCATGGGTCTGCGGCGTATCATCTAGGAACTATTCAGCGAGGCGTGGCCACGATGACCAAGCAACCGACGTTGACGAAGGCTGATTTGATCGAAGAAGTGTTGAAGGTCACCGAGCTCCCGCGCAAGGAGTCCGAGACGATCGTCGAGACGATTTTTGACAGCATCATCGAAGCCATACAAAAGGGCGAGAAAATCGAAATCCGCGGGTTCGGGAGTTTCCGCACCCGGCAACGCCGCGGTCGCGTGGGACGCAATCCGAAAACGGGAGAGAAAGTGGAAGTTCCGGCAAAGCGCATTCCCTTCTTCAAGCCCAGCAAGGAATTAAAGGATTTCGTCAACAGCGATGAAGCTGCGGCGATGACTTCCGCGGCCGAATCCGCGGCTGCAAGCTCCGGGAACTCGACCCGCTCCTGATTTTTGTTTTTCCTGTTCGCCGCAGAGCCCCTGCCGGACGTTAGGTTTCTCCCGCGCATTGACCGCTTCGCGGTCATCACTTAAAGAGGACACTCACTCGATGGATTTTTTGTGGACGCCTTGGCGCTACCAATACATTGCACAAGCCATCGCCGGTAAACAGCCTGCATGTATTTTTTGCGATGCTGTGGCGCGGCACGACGATGATGTGACTCTGATCGTTCATCGTGGTGCTTCCTGCTTTGTAATCTTGAATCTTTATCCTTACACGTCCGGTCATGTAATGATCGTGCCGTACGCGCACGTGGCAGAGCTTTCGCTCTGCGACGCTGCGACGCTTGGTGAACTAATGCAGCTCGCGCAACGTGTCGAAGGGATTCTGCACAAGTTGTACAGTCCCAATGGCATGAACTATGGAATGAATCTGGGACGCGCGGCAGGCGCAGGCGTGACGGGCCACCTTCATTTGCACGCGCTTCCACGCTGGATTGGTGACGCGAATTTTATGACCGTCACCAGCGAGACGCGCGTTCACCCCGAGTCGCTTGCTACAACATACAAGCGGTTTCGCGAGGCCTTTGCCTGATTCCGCTTTCCTGTTTTTTTTCGTAAGATTGCTCCCTCTGCCGCATTGGCTCCGGTTAAATAAAATTTGGATCGCGGCGTTAGCGCTCATCTGCGAGGTTCTGAATCATGCCCAAGAAACGCAAAACGGCTAAGAAAAAGCGCTCCAAGTCCAACACCAGAATAAAAAAGAGTCAGCCGAAGGCTAAGCAAAAATCCAAAAGGCGCCGTCCGTCCGCATCGCCGGTTGTGGAACCCACTTCCGGCTCGGCTTCAAGCTCCCTCGATCCACGGCGCGCAGGGCGGCTTCAGCTGCGGAACACGCGCAAACAAAACCGCGAAGAGCAGATTGGCGATTTGCAGGGAATCAGTCTGGAAGATCGCGCGGATTCGGAAAGCGTGGGTGAGCTCTTGGAAGAAGGACAAACTCTCGAAGCCGAGGCTGTAAAAGGAATTGAAGACGCATTGGACGCGGACCAGGGAGAGGTGCGCACCCACGAGGTGCCTGAGGACGACGTTCCCGGCGAGTACCTGGACCGCGACTAGGTTCTGGGCGGGAAAAACCACGTACAAAAAAATCGAGGGCGGCTCGGTTTTACCCTTGCTGCCCCCGGTTCCATTGATCCGTCAAGTATTTTAAGCTTTTCGGCTCAATCTGGCAGCATCCTAAGCGCGCGTCCTGGCCGAGGCAAACACTATTTCGCAATTAACCTGTGGAAACTTGTGGACGCTGTGCAAATCTCCTGTCCTTCCAGTCGACGTGCATGTGCCCAGAGTTTTCTCTCGCTAAGTTACAATAGCCGCTGCTTCGATTCTGCGGAACTCGGCTGGAGATCATTGTGAATCTGGAACTGACGGAAGAGCAGAAGCTGCTGCAAAAAACCGTCCGCGATTTCGCAGAAGCCGAAGTGAAACCCCGCGCGCGTGAGCTGGACGAAACTGGCCATTTTCCGCGCGACCTGTTCACAAAAGCCGCTGAACTCGGCCTTACCGGTGTGGCTTTGCCGGAAAATGAAGGCGGTGCGGGATTCGATCACATTTCCTACAGCATCGTGATCGAGGAAATTTCGCGCTGTTGCGCCTCGACCGGCGTGATTCTCTCGGTCCAGAATTCGCTTTACTGCGATCCAATCCATCGCTATGGAACTGAAGAGCAGAAGAAGAAATTTTTGCTGCCCTTCGCGCGTGGTGAAAAGATCGGCTGCTATGCGCTGACCGAGCCGCAAGCCGGCTCAAATGCTGCGGCCCTGCAAACCAAGGCTGTGAAAAAGGGCGACCGCTACGTTCTGAACGGTACGAAAGCGTGGATCACCAACGGCGGCGCAGCGGATGCCGCGATTGTTTACGTCAACACCGAGCCGCCAAAGGGCGAAAAAGGGATTACGGCAGTCGTGGTGGAAAAGGGCACCGCGGGGTTCAAGGTCGGCAAAGAAGAAAAAAAGCTTGGCATCAGCGCTACGGCATGCAGCGAACTGATATTCACGGATTGTGAAGTTCCCGTCGCAAATCGCATTGGCGATGAGGGCGAAGGCTATAAGGTCGCTCTGTCGACGTTGGATGGTGGTCGCATCGGAATTGCCGCACAAGCAACAGGCATTGCGCAAGGTGCGTTTGAAGCCGCGCTGCAGTACTCAAAAGAACGTCTTGCCTTCGGCCATCCCATTTCAGAATTTCAAGCGATACAGTTCATGTTGGCGGATATGTCCACCGAGATTGACGCCGCACGGCTGCTGATTCGCAAAGCTGCATGGAAGCAGGATACGGGCGCGCGCTTCAGCATGGACGCCGCGATGGCGAAACTTTTTGCGAGCGAAATGGCCACACGCGTCACCCACAAAGCCATTCAGATTCATGGCGGAAACGGTTATAGCCGAGAATACCCCGTTGAGCGCGCCTACCGCGACGCACGCATCACCGAAATTTACGAAGGCACCAGCGAGATCCAGCGCCTGGTCATCTCTTCCTGGACGTTACGGAATTCGTAGCGCTTCATCCACATTCTACCGTTCGCGTCTGGGACGAACCTGACCCTTCGGACAGCTAACTCCTGGACGGCTTATCCGCTTTAGACTGCGCGCCTGACTCTGGAACCGACGACAATGGGCTAGTTCGCATCAGCTGACTGAACCAACGCGAACACAGCCGACAATTTAGGACATTACAGTGCCACACCACCTATTCATTCAACTCGCGGCAATCTTGGGTCTCCTGCACGTTGTTTCTCCTCTGGCGTTGCGTGCGACTTACCGATTTTCCGGGACTTGCGATCCCATTCCGGTTGATGGCAATTCGGTACCGCCGCTTGTGCGAGGTCTTGTCGGACGCTGCGCGCCCAAGTTTGAATCTCTAGGTTTCACGTTCTTGGGTTATTTTGACGTTGGTCCCCTCGTAAAGAACGCGAAAGCCTATCTGGCATACTTCGTAAATCGCTCGTCTGGAGTTTTCGCAAACGTTTCAGTCGCTACAAGCGCTGCGAAGACCGTAGGCTATTTCGAATTTTCCACGACTTTTACCAACGGCCTTACGCTGGACGCAAACACAAACAAAACCTTGCCGCTCACGCCTGCACGGCCCAACTTTCTTGTGTTCCGATTTCCAGA
>WNGG01017108.1_pt1 | contig 10651 bp, 9 predicted proteins | sample 5400661 | NCBI WGS metagenome assembly WNGG01 (sample SAMN13153372, study PRJNA577476) | soil metagenome | isolation source: 100 cm soil or saprolite under Garry oak tree replicate 1 | place: USA:California | collected 2016-06-15
AGGCGTAAAGGCTCACGACGGCCGCCACCGCGACCGCCACGACGGCGTCCTGGATCACGGCCACCCAGACCCAGACGGCCGCGAGGCAGATGGCGACGGCCGTGCACGATTCGGGGACCGGGTCGGTGTCGAGGCGCTGCTTGAGACCCTCGAGCTGCGAGCCGATCCGCTGCGCGAGCACGGACGGCTCCGGTGAGCGGATGAGACCGCGTCCTTCCAGGGCCTGCACGAAGGCGCGCGGGTCATCCCGGTCGATGGCCGAGCGGACATCCGGATCGCCGAGGGCCAGCGCCACCTTCACCTCGACCGCCTCGGGGTCGAGCTTCACGTCCTCGAGGCCGACCGCCTTGAGGTAGTTCTGCGGGTCGCGGTGGAAGGCCGAGGCGACGTCGGGATTGTCGAACACGTCCTGCGCCAGGAGGCTGAGTGCTGCGACATCCCTCCAGGCCTCGGGCGGAACGTCGGTGCGGCTCATCGACAGCCTGAGGAGATCGTGCTGGAGAGGCGTGCGCGGTCTGACACTTTCGGGCACGCCGTACACCCGGCCCGCGCCGGGCCCCGAGCCTGAGACATTTTTCAGTCCCGCGACGCCGGCCACGAGGGCCGACAGACCGATCGAGCTGCGTTTGAGAAACGTCCTGCGCTTCATGGGAACCCCCTGTGATTTCGCCAGACGACCGTCACGATCCGAACCCGACACGCGGCGGGCCGCCGGCCGGTGCCGGGGGCGCGTCCTGCCGGGCGGGGGCGAAGCTCGGGTCGGAGCGCCGTTCCAGCGTCCGCATCATCTGGTAGCGGAACATCACCTCCGGGACCTTCTCGAGGTAATGTGCGGCCAGGATTTTTCGGACGCGCGGGTTCAGGAACAGCGCGGCGCACGTCTGGCAGGGATGCGTCGCGCCATCCGGGAAGGGAAGAGCGGGGTCTTTTTCCGTCGCGAAGAAGAAGATCTTCTCGGGACCCTCCACGCGGATCCAGATCTTCAGGAAGTCCTCCATCTGGCGGTCGTACAGATCGCGCAGGCGATTCCGGCGCGCGTCGCCGATCTTCATCTCGGGGATGTGCTCGAAGGTCAGGCCGCAGCACGACGCCACCTTCTCGTCTGGCGTGATCACGAGGTTCTCGATCACGTTGTCGCAGCCCTGGAAGCGGTCCAGCCGCTCGCGCGTGCGATAGATCCCCTCCGGCTGCGCGATCTCCACGTCGTCCTGGAAGGGGATCCAGATGTTGTTGAGCAGGTCGAGTGAGGAGCGGGCCGGGCTCGTGCGCATGAATTCGGCGAGGACCGGGTCGGCGAGGGCCTGCTCCATCGTGAACCGGGCGCCCGAGCGCCCCTCGACGACGATGAGCGCCCGGATACCGGACTCGGCGGCGGCGACGGCGCCGTGAACGATCCGCTCGTAGGGGACGAATTTCTGGTGATCGTCGCCGGTCGAGAAATTGAGCTCGGCGAGTCCCGCCTCGTACAGGGGGAGGATGCGCTCGCGCGCCGCCCGCGGCGAGGTGGCCCAGTAGCCGTTGGTGACGCAGCGCGTCGCCAGGCCGCGGCTGGTGGCGCGCTCGATCGCCGCGTCGAGATCCTGGCGCAGGAGAAAGCACTCGCCGCCCGAGAAGACCACCAGCCGCAGGCTGGGGAAGTCGCCGGCCGCCTGGTCGATGTAGTCGAGGATGCGCTCGATCGGAATGCGTCCCTGCACGTGCGGATTGCTCTCGAAGCAGCATTGCGCGCAGGCGGCCGTGCAACGGTACGTCGGCAGGATGGTCAGGTGCGTCGGCCCGTGCGCCAGGGGATCGACCTTCATGGGGACCTCGTTCCTGGGGGCGGGGAAGCGATCGCGAAAAAGAGCGGGGCGGGATGTCGGCCCCGAGTATACGACGCGCCGGCGCCAAGTCAACCGAAATCTGCGATCGATTCTCCTGTATTCCTTGGTGGGCGGGTCTTTCAGGCAAGACGTGCGCGCGCCTCTCCGCGCCGTGTCACGCTCCCGGACATCGCCGGCCCCCGGCCGGCCCGATCTGTCCGGTGGCGAGGCGCGGTATCCTGTCCTCGCATGCACGAACTCGAAGCCACGTCGATCGGCTACATCGCGCTCGTCGCCGCGGCCGCGCTCGCGGCGATCCTGGAGCGTCTGCACGCGCTGCGTCACGAGAGGCGTCTTCTGGAGTCGGGGGCCGAGGAAGTGGCCCCCTGGGTCTACCGTCTGATGGTGCCTGTCTACATCGCGGTCTTTCCCGCGGCGATCGCCGAGCATGTCGCCCTGGGCAGACACCCACCCGCGCCGTTCGCGGCCGCGATGGTCGTCCTGTTCCTCTCGGCCAAGGGTCTCAAGCTGTGGGCGATCCGGAGTCTGGGAGATCTGTGGACCATGCGCGTGATCCTGCCGCGGCCGTTGCTCGTCGTCACCGCGGGTCCGTATCGCCACGTACGGCATCCGAACTATGTCGCGGTCCTGGTCGAGGTGACGGCGCTGCCGCTCGCCGGCGGAGCCTGGATCACCGGCTCGGCCGCCGCGGTCCTGTTCCTGGCGCTCCTCCGGGCGCGCGTCCTCACGGAGGAGCGGGCGCTCCTGGCCCGTCCCGAGTACGCGGCGGCGATGGGAGACCGGCGGCGCTTCGTCCCGGGGGGCGGGCGGTGAAGGGGCCGGGGACCGGGGTCGCGGCGCTTCTGGTCCTGTGCTGCATAGCGCCGGCCGCGGCCGCCGGCGAGATCACGCTTCCCCTCGACGCGCAGGCGAGCAGCCTGACCTTCACGATCAGCCGCCCCGGCGAGACGATCGAAGGCACGGCGCGACGGTTCGAGGGGGAGGTCACGTTCGACCCGCAGGATCTGACGCGGGGAGGCTCGACCGTCCTCAGGGTGCAGGCGGTCTCGCTCGAGACCGGCAATCGTCTGCGCGACCGCAAGATGCGCAACACGCACCTGGAGGTCGAGCGCTTCCCGGAGATCGTCTTCAAGTCGACGTCGATCCGGGTCGGGTCCGGGAAGGCCCTGGTCGAGGGCGTCCTCAGCCTGCACGGAGTGGACAGGACGCTCATGGTCCCGGCGACGATCCGGTATGATAGCGGTGTCCTGACAGCCGAAGGAAAGGCCGATCTGACCTACAGCGAGCGAAAGACACTGGGCCGACGAGATCGCCGACGAGATCCTGAAGCAGGGTCCCGGCCCGCACGAGATCTCCACGGGGATCTCGCCTTCGGGGGAGATCCACATCGGCAACCTGCGCGAGGTGATCACCGCCGACGTCATCTACCGCGTCCTGACGGAGCGCGGTGTCCAGGTGACGCTCAACTACGTGGCCGACAATTTCGACCCTCTCCGGAAGGTCTACCCGTTCCTGGACGCCACGGTCTATTCGGGCCACATCGGCAAGCCGCTCTCGGAATTCCCCTGCCCGTGCGGCAAGCACGAGTCGTACGCGTCCCACTTTCTCGAGCCGTTCCTCGCGTCGCTCGAGACGCTCGGCATCCAGGTCAAGGTCTACTACGCCGATCGGATGTACAAGTCCGGGATCCTGGTGCCGCAGATCCTCCAGGCGCTCAAGGGGCGGGACGTCATCGCCCGGATCCTGCAGGAGTGCACGGGTCGCAAGGTCGAGCCGGAGTGGAGCCCCTTCAACCCGATCTGCCAGGCGTGCGGCAGGATGACCGAAACGATCGTGAAGGGGTTCTCCGAGAAGAACCTGACGGTCGACTACGTCTGCAAGTGCGGCGGGCGCGGCAAGGTGTCGATGCAGGGGGGCGGCAAGCTCACCTGGCGGGTGGACTGGCCCGCCCGCTGGGCGCGGATCCCGGTGACCATCGAGCCGTTCGGCAAGGACCACGCGACGCGCGGCGGCTCGTACGACACCGGCGCCCTCATCTGCCGGGACGTCTTCAAGGCCCCTCCGCCGTTTCCCATCACCTACGAGTGGATCTCGTTCAAGGGGAAGGGGGAGCTGAAGAAGAGCAAGGGGAACATCCTGTCGGTGCACCGGATGCTCGAAGTCCTGCCACCCGAGGTGCTGCGCTACCTCATCGTCAAGACCCGGCCGATGCGCTCGATCGGATTCGATCCCGGCCTGCCGCTCCTGTCGCTGATCGACGAGTTCGACGACGCCACCTCGCAGAGCCGCGACCCGCGCGCCCTGCAGCTCTCGGAGGCCGGCCGGTTCCATGCGGTCGGCGTGCCGTTCCGGCACCTGGTGAACGTGGTGCAGATGGCCGATTTCGACCTGGACCAGGCGGTCGTGATCCTGAAGCGGAACGGCTACCCGGTCCCGGACCCGGAGGCGCTCAAGGAGCGGGCCGGCTATGCCATCCGCTGGCTGCGCGAGTTCGCGCCCGAGGACGTGAAGTTCTCGGTCGAGCGCACCCTTCCGAAGGCGGCGCGCGCCCTCGACCCGGCGCAGCGCGCCTTTCTCTCCCGCCTTGCCGAGGGCCTGCGCGAGGGGATGAGCGGCGAGGAGATCCACGCGCTCATCTATGAGGTCGCGAAGGAAGTGGGAATGGAGAAGACCACGGCGGCCTTCGAAGCGATCTACCTGGCGTTCCTGGGACAGCCCAAGGGGCCGCGCGCCGGCTGGTTCCTCGCCTTCCTGGAGCGCGACTTCGTCCTGGCGCGCCTGCGCGAGGCGGGACGGGCGGCCGCGGCATGAGGAGCCGTGCGGCGGGTCTTCTGCTCGCGGCGAGCCTCCTGGCTCCGTTCTCGATCGCAGGCGCCCAGACGCCCCTCAAGGACGCCTATCTGAAGCGCTTCGTCGGGAAACCGGCGCCGCCCCTCGTCCTGAAGGACACGAAGGGAGTCCCGGTCAAGTTGTCCGACTATCGCGGCAGGGTGGTCCTCCTGAACTTCTGGTACTCCAGCTGCTTTCCCTGCCGCATGGAGACGCCCGATCTGATCGCGTTGTACGAGGCGTACAAGGAACGCGGTCTGGTCGTCCTGGGAATCAACACCGACCCTCTGATCATGCCGCAGGACGGCGGGGAGATGCTGCGGCGATTCATCGACAGCTACAAGATTCCCTATCCTGTCCTGGTGGCCGATCGCAAGGTGTACGACGACTACGGCCGGGCGCCGATCGCCCCCATCACGCTCCTCATCGACAGGCAGGGCTCGATCGCCCGGGTCTTCTGGGGCGCGACCCGGGGACCGGTCTTCGAGAGTTCCGTCCGCCCCTATCTCGAAGCCCGCGCCGCCACGCCGGGGCGCGTCACCCCCTCGGTCCCATAAACGGCGGTCGCCCAGTCCAGGTAGCGCCTCTCCCCCTCGTCGGGCGAAAGGCGCGGCCACGTGACGTTCCTGCCGCCACCGCCGGCGTCCACGGCGATGCCGTCCCCCCACCACAGCGCGGGGCTCCGCGCCAGCAGGGCGGCCCCGAGACAGGTGGCATCGGGAGACTCGCGCACGACGATCGGACGCTGCAGGAGATCGGCCTGCGCCTGGAGCAGCGTCCGGCACCGCGTCAGGCCGCCGGCCACCAGGACGGGGAGCGGTCCGGAGGCGGAAGCGGCTCCGCCCGGGACCCGGCCCGGTGCCGCGTGCTGCTCGGCGACCCTGATGATCTCCGCGCAGCGGCAGGCGACCGACTCGACCACGGCCCGCAGCAGGGACCGCGGCGAGGCGCCGCGCGTGTCCCCGACGAAGCGCGGCCTGGCGGTCGTATCCCAGCGGGGCGCCCCCAGACCGGCGACCGCGGGCAGGAAATGGACCGTGCGCGGCCGGCCGTCGTCGGCGCCCAGGAAGCGGTCCAGGTCGCGGGTCCGCAGCCGGAGTCTCAACCTTTTGATCGCCCAATCGATCGCGGTCGCGGCGGCGTTCACCGGCCCCTCGACCGCGAGACGCCTGGCCGTCCTCCCCTCGGTTCCCGAATCTCCCCAGGACGTCAGCAGAGTCGTGAGGAGACCCGGGACACGCGCGAGCCTGCGGCCGGTGCTGATCAGCACGAATGCTCCCGAACCGTAGTTGATCGTCGTGACCCCTTCGGCCCTGCAGCCCAGGCCGATCTGGGCCGCCTGCTGGTCTCCCGTCATCGCGCCCAGGCGCAGGGCCCGTCCGGCCACCGCGAGATGCAGGGGCGTCGCCAGTGTCGTGGGGACGAGCGCGGGCAGCGCCGGAGCGTCCAGGAGGGCCGCAAGGCCGAAGGCCTCGAACAGATCCGGATCCCAGGACAGGGTCTCGAGATCGAACAGGAGAGTGCGCTGCGCGTTCGCGTGATCGATCGCGTACGAGGCCCCCTCACCGAGGCGCCAGAGGAGGAAGGTGCCGAGCGTGCCCCACAGCGCCCGACCCGCGGCCACGAGACGGCGAAGCCCCCTGACATGCGAGAGGGCCCAGGCCAGCTTGGATGCGGAATAGTAGGGCGTGAGCCTCAGACCCGTGCGCGCCACGACAGCGTCGTCGAGCCGTCCGGCTCGCCGCATCGATTCGCACAGCGCTTCGCCGCGCAGGTCCTGCCAGGAGTACGCGGGCGTGAGAGGCCGGCCGGTCCGGCTGTCCCAGAACAGGATCGTCGAACGCTGCGTGGCGATCCCGAGGTCGAAAGGCTCGAGACGCCGCGGCATGGCGGCGCGCAACGCCAGGAGCGAGGCGCCGAGGATCTCCTCGGCGTCGTGCTCGACGCGGCCCGCGCGGCCGCGCCGGGTCGCGATCCTGCGGCGCGCAGCCCGGCCCGGCCGGCCGCGGTCCGAAACCAGGACGGCCTTGACGCTGGACGATCCGAGATCGACCCCCGCCGGCATGCGGCGCATTGTACCGCCGCGCGCCGGCCCCACGGCCCGTCCTGTCGAGTATGATTCGGCCGAGGCGTCCCATGGCGGCGATCGCGAACGTCCTGACGGTCGACCTGGAGGAGTGGTTCCACATCGACGAGCGGATCATCCCGCCCGGCGAGTGGGACCGGCTGCCCGGACGCGCGGTCGAGAACACGCGCGCGCTCCTGGATCTCCTCGATGTCTGCGGGGTGCGGGCGACGTTCTTCGCGGTCGGCTGGGTCGCGGCGCGCCACCAGGACTTGATCCGGGAGATCCACGAGCGCGGTCACGAGGTGGGGGTGCACGGCTACCTGCACACGGCGGTCGCCCCCATGTCCGACACGGAGTTCCGCGCCGACCTGATCGCCGCGCGCCGGGCCGTCGAAGGGGGCACGGGGGAGCCGGTCCTCGGCTACCGCGCGCCGCGCTGGAGTCTCGGAGGCGCGCCCGGCGCCGGGCGGCGCGGCCGCGCGTCGGGGGTCGTGACGGCGGCGCTGGACGCGCTGATCGCGGCGGGCATCCGCTACGATTCCAGCCTGGCGCCGATCGTCTACATCGGCGACCCCGCGTGGCCGCGCGATCCCTACCGCATCGACCGGCCGGGGGGATCGATCCTCGAGCTGCCGCCTCTCGTCGGGCGCCGCTTCGGCGTGCGCCTGCTGTTCGCAGGTGGCTGGGCCCTGCGGCGCGTCCCGAATCGTCTCCTGCTGAACGAGATCGCCCGCCGCAACGGACGCGGCGCACCGGCGGTCGTCGATCTGCACACCTGGGAGATGGATCCCGATCCGCCGCGCGTGCGGCTGCCGTTCCGTTACAGGCTCGCACATTACGGCGGTCTCGAGGGGTACCGCGAAAAGCTGCGGGGTCTCCTGTCGGCGGTCCCCTGGGGGCCTGCGCGCGACTACCTGGAGCGGGCGGCTCCGCCGGCCCGCTCGATCGAGACGCCGAAGCGGGCCGCCGGGAGCGTCCGATCCGCGCCTTCCACCGGACCGCTCTCCTCGGTGTCGATGCATCCGGAGTAGCGACAGGACAATGCCCCGGAGAAATGCGGCCGTCCCCGGGAGGTATTGCGGGACGGCCGCGGCGCCTCGGGTGAGCGCCATGTCGTTCGGATCGTCGGCGGGTCAGGGAGAAAACGGGACGGCGGCCGAAGCCGCCGTCCCCTGGAGCGACGGATCCGGACTCCGCGGTGCGTCCGCCCCCAGACGCCGCCGTGGAGCAGGATCCTCTCCCCAGATCACGCATCTCTTGAAGCCGCTCATCGTGCAGTGGGAAAAGCAATCGAGGTACCAACCGCCGGGCGGGCCGGTCGATCACCGGCCCGCCCGGCGCAACTGATGAAGGCAGGGAGGTTGGGGAAGCGCGAAAGTGGCGGCTCCGGCCGGGCAGCGCGCGGCAGGCCGGCGCGCGGCGTTCGCCCGCGGACAGCCGTCACGACCATGGGTCCAAGGCCGACCTCCGCCACGGTTTGACAGGTCCGGAGCGCGCGTGTTAGACACTCGCGTGATGATCGCCAAGGTCGCCCGAAGCATCCGCAAGCGTACAGGCCGGCTGCTGGGCGCGCCTTTGAAGCCCGAGGAGCTCCTGCGTCGCAAGACGATCGCCCGTGCCTTCCTGCGCGGCGAGGGGATCGAGATCGGGGCGATGCACAATCCGCTGAAGGTCCCGAATCACGTCCGCGTCAAGTACGTCGATCGCGTCAGCCACGTCGATCTCGCGAAGGATCATCCCGAACTGCGCTCGAAGATCATCAGGGTGGACATCATCGACGACGGCGAGACCCTCGCAACGATCCCGGACTCATCCCAGGATTTCGTCATCGCGAACCACTTCGTCGAACACTGCCAGAATCCGATCGGCGCCCTGAGGAATATGTTGCGCGTCCTGAGGAGGGACGGGGTCATGTTCCTGGCGATACCGGACCGCCGCTACACCTTCGATGTGGACCGTCCGGTCACGCCGATCGAGCATCTCCTGCGGGACGACCGCGAGGGGCCGTCGTGGTCCCGCAGGCAGCACTACGAAGAGTGGACGAGGCTGGTCGACAAGGTGACGAGCGGGGCGGAGGCCGAGAAACACGCCGAGGAGCTGATGAGACGGCAGGCCCCCATCCATTATCATGTCTGGACCCAGGTCGAGCTCCTGGAACTGATCGGCACGCTGAGACGCCTGTACACCTTCGAGGTCGAGCTCATCTTCACGCGCGACAATGAAGTGATCTTCATTTTGAGAAAGAGCGACGCTGGGCCGGCCGCGGCACGAACCGCCGGCCGTCCGCTGGATCACTGAGATGCCGGCGCGACGCCAGGGCGGTCCGCTCCCCCCCATCTCATGAAGCCACTCGATCTGTCCATCATCGTGGTCTCGTGGAACACGCGCGATCTCCTGCGAGACTGCCTGCAGTCTGCGCTCGCGAACTTCGGAACGGTGTCCGCGGAGATCATCGTCGTCGACAACGCATCGGCGGACGACAGCGCCGGAATGGTCCGGAGGGTCTTCGGCGACGATCCGAGGGTCCGGCTCATCGCCAACTCCCGCAACGAGGGGTTCGCGCATGGGAACAACCAGGCCCTCGCCGTGGCCCGGGGGCAGTTCCTGGCGATCGTCAACCCGGACGTCATGTTCACGGGGCCGGCCCTGGGAAGCCTGCTCGAGCACCTGCGTGCCCACCCGAATGCCGGTATCGCGACCTGTAATCTCGTGGGCACCGATGGCCTGCCGCAATCCATGCACAGGACGTTTCCGACCTTGCCGATCGTGTTCTGTCGCTGGACCCGCGTCGGAAGGCGGCTCGATCGGTGGCTCATGTTCGGTTTCGTGGGGCGCCGCTACCAGCTGGTGCCCCAGCGTCGCGCGGGCGTCGCGGTGATCGATCAGGCGGCGGCCGCCTGTCTCATGATCGAGCGTTCGACTGTCGACAGAATCGGAGGTTTGTTCGACGAGCGCTTCCCGATCTTCTTCAACGACGTCGACCTCTCGCGTCGCGTCTGGAACGCCGGCCTGGAGGTGCATGTCCTCTATGACGTCTCGGTCGTCCACCACCGCGGGGCGAGCATCAAGCAGATGCGCCCGGGCCGCAAGACGCTCGAACTGATGGATGGCCTGGAGCGCTACTACGATCTCCACGAGCCGCGCTGGAAGGCCCGCCTCGTGAGGCTCATGGTCTCCGCGAACCGCCGCCGCGCCGCCCGCGCCGCCGCGAACGCGGCTCCTGCCATGACCTCGACGCGTTCCTAGAACGCCTGCCCCGCCGTGAACGACAGGACGCCGCGCGGGTTCTCCTCCCGGCCCAGGCCGCTCAACGGGTAGGCGTAGTCGAGCCGGATGACGGTGCCGCTGCTGCCGCGGGTCACGTCGAAGCGGAACCCGGCTCCGACGTCGCCGACGACATCCCCCAGGTCCTCGTTCTCGCCCGCGCGCCAGACGTACCCGGCGTCGGCGAACGGACTGAAGGCGATCGACAGGAGGTGCAGCCAGTCGAACACGATGTAGGCGCGATCCTCGACATTGAACAGGAGCCTCTTGTTGCCGTCGAACCGGCGGCTGTCGTATCCGCGCAGACCGGTGTCGCCCCCGAGGAGGAACTGCTTGTCGCCGTCGAGATTGTGACCCCAGGACTGGTCGGCATGCACGACCAGCGTCTGGCGCGGGAAGCCGAGGAAGTAATGCCGGAAATCGAATCCCGTGATGACGTTTTCGCCGAGCCCCGCCAGGAAGCGGCCCGTCGTGAAGAGCTCGGTCACCGTGTAGGTGGACGGCGAGAGGTGGAACCAGCGGCCGTACCGGCCGGAGAAGAAGACGCGGTTGTGCTCGTCGCCGAGAAGCCTCGGCGACAGCCCGAGCCCCGCCGACCAGTCGTTCCCAAGGTTGATGTCCTCGAACCTGTCGAAGCGGTCGAGATAGCACACCCGCCGGTAGTCCA
>WNGG01013259.1_pt1 | contig 10650 bp, 11 predicted proteins | sample 5400661 | NCBI WGS metagenome assembly WNGG01 (sample SAMN13153372, study PRJNA577476) | soil metagenome | isolation source: 100 cm soil or saprolite under Garry oak tree replicate 1 | place: USA:California | collected 2016-06-15
ATAGAGCAACTGCCTTCTAAGCAGTCGGTCGCGCGTTCGATTCGCGCCGAGCGCACCATTTTTGCCTGGGTCCGGACGCTGGCTGGTTTGAAGTGGGAACGGAAGCTCAGGTTGAAAACAAGCCAGTGGCTGGATCGCGAACTTTTCCTTATGCTCAAGCTGGAAGATTTGTCGGAGTTGCTCGAAAAACATCGCGCCGCCGCCGCCGCCCAAGTCAAGGAATTCGCCCTGGGCGGGGAGTTTTTTCCTTTCAATGCCCGGCCCGCGATCATGGGCGTCATCAATCTCTCGGCCGATTCCTGGTATCGCGAGAGCGTCTGCCTGACAGCGGAGATGGCGGTTCGGCGCGCGAAAGTTTTGCGGGCGCAGGGGGCGAACATCGTGGACCTGGGCGCCGAATCGACCTTGGCACACGCCGCGCGCGCGGATGAGGCCGGACAAAATTCCAGACTGCTGCCCGTGATCAAGGCACTGCGAGAAACCGGCATCGTGGTGTCCGTGGAAACGTATCGGCCCGCGGTCGCCCGCGCCTGTCTGGAGGCGGGCGCGAACGTTCTGAACCTGACCGGCCGGGAAGGCAGTGACGAGATGTTTCGCCTGGTGGCAGAGCACGATGCCGCGGTGATCATTTGCTACGTGGAGGGCACGAACGTGCGCGAGGTGGGTGATTTCGATCTCAAGACGGACCCCACATTCAAGCAGCGCGACTATTTCGAGCGCCAAATCGAAATTGCGCATCGACAGGGCGCGGGCAAAATCCTGATCGACCCAGGCCTCGGATTCTATTATCGGAACCTGCAGGACAGCGCCGCTCGCGTGCGGCATCAAATGGCGACGTTTCTGAACGGCTTCCGGCTGCGCGCGCTGGGGTATCCGGTCTGCCAGGCCTTGCCGCATGCCTTCGAATATTTCGGGGAGGAGGTCCGCTGCGCCGAACCATTTTTCGCCGTCCTCGCCGCGCTGGGCAAGACAGATCTGTTCCGCACCCACGAAGTGCCGCGCATCAAGGCGGTGCTGGAGACGCTGGCTGTCTTTTAACTTCAGATTGCACCAGAAACACGCCTTCCTCCTCCGAATTGGCGAGCCATTGCGCTTGTACGGCCAGGCCGTGATCGAGCAGCAGCGCGCGGAGCCGCTCGGGCGTGTGGCGATAAGAAAAAAACAGGCGCAAGCGTTCGCCGGCGCGAAACGCAAATTGTTCGCCGTCCACCTCCAACGCGCGGGGCTGGCGGAAGGCGAAGTAAGCGGCGAGTCGCAACAAACCACCCGTGCCTGAACCTCCTTCGATGATCCACTCCAGGTTGCCGTCACTCCGTTCCACGCCCAGATCCAAAAGAAACGTCAACAGCCAATCCTCCGTCAACGGATTATCATAGAGCGGCAGGACCCGCCGGACCCCGGCCGCATAATCGTTGCCGGGGGCCAGATTCGCGCTGAAAAGCAAATAGTCGCCGGCACGCAACAGGGCGGCCAATTTGGGCAAAATCAGTTGCGGCTCGAAATTCGGGATCATGCCAAAGAAGGTGATCAAGCGCGCTTGTCCCGGCGCACTTTGGTCCGCAAAAACCGCGGGCAAATCGTCGGCCGTGGCCAGATCGCAGACCAAGCCGGAGCAGTTACCCGCGTCGAGAGTCGCGGAGCGAGGGTCGAGGAGGGCGCGGGCTGCCTGATGGGCGATCAACACCATTGGCAGGCTCACGTCCAGCGGCGTGTAGCGGACCTGTCTGCCTGCCTGGGCGAGGCCGCGGAGCAGGCGGGCGTCTTTTTGGCCGCCGCCGCAGCCGAGGCTGATCAGATGAATCCGCGGCGAGGAAATTCTTTTTCCGACGGCCGCAAAGCTCGAATCGTAGGCGGCCACGCAAGCCGGGTCGGTGCGGGAAGGGGAACAGGCCTGGTGCAGGGCGAGCCACTTTTGCGTTTGTTTGTAACTGTCGTAATGAAATTTGTGATTCACCTGGCGCGAGCGCAAGCGCAGATCGGCCGCGACGTTTTCCGGAAACTGGCTCGGGTGGATGGCGATCTGGACGGTCGGCGACATCGGATATTCTTTCGCGAGGATCGGCGCGTGACTCAAGTCTTCCTTCAACGCCCGGCCACAGGGTCCGGCCCTGGCGCGGCCGCGGCGGAGTTTGACTTGGGTGAGGCTTGCCTTCTAAGGTTGCGGCAAAACTTTTCGCTGATAATCCGGTGCTTTTTCCAATTCCACAACGCCGCTCTGGCCCGCTCCGCGTGGTCATCACCGGAGTGGGCATCGTTACCGCCCTGGGCAACGGCTGGAAATCGAACGCGCTTGGCTTTCGTGGCGGGCGGACCGCTTTTCGTGCCATCACGCTGTTCGACGTCTCCCGGCAGCGGGTGAAAAGCGCGGCCGAGGTGGATCTCCCGCCGAGCCTGCCGCGAAGCGGATTGACCGCGCGCGAGGAGGGCCGGCTGGATCGGGCGGGCCGGTTGTTGCTGCACGCGGCGCACCAGGCCTGGCAACAAGCCGGATGGACGCCGGCGGAAAATTTGCCGGTGGTGCTCGGCACGACCAGCGGTGGGATGCGCATGGGCGAGGATTATTTTCGCCAGGCGGTCTGCGAACCTTTCCGCCACCGCCGGCAACCGACGCGCGTGATGCAATATCAGGCGCAATGCCAGGCCCTCGAATTGAGCAAGGCCTTTGGCTTCAGCGGCCCGCTGACGATCATCAGCAACGCCTGCGCCTCCGGCGCCAACGCCATTGGGCACGCCGCTGCGCTCGTCCGCTCCGGGCAGGCCAAGCGCGTCCTCACCGGCGGTTACGATGCGTTGTGTCAATTGGTCTTCGCCGGCTTCGATTCGCTGCAGGCGCTTTCCCCCACGCAATGCCGGCCGTTCGACGCGGAGCGCGACGGTCTGGCGCTCGGAGAAGGCGCGGCCATCCTGGCGTTGGAAACGCTCGATCATGCCCGGCACCGGGGCGCGGAGATTCTGGGCGAAATTGCCGGTTACGGCGCGGCGACCGATGTGCACCATCTAACCCAGCCCCATCCGGAAGGCGACGCCGCGCTCAGTTCCATGCGGTCCGCCTGCGAAGCGGCGCGGGTGCCGCCGGACCAGATCGGTTATCTGAACGCGCACGGCACCGGCACGCCGCTCAACGACGCGGCCGAGGCCGCGGCCATTAATCGCTGGGCGGGAAAGCGCGCCGCGACTCTCCCCGTCAGCTCGACCAAGGCGAGCATCGGCCACCTGCTCGGCGCCGCCGGCGCGGTGGAAACCGTCGCCTGTCTGATGGCGCTGCGCGGGCAATGGCTTCCGCCGACCGCGACCTTGCGAACGGCTGATCCGGCCTGCGCTTTCCGCATCGTGCGCCAACCGGCCGACGCGCGACTGGAATACGCGCTCACCAACTCGTTTGGCTTTGGCGGCGCGAACGCGTCGCTGATATTGCGCAAGTGGGGATGAAAAAGGCCACGGTCTTTGCGCCGATCAATGGACCGCTCGCCAGCGCGACCAACGGCCCCCGAAAATGACTCAAATATTTGTTCACGGCGTCGGCGCGGTTTCGCCGGCCGGATGGGGCGTCAACCGATTACGCGAGGCGATGGAGAACCAATGCGCCGTGGCGTTGAAAGACATCGACCGGCCGGGCTGGCCCACTCCGTTGCGCGTTCGGCAGGTTCCAGCCCCGGCTTCACGGCCGGCGTTTTTGGGGCACCCGCGACTGCGCCGCGCCAGCCCCGTGACTCGCTATGCCGTTGCCGCGGGGATCGAAGCCTTGGGTGGCGAGGCCGCGCTGGCGGGCAATGGCATGGGACGGCTCGGCGTCATCCTCTGCACGATGACGGGCTGCGTGAATTATTCACGCCGTTTTTACGAGGAGATCCTGCGCGATCCCGCCACAGCCAGTCCGTTAGTCTTTCCGGAGACGGTTTTTAATGCGCCGAGCAGCCATGTCGCGGCCATGCTCGGCACGGCCGCCATCAACTACAGCCTGGTGGGCGATCCGGGAACTTTCCTGCAAGGATTGGGGCTGGCGGCGGAGTGGCTCCTGGAAGAACAAGTCGATGGGTGTCTGGCGATTGGCGCGGAGGAAATGGATTGGCTCACCTCCGATGCGTTCCGCATGTTTGCGCGGCGAATCGTCGTGAGTGAGGGTGCCGGCGCGTTATACCTGCGGCGCGAGAAGCCGCGCCGGCGCGCCGCCGAACTGGCTGGGGTCACCAGTTCGCACCTCTTTCCGAATCGCCGCTCGCGCCTGGCCGCCGCCGCGAAAATGCGCGCCGAGCTGCCCGCCGGTTCGCCGGCGCATTTGTTGTGCGATGGGATGCAGGACATTGAGCGGCTCGATGCGGCGGAATCCACCGCCTGGCAGGATTGGACCGGCCAGCGGGTTTCGCCCAAGAAAGTCGTGGGCGAAGGGTTGATGGCCGCGGCGGCCTGGCAATGCGTGTCCGCGGTGGATGCACTGCAACAAGGCGGACCGCAGGCCGCAGTAGTGAGCGTGGTGGGCTGCAATCAACAAGCGATCGGGGCCCATTTTGTGAGGAGCCTGGCTTGAAGTCGAACTTCCGAACGGAAAACGCCAGTCCATGAGTTCACGCGTCATTTTAGTGACCGGCGCCAACGGGGGTTTGGGCCAGGCCATCGCCCGAGCCTTCCTGCTGGAGTCGGCGGACAATTTTGTCTGGCTGGGCTTGCGCCACCGCCGCGAGCAAGCCGAGCAGCTTGCGGCCGAACACCCTGACCGTTGTCGTTGCCTAGAATTGGACGTGACCGAGCCGAGCGCGTGGCAGGCGGCGGTCGCGCGCATCCTGGGCGCGGCCAATCGAATCGATGTGCTGGTCAACAACGCCGGCAACCACCAGGACGCCTTGCTGGCCAGCATGGCTCCAGGCGCGTGGCAGCAAGTGCTCGCCACCAACCTCGACGCGGTCTTCCACGGTTGCCAGGCCGTCTTGCCCACGATGATTTCCCAGCGTCACGGCCGCATCGTGAACATCGCTTCCCTGAGCGCGTTACTGGCGCCGCCAGGGCAAACGAACTATGCCGCGGCCAAAGCCGGCGTGGTCGCGCTCACCCAGGCGCTGGCCAAGGAAACCGCCCGGATCGGGATCACCGTCAATGCGGTCTGTCCCGGCTACGTGCAAACCGAAGCGCTGGCGGCGATGACCAACGAGGAACGCCAGACGGCGCTGGGCCGAATCCCGATGCGGCGGTTCGGCCGGCCGGAGGAAATCGCCGCCGCCGTGCGATTTCTGGCTTGTGCCGAAGCCAGTTACATCACAGGCTCGGTGTTGAAGGTGGACGGCGGCATTTTGTAGCTGCTGCCTGATTCGGCGTTGGCTTGTCCCAACCCCGGACTCACCTCCGCCCTGGCACCTGGCACGACCTGAAACCTGTTTTGCATGAAAGACGCGGACGGACTCAAAGCGCGAGTCAAAGCCATGATCGTCGAGAACCTGATGCTGCAAGTCAGCACCGCGGACCTCGCCGATGACCAGCCGCTCTTCGGGCCCGGCAGTTTGGGGTTGGACTCTGTGGACGCGCTCCAGCTGGTGGTCGCGCTGGACAAGAATTTCGGCCTCAGAATTGCCGATCCGACAGCGGCGAAAGAAATCCTGCAAAACGTGGACACCATCGTGGCGGCCGTGCAGAGCAAAGCCTGCCGGTAATTCGACATGGTTTCGCCAGCCCGGCTCAGAAATACTTGCGGAGAAACGCTTCATCGCCGAGTCCGGCCAGAAGGTAGGCCTTGTCTCCCTGGCTCCAACTCGCCGTGGCGAGCTTGCCGACGCGGGCGAATTGGGGCGCGCTCACCGGCGGTGGATCGGCCAAGGCGGAGCGGTCGATGACAAATAGATAAAGCGGATTCTGTTTGTCCGCCTCCAAACAGACCATCGACACCGGGTGCGCGTGCCAGGACAAGAGGGCGCAGCCCACGCCGGCTAATGCCGCCAGCGGCTGGGGCAACACGTAATCCCCGTAACCTTTGTTTTTTTGAAGGAACTGGCGGATGGCGTTCAGATCATTGGTCACCAGGTCCATCCGATAGTTGCGCAGGGCGGTCCCCGCCATCCGGTTTCGATAGACGGCGAACTTGTTTTCCGTACGGGGTCTGAGCCAAAAGACCGCGAGTGCCAGCGACACGACCAGCAACGCCGCCGCCGCAAGGAAGGCCGGTCTTCTCGCCCAGGAGATCTTCGTACGGGTGACGCATTCGGCCAATATTTGTTCCTTCAAACCGTCGGGAACTTCGATGGACTTGAATTTCGCTTTGATCGCGCGATAGACGGCGCCCCGTTCCGACAGCCACCGCGCCAGCTCCGGATCGCGTTCGGCCACCGCCAAGGCCTCGGCCATTTCCGGGTCGTCGTCTCCGTCGCGGCCGGGTCGGTAAAGGGCGAGAACGGCTTTGGCTTGTTCTTTATCCATGCGGTTCCTTGGGCAGCAGGCCGGAAGCGGACAGACCCGTGGCGAGGATTTTTTCGAGCTGGGCCATGCCCCGAGCGATGCGCGATTTGACCGTGCCGATGGGCACTTCCAGGATCGCGGCAATCTGCTTGTAGGAATAGTCTTCCAGATAAAACAGGGCGAGCGGCGCCTGAAAAAGCTCGTCCAGTTGCGCCAGCGACTTGAGCACCTGGGTGGCGTCCAGTTGATTCATCGTGGCCGGATCGATGGCCGGCAGCTCATGGTCGCGCTGGCTCAATTCATAATGCGGGAAGCGAGCTTGTCGGCGCTGCGTCTTCAAAAACTCGCGGTGGAGCGTGGTAAACAGCCACGACTTCACTTTCGCCTCGTCGCGCAGTTGGTGGCCTTTGGTGGCCCAGACGTAAAAGGTCTGTTGCGTCAGGTCGCTGGCATCGGCCTCGGTCCGCGTAAGGCTGAACGCGAACTGGTAGAGCGGCCGGTAGTACCGCTCCACCACACTTTCAAAATCCAGCTCGGCGGCCATGGGCGCGTAGTTGTGCGGGTGAAACTTCAGGCCGCCGGCCATTCACCGCCGGCAACGACTCGATAAGGTCCGAAGCCGATCATGTCCACCCACAGGAACGGTGAAGCGCCGGCCGCGGGCCGGGACTCCCGCGCCGCTCCGCGACGGAGAAGTAGTGCGGCTTTCAAAGGTACGATGCGCCTGCGCGTTTCATGTTCAGACCAGTGGGCTGGTGCGTTGCCCGGCGCACGCGGCCTTCGGCCTTTCGCCCTACACTACCGGGCGAAATTCCTTTTGCAATTGGATCTAGCACGGTGGCAGGCGGCTTTCTCTTCATTCAGATAGCTGCACGTTTGCGGGCAAGAAATCCCAGGCGGCGATGGGCTAGCGGTTTCGCACCGTAGCGACGGGTCAACCGCACGTTGAAGCCCGCCGCCACGAGCGCCCTGGTGACTTCCGAAGCTCGATGGAGGCGAAGCCAATGGCGCTCGGCGGCGCGCCGGAATCCCTGGTCGATACGTCGAAACGTGATGTTATCCCTCGCGAGCCATCGCCCACGCCGCCGCTCCAGGGCTTCAAATAGAACTGCCCAGTCAACCGCCTGCCTCCAAGATCGGTAAGCCATCGGTGAGTTCCCTTCGGCCATCAGGAGATCGAAGACGAACAGGCCCCCCGGCGGGAGGGCCTGTGCAACGCGGCGAAACAGTGCCGGGAGCCGGGAGGAGCCGCGCACCGGGCGGCGATGGTAGCTAAGCACTTCTCCGATGGCCGTCACCGCAACGCATGGCGGGAGCGCGGTGCGGTAAGCCGATCTCTGAAGAAAGCTCGCTGCCGGTGCCTGCTGACGGGCCAGCTCGAGCATTCCCGCGGAAGGGTCAATGCCCAGCACGTCATACCCGTTGTCCAGAAGCGCCCTGGCCCAAATTCCGCTGCCGCACCCGAGATCCACAACCAGCCCTCGGTGGATGCCAGCCTCGCGGAAGATCCGCAGGAGGCCCGGCGCGGAAAGTTGGGCGAAGTCGCCGAACCCGTGATGGTGAATGTAGGCGAGGTCTCGGGCGTACATGGGCGGGTGGCGCAGCCTAGCGATAAGGCTCGGCCGCGAACACAACCGTGTCAGCGCGAGTGGCCGTTGATAGCGGCGCCGGGTTAGCCAGACGGTAGGCGTCGTTCACGGGTTTACCCGATCGAAGCGCAGAACATGCTCAAGATTTCGTGACGCTCAATTCAGGTCGATTGGGATTCTGCCCCACCTTCCAGGATTACCGACCCTGAGTTCGATGGTTTTCGCTGTACTCGGTAAGATAAACACCACATCGCCCTCTTTTGCGCTGTCATGCCCAACCCAATCGGTAATCGACGTCTCCTTAGGTTCGAGCGGAATTCCATCCACTAACAGGCGAAATCGATTATCTGAGTACAGCTCACTCTCTCTTCCGTTATTTGTTAGTCGGACCGTGAGCCGCAGTTTGAGCTTATCTTCTGAATAGCGGTCGACCTGTCCTCCGATGATTCTGTATACGGCGTCCGCTGAGCTTGCTTCAGCGCCAGGAGCCAATCGCTTGGGATAACTGACTCTTGTGAGGTTTGTTCCTTGGCGAGGAATGGTTTGATCCGTTGAAGTTGTGGTGGTCTGATTGGATTCCATTGCAGCATGCCTTTTAGAGACGACTTTGGTTTGCTGGATAATTACCGCTCCGAAAGCTGCGACGCCAGCAAAAAGCATCGCAAAAATCAATACGCGGGTTTTTTCGCTTGCTCGTTTGAAAAACACAAAACCCAGAAACGCCAAAACGATGATCATTAAGGCGAGAATGCCAAATGGGCTTGTCGCTGATTCCTTGATAATTTGAGGTAAGTATTTGGCCAGGTCATTCATACTCGCTTGTGTGCTAATTCTTCAATGGTCAGTCTTGCAATTCTCGGTGCCCGGGCGATATTTCGTTTTTCTCTTGTTGTGTGCTCGTACATTAAATAGTCGAATGCCGCCTTAGGCGGCGCGTGATACCGCATATAAATCTTCCGCCTTGTGCCACTCGTGAACAAGGTCGCGCATCACGAGCGCGTGGTCGAACTCAATTGAACCCGCGGGAAACCGCTGTCCATCGGCGAAATAACTCGAGCGAACGTCCGTGACCGCCAAAGCGCGAATGCGCCATTCCATTGTGCGCAAAAGCAGGCCGTCCAGGCGATTGCCATCGCGGGTGACCGAATACCCGAGGCTGCCGCCCTCGAAGAACGCGGACGCCTCGACCAGCGAACTGAAGCATGACGAGGCAGGCAGTGAATCGGCGTCGTCGCCGACAACTCTTACAGCCACTGACCCATCGCGCGACTGCATCGAAAATTCGATATGGCCACGGTTGTCCACGACCAGGAAGCTGGCTGGATGATGCTCGCCCGGGAACACACGCCCACCGGCCACGCGATTGAGGAACGAGCCGGTGTCGCGTCGCGGGATGAACACCACCCCCTCGCGCGGAATGGCCGCGGCGTCGGTCCACTCGGCGGCGATGCGATGCGCGGCGTTCTCGCTCGAAAGACCCAGTATCCCCGGCAAGCCGGCCGGTCGTATCTGCTCCATGCGAATGAGACAGATGCCGACGAGCGCATGGCCGCGGTGGAGCCTTGGCCGAAATGGCTGCGGCAGGAGACGCTGGACGATGGCCGGATCGCCCCGGAAGTTCACGAGCAGCCGCCGCTTAATGATGCCTTTGATGACTGGAATGCGCATTGGCAGAGCAGTTTAGGGAGAGAGGTAGGCGACGACCGCCGACGGAGATGGTGCAATAGACGAGGCCCTCTCGAATTGCCGCCCGGCGTTGAGCGGAGAAGCGTAGCGGCGGTTCGCTCGACCGATTTTGTCAGGCCACATCGTCATGAATCCTCTCTGGCTGGCCTCGAATGTCACGCCAATACTCCACGCGGACATCCTCGTCAATTTCCACCGGCAGGGCCGAGCCATACATCCGGTCCGCGCCTCTCCGCTTGCACCCAGAGATCCAGTAGTCCTCGCCGGTGGTCTCGTCGTAATAGTTGGACTTGAAACCACCGCCGACAATCCGTCGGAACACATGCTCTCGATAGAAAATAGTCCGACCCGTTTTGTTGAAGGTGACGCGACCGATGCGGCCCGGGCCAGTCAGCTCGCCGGCCTTGCGTTCGATATACATGATGCGGCTTTTCATGCGCGCGTTCAAGTGGCCTAGCGATCAAGAGCTAAGCCACGCGTGGCCGAAAGATGTGGACGGCGAAGTGGAACTGGAAGCGTCATCCCGCGTTGGCCCCAGCGATTTGTTAGGGCTCATGATCGTCTCAGGTACTCAATCAACAAAGTCGCGAATCGACAAAAGATAAAGCGAAATTCAACCACACAACAGAAAGCAAATCGTACTTGTGATGCAGCACGCCGCTGGAGGTGCTCGATCTCAAAGAGCGCCCCAAGGGCGACCCGTCGAAGCTGGCCTGGCAGCGCACCTCCGCAAGGAAACGACGCTGACGATCCGACAGATTGCCAAGCGCCTGCACGCGGGCAGCTGGAAGCACCTGAACGCCAAATTACATCGCTGGAGGAAGGCCAATGAAAAGGATCCCAAATGAGTCGAGACTATGGTTTGACCCGAATGGCGCTTAAATTAGGCCCTTGTTTTTTTGGGTTTGTTTTTCCAATAGCGGTTGCGGTGTTGAGCGTCTTTGAAATTGTGGCGAGGCTTGGTTAGCCAAGCGCATGGTTTGGGGCGCCTTTTCAC
>WNGG01014702.1_pt1 | contig 10650 bp, 9 predicted proteins | sample 5400661 | NCBI WGS metagenome assembly WNGG01 (sample SAMN13153372, study PRJNA577476) | soil metagenome | isolation source: 100 cm soil or saprolite under Garry oak tree replicate 1 | place: USA:California | collected 2016-06-15
GAAAAGGCCCCCGGCCTCTCACCGGACTCTAACCGCCGGTATGTGCCGCCATCCCGTCCACTTCGCCGGCGCATCCACGAGCCGTACCGCCGGCACACGGTCGATCGTGAGCCGCTTGATCTCTGACCGCCTGACCCCCCTACCCCCCCGACCCCCCTGACCCCCCTGACTGCCCGACCGCCGCTTGGCCCACGCCCGCTCCAGCCCCTTGAAGAACCTCGTCGCCGCAGCGCGGTCGTCCCACAGCGTGTACCAGACCAGCGCGGCGCCGTTCTCTCCGAGCACCTGGTAGCGGTCGCCGTCCCAGCCAGCGGCCAGCAGCACGGCGGCACTGTCGTCACCCAGGTGCTGCTCGAACAACAGTCGGATCTCGAACTCGCCGAGCCCATCCTCGTAGCGAACCGGGCCGGGCGCCGCAGACTGGAACGTCAGCGCGTGGGGCCTGTCACCCGCCGCATAGCGCGCGGGATGAAGGATCTGCGTCGTCGAGACGGGCATGAGCACGCCGTACGGTTGCTTCCCGGGATAGGCGCGTTCGAACCAGCGCACGAACTCGGCGCCGCCGAGGTAGGGGAAGATCAGGCTTTCGCGCAGCCAGAGCGGCGCGTTGGAGAAGACCTTCATCGTCTCCTGTTGTTTGCCGAGCGCGCCGCGCAGGTCCCAGAAGTTCGGGAGGCTCTCGAGCTTTTGCTCCGGCATGAGCACCAGAATCTGGGCCAGGGTCGCCTGCCCCTCGAGGATCGACTGCGCGGCGGTGCGGCGGTCGTTCTGGCGCTTGAGCTCGACCAGCGAGTCGAGGTTCAGGTACTGGTCCTGCAAGGCGTGCACCAGCTCGTGCGAGATCACGAGCCGCGCCTGGCTGGGGTCGATGTCGGTGGGGAGATAGAGCGCGTTGGAGTCGGGGTCGAAGTACCCCGCGACCTGCTCGGTGAGGAGATCGGTCATGGTGCGCCGCAGGTCGAGCGAGTCGGGGATCAGGCCGAACAGCCGGTAGGCGGCCTGCGCGCCGGCGAGCTCGGCGGGCGGGAGGTCGTCGTCGAACTTGTGAATGACGTAGTCGCGAACCTGGGCCCGGCTGCGGCGCAACACCACCGGGCGCCGCTTGAACATGAGACCGATCGCGCGCTCCACGGCCGGCATCATCTGCTGCACGGCCTGCTTCAGCTCGGCCTCGCTCTGGACCTCCTGCGCCCGTTGCTCGCATCCTCTATCACCGATCCCCGACAGAGCGGCCGGCACGGCGGCCGCGAGCCACCACCGTCTCATCCCTGCCACTCGATCCCCTTCCCGACGGCGGCCCCCACGACGCGGGCAATGTCCTGCCCGCTCACGACTATCCCCTGATGCTCCAGCTCGCGACGCAGCAGCTCATCGAGCTCGGCGCGGCGGTCCGCCAAGGTCGGGGAAGGGCGCGGGACGGCGCGGGAGGGCGCAGCGGGTTGTGCTTGCGTGCCACCTTCCCCGTCCTTCTGCGCCGTTCCGCGCCCTTCCCCACCCAGCATCTTCTCGATCTCCTCCCCGATCCGCTCCAGCATCGGGAAGATCTCCGCCACGAAGTCTTCCGCCGGCTCCTGTTGCGGTTTGTCGTGCGTGAGGCCGCGCCGGATCATCGCGTCGACCTTGCGCCGCTCGCGGATCAGGCGGTCGAGCTCCGCCGAGACGCGCGCCGTCGCTTGGGCATGGGCGCACGCCTCGTCCAGCACGTCAATCGCCTTGTCGGGGCGTGCGCGCTCGGGGACGAACCGATCGGTGAGGACGATGGCCGCCTTGAGCGCGTCGTCCGTGACCGCGACGGCGTGGTGTCGCTCGAGCCGCGGCCGGCGCGCGACGAGCACTTCCCACGTCTGGATCGCGTCCAGCTCGTCGACCAGCACCGGCTGGAACCGCCGCTCGAGGGCGGGATCGCCGCGGATCCATTTGTCGTACTCGCCCCCCGTCGTCGCGCCGATCACGCGGATGTCGCCCCGCACCAGCGCCGGTTTCAGCATATTTGCCGCGTCCATCGCCGCGCCGAGCGCCGTGCCCTGCCCGATCAGGTTGTGCAGCTCGTCCACGAACAGGATGAGATCCGGGTCGGCGGAGAGCTCGCGCACGAGCTTGCGGATGCGCTCCTCGTACTGCCCCCGGAACGCCGTCCCCGCGAGCAGCGCGACGTGATCGAGCGCGACGACGCGCGCGTCCTTCAGGGCCGGCGGCACCTCCCCCGCGGCGATGCGCTGCGCCAACCCTTCGACGATGGCGGTCTTGCCCACACCCGCCTTGCCGATGAGCGCGGGATTGTTCTTGTTGTGGCGCAGCAGGATGTCCACGACGCGCGCGATCTCGGCGTCGCGGCAGCGCAGCGGCTCCAGGTCGCCGCGGCGCGCCTGCGCCGTGAGGTCGATCCCCACGCGCTCGAGCACTACCCCGGAGTCGAACAGTCCTTCGAAGGGATCGCCCATCGGCTCATTCGCCGCGCACGAAGTGCAGATACCAGGCCATGATCGCGTCGCCGAACACGAACGTCACGGCCGCCCCTAGGGCGAGAAATACCCCGAACGGCACGAGACGCTTCCGCTTCAGGGACAGCGGCACGAAAATCACACTGCCGAGCAGGGCGCCGAGGAACACCGTGAGCAGCACCCCCCGCCAGCCGAGGAACGACCCTACCATGGCCATCATCTTGATGTCGCCGCCCCCCATCGCCTCTTCCTTGAACGCCCACTGCCCCACCCGCGCCACGGCGAACAGCAGCGCGAAGCCGACCCCCGCGCCCAGCACGGCGTGCAGGAACCCGTCCACGCCGCCCGCGAGAGACAGCGCCAGTCCGAGCACCAGGCCGCCCCAGGTGTATTCGTCGGGGATCAGGTAGTGCCGGGCGTCGGTAATCGCGATGCCGAGGAGGATCGTGCCGAACAGCCCGCCTGCGACCGCGTGCGCCGACACGCCGTACAGCCACAGGGCCCCGACCCAGATCACGCCCACCGCGAGCTCGATGATCGGGTACTGGACGGAGATCGGCTGCCGGCAGTGCCGGCAGCGCCCCCGCAGCAGGAGCCACGAGACGAGGGGAATGTTGTCGTACCAGGCGATGGGGTGGTTGCAGCGGGGGCAGGTGGACGCCGGCCTGAGGAGCGAGAGGTCGTGCGGGAGCCGCAGGATGCAGACGTTGAGGAAGCTGCCGAGACAGAGCCCCCACACACCCGCGCCGAGTAGCAGGATGGGTTCAACGACCACGCGTCACCTCGTAGAGCAGGATCCCGGCCGCCACCGCGACGTTGAGTGACTCCGCGCCCTGCGCGAGCGGGATCGCCACGCGCTGCGCCGCGACGGCGTTGAGCTGCGGGCGGATGCCCGCGCCTTCGTTCCCGACGATCACCGCGATAGGCCCATCCACCCGGTCCTCTCCCCCCTTTCCTCGTCCCCCGGCGGGCGCCCGGCGCAACGGCACGCCATCGGCCGCCGCGGCCCACAGGGTGACCGCGTGTTGCCGCGCCCACGCGATGAACGCCGCGTCGTCGAACGCCACGACGGGATGCCGAAACGTCGCGCCCATCGCGGCGCGCAGCGCCTTGGGGCTCGTGGGGTCCGCCGAGCCGCGCAGCACCACCGTGCCCGCGGCACCGAGCGCGTGCGCCGTGCGGATCAGCGTGCCGACGTTGCCGGGATCCTGCACGCCGTCGATGACCAGCGCCACGGTGCCGGGTCGGAGCGCGAGATCGTGCGCCGTCCACTTGCGCGGCTCAATCACGGCGAGGATCCCCTGCGGCGTCTCGGTGTCCGCGAGCTTCACCAGCGTGCGCGCGCCGACTTCCTCCACGGGCACGGCGTGCCGTCCCAGCTCCGCGACGAGGGCGGCGCCGCGCGCGGTGCGGGCGAGGTCGGGCGCGACCAGCGCGCCGCGGAGCGCGAGTCCCGCCGCCAGCGCCTCCTCGACGAGCCGGACGCCCTCGACCAGCGCGAGCCCACGCCGCCCGCGCGCCTTGCGGCGTTGGAGATCGCGGATCGTCGATTGCAGATTACTGGCTATGGCTCCCTCGCGCTGTGCCGCCGGCCGGGCCTGCAATATGCCAAGGACCGTGTGACGGGCGCTACGTGAAGATCGCGCTCACGATCGCCGGCTCGGATTCCGGGGGCGGCGCCGGCATCCAGGCGGACCTGAAGACGTTTCATCAGTTCGGCGTCTTCGGCACGAGCGTCATCACGGCGGTCACCGCCCAGAACACGGTCGCCGTGCGCGCCTGGGAAGTGCTGCCCGTCGCGCTCGTCGTGCAGCAGATCGATGCGGTCGCCGACGACCTCCCGCCGCTCGCGGTGAAGAGCGGCATGCTCGGCTCGGCCGACGTCGTGGAAGCCGTGGCCGCGGCGATCGCAAGGCGGCGCCTGCCGAACTACGTGCTCGACCCCGTGATGGTGGCGACGTCGGGCGACCGGCTCTTGAACCGCGACGCGGAGCAGCTCCTCGCGCGCCGCCTCGTTCCGCTCGCGACGCTGGTCACGCCGAACCTCGACGAAGCGACGATCCTCGTGGGCGAGCGCGTCCACACCCCGGACGAGATGGAGCGCGCCGGGCGCGCGCTGGTGAAGCTCGGGGCCGGCGCGGCCCTCGTGAAGGGCGGACACCTCGCGGGCGAGGAGGTCGTGGACGTGCTCATCACCCCTGCCACCGCCCGGCGCTTCACCCGTGCACGCCTCCACACGACCTCCACGCACGGGACGGGCTGCACGCTGTCCGCCGCCGTCGCGGCGGGCCTCGCGCACGGCCGGCCCCTGGAGCGCGCGGTAGCGGACGCGCTCGACTTCGTACACCGGGCTATGGCGGCCGCGCCGGGTCTGGGACAGGGGCACGGGCCGTTGAATCATTTTGTGCCCGGACCACCCCGCCCGCCGACGGACGGCCTATAACTGCCCCGGCTATTCCAAGTAGCGACCCGGCCTCAGCACGAAGAGCACCGCGAGCGCAAGCGCCGCCGCCACCAGAGACACCCGCGCTTGGGTGATGAACCACAACGTCGCGTTGACGAGGCATGCGCCTTCCGTCACCGCCCACAACACGATGAGGCGAGACTGGCTGGCCGTCCACCACTGGTCGGCGGCCTGACCGGGCGCCGGCGTCGGGTCGCGGGAGAATCCGCACCAGGACGAGCGCGCCGGCGAGGACGCCCAGTCCGACATAGGTGACGACCGGCCCAAATTGTCCGGCGACGACGGCGGCGCCGCGCCGACGCAGCACGACCGTCACGAGCAGGAAGAGGATCACGCCTGCCATCAATGCGGCGTGGATGATCTTTACCGTGCGCAGGCGCGCCTCGAGGGTCAGGGGACCCGTCATCGGTGCCTCGAGAATCGGGACGCCATATTACTAGCGACCCCAGCCCCCACTACAAGTGCCTTCCCGCCCCCGCCCCTTCTTCACCGCGCGCTGGTCCAACCTGCTCTTCCTCACGTTCGAGGCTGCGGAGCAGCTGGTGCGCGGGCACCTGCCGCCCGGCGTCGCTCCCGACCGCTGGAACGGCGCGACGCACGTGAGCCTCGTCGCACTGCAGCTGAGCGACATCCGAGTGCGGGGCTGGCGCGTACCGGGCTTCTCCGCGCACCCTCAGGTGAACTTCCGCACGTACGTGCGATACCGAGGCGAGCCCGGCGTGTGCTTCCTGCGCCAGCTCGTGCCGAGCCGCTTGATCGCCGCGGTGGGTCGGTGGCGCTACGGCGAGCCGTTCCGGGCGATGCCCGTTCGCAGCCGCGTCACCGCGGTGGACACCGAGGTGCGCGCCGAGTACGGCATCGGTTCCGCAGCGACCGGCTGGCACGTGCGCGTGACAGGCTCGCAGGCGGCGCGCGTGCCGTCCCCCGGTTCGGCGGAGCACTACTTCACCGAGCGCGTCCTAGGATGTCGCGCAGCGCGCGGGGGCGGGGGCGGGGGCGGGCTCACGATCTTTCGGGTGGAGCACCCACCCTGGGCGGTCCGAGCGGTGAGAGCCGTGGAGTGCGACGTAGACTTCGGGCGGTTGTACGGGAGGGAGTGGCGATTCTTGAACGAGCGCCCACCCGTCTCGGTCGTCTTTGCGATGGGGTCAGAGGTGGCGGTGTACGACGCTTACGGATTCCACCAGTAGGTGAGCTTCACGAGGAAGATGTTGTCCGCCCTCGCCCCGAACATCCGGTGCAGCGCGTTCCCGAACTGGAAGTCGCCGCTATTGTCGTTGTCCGATCGACTCTGCGTCCAGACCAAGTAGATCGTCGACCCCGGCAGGTACTCCCACCGCAGCACCGCGTTGCCGCGCAGCGAAACGAGGTTGAAGCTCGGGTCGGAAAAGGTGAGCGAATCCGCTGGGTCACCGGTGACGGGGTGCACGATGTAGGTGCCGTCGGGCGTGCGGCTGATCGTGCCCGCATCGCGGCCGTACACGTCGAAGTCGAAGGTGCGGGGCCGCGCCAGCTGCTTGAAGTCGCGGTAGCGGCCCGACGAGATGAGGGGCTGGGCGTAAAGCTGGAGCGATAGCTTCGGGCTGTAGGTCCAGTTCACCCGAATCCCGGCCGACAGCTCCGTCTGGTGCAGCGTGCCGAACACGTAGCGGTTGCCGTAGGTCGTAGTCGCGAGCGGGTCGCCGAACGTCCCCACGTACTGCACCGGCGTCCGCTCGTGGGCCAGGTTCGGGCCCACACTCACCAGGACGTTCGAGGCGGGCCGGACGTCCAGGCTGGGGGAGAAGTACCAGTTCCGGTCGCTTTCGGCCTGGTAGGTGCCCCAGTTGAGGTTCACGACCCATGCCTTGCGGCTGTCGGACTGCCACGTCAGGTCGACCTGATAGCCGGGGGGATTGAGCGACAGCGGGCCACCGCGCGTGCGGCGGTTGTTCACGGTCCACGGGTTGTACGCGAGGTCCCAGCGGAACCACTGGTAGTTGAGCAGCTGCACGCTCGCGAAGTGGTACAGGCCCGACCAGTTGATGTTGCCGTCCCAGTCGTAATTGCGGAACGCCGCGCCACCCAGCTCCACGTAGCGGAACACCTTGCCCGGCTTGGTCCAGTCGTAGCCGCCGCCCACGTGCATATTCACCACGCCGGTCCGCCACAGGAACCCGACGTCGTTCACGTCGAACTTGGGCGAGATCACGCCGATTGCGGAATTCGAGAAGAAGTTGCCCTTCTGCTTGTTGAGGTAGACGCGGGCGGCCCACCCGGTGAGCGACGTGGCCGCGCTGTCCACGCCGAGATGCGCGGCGTCCGGCTGCTGGAGGTAGTGCTGCGAGTTCTCCTGGATCGCCGTGATCCGCGCGGGAGCGCCGTCTACGCGCGTCACGCCCGCCCACCCGGTCACCACCCACGCCTTGGCGTGGTCGAGGAACGTCCACCCGTCGGTGCCGAACGCGAACGAGCTCGAGTTCACGGCGTCGCGCAACGAGGGGTCCTCGAAGCGCCGTGCCGCGACGGTCGAGATGAAGCCGAGACCCTGGCGGCCATCGGGAAACTCCTTCTGCGCCCGGAACACGCCGTAGTACGCGACGGGCTCGACTTCTTTCCGGAAGATCACGCCCGCGGTGTCGACCCGGGCGGTCTCACGGGCGGTCAGCGCCGAGAGCGCGCCCACGTTCCAGCTCGACCCGGCCTTGCCGCTGAGCTTGAGCGCACCGAGGATGTGCGCCCCGCTCGGCAGGTCCGCGAAGCTCGAATCGGCGTTGGCGCCCTTGGGCACGTCCCCTTGCGGGGCGCGGCCGACCCGGCGGCTGTAGAAGAACTGTGGCTCGCCCCAGTTGAAGCCCCAGTAGTTGCGAGCCCCGCCGTGGCCGAACGTGAAGATCGCGGAGCCCTCGATGAAGAACGGACGCTTTTCCTGGAAGAAGGTCTCGACATCGCTCAGGTTGACCACCGCGGGGTCCACTTCCACCTGGCCGAAGTCGGGGTTCACGGTCGCGTTGAGGGTGAGGTTCGACCCGAGGCCGATCTTGGCGTCCGCGCCGATCCCGGGGGAGAGCTTCGAGCCGTCGCGGAACGGATCACCCGGCGTGCCCGGCGCGAACTCCGCCTTCCCGGTCGTGTACGGCAAGATCTCCAGCCGCGGCGGCGGCGTCACCCGCTCGATCCCCACGAGGTCCACGAAGCGTGACACGAAGCCGCTGCCGTTCTTTGGGGTGTACACGAGGTAGTCCCGCTCGTTCTTGCGGGCGATGTCGCGCCGGAAGTTGATCCCCCACACGTAGCGCGGCTGCTCGATGAACCGCAGCTGGGAGTAGGGAATGCGCAGCTCGGCGGTCCACCCGAGCGAGTCGCGGTCCACCCTGCCCTCCCACACGCCGTCCCAGGAGTCGTCGTCCCACTCGTCGTTGTAGAGGGTGCCGTCGGACAGCGTTCCCGCCGCGTCGATGCCGAAGTAGTATCGGCTGCGCGCCCTCGCTCGGGTCGCGCTGCACGAAACCGCTCACCCGCTCGGCAGTCCGCCAGATGGGATCGCCCAGCGTGCCGTCGACCACCACGGGGCGGGCCGCGCGCACGGCGCGCACCAGCTGCGGCGCCGCGGCCAGAGAGTCGGCCGCGCGCCGCGGCGCGGCGTGAAGCGCCACGCCAGGCGAATCGACTGCGCTTGCGGGAAAGGCCACGGCTGAGGCAGCCAGCCAGGTAACGGCGAGAAGCATGAGCACCCCGAGACGGAGGTCGGTGCTGTTCCCCGGCGGCGGCGTCCGAGGTGTGCTGAGCGATGCCAACTATGACAGGCGGCCGTACGAAACGGTTGCACGGGAGGTGTCAGGAAACGGTGAGGGGCCGGGGAAGGGTGAGAAACGGGTCTAGAGTCGCTTGAGCACCCCTCTGATGAGCCGCTCGAGCTGCCCCGCCAGCCCCCGACCGGCCTCCAGAACCTCTTGATGGGACAGCTTTTGCGCCCCCCCCGTGAGCCCGGCGGCGACGTTGGTGACGCTCGAGAATCCCAGGCAGCGGACCCCCCGGGCGCGGGCGGTGATCACTTCGGGGACGGTGGACATCCCGACTGCGTCCGCGCCGAGCCGCGCCAGCATCCGGATCTCGGCTGGCGTTTCGAACGCAGGGCCGAGCAGCGCGGCGTACACCCCTTCCTCGAGTGGAATCCGCTCCGCGCGCGCCACGTCGCGCGCGCGGGCGCGCAGCTCCGCGTCATACGGGTCGCTCATGTCGGGGAAGCGTTCCTCGCCCTGCTCGACCGGGCCGGCGAGCGGGTTACGGAACATCAGATTGATGTGGTCCGCGATCAGCATCAGGGTCGGGGGGCGGAAGGTGTGACGGATCCCGCCCGCCGCGTTGGTGACGATCAGCGTGCGCACGCCCAGGCGGGCGAACACGCGGGTCGGGAGCGCGGCGACGGCCGGCGCATGACCCTCGTACAGATGAAAGCGACCGCTCTGCGCCAGCAGCGGCACGCCCTCGAGGGTGCCGCCCACCAACTCGCCCTTGTGCCCGGGCGCGCCGGGCTCGGGGAATCCGGGAATCGCGGAATACGGAATGCGGATTGCGGAATCCACACTGTCCGCCACGGAGCCGAGGCCGGACCCGAGCACGATCGCAACGCGAGGCCTGAACGGTCCGAGACGCCGCGCGATGACGTCCGCGGCTTGCTGGATCGTACTGCTCCCTGCTCCCTGCTCCCCGGGGTTCACAACAGCATTCCAGCCAACGTCGCCGACAGAAAATTCGCCAGCGTTCCCGCGATCATCGCGCGGAAGCCGAGCCGCGCGAGGTCGTGCTTGCGGTCGGGGGCGAGGGCTCCGATCCCGCCGATCTGGATGCCGACCGAGCTCACGTTGGCGAAGCCGCACAGCGCGAACGTGGCGATCGTGAACGATACGGGGTCGAGCTGGGCCTTGAGCGGCCCGAGCTGGGAGTAGGCGATGAACTCATTCAGCACCATGCGGGTGCCGAGCAGGCCGCCGATGGTGCCCGAGTCGTGCCAAGGAACGCCCATCACGAACGCGATGGGCCGGAAGATCCAGCCGAGGATGGTCTGGAGGTCGGCCGGGAACCACGTCGCGAAGCCGTGCACCCAGCCGAAGAGGCCGTTGGTGAGGGCGATCAGCGCGATGAACGAGACCAGCATGGCGATCACGTTGAGCATCAGGTGCAGGCCGTCGGTCGTGCCGCGCGCGGCGGCGTCGACCACGTTCACGTCGGTGCGCGGGATGTCGACCTTCACGCCGCCCAGGGTCTCGGGCGTCTCCGTCTCGGGCTCGAGGATCTTGGCCATCATGATCGTGCCCGGCGCCGTCATGATCACCGCGGTGAGCAGGTGCCGGGCCTCGATCCCGAACGCGATGTAGGCCGCCATGATCGATCCCGAGACGTGCGCCATGCCCGCGGTCATGACCGTCATCAACTCGGACTGCGTCATGCGCGGCAGGAACGGGCGGATCGTGAGCGGGGCTTCGGTCTGCCCCATGAAGATCGACGCCGCGACGTTCAGGCTTTCCGCCCCGCTCGCACCCATCACTTTGTTCATCACGATCGCGAACGCCTTCACGACGAGCTGCATCACACCCAAGTAATAGAGGATCGCGAACAACGCGGACACGAAGATGATGGCGGGCAGGACCTGGAACGCGAAGATCAGACCGAGGCTCGAGTGCTGCTTGCCGATCTCGCCGAACACGAACTCGGACCCGACGTAGGAGAAGCTGAGGATTTTCTTGACCGCGTCGCCGAGCGCCC